>CAACXH010000385.1_pt1 | contig 15437 bp, 20 predicted proteins | sample 2275881 | NCBI WGS metagenome assembly CAACXH01 (sample SAMEA5312483, study PRJEB27640) | indoor metagenome | biome: indoor environment; feature: controlled; material: polymer antistatic dissipative epoxy resin | place: Italy | collected 2014-05-27 | reverse complement strand
AGTATTTGATTGCGTCCTGCTTTATGGCGTCATCAAGCGCAGGCCGGATCATCATCCCATCAACAAATATAGGCTCGACGCCGAGCCAAGGATCGAACGGAAAAAGATGCACTGAATCCTCGATATGTCACTGGGCGCTTCCGCTTTATTGCCCCGACCCGATCGATGATGGGGCAATATCCATAGCCCGTCAAAGAGAATGAATCGTCTCAATGGCGACATAATTTTTTTGTGCGGCCATGAAGCCGGATGAAATCCGCAGCCTGCCGGAAAGTTATCTGCGTCTGATCATTCTCATTGAGGCGCGAGCGGCACCGCGTCTTCGCAAGATTGACGGATTGTGGCGCAAGCCCGTTTTGGGATGCCGCGGTGCAGAGGCGCGGCCTGGTTCGATGACCGCGTTCATCCGGAAGGAATGCTTGCTTTCTGATGAGGCGATAGATGAGATCGTAGCGAATGCGCCGCCAGACCTGATCTTTTTTCAGCAAGGCGCCGCGCGAGTGCCACTCGACGCCCGTCCTCCCATCAGGCGATGGATCGACCGATTTCTCGATGGCGTTGATCAAGAGGCTGCATGAGGAAGCGACGCAATATGATGTGGTATCAAGGTGCATAGCCGCTCGGGGCTATGCTCTGGAGGTAGAGGCGTCCCGCGTCGGGGACGCCTCCCTGAATCTCAGCCGTTAAGCTGATCCTTCACTGCCTTGGCGGGCGTGAAGGAAAGCTTCTTCGACGCGGCGATCTGAATGGTCGCGCCGGTCGAGGGATTGCGGCCTTCACGGGCCGGGCTGTCCTTGACCTTGAACTTGCCGAAACCATTCAGCGAGACTTCTTCACCCTTGGCAGCAGCTCCGGCGATCTGCGCGAAGATGGTGTCGACGAACTTGCGGGCATCCGCCTTGGTCAGGCCATGTTCGCCGGCAAGGGCTTCGGCCAGGTCGCTATTATTCATGGTGCATCCTTGTTGAGAGAAACGCGCCAGCCTTAGTGGCTCATCTTTTGAGTTTGAAGCCTGATTTTAGGGCGGTGTTTCGTCTAGCGCGTGGGGACAGCTGAACGGAGAATGGATTACGCGCCGGGTCAGTGCTGATCGCCGTCTTCAAGAAACTCGCCGTCGGGGTCACGGCCGGTCATCATATACCATTGCTCCATCGTAGTAGGAGCGCCGATCAGGCGCTCATATCCTGCGCAGACGTGTAGTGCGGCATGATGCTCGTCATACCGATCGAGGACCTCCAGGCATCTGACCAGCGTATCTCGGACCTCTGCAAGCTCGTCAGGCAATTCGCGCATCGGGGAATGATCCATATCGGTGTCTCCATATTGGAGGGTATCTGGCACGCCGACACCGCGCACGGGCAATCGTCGCCAGATCGGCGGTAATTTCCATCCTGGCGATCCAAACGGCGAGACGCGGGTGGATCTATCTACGTCGTTGGAGCCGGCTACCGAACAGGAGATAGGGGCGAAGAATGCGCCTCCGGAAACCGCGGTTGCGCACGACGGAACCGCTGCGTTTGAGAGTTGAGAAGGATCTTGGAGAGTGTCGCTTTCGAATGGTCGAGAGCGGCATTTCCAAGGAGTTGAGGTTATGAATATCGGTGAAATCAAGCCCGTGAACGGTCGTCTTATCGGTCATATCGCGACCCGTTCGATCGACCTGCCGCGCCTCGGGCTTCGGCCTGTCGAAAGCACCAATGAGCGCGCGCCCGTCTTCGAGATCGTGGCGCTTAATGTCGGGCAGCGCTGGGTGCAGATCGGCGCCCTCTGGGAAGCGACCGCCAACAAGACGGGCGAGAGCTTCCTTCAGGGATCGCTCGACGATCCAAGCCTGGCCGAGCCGCTGCCTATCGCCCTCTTCGGTACCGACGCCGAAGGCTACCGGGTCGCATGGCGTCGCCGTGATGCTCTGAGTGGCTTTAACGGCGGACAGCGCTCGGATCGTCCGGCGATGGGTGGCGAGGCCATGGGCGGGTTCGGCGCGAGCACCGCTGGCATGGACGGCAGCTACATGGGCGGCAGCGACTTCGACGACGAAGTGCCTCACTGAGGTCTTTGTGCGTCATGGGCCGGGGGAGCAATGGCTTCCCCGGCCTTTCTTTTTGCAAATCAAATTCTGGAAGGATGCGCATCATGGCTACCGCCCTGCGCCACAGCATCGATCGCTTTGCTGACTTGCCTACCCTTTACGCACAGATGGTCTCGACGCCCGAATATCAGGCGGCATTCGGCGATCCAATGCCGCTCTCAATCGCCGAGCCTGGAGATGCACCAGCTGAACATGAGATGCCTGAACCGATCGCGGCGCAAGCCGAGTGCGGCGGCATCATCGCCGCGATCTTTGACCTCTTTACCGGCACCCGTCTGGAACCCCTTGCACCTGATATCGCCTGGGGCTTCGTCAACAGCTTCCATTTTCTTGCAGGGAAGCTGGAGAAGCGCGAGGACGGTTTCGCCAAGGAGCTGGGTGAACTTGCGCGAGACCCGGAGGGGAGCGAGATTTACGCACGCTCCCTTGAAGAAAAGCAGCTTCAGTGCCAGTCGCTCGCCGAGCAGCGGCAGGCGATCGAATGCATGCGCGACTATGCTGCGGAAATGTATCGAGCGCAGTCTGGCTGGCCCTGGTCGCCGGCAAGAGGCACGCGGGCCTCTTCTGCATCGAGCGCCAGCCAGATCGCCGCGATTGATTTCCTGCGTGCCCGGCAGCTGGAACAGCGCGAACGTCACCTGCCGCAAGGGCCGGTGGTGGTCGTTACCGGGCCGGCCGACTGGCATGACTGGCAGGCGATATGGGCACGGCTTGACGCCATCCACGCGCGGGTCTCCCACATGACCTTGGTCACCACCGGGCAACGCCGCGGTGTGGATCAGATCGCCGCCGCCTGGGCTGCGCGCAGCGGCGTTGAAGTGCCGGTCGTGCGTTACGGTCTATATGGAACGGGGCGGAAGACCGCCTTCACCCGCAATCGCAAAATCCTCGAATTGAAACCAGTCGAGGCAGTGCTCTGTGAAGGCTCAGGCGTGCAGGCCAATCTCTATCAGCTGTTGCGCCAGGCTAATGTGCCGATCCATGCCCTGCGCAAAGCGGACCAGTCACCTGATGCCGTGAGGGTCCCGCCGCGTGCTTCGCGCCGCGGTCATTGAGGGAGGACAGTATGGCGATACCCGACTATCTCAGCGCCAACTTCAAGACGCTGCTTCGGGCGGCGGAAGATGGCAATCTTGCCCTGATGGAATGCCAGGATGCAACATCGGGGGAACCCCGTTACGTCATCTGCGCAGTCGGACGGGAGGAGGGGGCATATCTCATGACCCCTTTCGGCCACCTCGCTGAAGGAAACCCATATGACGCCTATCGGCCGCCGATCTGAAGGCGATTGACAAAATTCATGCCTTTCCGGGACCGCAGCCAATCCGGCGCGCGGTCCCTTTTTTTGTCAACGGCGGTGATCGGGGCAATGTCGGATGGGTGGTTGGGCACATGTTGCGTGAGGACCATAGCACCCCAGGGGGCATCGAGCCCCCTGGGGTGCTGCCACACTTCTTCTCTCAAGTCTTTTAAGCATGGCACGGGGACAGCGCCGGCCTCAAGGACGACGGGGCCCCACCATTTTTTTCGGCAGGCAGGCGGCAGCCCGTTCATGCTTGGCCGACGCGTGCCGAAAAAAATCGTGACCCCCATCGCCGCTTCGCGGTCGGGGCTGCGCCCCGATCCTTGACCCCGTCACTCGGAGCCCGTGCAGGGGGGAAAACCTCTTTCAATCATAGGAGGTTTTCATGACCAAGGCATTCCGTTCCGTCCGTAGCTTCACCGAGATCGCCGCTCTCATTGCCGACGAGAGCGCGGTTACGTCCGACAGCTTTCTCGCCGCATTCGAGACGGACCTTGATGGCGTGAGGGTGAGCCGGGACGACGAAGAGCGCGCAGGGCACATGCCCGATGCGACGCAAGTCCAGTTCGCGGTCGAGTTGATCGTGACGACGCTCTTCGACGTTCTACGGGATAGCAGGCTGGAGAAGGTGGCAGGGCGCATCGCATGGGGCATCGTTCACAGTTTCCATCGGGTGAGCGATCAGGCAGCGGGACAAGCCGATGGCGCGGCAAGGCAGATGCGCGATCTTCTCCGGCAGGTTGACGGCAGCGAAATCCACGCCGTGGAGCTGGAGCGCGCGCATGAGGAGCTGGCCTTTTTCGCCGAGGCTGCAGACGCTCTGGCCTGCATGCGGGACCATGCCGCAGCGGTTTATCATAATGAGACCGGCAGGCCCTGGTCGGCGCCAAGGGCGACGCTGGTATCTTCCAAGCGAACCGCCAGCGTCATCAACGGGACGGACTATCTCGCGGCGCGACGCCAGCGCCGGATCGGACAGCATCACCCCGAAGGACCGTTGGTGGTTTTCTCCGGCGGAAGTCAGTGGGCGGACCCGGAGCCGATCTGGAAGGCCCTGTCGAGGGCCAAGGCGACCAGGCCGCAAATGGTGCTTCTGACCACGGCGCAGAATAGCGGCGGCGACGCAATTGCCGAGGCGTGGGCGGCAAAGACCAAGACGCCGGTGGTGAAACTGGGCATCGACAAGGCGCGCTGGGGAAATCGCGCCGGGTTCGTGCGCAACGATCAGATTGCGCGGTTGCGGCCAGTCGAGGCGATCGTCGCTGAAGGGAGCGGCGTCCAGGCTCAGCTGGTGAGGGTGATGCGTTCCATCGGTGTCGCGCCGGTGTTGCTCTCACTCTATGGCGGCCCGGCGCACTGGGCTGACTGACGCCACGAAGGATATGCGGGAGCTGTCGGGCGCGGGTCCGATAGCTCCCGCTTTTTTTGTCTGTCGCTCTATGTCGTTGCCCTCAAGGACAGGCGCTGCGCGCCCGTCCCGTCGGGCAACGATGCCGCATTCCTTGGAACGCGGGCCTCCTGCGCGCGGCTTCGCCGTGCTCGTCGCAGGGACGCCCTATGGGCGCTTTTCCGGTTGGGATTTTGAGGCCGGCGCAAGGATTTTCAATGCAGCGATAGCGGCTGGCCCACCCACCCTGATCGCGTGCTGAAGCAGGTCGCGAAAGTCTCTTTCGCTGAGCTTCTCAACCTCCACGTCGCTTATGATGGAGGCATATTTGCCGCGCAGAGCGCGGCGGGCGTCAAGGATCTCTTGCGCTATTTTCGTCTGGCGCGCTTCGAGGTCTGCGAGCCTATCACGGTCATTCAACTTGGGCATTGATCATCCTTTCACATTGGATGGTCTGCCCGCTGATCACAATATCGAGGATCATCGCGATGAATGCAATCTGTTGCACAGATCGATTTGCTGCTGCTGCGTTCCGCAGGAAAGGAAACCCCCTCCGGGGTGCCCCGCGCCTTCCGGCACGAGGCAGCGCAGCGGGGCGAGCCCGCTGCGAAGAGGGGACGCACGCCCATGGCGTATTGTAATGCACCGTACGCACGGGTGCTGCGGGCGCGAATCGCAAGGATATCTGCGGGTCTTGGCCCGGTGCCCGTTGGTGCCCGTGTCGCCTTTCTCAGCGGGAACTGGCACCAGATGGTCACCGGCCGGGAACAATGCGGGGCTAAGTGCTTGATAAGCTTTGGCACCATGTGGGTGCCCGATGTCAAAACGTAAGGCATTGAGATTAGCTGAAAATCCCGGTATAAAGGCGGGGCTTCACCTCATCTGGACAGGCAACGAACAGGAGTTCGGCGCTTGCCCAGGATCAATATCAGATTGAAGGACGCTCTCCATGGGCGTCTCGTCGCGGGCGCCCGATCGGCGCGGCTCAGCGTTCCAGAATATGTTCGCGACATCCTCGATCGGTTCGAAGGGGTCGATGCTGGCGGCTATCATGGTCGCTTCGATGAGGTGCAGGCGACCCTCATTCAGGTCTTCGCCATATTGGCAGCTTCGGTCGGAACGCGACGCCCCGATATTCTCCAGAAGGGCATGGACGATGCCCGCGCTCTACTCCTCGAACGGGGGCTGCTCGCGCCCGAGGATGGTGCGCTATGAGCATCTTCCGCAATGACACGCTGGGCTCGTGGACTCGTGGTGGTCAGGCCATCGTTCACAATGTCAGGATGACGACCCAGGTCTTCTTCCAGACGTCGCTTGCAGGCCTTGTGATCTGGATCGGCGGCATCGTCTGGTACGTGCTTGAAAAATCCAGCGACTATCAGCGCTTCGTCGCGATGAAGATCGCCGAAGCCACGCTGAAGAGTGACGTGCCGGGCGGCGCGCCGATCCTTTTCAGGACCCCGGCTGGTCGCCAATATTGGACGACCTCGGACATGCTGCTGGCGTCTCCCATCGCCAAAAAGACCATGCAGGCGATGGAGCAGCATCTGATTTATGGGGCTGCCCTGTCAGGTGCCTTCGCCGCGGTCATGCTTCTATGGGCCTGGTTCTATTTCACCCGAACCGGGAAGGGTCTCGGCTCCAATCAGTTCATTCGGGGTGCCAGGTTCGGGACAGCCCGACAACTGCGCCGTCTGCTGTGGCGCTCGCGGCGGGGAAGTTTCGCCATCGGCGGCGTACCGGTCCCGGAGGAGTTTGAGCCTGAACATATCTTGATCTGTGGCGCACCGGGAACGGGCAAGACCAACATCATCGTCAAGATGCTCGCGGGGATGCGCGGGAAGGGGCGCCGGGCGATCGTGTTCGATACAGCCGGCACCTTCGTCGAGAAATTCTACCGGCCGGGGCATGACATATTGCTGAACCCGCTCGACGCCCGAGCGGACAACTGGTCGCCCTGGGTCGATGTGCCGCGGGACTATCATTATGATCAAATCGCGGAGTCTACGATACCGGACAAGGGGGGGGATCCTTTCTGGGCGAAGGCGGCGAGAGGCACATTGGTCGCCGTCTTCCGCAAGCTTGCCAAGAACAGGCAAATGCTCATCTCGGTCCTGCTCGATACGCTGCTGCGCAGCCCGCTGAAGACGCTTGCCGCTTTTGCGGAAGGGACCGATGCCGCCGCGTTCATCTCGATGGAGGGGGACCGTACCTCCGCCGGTATTCGAGCCGAGTTGGCTTCGGTGATGCGCAGCTTTTCCTATCTGGATGACACGCTGGATGGCTTCTCGGTGCGGGACTGGGTGGCCAATGAAGAGGATGACAGCTGGCTGTTTATCACGGTGAAAGCCGATCAGCTTCCCTCGCTGCGGCCACTCGTGACGGTCTGGCTCGACATCGCGATCAGCGCGATCATGAGCCTTCCGCCTGACCAGAAGCGACGCCTCTATTGCGTCATCGATGAATTGCCGACGCTCCAGCGGTTGCCCTCGCTCAGTGACTTCCTGGCCCGTGCCCGCAAATATGGCGGATGCGGCATATTGGGATTCCAGTCCTATCCCCAGCTGGAGGCCACATATGGCATCCAGGATGCGGCGGCGATCACCGGCTATTGCTCGACCTGGGTGGCGCTACGGGCGAATGATACGCCCACGGCGAAGCATGTATCGGAGAATTTGGGGCAGGTCGAGCAAGTGGAGGCCAATGAGGGCATGTCCTATGGGGTCAACGACATGCGTGACGGCGTCAATCTTTCCCGCATGCAAGTCACCCGTCCGCTGGTCATGCACACTGAGGTCACCAACCTCCCAAACCTGTCGGGCTTTCTTCGGTTTGGAAGAAATCTGCCCGTCGTTCATTTTCGGGATCGGTACAATGGGCTACCGACGATCGAGCCGGCATTCGTTGAGCGAACGGAACCAGCCAGGCGGTTCGATGACAGCAACGATCCGGCTCAGCCTGAGACGCCACCGCAACGGAAGCGTTGTCGCACTGAAAAGAAAGTGCCCACTGAGCCGGAGCTGCCCCTGGCGAGCGATTCCCTCGAAGAGCCGGCACCCGATGAGCCTCTCACCGATGAAGGCAACGAAGTTCCGGAACCGGCCGGGGATGCCCCGATTGTCGATCCGCCCAAGCTCCTTGGACCAAGGAGTGGTTTCAATCTCCGCAAACATAGCCGGTCCAACGGCCAGCGAGACGATGCGAGGCCGGCATGATGCATCCGCGCCGCCTGAAGGGCACGGCATGCAACATCGCCCGCTACTACACCGTCGGGGATTATTATACGAAGGGAGAGGCGGAGACTTCCTCCTGGGGTGGCGCGATGGCGGGCGAACTGGGGCTGCGCGGAGAAGTGGATCCCGCGCAGTTTAAGGCGCTTCTCAGCGGCGCGGTCGCAGACCAGCAGCTGGGGCGTCGGCGATCGGACGGAATTGACCATCATCCGGGGTGGGACTTTGCGATCAGTGCGCCCAAATCGGTGTCGATCATCGCGCTGGCTCTTGGCGATGATAGGATCGTCGCCGCGCATGAGAAGGCCGTCGACGCGGCGCTCTCCTATCTTGAGGAACATGCCCAGCTGCGCCGCCGGGAGGAGGGGAAAGTCGTCCATGAGACGACGGGTCGGCTCTTGTGGGCACGCTTTACCGAGCATGCCAGCCGTGAGCTTGATCCTCATCTCCACACCCATGTCGTCATCCTCAACATGACAAACCGCGATCCCGGAGACCCCATGGCCAGTCTCGAAACGCGGGCCATGTATGCCGAGCAGATGGCGAGCGGACAGATATACCGGAACGCCCTTGCCCACCAATTGAGGGAGTATGGATTCCAGATCGACTTCGATCCCCGGCGGGGATTGTTCGAGATCAGAGGAGTGCCAAAGGCGCTGATCACCGAGATGTCGCAGCGCGCCGAGCAGATCAAAGCCCACGCCGCTGAACATGGCCTTTCGGGGCAAGCCGCGCGCCGCCAGAGCTTCTACGAGACGCGCGGCCCAAAGGTGAAAGTGGGGCTGAACGAGCTCCATGATCGATGGCAAATGCGCACCGGACGCTATGAACCGGCGCTTGGCGCTATTCTGGCCGAAGCCAGGGAGGCTGGCGATCGCCCCGTCCCGGTGGAGGCCGCGGACGCGGCCCGGGCGGCCCTGTTTGGCATCAGGCAATCGGAGGGGCGGGAGGCCGTAAATCCCCTTGGTCGCCTCATCGCGACCGGCCTTGCTTCCCATGTGGGTGAGGTCCGCTTCGAAGACCTGAGACCGCTCCTGATCGACCATGAGAGCCGCCGTAAGTTGCTGGCGACGCGGGCGCAGACCGGCGACGCCATCCTCACGCGAGGACGAACCAGCCGCAGGACGGTGAAGCTCGAACAGGCGCTGACACAGCATCTAGCGCTGTCGCTGGGGGACGGCCGGCAAGTCGCTAGCGCAGACCGGCTGCTTCCTGTCCTGGAAAGCGCCGGCCTGACCCCTCCGCAGGAGCAGGCCCTCGTCCACATGGCATTGTCGGGAGACCGGATCACGGCCGTTCATGGTGTGGCAGGGGCTGGAAAATCGATGCTGGTTCGCTCGCTCAAGGACGCGGCACATCCGGGGAGGATGTTGACGGCGCTTGCGCCGACGTCATCCGCTGCCGCTGAGCTCGGCGATCGTGCGGGGATTGCGTCCCGGACCGTCGCCAGCCTGTTGGCGAGCGGCGGGCATGGCCTGAGCGATAAGGATGTTCTGATCCTCGACGAGGCCGGACAGCTTGGAAACCGCCAGGCCCTGCGAGTGCTGGAGATCAGCAGGGCGACCGGCGCGCGGCTCATCCTGCTGGGAGACAATCGACAGACTGGCGCGATCGAACAGGGGAAGGCATTCTGGCTCATGCAGAAGCTCGGCATGGCCACCGCCGAGTTGGTCGAGTCGCGGCGGCAGCAAACAAAGGCGATGAAGCTTGCCGTTACGCAGGCCCGCGCCGGTGATTATGCTGGTTCGCTTGAGCATCTCGATAAGGTGGTTAGCGGCGCTGATGCGGAGGAGCTTGCCAAGAGCCTTGTTGCCGAATGGACGCGCCTCAAGCCTGAAAGCCGGGCAACCACGAACATCCTCGTTCTGGAGAATGCGACGCGCCTCATCGTAAACAGCCAGATCCGCGAGACTTTGCAGAGAGAGGGTGTCGTCGCCGCAGAGGACACCCGGCTTGCTGTACTGACGCCCGCAGGCTTCAGCGATCAGGAAAAGCAGATGGCCCGCTTCTATTCGGGGGGGCAGGTCCTGAAATTCAACCGTGATCAGTTTGGTGCTGGCCTCGCGCGAGATGGAGAATATCGCGTCGTTTCGGTGATCCGCGATGCAAAGGGCCGGCAGCTTGTGCGATTGGCGGACGAGCAGGGCCGTATTCACAATTGGGATCCACGTACGAGTAAGGCGGCACAGGTGAACGTGTTCTTGTCGGAGCACCGCAACATCGCTGCGGGCGATCGCATCCAGTGGCGGCTCGCGACCAAGGAACTCGATCTCAAAAACGCGGAACGGGGGACGCTGGAGAAGCTCGAAGGCATGGTGGCGACGGTCTGCTGGGACCACGGTGATCGGGTGCAGCAGATTGACCTTGGACGCCATTCCACATGGGATCATGGCTATGCCGAGACAGTTTATTCAGCCCAGTCGAAAACCTACGATCGCGTCTATGTGCTGGCCCCCGTGGCCTCCCCGCTCGTCAATGGGCAGAACTTCTACACCGCCGTCACGCGGGCTCGGTACGGCGTCAAACTCTGGACGGAAGATCCCAGGAAGCTCGTCTCTAAACTGGAGGAGCGCTCCGGCGAAAAGACATCGGCGCTTGAAGGGTTGGGCCGGCTAGAGCGTGATCACAGCAAGCGGTTTGCCGCCCGGAATGAGGCACGGTTGAAGGGACTGAGGCTCGAGCAGGTTGAGGAGCGGCGGAGCGCCGAGGGTAGGGCGCTCGCGCGTAAACTCGACCAGCGAGAGCCAGACCGGGGGATTGCCGGACGTCTTGCTGGCAGTGCCCGATCGCTGTTTGAGACGCTCGATCGTCATTTGCAGACATTTAGCAGGGATCGGCAGCCCCAAGGGGCAAATAGGCATGAGCGTGGCTTAGACCGAAACACTGAGGAGCGTTCGCATGATCATGATCGGTAAGTTGCTGGCCGTCATGATGGTGCTGATCCTCTGGCAATCAGATCCTCTCGCAGCGACGTCTGGTCATGGCGCGGGCGATGAACGCAGAGTCGCCCATTGCATCAGGCAAGCCGCAGGAGGGCAGCAATGGCTCGAAAAGACCTTATGGGGATTGCGTGATCAGGAAGGAGGATGGATTGGTGCCGAAGTCCCAAATCGGGATGGCAGCCATGACCTTGGGCCTCTCCAGATCAACAGTTGGTGGGTCCCTCGGATTGCAAAACTCCTCGGGCAACCACCGCTTCAGGTTCGCTCGTGGTTACGGTTCGATCCATGTTTCAATGCGAACGCAGCCAGGTGGATTTTTACGTCTGCGTTAGCTTCCACGGGAAATTACTGGGCCGCAATCGGTGTCTACCATAGCCCAAATCGGACACGCCAGCGTCTGTATTCCGCATCCGTTGCCGGCCACATGCGGCGGCGATATGGCGCTTCGATATTTCAGCTGGATCGGTGAGGCATCTCCGAAAATTCGAGCGGCAGAATGTAGGTTTAATGTCGCTTTCGAAACGGTATGACCGAGTGGCAAAGCTAGGGGCGCATTGATGGGGCAAGAAGTTTACGTCATCCATTATAACAGCTTGCCGGACGTTGAACGCGCCAGCAAACGGACCATGGCAACATATATCGAAACCGAAAGGGCGACCTGGTCCGACTTTCTTGAGGAATTGATTGCCAATTCCGAGAGAGTCAGTTTTTCAATCCAACAGTCCGGCCGCACGGGAGGAACTCTGGCGAAAGCGTTTGATCAGCTTGAAGGAGCGCTGGAAGACAGCACCCAGTTTTCGACCGTAAGCACAAGAAACTATCGACGCGGTAATGCCATTCCTCCTCCATCTGATAGCGTTGAGGGGCGCTTGATCCTCGGGCTTCACCGGACGGGGCGTATCGATGACGCGCTTGCTGCATATACTCGCTTTGCTGCCTCTGAATTCTCCCACCTGAATGCACTGCGTTTCCCCGACGATGCTGGACTTGCTCTCTACAACCGGGGCGAAATTCTCATTGCGGCGGCACATGCTGCATCTGTGGTCACGACGAAGAAGGACGTTGGCGGATCTCTCAGAGAGGCCCAGTCCCGAGCAGCCGATATGTTGAAGGCGCTTGATGCCTCGGTTGGAGAGGCGGACCAGACAAACATTGATCATGTGGCACGACTGAGCGCGTTGAGAGATCACTTCACGCGTAAAGCTCGGAGACTAAGGGCGCTGGTTGTCGGTTCCGAGCGGCAGCGGGGTATGGAATATCGCCGTTGGCGCAGTGACATAGAAGGGCAGGTGGAGAGCCGCTTTGCTGCCGCAGGGGCGCGGATGGATGCGCTCGACAAGGTTGTCGGGCGCAAGCATGAGGAGCGCGAAAAGCAATTCCAGGCGTTAAAGGATCTATTCCATGTCCAGCTTCGCCTGCGCGCCCCGGTCGCTCTATGGGAGAAGCGATCTGAGACCCACCGCGATGAGGCGAAAAAGGCGTTGGTGAAGTTCTGGGCTGCGGCATTTGTTGCCGTCCTGCTCGGCCTTGGCGTGCCAGCTTGTGCAGGCGATTACATCGCTGACAGTTTCTCAAAGTTCAGCTGTTTGCCGGGTCAGCCGCAAAACTGCACGCGTATTTTTTCGGCCAAGGGCCCGCTCACCGTAGCAGGCATCTTGCTGATGACATCGCTCATTCTCTGGGTGACAAGGATGCAGTATCGGATATTCCTGAGCGAGCGACACCTGTCTCTCGATGCTGACGAGAAGCGCGCCTTTGCAGAGACATTCATGGCGCTCAAGGAAGATACAAGTGTCGATGTGAGCAATGAGACGATCGTCCTCACCTCGCTTTTCCGGCCGACGCAGGATGGCATTATTAAGGACGGGGACGGTGGATTTGACTTGTCTGCTGCTGCCTTGTTGGCAAAGTCCTTGAGCAAATAGCGGCAGCGGCTGGCGTCGCTATCGAGGGGAGATCGTGCATGATAAAATCGGAGCTGATCATCAGGCTCAGCGAAGAAAATCCAAGCCTTACCGCTCTAGAAGTCGAGAAGATCGTCGAGCTGTTCTTCGGAACGATTGTAGACCAGCTGAGCGATGGCGGGCGAGTCGAATTGCGAGGCTTTGGAGCATTTTCGGTCAGGGCCTATGAAGCGCGGACAAGCCGAAACCCCAGGACCGGCGAAGCCGTGGCTGTAGACGCCAAATCACGTCTCCATTTCAAGGCCGGCAAGGGAATGCTGCAGCGGCTGAATGCGCAGTGAGGCGACGCTCGAGCGGTTCATGATGGGAGCTGGTTAAGTGGCGAACACGATCTTCTGGTCATGGCAGAGTGATCTAGACAGTCGGGTCACGCGCGATTTGGTTCGATATGCCCTTGATGAGGCGATCGCGATGTTGGCCGCTGACATTGAAGAGGCCGATCGGCCGAGTCTGACCTCAGACACGCAAGGTGTGGCCGGCTCGCCTGACATTGTAGCGACCATCCTTCGCAAGATCGACGAAGCCGCAGTGTTCGTAGGGGATGTGACTCCGATCGCGGTTTCCGCGAGCGGCAAGGCATGTGCTATGAGGTGGTCCCGCCTTCTTGGACAGGTTTGCGGCTAAGTTAAGCTCATCCTGATTGTTCTTATGCCGCGATTTGGGTGAACAGATCATGGGGGGCATGCCCCCCATGATCTGAAGCGCCGATTTGCCCATATGCCTCGCCCGGGGTTTTCCCCGCAAGGCGGGAATGGGGGCGATGCTGGTCATAATAGGCGAACCATCGGCCAAGGCCTGCCCGCAGTTCAGAGCCGGTCTCGAAGGCGTGCAGGTAAACGCATTCGTATTTCAGGGAGCGCCAGAGGCGCTCGATGAAGACATTGTCCATCCAGCGTCCCCGGCCATCCATGCTGATCTTGATCTCGGCCGCGCGCAGAACGCCGGTGAAGGCGTTGCTGGTGAACTGGCTGCCCTGGTCGGTATTGAAGATCTCGGGCTTGCCGAAACGGGCCAGCGCGTCCTCCAAGGCCTCAACGCAAAAACCGGCATCCATCGTGTTCGACAGCCGCCAGGCCAACACCTTGCGGCTTGCCCAGTCCATGATGGCGACCAGATAGAGAAAGCCTTTGCGCATGGGCAAATAGGTTACATCCGCGCACCAGACATGGTTGGGGCGCGTGATTTCCAGATTGCGCAGCAGATAGGAATAAATCCGATGCTCGGGATGCGGGTCGCTCGTGCGAGGTCGCTGGTAGATCGGCGCCAGGCCCATCCTCGCCATCAACCGCCGGACCCGACGGCGGCCTATCGCACGGCCCAGGCGCTGCAAATGCCGCGCCATCTGGCGGCTGCCATACCATGGGCAGTCCATGAACACGGTGTCGATCTCAGCCATCAGCGCCAGTGTCTCGTCCGTCTCCGGCACTGGCGCGTAATAATAGGATGACCGGCTGATGGACAGCAGGCGACATTGCGTCGCGATCGACAGGCGATGGTGTGCCCGCTCTATCATTAATCGCCTCCGCGCCACACTCATCGACCGGAGGCTTTCGCCAAAAAATCGCGTTCCACCAGCAATTGGCCGATCTTGGCGTGCAGCTTCTCGATTTCCGCCTCGCTGGCCGCCTTGGCCGTCTGGCCGCCACCATCGAACAGACTAGCCATGCCTTCCATCGCCTGTCGCTTCCACGCACCGATCATCGTGTGGTGGATGCCGTGCTTCGCCGCCAATTCCGCCAGGGTCAGTTCACTCCGGATGGCCTCCATCGCCACCTTCGCCTTGAAATCCGCGCTGTAACGCTTTCTTGTCGTCTTCATTCCCGTCCATTCCTCAGGTCGGGATGAGCTTAACATCCTGTCCAGGAAACCGGCACCACCTCACTAATCCCAATGTGCTTCTGGAAATGGGATATGCCAATCGGGCCCTTACGACGCTGCGCGTCATACAGGTCTGGAACACAGCTTATGAGGGCGCCAAGATCGATCGGCTCCCGTTTGACATGCGAGGGCGCCGCGCGCCGATCGGCTTTAGCCTTTCAGTAGATGCGAAAACTGAGGAACTGCGCCTTGTGCGCGCAGATCTCGCCAAGCGTCTGGCGCAAGCGCTCAAGCTTGCGCTGGAAGAGGTGCCAGCCCCGCCGCCAGAAGCAATCCATTGGCAAGCACATTTCCCTGGCGATCCCGACCTGTGGTTCGACAGGGCTAGTCCCCAGACTGTGACCACACCTGGTCACGGAACCCGGAAGTTTCGCTGGCAGCAGTATTTTCCTGGCTATGCCCGGATCATTCCGTCGAAATGGGCAGTAAAACCTGGTGCCAGACATGCTCTGGCGGACCATCGTGGATACCCTTCGTTGCTCGCCCAGTTAGCGTCCGCGCTCGTGGTGTAATTTCCGGTGTAGATTGAGGTTGTCGCATGGGGTGGGGCATGCCCCACCCCATGCGATTTCGATCTCGGTGGCCACCGGGCTCATCGGTAAGGTGGAGTTACCACACTTCACACGCCCACCGAGGAGTTGATC
>CAACXH010000391.1_pt1 | contig 15522 bp, 14 predicted proteins | sample 2275881 | NCBI WGS metagenome assembly CAACXH01 (sample SAMEA5312483, study PRJEB27640) | indoor metagenome | biome: indoor environment; feature: controlled; material: polymer antistatic dissipative epoxy resin | place: Italy | collected 2014-05-27 | reverse complement strand
CCTGGATCGGCCTGCGACACGGGCGCACCGCCGCATGGCTGGCCATCCTGGCGCAAGTCGTGATCTTCCTGCCCTATTCGGCCGGTCACCTGCACGATGCTGACCGCCTCGAGCTGCATCTTGGCATCGCCGCCGTCGTCCTCGTCACTTGGCTGGCTGGCAGCTTCGCGGATGCGCAGACGACGGCCCGCGCCGTGCTCGATCGCCGCAACCGCATGCTGTTCCAGGCCGAGCGGCTCAAGACCCTGCGCGCCATGTCGGTGGCGGTGATCCACGAGATCAGCCAGCCCCTTTCCACCCTGGCGATCGAGGCAGGGCATCTGGCCCGCGTCACGCAGGATCTCGATCCGGATATAGTCGAGAGCGCGGCACTGGTGGACCGCAAGGCGCGCGACCTGTCCAACCTCGTGCGCCGCCTGCGCCGGTTCGGCGGGCGCGACGTGGACGAGCCTTCGCCGCTGCCGCTCGCCATGCTGGTGCAGACCGCCAGCCAGATCGTCGCCGCCGAACTGCGCGCTGCGGGCGGGCGCATCGAGTGTCCTGCCGTCAACCCGGACCTTGCCGTGCAGGCGCAGGAGATCGAACTGACCCAGGCGCTGGTGAACCTGCTGCGCAATGCTCTGGTCGCCAGCCCCGGCGCGGCCGTCACCCTCGCCGTCGACGTGCGTGACGAGCGTGCGCGCATCATCGTCGCCAACCCGCTGGCGGCGACGGACGCGCCCGCCGATGGCAGCAGTCAACATGGCGGCATGGGCATCGGCCTCGTCATCGCGCGCACCATCGTCGAGGCGCATGGCGGAACCTTCACCCGGCACGATGCGCCGGGCGTGGCCCGCTTCGTCATCTCCCTGCCCCTTCTCGCCGGAGCCTGAGCATGTGCGATTCCCCCCTTCCCCCGCGCGTCGCCGTGCTGGACGACGACGCCGACCTTGCCGCCACCGTCGCCCGCCTGCTCACCCGCAACGGCACCCACGCCGCGCCCTTCACCGCGCCCGGCGAGCTGCTCGACGCCGTGCCGCTAACCGCCTTTAGCTGCGTGGTCAGCGACATCCAGATGGACGAGATGGACGGCTTCGCTTTCGCCGACGCCCTGCGCGCGAGGGACCCGGCGGTTGCCCTCGTCTTCATGACGGCGTGGCCGACCACCGCGCACGCGGTCGATTCCGTGCGGCGCTACGGCGGTCTGGACTATCTGGAGAAGCCGATCGACGAGGCCCGACTGCTGGCCGCCGTCACCGAGGGGCTCGCCTGGTCACTGCGCCAGCGCCGCATCGCCGGCGTCTCGGCCCTGCTCACCCGGCGCGAGCGCGAGGTGCTCGGCCTCATGGTGCAGGGCTACACCAACAAGGAGATGGGCCCGATCCTGGGCATTTCCGACCGCACGGTGGAAGACCATCGCGCCGCGATCATGGCCAAGACCCGCACCAACGGCATCGCCCAGCTCATCGCACTGAGCCGGAGCTAGGAAATCTAACAAGGGTTTATCCGGAGTTTCCCCGGATCGACGCCGGGTCGGGGACGAGCCATGTTCCCCGCAAGTTTCCCCAGGGAAACACGGCAAATTCCGAGGCGACCCGAGCTTTCGCTCTCCTGATGCGAAAGCCGAACTAGGCCGGCACGGGCGGACAATGCCTGTGCCGGCTTTTTCGCGTGATACGCAGCTATATCGATTAACTATATGAAAAACCGTAGTTTATCCGGATCGACAGTGCCCCGCCTGAACGGCACCTAAAGGCACCAGAGAGCACCACAGCGACGCCAGAGCAGCGGCCGAGCCGCCCCCCAAGGCGCCCTTCCATCTGCCCAGGAGCCTCGATGTCCGACCACCGCATCCCGATGCCCACGCCAGGCCGCTTCCTCACGCTCTACGATATCGAGATCGCGCGCATCCTCTACCGGGTGCTGCTCGAGCACGCGCGCGACACCGCCGAGCCGATCTACTTCTTCGAGCTGATCGAGAGCGCCCGAAGCCTCGTCCCTGACCGGGAGCACCCGATCCACAAGCAGGTCTGCGTCGGCATCGGCCGCCGCCTCGAAGCCCTGCGCATGTTCACCGATGCGCACGGCCATCCCGATCTCAGCTGCCTGGCGATGAACTCCACGGGCGACTCCCCCCTGCCCGACTTCACCGAGCGCCTGGCCGCGCTGCGCGAGTACGACTGGGCCAGCGTGGACGACGAGCTCGAAACCCAGTGCCACGCCTGGGAAAAGCGCCTCCGCCGCCGCCCGACGCGCCGATACGATGAGGCCAAGAACCTGATGTGGGCCCACTTCCGGACCAACCGCGCCCGCTATCACGCCGACATCGAGTACCGCTTCCGCGCCGAAATGATCGCCGAACTCGAAGCCGGCGGCGACGTCGAAGAAGTCTTCGCCAACTTCAACCGCACCTTGCGCGAACCGGAGCCTGCGTGACCGCCTGCGTCATCGCCAAGCTCAGAGCGACGATGCCGAAACGTAAATGCCGACCGCGATCACCACGGACGCGAAGCCGCGCTCCAGCAACCCCTTGCGCGTGCCGGCCACCTTGCCGAGCGCGACGCCGGCGATGGTGCCACCGATCCCGCCTGCGACCAGCAACGCGGTCACGCCCCAGTCGACCAGGCCGGACAGCGCATAGGACGTGGCGGTAGTCAGCCCGAGCGCGCTGACGACGACCAGCGACGTGCCGATCGCATAGGGCAGCGGCATCGCGGTCGCGAGCAACAGCCCCGGCACGATCAGGAAGCCGCCGCCGATCCCGAAGAAGCCGGCTGCAAGCCCAACGCCCAGACCGATCGGGACGAGGCGCGGCGCGATGACCGACCTGACGCCCGACGGTTCCGACTTCGATCGGCTGTTCGAGGATGGCGAGCGCTTCGCGATCGGCACGCTGGAAATGGAAGTGCTCCACGTTCCCGGCCACACGCCGGCGGACGTGGCCTATCGCATCGGCGATGCCGCCTTCGTCGGCGATACGCTGTTCATGCCGGACTACGGCACGGCCCGCGCCGATTTCCCGGGCGGCGATGCGCGCACCCTTTACCGCTCGATCCGGCGTCTCCTCGCCCTGCCCGATGCGACGCGGCTATTCCTGTGCCACGACTACAAGGCCCCCGGCCGCAACGACTATCGCTGGGAAACGATCGTGGGCGAACAGCGCCGCTCAAGCGTGCACGTCCACGACGGCGTGAGCGAGGACGACTTCGTGGCGATGCGCGAACAGCGCGACGCAGGCCTCGCCGTGCCCAAGCTGCTGCTGCCCTCGATCCAGGTCAACATCCGCGCCGGCCACTTCGCGCAAGCCGAAGCCAACGGCGTGACATATCTGCGCATTCCCGTGAAATGGCAGGCGGGCGAGCCGTGATGTCGCGGGGGCCAGGGCGTCGCTGCGCATCGAGCAGACCGCCAAACATCCGTTCGCTCGGCTTCTAAGAGGCAATCCAAGCTCCGAGAACGGGAGCAAACGGTACCGATCAAGTAATTGAATTTACTGTGCTAAATGGAAAACTTGAAACGCGGTCCCAATTGATACCGCGATCCCATCTGGGATCACGCTGATAAGAAAGGAAAAAAGCCCACGGCCCGCCGTATAGGGTGTGCTTCACTCAGGGACTGAGCAGCCTTCATTCTCCATCGCCCAAATCTGCGGTTCGCAAGGACGAACAGGTCACCTGTAGGAATTGAAGCGGCCGCATGGTCTGCCCGCTTGCTGCTGTCGATCCGACTTCTCAGGCACGAAGTTTGTGTCAGGAACCAGTTCAGTGTCATACTAATTGTAGATGCTGCGCTGCAACGTTAGGAACTTGACCAATCCCGGACTAGGTCCAAGTCGCCACATCATGAGGAATGGAATGAACAAGGTTTCTGTAGCCGAGCTGATGGAGCGCTCGGGCGTGGCGTTTGGCACGAGTGGGGCGCGCGGCCTGGTGACGGCGATGACCGATCAGGTCTGCTTCACCTACACTTGCGCCTTCCTCCAGCACCTGAGCGCGATCGGCCAGTTCGCGCCCGGCACGCACGTCGCCATCGCCGGCGACCTGCGTCCCTCCACCCCGCGCATCATCGCAGCCTGCGCGGCGGCCATCCGGCACATGGGCGGCGAAGTGGATCATGGCGGCTTTGTGCCCTCGCCCGCAGTCGCGGCCTATGGCTTTGCGCGCGGTATACCCTCGATCATGGTGACCGGATCGCACATCCCGGACGATCGCAACGGCATCAAGTTCAACCGCACCGACGGCGAAATCCTGAAGCCCGACGAGATGGCGATGCGCGCCCAGAGCGTCGAGCTGCCGGATCTGTTCGATGGGGCGGGCATGCTGTCGGTGGCAGCGGACGCTGGCCCGGTGATCGACATGGCAACGCCCTACATCGCGCGCTACGTCGACGCTTTCGGGCCTGATGCGCTCGCTGGGCTCAAGCTCGGTATCTACGAGCACTCGGCGGTGGGCCGCGACATTCTTGTGGCGATCACCGAAAGCCTCGGCGCCAATATCGTCCGCCTCGGGCGTTCGTCCACCTTCATCCCGGTCGATACCGAAGCGGTGCGCCCCGAGGACCAGGCGCTCGGACGCAAATGGGCGGCGGAATATGGCCTCGACGCGATCCTCTCGACGGACGGCGATTCCGATCGTCCGCTCCTGTCCGACGAGGCCGGCGCGTGGATGCGCGGCGACGTGCTCGGCATCCTGTGCGCCAAGGCGCTGGGCATAGCGGCCGTCGCCACGCCGGTCAGCTCGAACTCGGCGCTGGAGCTTTCGGGTGACTTCGCGCAGGTGCGCCGCACGCGGATCGGCTCGCCCTTCGTGATCGATGCCATGAACGGCCTGCTCGCGAGCGCCGAGAGCGCCTGCGGCTACGAGGCGAACGGCGGCTTCATCCTTGGCTCGACGGTCGAGGCACCGGCCGGCCCGCTGGGCGCCCTGCCCACTCGTGATGCCGTCCTGCCGATGATCGCCGTGCTCGCCGATGCGCGCAAGCAAGGCCTGTCGCTCACCGCGCTCCAGGCCACCCTCCCCGCGCGCTACACGTACAGCGAGCGTCTGCAGAACTTCCCCACCAAGGACAGCCAGGCCCTGCTCGCCCGCCTCCAGCAAGGCGACGAGGCAGAAGTCCTCGAGCGCCTTACCGCCCAGTTCGGCGACCTCGCCGGCAAGGCCGTGGCCTTCAACGCCATCGACGGCCTGCGCACGACGTTCGAGGGCGGCGACGTGATCCACCTGCGTCCGAGCGGTAATGCCCCGGAACTGCGCTGCTACACCGAAAGCTCCGACCCGGTCCGCGTCGCGAGCCTGAACGAGGCTGTGCTGGCCAGCATTCCAGCCATGGCCGAAACGGTCGGCTGAGCCGTCACACGCACGTCATTTGCGGTCGCTTAAGGGGCTGAAGTCGGGGCAACTGCCGACTTCAGCCCTTTCTAATATGCCCTGAATAAGCGCGCTGTTTCAGGGCATTCTGCCCCAAAAGGGAGTTATCCTGTACAGTCCACCGCGCGCGCAGCTTGAAAGCATGGGTGTTTTTCTACGGACAATCCCTTGGCTTATGCGCGCAACTTACTCTAAGCTTCGCAACTGCAACATAGCGGGGGTTTATGACTGAGATCGTACCGGTAATTCTGTGTGGCGGCAGCGGCACGCGCTTGTGGCCACGTAGCCGGGCCATCAAACCCAAGCCTTTCCTGCCGCTGGTGGGCGACAGCACGCTGTTCAGGGCTACTCTCGATCGTTGCCCTGCCAGCGGCGGTTTCGGTGCTCCGGTCGTCGTCACGGGCCAGGCACATGTCGAGCATGTCGAGGAGGAGCTGGGCGATACGTCGGATGCCTCGATCATCGTCGAGCCCTCCGCGCGCAATACGGCGGCTGCGATTGCGCTGGCGGCGCTGCGTCTGCCGGGCGACGCGATCATGCTGGTATGCCCCAGCGACCATCACATCGGCGATGCCGCCGCCTTTGCCGAAGCGGCCTGCACCGCTGCCGAGCTGGCCGGGGAAGGCTGGCTCGTCTCCTTCGGTATCGAGGCGACGGCACCGGAGACGGGCTTCGGCTATCTCAAGCGGGGCGAAGCCATCGGCGACAAGGGCTTTCGCACTGCGCAGTTCGTCGAGAAGCCCGATCTCCAGCGCGCCATCGGCTTCCTCGCCGAAGGCATCTACGCCTGGAACGGTGGCATCTTCGCGTTCCGGGTCAGCGATTTCCTCGCGGAACTGGAGGCCCATCGCCCCGCCATTCTCGCTTCGGTCCGCAAGGCCGTGGACGCCGGGCAGGTCGATGGCCGCCGCTTCCACCCGGACGCGCAGGCCTTTGCCGAAGTCGAGAGTGAATCCGTGGACTACGCGGTCATGGAAAACACCACCCGCGCCGCGATGGTCCCGGCCGACATGGCCTGGTCGGACATCGGCAACTGGCAGGCGCTCCACATCGCCCGCGAACGCGATGCCAGCGGCAATGCCGCGAGGGGCCAGGTCGAGCTGGTGGATTGCCGCAATGTCCTGGTCGACAGCGACGGCCCGCGCGTCTCGGTGATCGGCCTTGAAGACGTCTATGTCGTGATCGATGGCAACGACGTGATGATCACCACCGCCGCCGGCGTGCAGAAGGTCGGCAAGCTGCACGGCGCGGTCAACCAGTAAGCACCGGCTGCGTAAAAGTGCGTAATCGCGCCAACGCCTGAAACCGGGCGCTCAATCCCGGTTTCAGCCCCCCCCCTGCCCTGGCTCATCGCGTCAGATCCACCCGAAACGCGTGAGGGCGTGGCGGGGCGGCAATCGCGCGCTCGGGGGTTCAGCAAGCGGCCTGGCGATAGGTCGAGCCAATGCGGCGCGGGGCCGTCATGCGTCGGGCGAGGAGGCGTGAGAGCAGCGGGTAGGCCTCGTCAGCGCTCGCGAAGGCCGCGCTGCGGGATTGGCCAGGGCTGCCGATGCGACCCCAACTCCATTCGACCAGGGTCCATCCGAACAGATCGCTGTCGATGGAGAGCCGCCAGCTTCTGGCCTGGTTTCGCGCCGGGTCGCACGCCTCCAGGACAAGCGGCTTGCGCGAGGCCAGAAGTTCGGAAGGAGATGGCAGCGGGTCCATGCCTCAAGGGTCGCGCAAGGCGCTGAAAGCGTCCAACGCGAAATCCGATTCAGTCCGGCGCCACTGATTCACGCAGTCGATCAGGCAGCGCCTTCCGTGGTGGACTGAATGACTTTCCAGCGGTACAACGGGATAAACGTTCAACGGAGTCCTGCGTGCCCGATCCGAATGCAATCCTCTCCCAGATAGGCGATCTTGCTCAAGCGGGCGAAAAGATGATCGAGCGGCTGCGCAAGCGTGCCTTCCTGCCGGAAAGCCGCAAGGGCCTCAACGCCCGTTTCGGCATCGCCGAGGCGGCGCAGTTGCTGGGGTGCTCCACCAACCGCATCCGCATGGCCGAGGACGACGGCCGCCTGCCCCCTCCCCCCGCTGGCGAGAACGGGCGGCGGGCAGGCTATTCGGTGCAGGAGCTGCTCCACATGCGCGAGGTGCTGGGCGCCTCCCCTGCCCGCAAGCCGCTCGACGTGCCCGCCATGATCGCGGTGCAGAACTTCAAGGGCGGCGTCGGCAAGTCCACCGTCACCACTCACCTCGCGCACTACTTCGGGGTGCAGGGCTACCGCGTGCTTGTGGTCGATTGCGACAGCCAGGCCACCACCACCACGCTGTTCGGTTTCAACCCGCACTTCAACATCACCCGCGAAGAGACGCTCTACCCCTATCTCTCCATCGATCCGACGCAGGCCGACTTGCTCTACGCGGTCAAGGCGACGCCCTGGCCCAATGTCGACCTGATCCCCTCCAACCTCGAACTGTTCGACGTGGAGTACGAATTGGCCGCCGCCGGTTCAGATGGACAGTCGGTGCTGGCCGCGCGCTTCCGCAAGCTCAAGCAGGGGCTGACCGACCTCGCGCGCAACTATGACATCGTCATCCTTGATCCGCCGCCGGCGCTGGGCACGATCAGCCTCGCGGTGATGCAGGCGGCCAATGCCCTGCTAGTGCCGCTCGCCGCGACGACGCCGGACTTCTGCTCGACCGTTCAGTTCCTCTCGATGATGGACCAGGTGCTCGAGCAGCTGACCAAGGCGGGCATCGAGGTCGACTATTCCTTCGTGCGCCTGATCTGCTCGAAGTTCGACGGCAACGATCCCAGCCATGAGATGGTCCGCGCGATCATGGAGCAGACCTTCGGCCCTGCCCTGCTGCCGGTGCCGATCCTCGAGAGCGCGGAAATCAGCCACGCGGCCATGCGCATGATGACGATCTACGAGCTCGAAAAGCCGATCGGCACCCCGCGCACGCACAAGCGCTGCCGCGCCAACCTGGACGAGGCGCTGGGGCAGATCGAGCAGCTGGTGCGCACCGGATGGGGCCGCAGCCAGAAGGTGGACGAGGAACTGCTGGTCAATGGCTGATCGCCGGGCGATCCTCGCGATGTTTCCCCGGGGAAACACTCCAGCGATGAACAAATTTTCCCTTTCCTACACGCGCAAAGTTCGCATTATGTTCCACTCCGATCTGTCGCGCACGAGGTAACGCCATGGCCCGCAAGCAATCCGACTATCTCGCCGCCCTGCTCTCCGAGGACGAAGAGCCGGCCGGCACCGCGCTCGGTGGCGAGAACGCCCCTGCCCCGGCTCCCCAACCGGAACGCGCCCGCAACACCACCCTGCTCGGCCGCGAGAGCGCACTGGCGCGCGTGGCCAGCGGCGAGGTACGGCAGGTCACGCAGCTGCTGCTCGATCCGGCGCGGGTGCGCCCGTGGCCCGGCAACGCGCGCAGCTATGCCCACCTCACCGAGGAAACCTGCCGCGAGCTGATCGATTCCATCATTGCCGAAAACGGGCAGAAGGTCCCGGCCGTGGTCCGCCGCATCGAGGGCGATCCGGCGCACGAGTATGAGGTCATCGCAGGCACCCGCCGCCACTGGGCGATCAGCTGGCTGCGCGCGCATTCCTACCCGGACCTGCAGTTCGTCGCCCAGGTCGCGCAGCTCGATGACGAGGCCGCGTTCCGCCTTGCCGACATCGAGAACCGCGCGCGCAAGGACGTCTCCGACCTTGAGAGGGCGCGCAACTACGCCGAGGCGATGAAGACCCACTACGGCAACCACCTGACGCGCATGGCCGAGCGGCTGAAGCTGTCCAAGGGCTGGCTCTCCAAGATGCTCAAGGTCGCCGCTCTCCCCGATGCGGTGATCGAGGCCTTCGCCTCGCCTGCCGACATCCAGCTCAAACCCGCCTATGCGCTGGCGCAGGCGCTCGACGATCAGGACCAGGCGCCCGCCATCCTGAAGGAAGCGATCCGTCTTTCCAGTTCGCAGCACAACCGGCGCGTCACGCGAAGCCCGGCGCTGCCCGCAGCTGACGTGATGAAGGCGCTGCTGTCGGCACCCATGACGGCGCGGGAAAGGCCGGTGCTGCCCAGCGTCGCCAACGCGCGGACGGGCCGGCCGCTGGCCTCGCTGCAGGCGCAGAACCGGCAGGGCATGACGCTGCGGCTGCACGCCGGATCGGGCGCGTCGGTCGAAGAGACCGTGGAGGCGGTGCGCGCGCTGCTGACGCAACTGGAAGCCGAGGGCAGGGGGCTGCAGGCGTGAGAATAGGCCTGAAATTGGGTGAGGGCAGGGGGCACCTCCGCGCTCCGCACAATGTTTCCCCGGGGAAACACGCATGACCAGAGCCCGCAAGACCTCCGTCAGCGAACAGTTCGACATGTTCCTGCCCTATGTCGCTGATCTGCCCTTGCGCGATCAGCGCGAGATGATGGAGCGGCCGTTCTTCTCGCTTGCCAAGACCAAGCGCGCCAAGCCGATCGACTACACCAGTCCGGACTGCAAGGTGCATGTCCACGTCAGCGCCAACCCCGACTACGGCATGGCAACGATCTGGGATGCGGACATCCTGATCTACTGCGCCAGCGTGCTCGCGGACATGGCGCGGCGAGGAGTCAACGATGTGCCGCGCAAGCTGCACCTGATGCCTTACGACCTGCTGCGCGCGATCGGCCGGCCCACCACCGGCCGCGCCTACGAGCTGCTGGGCCAGGCGCTCGACCGCCTCGTCGCCACGACGATCAAGACCAACCTGCGCGCCGAGAACCGCCGCGAGGCGACATTCTCGTGGCTCGATGGCTGGACGCAGCTGGTGGACGAGCGGACCGAGCGATCGCGCGGCATGACCATCGAGCTGTCGAACTGGTTCTGGGAAGGCGTGATGATGAAGGGCGGGGTGCTCTCCATCGACCGCGCCTATTTCGACATCACCGGCGGGCGCGAACGCTGGCTCTACCGCGTGGCCCGCAAGCATGCGGGCGGGGCAGGGGAGGGGGGCTTCGCGATCACGATGCCCGTGCTGTTCGAAAAGTCCGGCGCGGAAGGCCAGTATCGCCGCTTCAAGTTCGAGATGCTCAAGCTCGCGGAAAAGAACGACCTGCCCGGCTACGCGCTGAGCGTCGAGACCGCCAAGGGCGGCGAACCGATGATCCGCATGACGCGCGTCGACGGGAAGGGCGGGGCAGAAGCCTCGCTCCCCGTCCTGAAGAGCGTACAAGAGCCATCAGGGCAGGGGGCTTCCCCTCAGGCCCCCGATGGCGCCGAGGCCCAGCCTGCGCCCCCAGCAGCGCCCAGAGCGACCTCAGCGGCCCATGTTTCCCCGGGGAAACAGACGACCGCCAAGCCAGGCGAGGTCAGCAAACCCGACCTCGTCGACGCCAGCAAACTCATCCGCTCCGCCGTAGCCGGCCTGTCCGACGCCGCCACCCGCGGCTTCATGACCGACGAAACGATAGACGTCCTGCGCCGCGAATGCCCAGGCTGGGACCTCTACACCCTCCACGCCGAGTTCGAACGCTGGGTCCAGGCCGACGAAACGCGCACCCCCGCCAACTGGCAACGCGCCTTCATCGGTTGGGTAAAACGCCACCACCAAAAACACCGCCACGAACTACGCGGCTGACGCAATCCTGCGCGAAAGCAAAACATCCGGGCAGGGCAGGGCGCCTCGATTTAAGCGACCGTTCCCGAAGTGTCGCGTCTCCCCAACCGCAACGAACGCAGGGTCTTCAGTGCGCTTGCATTTGAACGTTCAAAATCTGCGCACACCCAAAAGTGATTCAAAAATCCTCTGCCGCACGACGCTCTCGACACTCCAGGAACGGCTCGCGCACGGCTTCGACTTTTTAGGAACGGCTAGCCGACACTACAGGAACAAAGCATCCGACATTTCGGGAACGTCTAATCGACCCTTCAGGAACGGACTCCACCAAACAACCGCATAGATCTGCGCCCAATGACCAGGGTAGGCGCACTTAACCTTGTAACAGATTCTATGAAAACCATTCTAACCCTTCAAGAAGCCTTTGGCTTTTCTAGAGTTAGCGATGCGAGCGCCCCACGTAGACGGCGCTGCTGACTGAGCCAATGACCCTGCCTTTGAAATGGCAGTGGAGATGGCAAGATGCTCGACGATGACATCAGCGGTTTGAACGGCGATTTAAACAGTGCGGCACAGTGTGCGAATACGCATTGGGACGGTGTGCCGCACAGTGCGAAGGTGAATTTGACCGAGGCTACGGTCTTGGGCCCGCAGAAGCGCAACCGACGGTGGGATGCGAACGAGAAGGCGCGGATCACGGCGGAAAGCTTTGAGCCGGGCGCCAACATCAGCGCGGTGGCGCGGCGCCATGGCGTGAGCCCGGGCTTGCTCCATTACTGGCGGCGAACGGTGCGCGACCGGGCAGCGATGGAGCCGATCTCGTTTGTGCCGCTGGAAATCGACGATGGCGCCCAGGCTCCGGAAGGCAGCCTCGAGATTGAGTTCGACGGCGCCCACGTCGTGGTGCGCGGCGCGGTGGACGCGGGCGTCCTGAGGGTTGTGTGCGAGGCGCTGCGTCAGCGATGATCGGCGGGCGCAGCGATCTGAAGGTCGTGCTGGTGTCGGGCCCGCTCGACTTCAGGGCTGGTATCAACAGGCTCGCCTCGCTGGTGGCCAACGAGTTGGGCCGAGATCCCTATTCCAATGACATCTTTGTGTTCCGATCGAAGCGGATGGACCGTTTGAAGCTCCTGCATTTTGACGGCTCCGGAACCATCATGGTGACAAAGTGGCTGGAGGCTGGGAAGTTCTTCTGGCCGCCCGTGACGGGCGGGGTGATCAAGCTGACCTCGGCGCAGATGACGCTGCTGCTGGGGGGAATGGACTGGCGCCGCCTTGAGGAAAACCCGATAAAAAAGCCCGAAACTGCGGGGTGAAAGTGGCGGTTTTTCTGGGTTCTGGCGCGATTATGTGCTAACAAAATCGAGTGACCCGACCCCCGGAAAATCAGACTGACGCACTCGATGCGATGACCCGCCGGGTGGCGGAACTGGAGGCCGAACTCGAGGCGGCCTCCAGGCTGTTGAAGACCTACAAGGCCATGCTGTTCGGCGCGCGCTCCGAAAAGGCGCGCATCGTTCTGGACGGGCAAGGCAGCCTCGACCTGGGGGACCTGAGCACCGTTCACGTGGCGCCAGCAGCCAACGACGACCTGATGCCCAAGGGGGCAAAGCCTCGTGCCAGGCGCAACATCGGCGCTCTGCCCAAGCATCTGCCCCGGATCATTCACGTCATCGAACCTGACAGCACCCAGTGCGTCTGCTGTGAAGGCCGCATGCACAAGATCGGTGAGGACGTGAGCGAGGCCCTCGACATCGTGCCGGCCGTCCTGCGCGTGATTGCGACCGTCCGTCCCAAGTATGCTTGCCGGACCTGCGAGGGCGGCATCGTCCAGGCACCGGCGCCGCGCAGGATGATCGAAGGCGGAATGGCGACAACCTCGCTGATCTCCTGGATCGTGACGCAGCGCTTTGCCTGGTACCTTCCGGTTTATCGCCAGGCCCAGATGCTGGCAGGGCATAGCCTGCAGATTGATCGATCGACGCTGACGCGCTGGCTGAAGTGTGCGGCCTGGTGGCTGGGAGGTCTCTACGATCTGCAACTGCGGGCAATCCATAGTCACCACCGCATCCACGTCGACGAAACCCGGATGCCCGTGATTGGCGGCGGCAATGGCAAAGTCCGCATCGATCAGTTCTGGGCTCACGGCACGGACGACCGTCCCTGGAACGGGCCGGCGCCACCGGCAGTGTGCTACGTCCATGCCAGATCCCGAAGCCATCGCACGATATCCGAGCAGCTTGGCCGCTATCAGGGCGTGCTCCAAGTCGATGGCTATACTGCCTACAAGGGCCTGGAGAGCCCAGACGGGTTGTCCGGAGGCATCCAGCTCGCGTTCTGCCTTGCTCACCTGCGTCGGCGCTTCGTCGATCTGCATAAGAGCACCCGATCGCCGATTACCGCCCAGATCATCGCCTTGCTGGGCCACATCTACAGGATCGAGGCGGAAATCCGTGGCACCAGTGCCGAGCATCGGCTCCTCACGCGGCAGGAAAAATCCAGGCCTGTCATGGAGGAGCTCAAGGCGCTGCTCGACGACACCTTGCCGCGCGTCTCGCAGGTCTCGGATCTGGCAAAGTACATCCGCTATGCTCAAGGCCACTGGCGCGGCCTCACCCTGTTCCTCGAGGACGGCCGCATCGAGGTCGATAACAACATGATCGAGAGGCAAATGCGCCCGATTGGAATCGGGCGCCGCAATAGCCTATTCGCGGGCAACGAAGGCGGGGCCCATACGTGGGCAGTGCTCGCTTCCCTGCTTCAGACAGCAAAACTGAATGGGCTCGATCCCTTCACCTGGCTCAACGATGTGCTGACCCGGATGGTCGCGGGCGAAGTGCTCAACAATGATCTCGATCAGCTCCTGGCATGGAACTGGCGCGCCGCTGAACCGACCGCTATGCGACTGGCCGCATGAGCAGCACCAGTCGCTTCAAGCGCCCAAAGAAGCCCAGAAGAGCGCGCATCCTCACGCATGAAAAGCTTGAGGAATGGCTGGCTACTCGCGAACATCCGATGCCGGGGGTATCGATGATCGACGGCTATCTCGCCGCACTCGTCGTATCGCCCCAGTTCATTCCTCCCGAAGACTGGCTGCGCCCCATAGTCGGAGACGGCATCGCCTGGGCGCCGGATGGCAGTATCGAGGAGGCCGTCCGCAACACAATCTTCCAGCGGTACAGCCAGATTGGCGCGACCCTGTCCGGTGGCCCGAAGCGCTATGCCCCCATTTACATGCGTACCGACGCCGGCGAAGTTCTCCTAGAGGACTTCGCCAACGGCTTCTACCTCGGCATGCGGCTCAGCATCGACGACTGGAAGCCGCACATATCCAATCCGGAAATTGGCCACCCACTGACCGCCATCCTTGGCCACTGCACAAGCATGATCCCTGAGGATCAACGCCAGAACGCACTACGCGGCCAGGCCGGCGAGATCCTGGCTCAATCCTGGAAGGTCGTTCCAGAGCTGGTCGAGATGCTTCACGTCAGCATCGGCGGCGCTAGAAACATCGAAATCCGTTAACAAACTGCGTCAATGTGGGGCTCTCGCACCGCTAACTTTCTAGATGGCAAGACAGCCGGGTTTCTTCGATCCTCCCAACTGCTATGAGGCTCTGAGCGCGGCGAGTGATCCGTTTGAACAGCTCGCGGCTGCCGTCGATTTCGAGGTTTTCCGCAGCCCTGAACCGCACCGGGATTGCCGGAGGCCAGTTTTCTTAAATTAGGCAGCCATTGGGACGTCGTCCAGCATAGCGTAGTAGCGTTGCTCGGCTTCGACGGGCGGAATGTTTCCGATCGGCTCCAGCAGGCGCCTGTTGTTGAACCAATCGACCCATTCCAAGGTAGCGTATTCGACGGCTTCGAACGAGCGCCAAGGGCCTCGACGATGGATCACCTCGGCCTTGTAAAGACCGTTGATCGTCTCGGCTAAAGCGTTGTCGTAGCTGTCGCCGACGCTGCCGACGGATGGCTCGATGCCGGCTTCAGCGAGACGTTCGGTGTACTTGATGGACACATATTGCGATCCGCGGTCGCTGTGATGGACCAGGCTGCCGCGATGAACGGGCTGTCGGTCGTGGATAGCCTGCTCCAGCGCATCCAGCACGAAGCTGGCGTGCGCTGTCCGGCTGACACGCCAGCCCACGATATAGCGAGCGTAGACGTCGATCACGAAGGCAACGTAGACGAACCCCGCCCAGGTCGCGACATAGGTGAAGTCGGAGACCCATAGCATGTTGGGACTGTCAGGATTTCCGTGTGCGGCCGGGCGGTTGATCATCAGGCCGCCATGGCTCTGATGAAACGTTCGCCGAAGATCACGGCAAATTGCGCCTTCGCCATGGTCCACTCACGTGGTGGCATCTTCCACTCTTTCTCCGACCGATTCAAGATCAGGTAGAGCAGCTTGGTGGCGGCCTCGTCGCTGGGGAAGTGTCCCCTGGCCCTGACAGCCCGCCTGAGCTTCGAGTTCAAAGCTTCGATGGCGTTCGTAGTGTAGATGATCCGGCGGACCTCGTCGGGGAACGCAAAAAACGGGATCACCTCGCCCCAGGCGCGCCGCCAGCTCTGGCCGATGGCGGGATAGCGCTG
>CAACXH010000065.1_pt1 | contig 15711 bp, 16 predicted proteins | sample 2275881 | NCBI WGS metagenome assembly CAACXH01 (sample SAMEA5312483, study PRJEB27640) | indoor metagenome | biome: indoor environment; feature: controlled; material: polymer antistatic dissipative epoxy resin | place: Italy | collected 2014-05-27 | reverse complement strand
GAGAAGTCGTCGAGCACGGTCGACAGATACATCCAGCCCCACCCGATGATCTTGAAGTAGGTGAAGTCGGTCTGCCACATCTCGTTCGGCCGCGTGGTTTTCGTGTGGAACTGATCGGCAGCCTTGATCACGACATAGGCCGGGCTGGTGATCAGGTCGTGGGCCTTCAACAGGCGGTAAACCGTGGATTCCGACACGAAGTAGCGCTGCCCATCGGTGAAGCGCACGGCCAGTTCCCGGGGGCTCAGCTCAGACTGTTCCAGCGCCAGCTCGATGATCTGGTCGTGGATGCCCGCCGGGATGCGGTTCCACACCCGGCTCGGCGCCGATGGCCGATCTTCCAACGCCTCCGGCCCGCCTTCGAGGTAGCGATCATACCAGCGGTAGAATGTCCGACGAGGGATGCCGAGTTGGTCCAGCGTGCGCTTGGCCGACAGGTGCGACTGCTCGACGGTTCTGATGATCTCGAGCTTCTCGGATGCGGGATACCTCATTCGTCGTTGCCCCCATCCGCGACCATGCTTTTTTTGAGCAGACGGTTTTCCAGTGTCAGATCGGCCACGCATTCCTTCAGGGCCCGGGCTTCGCGGCGCAGGTCCTGGACCTCTCCGGTGGTCGCGGCACGGGCGGTGTCGCCGGCCAGGCGGCGCTTGCCAGCTTCCATGAACTCCTTCGACCAGGTGTAATACAGGCTCTGGGCAATGCCTTCCTTGCGGCATAGCTCGGCGATGCTGTCTTCCCCGCGCAGGCCATCCAGCACGATGCGGATCTTGTCCTCGGCCGAAAAGTGGCGCCGGGTCTGTCGGCGGATGTCCTTCACTACCCGCTCTGCTGGGGCCTTGGCGGGCGATTTTACATTGGAGGATCTGGGCTTCATCTTCGTTCCTTCGTCACTACGACGAAGCCCAGATCCTCCTTAAATCACAACCTCAAATCTGTGCCATCGGTGCTGACGGCGGACAGGTGGAATAGATGATGAGCGCGATGCCGAGCAGCAGCGTCGTCACTCCCGTATCGCCGCTGGCGATCCATCTCGATCCGAGCAGCGTTCCGACAACAACGGCCAGCATCATCGGCCAGAGCCTCCGCAGCAGCGCTCCAAAGCTCGGCCCCGCGAAGAGTTGCCAGACATTGGTGGCGAAGGACGGCACGATCAGCAGGCTTGCGGCCACCAGTGGAGAGATAAGCGCACCGAGCATGCCCATCGCCACGGTCGGAAGGCCCATTCCGGTGACACCTTTGACGAGGCCAGCGGCCAAAAAGGTCGCGAAGACGGCGGCGAGCATTACTGTCGGAAGATCAAACATGCCCCCTGAATATCCGCCTGGACGCCGTGGACAATGCGGATGAGTTGATGTCTGGCTTCGGCTATGCCGAAGCCAGACAAGCGGCTATTCTTGCCGCATGCGCTTCGATCTGACCGACCTTCGCCTGTTTCTCGCTGTCGTTGATGCCGGCAGCATTACCCACGGTGCGATCGAAGCGGGGATGTCGCTGCCGGCCGCCAGCGAACGGCTGCGGGATATGGAGGCGGCGGGCGAAGTGCTGTTGCTCCATCGTGGCCGTCGCGGCGTGGTTCCGACGGAGGCCGGTGAGGCGCTAGCCCATCATGCCCGTGCGATCCTGCACCAGGTGGCCCAGATGCGTGGCGAGCTGGGACGTTACGCGAAAGGACTGCGCACAGAGGTGCGCATCCTCGCCAATACAGCGGCTATCTCCGAGTTCCTGCCCGAAAGGCTTGCGCCCTGGTTGACGGCCCATCCTCAGGTCGATGTCGAACTGAAGGAGCGGCAGAGCACTGAAATAGCGCGGAGCATTGCTGCCGGCTTTGCCGAGATCGGCATCCTGTCGAATGCTGCTGGCACGGAGGGGCTGACTTTGCGCCCCTTTGCCATTGACCGGCTTGTCATGGTGTTCCCGGCCGATCACGATCTGGCAGGAAAGCGACAGGTTCGCTTTGCCGATCTGCTGGACTGCCATTTCGTTGGATTGATGGACGGTGCCCTGCAAAAGCATATCGAGATGCAGGCGGCACGGCTGGGAGCGAAGATCAAGCTGCGTCTGACGCTTCGCGGTTTCGACGGCATCTGCCGTATGGCGGGCGAAGGTGTCGGCATCGGGATCGTGCCGGAAACGGCGGCACGGCGCGCGAAGCGCTCGACGCGGATGGCTTTCGCGCCGCTTACAGACGATTGGGCAACGCGACAACTGTCGGTCTGTGTCCGAGATGAGACGGCATTGACTCCCGCCGCGCTTAGCCTGCTCGATCATTTGACTTCGAGCAGCGCCTGCTGAGCGGCGTGAAGCGCTCCATGTCAGCCCATAGCTTCCAGGCTGATCGCCCGCCGAACGGCGGGGCGCGCCAGCACCTTGGTCATCAGCCGCGCCCAATTGGGCCAACCCGCCTCCATGTCGAGGCCGATGCGACGGCCCCAGAGCCAGAACACGCTAAGATAGGCGTCGACGACAGTATAGCGGGCAGGGACGGCCCAGTCGCGGCCATCGGACAGGATGCGGTCGATATGGTCATAGGCGGCGCGGATGTTCTCCAACCCCTTGCCCTTGACCGCCTCATGCAGCGTGGGGTCGGGCACGAAGCGGTGCGGACGCCAGAGTTGGCTGTAGCCAACGCCGTGGAGATCGACGGAGATCCAGCTCAGCCATTCCAGGCATCGCGCCTCGGCGGCAGCATCGGCAGGCACGAGTTTCGCCTCGGGATAGCTGCCAGCCAGAAACAGCAGGATGGCGACGGATTCGGTCAGCAGGTCGGGCGCGCCGCCGGAGCCACCGGAAACGCCAGTGAGCGCCGGCACCCGGCCCCTGGGGTTGAGCGCCAGATAGTCCGCCGTCGACGTCCCCTCGCCATTTTTGGCGGAGCGGATCTCTGTCTCATAGGGCTGGCCGATTTCTTCCAGAACGATGCGGACGGCGAGCGAACAGGCTCCGGGCGAATAGTAGAGACGATGCATTTGACCCTCCAGTTCAGCGGGCAATGGCATGGTCAGGCCAGCGATTGCGGCCGTCGCGCAGCCACATCAGGGTATCGAGCCAGAATCCAGCGGCATGGCTGTCGTGGAACAGGCCGAAATGCCCAATCTCTTCGCGACCGTAATCCGATGGCTGAAGCAGCACCGACGTCCGCTCGGCGCCGGTGTAATATTCAAGCGTTCGGCGGATCGCGGCCGGTGTGCCAAGCTCGTCATCGCAAACGCTGACAGCCAGCACCTGGGCGGACACGGTCGCCATGCGCTCCAGCACACTTTGCCGCTCGTCGGGCGGGTAGCTACGCTCGAACCGTGACCCGCGAAAGCTCCATTCATGCGCTACGCCAGCCGGCAGGTCTTCAAGCCAGTTCAGCCTGCGACCAGGGAAATAGCCGAAAGCGTATGTCAGCGCAGGCATCGCCACATGCCATTTGAGGAAGAGAGGGAGTCGGCGACGGGCGGCATAGTCGCCCCACCAGGCATATTGCGCCCCGACAGTCAGGATGCGCGCTATGCGCCCGGCGCTGTCAGCAAGTCCCGGCAGAAAGCCGCCTATACTGTGGCCCACCACAAGCAGCTGGTCGCTTCGGCCGTGCTGTCCGATAAATCTGATAGCGCCCTCGAAATCCCGCTCGCCCCAGTCGCGCCAGCGATAGCCACAGCCTCTCAGACGCTCGGGTCGCGACAAGCCGATGCCACGATAGTCGTAAGTGAGCACGTCGAACCCGTGCCGGGAAAGGAACCGGGCATAACTATGGTAATAGCGGGCGAGGACGCCGGTGGCCGGATTCACGATCACCGTTCCGATGGGATGGGCCTTGTTCGCGCGCCAGAGATGGCCGCCGAGACGCACCCCGTCAGGGCAGGAAAGTTCAACCGTTTGCCCGTCAATAGTCGTGGAGTGCGAAGTCAAGCTGCTCATGACGGATATGATATGCGGAGCGATCGCTTGAGTATATTCACTGGTCGGTATACATTGCGGTATGACCAGAACCGATGTGCCCACACGCGATCGAATTATCGAGGCGGCCGGCAAGCTCTTTCACGCCGAGGGAATCCGCGCCGTCAGCGTCGATGCCGTCGCTGAGAAGGCGGGCCTGACCAAGCGGACGCTCTATTACCATTTCCGTAGCAAGGACGATCTGATCGCGGCGTATCTGGAAACGCGAGACCAGCCGAACCTTGCGCTGTTCCAGCGCTGGTTCACTGAAACGGTGGGCAGCACGGCCGACAAGGTGCAAGGCATCTTTTGCAATCTTGCGGCTTCCGCACGGCATCCGAAATGGAAGGGCTGTGGGTTCCTGCGGACATCGGTTGAGCTGATCCACCTGCCGGGGCACCCTGCGATCCTTGCAGGACGCACGCACAAGAAGCGCGTAGAGGACTGGCTGTGCTCGCTGTTTGCAGATGTGCGCCCACCAGACGAGGCCCGGCGTCTTGCGCGCCAGATCATCCTTCTGCTCGACGGGGCATTTGCCGTCGTGCTGCTTCATCGAGACCCGAGTTATATGGAGAGTGCTGGTGAGGCAGCGGCGCAGTTGGTCCGAGGTTAGTGCACAACCTCACACCATTCCAGGATCTGGAGCGTATAGTGCGATACGGCCCGATCGAACGCGGAAGTGATGGCTGACTGGCTGCTGGCGGATGCGCGCTCATCGACCGTGAAGCGGCGGCTTGCGATCGGTTGAAGACTGGCGGAATCGACAAGGGTGGCTGAGCCGCTCACTCTTATCGTCGGAGCGTCGGATTTTTGGGCGTTTCCGCGATAATCCGCTTCGAAACGATCTATCGTCAGGTGCAGGAGCGGGGCGCCGTTGCCCCGGGCGGCAGCGGGCAGGAGGCGAACAGAAGAGGTCGCCTGTTCGAAACGGCGCATCACCGCCTGGGTGAACAGGTCCGGTGCTGGCGCAACCCAGCGCGCATCCTTGATATAGAGGACGGTGTCGCCATGAGCCGTCAATATGCGGTCACCGTCGATCTCGGGAGCGAACCGGACGCGCCCCAGCGTTACAGGCTTTTTATCCCGCTCTATTATGGGGGCCTCATGCGCCGGGTCTTCGACGATGCCGAAGCGATAGAGGTTATCGGGCGGTCCGCTTTTCAGAACGGAGACACAACCGGCCAGCGGCAGGACAGCGGTCATGATCGCGATCCTGGCTCCACGCGTAAAACACATCATCGGGGTAGCTCCAGTTCCTGTCCACTGTCCTTGGTGAGCGCACGGCGCGGATTCTGGCGTATTTCGCGCAAGAACCCATCGAGCGATTCGGATGTCTCCTGCAGGCTATGCATCGCGGCATTGACGGCGGGGAGGGTGGTCGTTCCGATTGTCTCGCTTTGCCGGTTGATATGGGCGAGGGTGCCGCGCGCTTCGCCGATTGCGGCCTTGAGCTCGGTCGCCGCCTCCGACATCTCCGCGAGTGTCCGGCGTCCGTCTCCCTCGCCCATTTCCCGAATGAGCGCCGCTGACGCTTCGATATCGGTGGCAGCGGAATCGAGTTTTGCCAGCATGGACCCGGCATGATCGAACATGGCGCGATTCTCGGCGAGCTCGCCCATGGTGAGACGTACATCCTTTATCGTCGCGCTCAGATCGGCGATGTTCTCGTCCGAGATGAGCTTGTTGACCTGGTTGAGCGCCCTGGTCGCGCTTTCGACCATCTGGCCGCCGCCCTGAATCAGCGACGACATGGCGTTCGGCTTGCTTCGAATAACAGGCCGGTGGGAGCGCTCGGCCTCGCGCAGGAGAGGCTGTTGCGGATCGCCCGCGCTGATCTGGACGATACTCGTGCCGGAAATGCCTTGCGTTTCGGTGGATGCCAGAGAATCGCGGCGAACCGGCGTGCGTGCCTGCAGGGATATGTCGGTGATTACCCGGTTGGGATTGTCTTCGTCGAGCCTGATCCGTTCGATCTGACCCATCTTGATACCGTTGAACTGGACATCCCCGCCCACGCTGAGGCCGCGAACAGGGCCCTCGAAGATGATCCTGTATCGGTCATATTCATTGCTGAAACGCGATCCGCCCAGCCATACGACAAACACCACGCCGGCAATCAGCAGCAGTGTCGAGATGGCGCCTACCAGCGCGTAATTGGCCTGCCGTTCCATCAAATGCTATCCTGCTGTTCTGCCGCAGCGCGGCCGCGCGGCCCAAGGAAATAATCCCTGATCCAGGGATGATCCGATTGCTCCAGCTCGTGAAGCGGGGCCGTGGTCACGATTTTTCGATCGGCGATGACGGCGACCCGATCACAGACCGCGTACAGCGTGTCGAGATCGTGGGTAATCATGAAGACCGTGAGGCCCAGCGTATCGCGCAGATCGCGGATGAGCGCGTCGAATTCTGCGGCGCCGATCGGGTCGAGACCTGCGGTGGGTTCATCGAGAAACAATATGTCGGGATCAAGTGCGATCGCCCTTGCAACGCCAGCGCGCTTGCGCATGCCGCCCGACAGTTCGGCCGGACGAAGATCGGCGGCATGGGCGGGAAGGCCGGCAAGCCTGATCTTGAGGCGCGCCGCTTCGCGCATGAACCCCGGCGCGAGGCGGGTATGCTCCAGCATCGGAGCCTCGACATTCTGAAGCACGGTCAGGAAGGAAAAGAGCGCGCCCTGCTGGAACATGACGCCGATGCGCCGTTGAACATCGCCCTGCGACCGGCCCATATCCTCACCGAAAACTTCCACGTGTCCGGCGTCGGGCTGCTGAAGGCCAAGAATAGTGTTCAGAAGGACCGACTTGCCCGATCCAGAGCCGCCGACCACGCCCAGTATTTCACCACGCCTGACTTCGAGATCAAGATTGTCGTGAATGACCTTGTCACCAAATGCGGTGCGCAGACCGGTCACCCGGATCGCGAGCGGATCGGCCAGACCGTTGTTCACGGACCCGCTCACAGGCCGAGCACCATGAAGATCACCGCAAAGATGGCATCGAACATGATAATGAGGAAAACAGACTGGACCACTGCGGACGTCACATGACGGCCCAGACTCTGGACGTCTCCTCCCACCATCATTCCATGGCGGCACCCCGCGGCAGCGATCAGCAGGGCGAGGAACGGGGCCTTGCCCATGCCGATCCAGAAATGCTTGATACTGACGGTTTCCGCGAGACGGGTGACGAAGAAGGAGGGGCTGATGTCGATGGTGGCCCAGCTTACGAGAAGCCCTCCCAGGAGTCCGCCCAGGTCGCCCACGAACGTCATGAGCGGAATCATGACGAGCGCGGCGAGGATACGGGGCGTGACGAGGGCATCGAACCGGTCGACACCCATGACCTGCATGGCGGCCACTTCCTGGTTCATCCGCATGGAGCCGATTTGTGCCGCGAAGGCAGAGGCCGAGCGGCCCGCCAGAAGAATAGCGGCGATGACGACGCCAAACTCCCTGAGGATAGCGACGCCCACAAGTTCGACGGTAAAAATCTCCACTCCGAGGCTGGTGAGGAGATTGGTGCCGACCAGTGCGATGATCGCACCGATGAAAAACGTCATGATGAAAACGATCGGCAAGGCATTGATGCCTGATTCTTGCATGACAGCGAATAGCGGTGTGACCCGCAATCGCCTGGGGCGTAACAATGTGCCTCCAAGAGCAAGGATCATCTGACCGGTGAAAACCAGCATCGCATAGGCGTCGTGAGCGATTTCAATGATCTGCTGGCCGAAGCGCGCGAAGAACCCGGTCAGGTAGCCACGGGGGGGCGGGCTATCCTCGTGAGGCGTCATGCCCGGCGCAACGAGGTTGGCCAGACGTCGCACATCGTCACGTGTGCCGAACAGGATCTCGCCGTCGGTGGGCATCAGTTTAAGGAGCAGCAAGGCGCCGGTCGTGTCGATCCTCCCGAGGGCGGAGACGTCGATCCTGTTCGCCTGCTGTCCTCCCACAGCCGGCAGCGGCTGACGGCTCGCCTGGTCAAGGGTCAGGGCCGTCCAGTCGCCCTCGGCGTGGAGGGTCAAGGAACCGTCTTCTTCAACCAGCGTCCATGTCGCCGCCTTCATCGGATCAGCGCGATCCCGACGCGCAGACGCCTGGTGTTTCGATCATAGTCGAGGAGGTTTTCTCCATATCCGATGAAGCTCTGACCGAAGAGGTAGAAGTCCGGCCCGCCGCCCAGGATACGGCGGAGCGGATAGGACAGGTCGGCGGACAGCGCGCCCTTTCCGCTGCCGATATTGAAGCGGGTGGAGGTGGAGAGGCGCAGTCCATTATCCTCCCCGACCTCCATAAAAAGACCGGTGTTGCCGCGATACCGGCGTATGTCGGGATTGTCGGACTTGTCCCCGACGAAGAGGGAGAGGCGCGGCGCGATAGAGAGGCGATAGCCGCCGCCCAGCGGAATGGCGGCCATGGGCGCCAGATAGATGCTGTTGATGCTCCGCGAGGCCTCGCCGTCCCGGCCGTTGGACTCGTGCCGGATGCCACCCTGTGCGCTCAGGGACACGCCGCTCGCCAGTGTGGTCGAGGGCGTAAGATAGAATATCTCGGGCTGGAAATCGATGTTCCGGAAAGGCGAGGAGTCCGCGCCCAGATCCCAGAACATGCGCTGCGTGTAGGCGAAATGGAGTCCATCGCGCCAGCTTTGCGGGAGACCTTCCGCGCGGCGGCTTCCGAACAACTGATATTTGAAGCTGAGCTGGATCCGGGCTTCGCTGTTGGTGTCCGGACCATAGACCGCATAAATGGGTTCGTAGCCGGACAGGTTGGCGAGGAAGGCGTTGCCCGCCCTGCGATCCAAAGGCGGCGGTGTGGGAGCAGGGGCTCGCACAGGCGGAACCGGCGCAGGCGTGTGCGCCTCGGCGAGATGCGATGCCGGCGCCGCAGGGCGCGGTATCATGGCGATCTGGCTGACGTTCCAGGCGGGGATGGAAAGCCGGGCCAGGTCCAGGGATTGCCCATCACGGGCTGCCAGGCGGTAGCGGGCGCGCTCGAATCCGCGGGGCGCTATGATCACATGGTCCGCCACATCGCGGGCGCGCTCGAGCCAGACCGTCCGGATATCTCCCGACCGTTCGACCCGGGCCTCGATCCGATCAGGGAGCGCGAAGCTCTGCGGTTCATCGCCCTCGTTCAGCAAGCGCAGATCGACGAGCAAAGCGCCCTCTGCATCCTGTTCGCCCGCGTCCCGGACGAGCACCGCTACCGGCGCTGCCTGCGCCGCGGCGGGCACAAGGAGCGCTGTCGCCAGCAACCATCGGATAGACCGGTCCATCATGCGAGAAGGTGCTGTCCGCCATCGACCGGGATCACCGTTCCGGTGATCCGGCTGGCTGCGTCACTGACGAGGAAGGCAGCCAGCCCGCCGACATCCTCTATCGTCACCAACTGGCCGACCGGCGTCTGGGCGGCGGCGCGCTCGAGCAATTCATCGAACCGCGCGATGCCACTGGCGGCGCGGGTGGCGATAGGGCCCGGCGATATCGCATGGGCGCGGATGCCCTGGGGGCCCAGTTCGGCGGCGATATAGCGCGTCGCGCTCTCCAGCGCCGCCTTGACCGGTCCCATGAGGTTGTAGTTTTCAACGACGCGCTCCGAGCCGTAGAAGGTGACGCAGAGCAGGCAGCCGCCTTGCGCCATCAAGGGCTCGGCCAGCTTCGCCATGCGAAGGAAGCTGTGGCAGGAGACGTCCATCGCGATGCCGAACCCCTCGGCGCTGCTGTCGACGACGCGGCCATGGAGATCGTCGCGGGGTGCGAAGGCGATCGAATGCAGCAGGAAGTCGAGTCCGCCCCATCGGTCCCGCACCTGGTCGAACAGGGCCTCGAGCTGGCCGGGCTCACGCACATCGCAGGGGGCGAGCCATTCGGCGCCCAGCCGGTCCGCCACCGGCTCGACCCAGCCTTTCGCCTTCTCGTTCAGATAGGTCGCGGCAAGGCGCGCGCCGCAGCGGCTGAAAGCCTCGGCGCAGCCCGCTGCAATGCTCTGTTCGTTGGCGATACCGACGATCAGGCCACGCTTGCCGCGAAGATCGACGAGGGGGGTCATGTTTTAACTCCAAAAAGGGTGGCCAGTGTCTGCAGGACGATCATCCGTTCTTCGTCCGTCGGGATGACGCGGACGGTAATGGGGCTGCCAGGCGCGCTGATGACGTCGGCATGGACGGCATTGGCCCGCTCATCGAGGCTGATGTCGAGCCATGCGAGGCGCTCGCAGATGCCCGCGCGGATGGCGGCGTCGTTCTCGCCGATGCCGGCCGTGAAGACGAGACCGTCAAGGCCGCCCAGCGATGACGCCAGCGCGCCGGCCTCGCGCGCGGCACGCCAGATGAAGAGGTCGATGGCCTCGCGGGCTTCGGGCCGGTCGCTGGCCGCAAGCTCACGCATGTCGCTCGAGATGCCTGATACGCCCAGCAGGCCCGATTGCTTGTAGAGCAGCGCCTCCACATCGGCGGCGCTCATGCCCACCCGGTTCTGGAGATGCAGGATGACGCCAGGGTCGATCGACCCGCAGCGCGTGCCCATCATCAGGCCGTCGAGCGCGGTGAAACCCATCGTCGTGTCGATGCTCTTGCCGCCTGACATGGCGCACAGGCTTGCGCCGTTGCCCAGATGCGCGGCGATCACGCGGCCGGCGGCAAGCGATGGGTCGAGCTCTGCCAGGCGGCGGGCGATATAGTCGTAGGAGAGGCCATGGAAGCCGTAGCGCCTGATGCCCTGCTCGTGAAGTGCGCGCGGGAGCGCGAAGCGGGTGGCGGGTGCGGGGCGATCATGGTGGAAGGCGGTGTCGAAGCAGGCGACCTGGGGAAGGTCCGGCGCGAGCGCGGCGATCGCGCGGATGGCAGCCAGATTATGGGGCTGGTGGAGCGGGGCCAGTGGACAGAGCTTCTCAAGCTCCTCGAGCACTATGGTATCGATCAGGCACGACTGGGCGAAGTCGACCCCGCCGTGGACGACGCGGTGCCCGACGGCGAGGACTTCGCGCCCTTCGAGATGCGATGTGGCCCAGTCAAACAACCATGCGAGCAACTCTGCATGGGTCATGGCGCGTTCGTCGGGCCACTCGCGTTCGATCAGCACTGTGCCTGCTGCGTCGCGAATGGCGAGGCGGGGAGAAAGACCGATCCGTTCGATCTTGCCGCCGGCGGACAATGTCGGTTTGCGGTCGCGATCGAGCGTATAGAGCGCGAACTTGATGCTGGACGAGCCCGAATTGAGGCTGACGACGGCCTTCATGTGCGCATACCCTCCGGCAGGCCGGGCGCCGCCTTGGTCGCCGCGCGCGCTACCAGCACGGCAACGGCGCAGGAAGCAAGGCGCGTGCGCAGGCTGTCGGCCCGGCTGGTGAGGATGATCGGCACACGCGCACCCAGCACGATGCCTGCCGCATCCGCCCCGCCGAGGAAGGTGAGCTGCTTGGCGAGCATGTTGCCCGCCTCCAGATCGGGTACGACCAATATGTCCGCCTTGCCCGCGACGGGCGACACGATCCCTTTTTCCTTCGCGGCCGCCTCGCTGATCGCATTGTCGAAGGCGAGCGGGCCATCGAGGAGGCCGCCCGTGATCTGGCCCCGGTCGGCCATCTTGCACAGCGCGGCAGCATCGAGCGTGGTCGGCATCGCCGGGTTCACCGTCTCGACAGCGGACAGGATCGCGACCCTGGGTTGGCCGATGTCCAGCACATGGGCAAGATCGATGGCGTTGCGGATGATATCCGCCTTTTCTTCAAGGTTCGGCGCGATGTTGATCGCCGCGTCGGTGATGATGAGCGGCGTCGGATGGCCGGGCACGTCCATCACATAGGCATGGCTGATCCGCCGTTCGGTACGCAGGCCCGTCGCGCGCGACACGACCGCGCCCATCAATTCGTCGGTATGCAGCGATCCCTTCATGAGCAGCACCGCCTCGCCGGCCCGCACCAGTTCGACGGCCTTCGCCGCCGAATCATGGCTGTGCGCGCTTTCCACGATGCGATAGGCCGCCACATCCTTGCCGGCCTCGGCCGCCGCTGCAAGAATGCGGGCCCTCGGTCCCACCAGGATCGGATCGATCAGCCCTGCCTCGGCGGCCTCGACCGCTGCCGCCAGCGCGGCGGCCGAACAGGGGTGAGCGATGGCGGTGCGCGCGGGGTTGCCGCGCACGCCCTCGATCAACCGATGATAGCCGTCATGGTCTGACAGGCGGATATCGGGGAGCGCGATGCGCGGGCGGCGGATCTTCTCGGTGGGGGCCTTGACCTGCGCTTCGCCGGTGATGACGGTCTCGCCATTCTGATTGTCGCAGCGGCAGTCGAGCAGCAGGATATGCTTGTCCGCCCGCTTTTCCGTCACCGTCACCGTCGCGGTGATGGCGTCGCCGATGCCCACGGGCCTCAGGAACCGCAGCGACTGGCCGAGATAGATGGCACCGGGGCCGGGCAGTTCGGTCCCGAGCACCGCCGATATCAGCCCGCCGCCCCACATGCCGTGCGCGATCACCCGGCGGAAGAAGTCGCTTTCGGCATAATCCTCGTCCAGATGGGCCGGATTGACGTCGCCCGACACCAGCGCGAAGAGCTGGATATCGCGCTTGGAGAGCGTGCGGGTCACGCTCGCGCTTTCGCCCACGGCGATCTCGTCGAAGGTCCGGTTTTCGATCATGGCCTCATCGGTCATGGCTCAGCGCTCCAGGACATAATGGCCGGGCGCGTCCGCGATCGGCGCATAGCCTTTGTCCGCGGCGCCCATGGACGGCGGGGCCCCGGGCGCGCCCGAACGGCTTGCAAGCCAGTCGCCCCATTCGGTCCACCAGGAACCCTGCTTCTTCTCTGCGTGGCGTTCCCATTCCTCCGGATCGTAGGAGAGACCATCGGTTTCGCGCGTCAGCACGCGGTAGCGCCGGCCGTTGTGGCCCGGTTCCGAGACGATACCGGCATTATGGCCGCCGCTCGTCAGCACGAAGGTGATCTCGGCCCCGGTCAGCAGGTGGATCTTATGCACCGAATGCCAGGGCGCGACATGATCGCGCTCGGTGCCGACGACGAACAACGGTCTGCGGATCGCCGAGAGCGCGATGGTGCGACCATTGACCTTGTATTTGCCCTCGGCCAGGTCATCGTCGAGGAACAGGCGCCGCAGATACTGGCTGTGCATGGCATAGGGCATGCGCGTCCCGTCGGCGTTCCAGGCCATGAGGTCGTTGAGAGGCGCGCGCTCGCCCATCAGATATTCCGACAGGATGCGCGACCAGACGAGGTCGTTGGATTTGAGGATCTGGAACGCGCCGCCCATCTGGCCGCTGTCGAGATAGCCCCGGCTCCACATCATCTTTTCGAGGAGATTGAGCTGTCCCTCATCGATGAAGAGGCCCAGTTCGCCCGGTTCGCTGAATTCGGTCTGCGCCGCGAAAAGCGTCACGCTGGCAAGGCGATCGTCACCCTCGCGCGCCATCGTCGCCGCTGCGATCGAGAGCAGCGTGCCGCCTAGGCAATAGCCCACGGCATGAACGGCGGGCGCGCCGGTAATCGCGCTCACCGCATCGAGCGCCGCCATCGGCCCGAGTTGCCGATAGGCCTCCATGTCGAGGTCGCGGTCCTCGCTGTCCGGATTGTGCCAGGAGATCATGAACACGGTGAAGCCCTGGGACGTCAGCCACTGGACGAGGCTGTTCTCGGGCGAGAGGTCGAGGATGTAATATTTCATGATCCATGCCGGCACGATCAGGATCGGCTCGGGCCGCACCGTGTCGGTGGTGGGGGCGTACTGGATCAGTTCGATGAGGCGGTTGCGATAGACGACCTTGCCCCTGGCGGTCGCCACCGTCTCCCCCACGCGGAAGGCGTCCGTGCCCGCCGGAGGCAAGCCTCTTACGAGATGCTGCATATCCTCGATCAGATGGCGGAACCCGTCGACCAGGCATTGGCCGCCGGTCTCGACGATCTTGCGCTGGAGAACCGGGTTGGTCGTAAGGAAGTTGGTCGGCGCAAGGATATCGAGCATCTGTCTGGCGGTGAATTCGACCATGTCCTCATGATGGCTGCCGACGCCGCCCACCCCGGTTGTCGCCGCGTGCCACCATTGCTGGTTGAGAAGGAACGCCTGCGAGAGGAGGTTGAAGGGCGGCTGCTGCCAGGCGGGATCGGCAAAGCGGCGGTCCTGCGGCAGCGGCTCGATCGCGGGCGCCGCGTCGCGGTCGCCTGCGGATCGGACGGCATAGTCGAAGAGCCGCACATATTTGCGGGCCGCCTTGGCGGTGAGTTGCAGCTGCTTGCCCGGTGCGAAGGCGAGATGATGTCCCCAGTCCGAAAAGGCCTGGAGGATGGTGATGGGGGAGAGCCCCGCGGTCATCTGCGCGATCGCGGCGCCCGCGGCCCTGTCGAGGGTTTCGGCGATCCCGTCGAGCGGGTCGGGTGCCTGGGGCATGTTCTGGGCGCTCATGATCGGTCCTTTTTGAAGATTTCCATTACAGGGCGGCTACCGGTCGGGCCGTTGCCCGGGGAGGCAAAGCTGCGGCAAAAGGCCGCTGTCGCCCTTGAGAACAGAGAAAGAAAATCAATCCTCATAATTCTCTCCCAGGTACAGACGACGGACTTCGTCATGGTGAAGAAGCTCTTGCGGCTTGCCCACGAAAAGCACCTTGCCGCCGTGGATGACATAGGCGCGGTCGACCAGTTCGAGCATCTCATGGACGTTATGGTCGGTGATGAGGACGCCGACGCCACGCCTTTTGAGATCGCGGACCATGAGCTTGATGTCCGCGATCGAAATGGGATCGATCCCGGCGAAAGGCTCGTCGAGCAGGATCACGCCAGGCTCGGCCGCCAGGGCGCGCGCGATCTCGCAGCGCCGCCGCTCGCCGCCGGACAGGGAAGGGGAGGGTGTCGACCGCAGATGCGTCAGGCCGAAATCGGCAAGCAGTTCGCCCAGCCGGCGGTCGATGTCGCCAGGGTCGGTCATGCGCAGTTCCAGCACAGAGCGGATGTTGTCCGCAACGCTCATCCCGCGAAAGATCGAGGCTTCCTGCGGCAGATAGCCAAGCCCGCGGTTGCCGCGCTCATGCATGGCCAGTGCTGAGACATCTTCGCCGTCGAGCAGTATACGACCGCCATCGAGGCGTATGAGACCCATGATCCCGTAGAAGCAGATCGTCTTGCCTGTGCCGTTGGGGCCGAGCAGGCCAACGATCTCGCCGCGATCGACCTCGAGCGAGAAGCCGTCCAGCACCTTTCGCCGTCCGAACGCTTTCTCGATCGCCTGGACTTTGAGCGCGGGCGGGCCGACCACCGACACCGACCCGGAGGTGTCCAGCCTGGCGCAGTCAACGCCTTCGCGGCAGGCTGATGGAGTGTCGGCAATGCGGCAGGCGCTGTCATCGAGCATCGTCAGAGGCCCGGCGCGGCACATTCGCATGAGAATCGCCGCCGCGCCGTGCCGCTCGTGATCATGCCATCGCCTCCAGGGCGAGGGCCACGCCCTGGCCGCCGCCGATGCACAAGGTGACAACGCCCCGGCGCAGCCCGTCGCGCCGCATCGCATGCAGCAGGCGGGTGGTCAGCACGGCACCGGTCGCCCCGATCGGATGGCCATGCGCGATGGCGCCGCCTTCCACATTGACGATGTCCTCAGGGAGGCCGAGTTCCTGCGTGACCGCGATGGCGATGGCCGCGAAAGCCTCGTTGATCTCGACGCGATCGAGGTCTCCGACCGACCATCCCGCCCGCTCGAGCGCCTGCCGGACGGCGGGCACCGGCCCGAGGCCGAAGAGGCCGGGGGCGACCGCGCCGACACCGAACGCGACGAGGCGCCCCAG
>CAACXH010000364.1_pt1 | contig 15817 bp, 16 predicted proteins | sample 2275881 | NCBI WGS metagenome assembly CAACXH01 (sample SAMEA5312483, study PRJEB27640) | indoor metagenome | biome: indoor environment; feature: controlled; material: polymer antistatic dissipative epoxy resin | place: Italy | collected 2014-05-27 | reverse complement strand
CCATCATAATTGTCGCTGGCTTCGCGCTCGGGAGCACCCTTGCTGAGGCAACGGGTAATTGTCGCCAGCGGCAATTACATGCCAACCATCCCATGCGCTTCAAACCCTCGCTTCCGGCCAGCGCCAGCGACAATTACCCAGCGTCGTAATTGTCGCTCGACGGTTGCTCCTCGCAACAGCAAATGGTAGCCAGAATTCACCAACCGGCGCGGCCACCTATCGGCCATCAAAATTGACGCCGACCGGACTCCGTAATCGTCGCGCTACAGCCTTTCAAGTGGCTGCGACTGCAGGCACTAACAGGTTGCGGAAAAAGGCGTCGCAGTGGTCGTCATCGCCGCGCATCCCGATCCCTTCAACATCGCTCGTCGCAATCCTGGAATCACCAATGCCTCTTCAGGGCAAGCTCCTTTTTCCGCAACCTGCTAAGGTGGACCGCTCCTGAGCATCAGGAATCGCGGAGCGCAGGCCCAAGGTCGCGTAGGGCGTTGATGACACGCTGAACGGTGACGGCTTGCCTGTCCACGCTGTAGGCGATCAGCAGGCGGCGCCCGAAAGTCAGCGTGCGCAGGCCTGCGATCAGGTCATCACGGGGCGATCCGCGATGAGGGAAGTCGGCGAGCGCCGCGATGCGCACTTCAATTCTGGCCAGATAGCCATCTGCCGTGGGAATATCGGCTTCCGCGCTGACCCATCGGTGGAGTGTGATCAAGTCTTCGATCGCCAGGGCGGACAACTGCACGTCATAGGTCATGTCTTGGCGATCGAGGCCCGGACCTTTGCAAATGCCTTGTCGAGCGGCATGGCCGGACGAGGATCGGCCAGAGCCTCTGCCACGCGGACGCGAACCAGTTCATCTAGCACGGCCTCTTCGCGATCCAGCGCGCGCAGTCCGGCGCGCATCACCTCACTCATGGAGGCATAGCGACCGGACGCTAGATGGCGTTCAGCGTGCGACGCCATTTCGCCAAGCGTTATCGAGATTGCCTTCGCAGCCATGCCTGCCTCCATTTCGATATGATTTTATCATATAGCGCTTGAGCGCCGAATGCCAGTGCCGGTTCGTCAGGTTGGCGGAATGGTGTAGAACCTTGGCATAAGGGATCAAAAGGCATGACGACGAAAACCTACCCGCTGTGGACGCAGGATCAGGCGATTGCCTATGAGGCGGCGCTCGAGGCAATCAATGACGTGATAGCCGGTTACAGTGAACAGATTAACTTCGAAAGCCAGCGGACGATCCCGGATCAGGCGCGCATCGACTGGCTGGAGTTGCGCACCACCCAGGCGCGCAGGGTACCGCAGTCCTTCGCTGTCACCGATGACGCCACCGTTGCCCAGGCGCTGATGGAATATAGCGCGATCGTGCGAGAGCGGGATTCGCGGGAGGCAACCCTGTGACCTGCGCAGTCATTCCTCCGCGAAGAAATCTTCATCGAGCCGCTTGAACTCAATCCTGCGGCTGACGCGGACGCCCACGCCATATTCGATCATCAAGTCGGTCAGACGGTCCCCGTCGATCAGGATGACCCGCTGGGCGAGGTGCTTGACGTAATCGCGCGCTTGGCTGCTGAAGGTTAGGGTGGTGACGAAGACACCCTTGGTGGCGCCGTGGTGGCCGACCAGGCTGCCGACGAAGGCCTGCACAGCGGGGCGTCCGACCGTCGTGTCGGCATAGCGTTTGGCCTGCACATAGACCCGGTCCAGCCCCAGCCTGTCCTCGTTGATGACGCCATCGACGCCACCGTCGCCCGAACGGCCGAGTTGGGCGGCCGCGTTCTTGTGCGATCCGCCATAGCCCATGGCGATCAGCAGATCGACGATCAGTTGCTCGAAGAAGGCCGGGCTGTTCTGGACGATGCGTTCCAGCAACTCCGCGCGGAGGGCCGATTGCACCGCCTGATAGGCCGCTTCAATCTGTTCCTCCGGTGTGCCGGTTCCGACTGACGCGGCGATGACAGCGAACGCGGCATCGTCGTCAACGGACTTCTAGAATGCCTGCGTTCGCCGATGGAACATGGCCTCACCGGCGAACGCAAGAGCACGTGCGATGGGATTGTAGCTGAACTGATGCGTTGGATGCCCGATGAAGGGAGGCATCCAACGCATCAGTTCGTATCGCCCGCCAAACCATTTTGCGGGCCGCCAGCCGTCATACTCTCACATGGAAAATCAAACGAGCTGGCCCCAGCACCATTAATTACAACTTACTCGCCGACGCTCCGCTGATAGACGACCTTGCCACCAATCATGGTCATGTCGACCTTGGCAGATAGAAGATCATTTTCACTGGCTGTCATGGGATCCTGGTCGAGTACGATCATGTCGGCAAATTTGCCAACCTCCAGCGTGCCCTTCTTCTGTTCATCCCAGCCAAGATATGCTGCCTTTTCAGTGTAGAGCCGGATCGCCTCCTCGCGACTTACAGCTTCCTCCGGACCAAAGACCTTGCCATCCGGTCCCTTGCGCGTGATCGCCGTGTAAAGGCCGACCATCGGCCCAATGGGCAGATTGTCACTTCCGAACACCATCTTGACGCCAGCCTTGAGAGGGAGAGCAACCGGATTATTGTGCTCAAGGCGATAGCCATCGAGCGTCTGCTCGTAGCGTCCTTCCAGATTGTAGAGAAAATTGGGCTGCGCCGCCGCCCAGGTTCCGTTCGCGGCCATCATCTTCATGGTTTCAACGGAAGGGATCATCGTGAAATGAGACAGGAACCAGCGATGATCCGCCTTGGGATGGGCCTTGAGCTCAACGTCATAGATGGCTGCCATATCCTCGATTGCCTGGTCGCCGATCGCATGGATACCGACCTGCCAGCCCAAAGCGCCTGAGACGGACACGATCTCGCGCGCGACATCCTGCGAGTAGAAGGTCTTGCCTCGGAAGCCAGGCAGCCCCTTATAATCTTCCTTGGTAAAAGCTGTCGGCCCGGTAAAGCCGCCATCATAGGGGGATTCGCCAATCGGGCCGAGCTTGAGCCGATCATCGCCATAGCCCGTATGATAGGGGAAAGCCTTGAGCCGTTCGGCGCCCGGCCAGGCGATGTAAGTGATCATGCGCGGGAGATCGGCTCCCATCTCGGCATAGATCGACCGGAATTCCGCCCAGCTGTGGCGTCCTGAGGCAAAGGCATCATTGGGCCCTCCCTTGCCGATACCACCCTTTCCTTCAGGCTCATCGTCGATCGAGGTATAGGCTTCCATGACGGTGGTAATGCCCAGGCTCAAAAGCCATTTGAGCTTTGCAATGTAGCTCGGGCGCATCTGCTCCTTGCTGTCGAGCGGAACGAGCCGGGCGACGAGATCGCTGCGTTCACGAATGATACCGTTGGGCTCATTACCCACACTCCGCTCGATCATGCCGCCTTCCGGCTCGGGCGTTGAAGCGTCGATCCCGGCAAGCTTGAGCGCAGCTGAATTGGACACCGAAGAGTGGCCGCCGGCACGGGTCAGGATGACCGGATTGTTCGGCGCAGCAGCATCAAGGTCGGCCCGCGTCGGGACACGCTTGTCCGCCAGCAACGCCTCATCCCAGCCATAACCCGAAATCCATTCCCCCGGCCCCAGCTCTTTCGCCTTTGCCGCGACCATCTGCTGGATTTCGCTGATCGATTTCGCCTTGTCCGGCTCGACCGAGCGATGGGACAGACCGCTGACATGCAGATGCGTGTCGATGAAGCCGGGCATCAGCGTTCGACCACGCAGATCGATCCGCTGCGCATCGGGATAGCGCTTGATCAGTTCAGAGCCTCCCACCGCAACAATCTTTCCATCTTTGACCGCGACGGCCGAGCGGATGGAAAAGGCCTTGTCGACCGTAAGCACCTTGCCGTTGAAGAGCAGCATATCGGCCGGGGCAGCAAAGACGGGCGTCCCAACCATCATGCTGGCGAGCATCGAGACGGCATAGAGTGAGTTCTTCATGCGGAACCTCCTGTGTCGAATGAGGAAATGGAGCCGGACAAGCTGCCCGTGCCTGAAATCAGAGTATTTTACGGTATTGGACAAAGCCGGACCGGTGAGCGATCCGGTCGTAGAGCAGCATCGCATCCTGATTATCTTGATGTGTCAGCCAGTGGACGCGCGAGCAATTTCTGGCCGAAGCGGCTTCGTAGACCGCTTGGATAAGCCGCCGGCCAACTCCAAGGCCCCGAAACCTGTCGCCCACGTACAGGTCCTGGAGATAACAATAATCGCCGTCCGTCCAGGTCGACCGGTGCCAGATGAAATGGACAAGGCCGATTGCCTGCCCATCCAGCCAGGCAAGAAGGCCATTCACCGGCTCTGCCGGGTCCAGAATACGCGACCAGGTCAAATCCGAAACGTCCGGCGCGATCGCAACCTCATAGAAAAGCTGATAGCCTGCCCAGAGCGACGACCAGGCGCCGCGGTCTTGTGGGCGAGGCCGCGCAAGGATTGGCGTTGCCCCCGGCTCAGTCATGATCGGCTCGCTCAATATGCGCGTCCAGGTGCGAAAGGCGTGCCATCAGCCGATTGGCAAGCGATGCCCTTACAGCCTGTCCCCCTACAATTTTGCGCCAGCTATTATAGCTGATACCAAAGCGCGCATTGAGTTTCTCGTCGGTACGACCATCCAGATACAGCCTCATGCGGGCAACCGTTTCTGGCTGCACCAGAACAAGCTTTTGCGACTTTCCCGTCCGCCCCGGCTCGACTGCTGGCGACACGGGCTTCACCGCTTGAACACCATCTTGCCGCCGATGAACGTCATCTCGACCTGGGCCTTGAGGATTTCCTCTTCGGGGATGGTCAGAAGATTGCGGTCCATCACGATCATGTCGGCAAGCTTGCCCGGTGTCAGGCTGCCCTTCTTGGCCTCGTCCCAGGTCAGATAGGCAGCGTCCTGCGTATAGGCCTTGAGCGCCTCATAGCGCGACACCGCTTCTTCCTCGCCATAGACGGTTCCGCTCTCCCCCTTCCGCGTTACCGCGACATAAAACCCCCAAAGTGGCCCGATCGGCAGATTGTCCGATCCAAGCGTCATATGCACCCCAAAGCGCAGCGGTGTGCCGAGCGGATTTATATGCTGGAGCCGCCCCCCTTCGAGCGTCTGGTTGTAGCGTCCCTCGAGATTATACAGGAAGTTGGGCTGCGCGGCGCCCCAGATGCCGTGGCTCGCCATTGTCTGCAGCGTAGGCAGCGGCGGGAGCATGGTGAGGTGCGAGGAAAACCAGCGATGATCCTTGATTGGCGCCTCGTCGAGCGCCGAGGCATAGGATTCGATCAGGCGCGCGATCGCAGCATCTCCGATCGCATGGATGCCAAGCTGCCAGCCAAGATCGCGTGAAGTCCGAACGAGTTCATCCATCTCGTCAGGCTTGAGTGCTGCATGACCGCGGAACCCGGGCATGCCCTTATAGTCATCGATCGTCCAGGCCGTAGGCCCTGTGAAACCGCCATCGGCCGCAGGCGCCTCACCGATCGGGCCGAGCTTGAGCCGGTCATCGCCATATCCGGTCTTATAGGGAAATGCCTTCAGGCGTTCAGCACCAGGATATACGATGTAGAGCGCGGCGCGCGGCAGACTCTCGCCGTCCTCAGCATAGATTTCACGAAACTGCTTGTAGGTGTGAACGCCGCGCCATTGGCTCGCCGGAGCGCCGCCCTTGCCGATTGGCTCGTCGTCGATCGTGCTGAGTGCCTCCATGATGCTGGTTATGCCGAGTGGAAGGAGCGACCTGAGAGCGGCAGTCCAGCTAGGCTTCATCTCCTGCGACGAGGGCTGGGGAATATGCTTGCTGTAAAGGTCGCCACGTTCGCGAATGATCCCGTTGGGTTCGCCATTGGAATAACGCTCCACGACGCCCCTGTCGGGATCCGGCATCCCTTTCACGATGCCTGCAATCTTCATTGCAACGCTATTCCCTACGACGCTGTGCTGGCCCGCCCGAGTGAGCGCAACCGGATTTCGAGGAGCAGCAACGTCGAGATCAGTGCTGACGATGTTGCGACCCTCAGAAAGTTTGGCCTCGTCCCAGCCATAGCCGATGATCCACTCGCCCGGACCAAGCTCCTTTGCCTTGGCCTTCACCCTCGCCTGCACATCCTTGATCGATCTGGCTGTTTCGAGCGCAACCGAGCGCCGCGACTGGCCGGTGATGTGAATATGGGTGTCGATGAAGCCGGGCATCAGGACCCGGCCCTTGAGGTCGATGGTTTCTGGCGCCGTGTAGGCGATGGTGAGCTCGTCACCGCCCACAGCAAGGATCTTGCCGTCCTTGACCGCCACGCTCGTTGCAGAAGGCCGATCCGGGTCCATGGTCACGACCACAGCGTTGGTCAGCAGCATGTCGGCTTGCTCGGCTGCCCGGACGGTCTGCGAAAGGCCCGCCAGCGCCAGTGCGGTGCCGACAAAAAGAGATGTACGGATCACGATGCGGAACTCCGTCCAAGGGAAGAAGAAAGGTTGGGACTGCCGCGCAGGCTCTTGAGGAAAGACAGGGCGCATACGATCGCCAGGAGCACCAGGCTGCTAAGCAATTCAGTGCGCAACGCCGGCTTGAGCAGCATGGCAATCAGGATGATCGCGATACCGCCTGCGGTCAGATAGCTCCCATAAGGATGGAACCACATGCGGATGATCAGCCGCTCAGGTGCCTCATGCTCGATCTTTTTGCGCATGCGCACCTGCGCGAAACAGACGAGCAGATAGATGAACAGCATGACGGCGCCCGAGGCATTGACCAGAAAGCTGAACACCAGCTCGGGCGAGAAGATTGAGGCGGCGAGCGCCCCATATGCAAACAGGCTGCCGATCAATGTCGAACGGATGGGCACATGCTTGGCACTTAGCGCGACAAGCCCCTTGGGGGCATCTCCCTTTTCGGAAAGGACGAAAAGCACGCGCGAGGTGACATACATGCCCGAGTTCAGACAGGACAGCACCGCGATCAGGACAACAATATTCATGATATCACCGGCATGCGGGATTTGCATGAAGCTCAAGGTCGCCGCGAAAGGGGACTGGCCCGGAACGATACTGGTCCACGGCATGATCGAAACAATGAGGCCGATGGAGAGAAGATAGAAAAGGAGGATGCGAAGCGCGACACTCGCGGTGATCCGTGCGATCGTGCGGGCGGGTTCCTGCGATTCCGCCGCTGCAATCGTCGCAATCTCTGCGCCGCATAGGGCGAAGATAACGCTTGTGACGCCGGCGAGCACGGCTCCCCATCCATTGGGCGCAAACCCGCCATGCGCAACGAGATTGGCAAAGGTCGGCCCGTGGGGTGACGTCACGCCAAATGCCCACAGTCCCGCTATGGCGATGAAGGCGATGATTGCGACCACCTTCATGAGCGAGAACCAGAATTCAAACTCGCCATAGGAACGGGTCGAGAGCAGATTGACACCCGTCACGATCGCCAGCAGGACCACGCCGATCAGCCATATTGGCGCCGCGATCCACTGGGCGATGATGACCGCACCGGCTATCGCCTCGATAGCCACGACAACGACCCAGAAATACCAATAGAGCCAACCGCAGATGAAGCCGGCGCGATCGCCCAGCCCGGCACGGACAAGTTCGGTAAAGGAACCGGCGCCAGGCATCAGGCTTGCCATTTCGCTCAGCATCCGCATTACCATGAGAATGACGATGCCAGCGATGCCGTAGCTCACGACTACGGCGGGGCCGACCTGCGAAATCGAGGTGCTCGAACCCACGAAGAGACCGGCGCCGATAATGCCGCCAATGGCGATCATCGACACGTGGCGCGACTTTAATGAATGGCTGAGCCGATCAGGTTGCGCTGACCCCATGTCTTCCCCCTTTTCTTCTTGCTCACGCTATGTGTCTTTAGGGAGCCTCAGCTCGCCGAAACCGCGGTGCAAACGAGCTTCATGTTGAGATATTCATCGATCCCGTAACGCGATCCCTCACGTCCAAAGCCGGATTCCTTGACACCGCCGAAGGGCGCGACCTCGGTCGATATGAGGCCGGTATTGAGCCCCACCATCCCATATTGGAGCGCCTCGCTGACCCGGTAGCTGCGGGAGAGATCGCGGGTAAAGAGATAGGCGGCCAGACCCGCGCGGGTATCGTTGGCCATCGCAATCGCTTGCGCTTCGGTGTCGAAGCCTATGATACCGGCCAGTGGGCCGAAGGTTTCTTCCGCGCAGAAACGCGCTGACGATGGTACGTCGCAGATCAGCGTGGGTTCGAAGAAATTGCCATCACCCGCTATCCGCTTCCCACCTGCAATCAGTCGGCCACCATTTTCCAGTGCATCGACGACATGCTGAGAGACCTTTTCGACCGCCGCATCGTTGATCAGCGGACCAATATCGATCCCCTCATCCAGACCGCCGCCCATGCGAAGCGCCTTCACCCTGGCGGCAAGACGCTCCACGAACGCATCATATATGCCCGCCTGGACGAGAAAGCGGTTGGCGCAGACGCATGTCTGGCCTGCGTTGCGGAATTTGGATGCCATGGCACCTTCAACCGCGGCGTCGAGGTCTGCGTCGTCGAACACGATGAAAGGCGCATTGCCTCCCAGTTCCAGTGAGACCCGCTTGACGGTCTGCATGGCGCGGCCGGCCAGCATTTTGCCGACCGACGTGGACCCGGTAAAACTCAACTTTGCAATCGCGGGATGGCTGACGAGAATGTCTCCGATCGGAGCCGCAGTACCGGTGACGATGTTGAGAACACCCGCGGGCACACCAGCCTCCTGCGCCAGCAGCGCCAGGGCGAGCGCGGAGAAAGGGGTCAATTCCGAAGGCTTCACGATCATCGTGCAGCCGGCAGCCAGAGCTGGCCCCGCCTTGCGCGTGATCATAGCAAGCGGAAAATTCCAGGGAGTCACGGCTGCCACGATCCCGATAGGCTCACGCGTCACCATGATCCGCTTATCGGCTCCATGTCCCGGGATGATGTCGCCATAGGCCCGGCGGCCCTCTTCCGCGAACCAGAAAAGAAATGAGGCGGCATAGTCCACTTCGCCGCGTGCTTCAGCGAGCGGCTTGCCCTGTTCGCTGGTCATGATCCGGGCAAGGTCCTCGCGATGGGTCAGCATCGCCTCGCCCCAGCGGCGCAATATCACACCGCGATCGGCCGATGTTCGCGCGCGCCAGTGGCCCAACGCCTCCTGCGCTGCGGCAACCGCCTCTTGCGTTTCGAGCTCACCCATGTCGGGGACATGACCAAGAAGGCGTCCGGTCGCCGGGTCGGTGACCTCGATGCGGCTCTGTGCGTCGCGCCAGTGCCCCCCGATAAATGCCGATGTGCGCAGCAGATCTGGCCGATCAAGCCGGATCGAGGAAGAGGCGCTGTCGTTGCTCCCTTCGCTCACGACACGACCTGCAGGGCTTTTTCCAGTGCGTCGAGCCCTTCATCGATAATGACATCGGGAGCCGTCAGCGGCACCAGAACACGGACCGTTTCACCCTTGCCGCCGCAGTTGAGGATCACGAGACCGGCCTCGAGCGCCTTGACCGCAACCTGCTTGCCGCCATTGGCCATCGGCTTCATGCCATCATCAGGATCGAGAATGTCGAAACCGATCATGCTGCCGATGCCTCGAGGGGCGGAAATGCTCAGCAGGTCGTTACGCATGCGCCATCCCTCGATACGGGCGGAAATCAGACCGCCAATATATTGAGAACGTTTGAGAAGCTGCTCATCCACAATGATATCCAGTACAGCCAGCGCAGCAACACAGCCGATGGGCGATCCGCCATAGGTGCCTCCAAGACCACCAGGTTCCACGCAATCCATGAGGTCAGCACGTCCGATCACGCCCGACAGAGGGAACCCCCCGGCGAGAGATTTGGCGATTGCGACCAGATCGGGCTCGATCCCGCTATGCTCCACGGCGAACATCTTGCCGGTGCGCGCGAAGCCGCTCTGCACTTCATCTGCGATCAGCTTTATGCCGTGCATATCGCAGATGGTCCTTAGGGCCTTGAGCAACTCGGGCGGCGCAACATTGAACCCACCCTCGCCCTGGATGGGCTCGATGATGATTGCGGCAATCGACTGGGGGGCTGCGTCAGCAAAAAAGAGAAAATCCAGAGCCTTGAGACTGTCCTCGACGCTGATACCCCGTTCTGCATTCGGAAACGGCACATGAAAGACGTCGGGCAGAGCAGGCCCGAACTGGCGCTTATATGGATTAACCTTGCCGGTCATGGCGCTGGCAAGCGCACTACGGCCATGGAAACCCCCGGTGAAGGAGATTACGCCGGAGCGGCCGGTTGCAGCGCGAGCGATCTTGACGGCATTCTCGGTTGCTTCGGCGCCGGTCGTGAAAAGGATGGTTTTCGCCTCGCCCGAAAATGGCGCGATGGCATTCAGTCGCTCGGCCAGTTCGATATAGCTTTCATAGGCCATGACCTGAAATGATGTATGGGAAAAGCGGGTAAGCTGCTCGCTGACGGCCGCAACGACCCGAGGGTGGAGATGGCCGACATTGAGGACCGCGATGCCGCCTGCGAAATCGACGAAGCGATTACCCTCGACGTCCCAGATTTCGGCATTTTCGGCGCGATCTGCAAAGACAGGTGTGGCGGTAGCGACGCCCCGGGGAACCGCATCATTGCGCCGACCGAGGAGATCATCATTCAGCATGAGCAAGGCTCTTCTTTCATTGAGTTGACAAACCGCGGGAAGCCACGGGCCCGAGCGTGCCCGCACTTCCTGCGATCAGAGATTGGTCAGAAGGAAAGTGCAGCGGTCAGGCCGACGGTACGGGGGCGCACCACGAACGTCGTGAAGACCGGCTGGTTACGTGTGTGAGCGAGCCCGAGCTGCGGCGCCGCATTGAAGGCATTGTTGACGTAGAGCGAGAGATCAAGCTTGCCCAATTCCACGCCTGCACGCAGGTTGACGATCTCATAAGACTGCGTGATGGGCGCATTCAGATCATAGTTATAGGACCCCGGATCGGTCGCGCCGGTCGGTTTTTCCTTGCTTTTGAAAGTGTAGTCGGCGCGGGCATAATAGGTGCGATCATCGACCGGAAAACGAAAATCGCCTGACAGCGTCACCGTCCAGGGTGAGCCGGAGTTGGGCAATGCCGAGCCGCCGGTGTAGAGGGTACGACCATTGACGATCGTGTCATCATCGAAGCGGGCATCGGTATAACCGACCTGTGCGGTCAGAGTGAGACCATCGACCGGTCGCACGACCGCCTGAAGATCAAAGCCTTCGCTGGTCGCAGAGCCCAGATTGTCGGTTACCGACTGGAGGCAGCTGTTGACCGAAACGGTCGACTGGATGTTCGACCATTTGATATGGAAGACGCTGCCGTTAAGCGCCAGGAGACCACCAAACAGGCGGGTCTTGGCACCAGCTTCATAGGACCAGACCGAATCGGATCCATAGGTCTGGGGTGAGCTTGCCTGTCCTTGCGCATCCACATACCCAAGAGCGATCAGCTCGGCATTGCAATTACCCGGCAACGCGATCTGGGCGCCACTCGGACGAAAACCCTTGCTGATCGTGGCATAGACCATGCTTTGAGGCGTGACCTGATAGCTGATGCCGAATTTGGGCGTGACTGCCGTGTCCGATCCGGAAGATGCGCTATTAAGGTAGACGGGAGCAAATGGGCCTTCGCCAGGCGCATATTGTCCTACGGCAACCGCTTCACACGCAATGGTTCCGGTACCAGTGCCTGGCACACAGGCCCTGCCGCGTGGCGCGTTCAGGTTATTCGCCGGCCCGTCATAATAGGCCTCATATTTGACCTTGTTGCGGGCGACGCGCACGCCGGCGGTTACCTTGAGCTTCTTCGTCACTTCATAGGTAGCGTCGGCAAAGCCGGCGAGCTGCGTATCGATCGCCTTGAAGTTGGAATAGTAGCTCGCAGTGCCGTCGAGCTGCTCCACGCCATAGAAATTTACGAACGCGCTATAGCCAGGTCCGAAAGGCGCGCCGCCGCTCGACACCCCGAAGAGGGGATCGAGATAAGGCAGGAAGTTCGTCTCGGAAAGCTGGACCGCTCGCTGCTTATTGCGCGAATAAAAGCCACCGACCACCCAGCTCAAAGGCCCTTGGTTGGCCGACTGCAGCCTGATTTCCTGGGTGAAGTTGCGCTGCTCGTTGCTGACGGTCGAGATAGCGACGTCGCCGGCTGAGGGCACCTGGCGGCCAGCATAGGAGACCGTATAGATACTGGTGTAATCGAGCGTCTGCCGCGTGTCCCGCTTGAAGTAGGAGGTCGTAGAAATCAGATCGGCAAAGCCCAGCTCTGCCTCGATCTTGAGTGAAGGCAGCCAGAACTTGTCCTTTTGAGGTTCACCATCAGGCACGTCGAGCGCGAGATGGGTTGCATCGACGGTCGGATTCCAGCGGGGTGCCACATAATCTGCCGTGTCGAAGTTCGACAGGGATGCCCAGGCAGTCGGCACGGCATCAGGCGTATAGAAGCTCTGATAATTGACCGAGGGCGTGATGGTGATCGTCTCGGTGGGCTTGAGCGTCATCGCAATCCGCGCTGCGAATGTATCGGAGGAATTCACGTCCGATTTGTAAAGGCTGCGATTGGTGAATGTGAGTGAGTCAGCACCGAGCGCTCCGGTACTGTTCTGGACGACAGGCGTGCCCACCACCTTGTCGATGAAACCGCCATCATGCCTGAAATAGGCGCTGGCGCGGATGCCGATCTTGTCAGTCACAAGCGGGCCACCTACGGCAAACGCCGCTTCATAGCTCTCAGCGCCATTGTTGGTGGTCGCCAGGTCGCCTCGGGCAAGGCCGCTCCATTCGGATACGCTTGCCGCTGGTTGGAGGAAGCGGATGGTTCCGCCTTCAGAGCCCGCCCCGAACAGCGTGCCTTGCGGGCCACGCAGCACTTCCACGCGCTCGAGGTCGAACAATGCGGGATACATGATCGAGGATGCGACGCCGAGCGCGCGGACCTGAATGGGCGTGTCATCGATATAGACGCCGATTGTCGAAGCACCTGCAGCCGAAGAAATGCCGCGGATGGAAACATTGCTGACTGCCGTGCCGCTCTTGCGAATGGAAACGCCCGGCGTCAGACGCGCAATGTCATCGACGCTGCGCAACCCTTGCTTCACGACGTCGCTGGGCGTCAGCGCCGTCACGCTGATCGGCACTTTAGACAAAGCCTCGTTCTTGCGCGTGGCGGTAACGACGATCTCGCCGCCCTCGCCGCCTTCATTGGCCGGTCCATCCTGAGCATGGGCCGGAACTGCAAGACTCGCAATCATTGCTGACAGCGCCAGTCTCGCCACGCCACAATTCCACAGATCCAGATGCCGCATTCTAACCCCCTATTTTCGCTGGTTGGACGACGGGGCCATTTTCTTCTGATTTGGAGCGGCCAGCCGTCGGATCTTGTGTCGCGACATTATGAAAATGACCGCCGGACAGAAGGTGCTTTCACGGGATAGAATGGTGACTCTTAAGCACCATTTCATCGGCAATTCTCTGGCTGCAATTCAGCAAGCCTCCCTAAACTAGCTACTTTTTTATATAGCGGGGATCGATCACCCGCTCGTCTGTGCCATTCAGTCACCAAAAGGCGATATGTGCGATGAAACCGTCCCGTTCCGTTCCAACGCTCGCCATGTTGCGCGCCTTCGACGCATTTGGACGCGCTGGCGGTATTCGGAAGGCTGCGTTAATGCTCGAAGTCGACCATGCCGTGGTGAGCCGCCATCTTTCAGCACTCGAGGCCTTTGTAGGGACGGCCCTTATCGATCGCAGTGCAGGCGTGCGCGGCCTCACTAGCGACGGTGCCGAATATCACAGACGAATAACTGCGGCATTTCAGGAAATCTCGAATGCCACACTCATGCTTAGAAAGCGTCATGATCAGCAGCTTCTTATCTGGTGCAGCCCAGGTTTCGCTTATCATTGGCTCAGCCCACGGCTATCGGCGTTCGCTGAGCAGAATGAAGACATAGCATTCGAGCTGCGACCGATGGACTATAGTCCTGACTTCGCGATCAATGAAGCCGACGGCGACATACGTTATGTAAGAGATGCTGCCGCAACAGCCCTGCCGGCTGCATGCCGATGGTTTGAGCTCGCAAAACCAATTATATATCCAGTCGCCAGCCCGGCTCTTGCAGAAGCGATTGCCACCCGCTTGCGTGGCCCCCGCGACCTATTGAGCATGCGGTTGCTTCATGAAGAGAGCGATATGGAGTGGCGCCTGTGGTTTGCGAGCCAGGGCATCGAATTGCCACCGTCGGCTATCGCAGGCCCTCGCCTCTGGCATGCGCATGTCATGCTGGACGCAGCAAAAAGCGGGCAAGGCATCGCCCTTGCTAATGACTTTCTGGCCAAAAACGACCTTTCGAGCGGTCAGCTTGTCGCCCTCCAAACGTCAGAGCATATGTTCAAACCCGCGCGTCTGGGCAGCTATCAATTCGTGGCGAGGGCCGACCGTTGGCATAATGGTCCGCTCGCTCGCCTTCGAAATTGGCTCGTTCGAGAGGCTTCCTGATCAAGATGTGTCAACGGCGGAGCAAAAGTCGGCCATGCGGCGGCGTAAAACCGGGCCATCGTGTTACATGCCGAGGGGCACTCCCCCCGGCATTGGCGTAATTTTCAGGGTCTGGTTTTGGCCTTGCGGGCTCGGCGGTGAGCGAGGCGATAGCTTTCGCCATTCATCTCGAGGATGCTGACGTGATGGAACAGGCGATCGAGGAGCGCGCCTGTGAGACGCTTGGAGCCGAAAGTCTCGGTCCATTCGTCGAAGGGCAGGTTGCTGGTGATGAAGGTGGAGCCGCGTTAGTAGCGTTGGGAGATCAGTTCGAACAACAGTTCGGCGCCGGTCTTGGATAGCGGCACTAAACCCAGTTCGTCGATGATGAGCAGCTTGTATCCGACCATCTGCTTCTGGAAGCGCAGTAGACGCCGATCGTCACGGACCTCCATCATCTCGTTGACCAGGGTCTACTTGCATGTCACGGTCATGATCGCGGTGTCGCTGATCGTCTATCTGCGCATGCCCGACACGCGCAAAATCAGCCAAATTTGAACCGGACTTTGTTCACACGTCGCTGTAGAAGGGGTAGCCCGCTAAAAGCAGCCTTCGGCCAGCAAAGCCAGCATGGGGGCGAGGGCGACGCTATGCCAAAAGTCGCGGATCAATCTGGAACGGTTCGTCCCTTACGATGGCTACTGCGGCCATCTGGGGATGGAGTACATTGATAAGAATATTCCACTCCTGAGGGACGACGACGCTCCGAACCTGCATGATGAGATGACCGCCCCTCCTCAGGAACGCGTTGCCAGCTTCCAAACAGGCGTCATCATCGGTCGGGCTTGGATCGAGTCTTTGAATTGAGGCGCTGTCGGGAACTTCGATCGTCAGAAGGCGCAGATCATCGGGAAGCAATTCGGCTGGCAGATCGAGGTGAACGAGCACCTCCAGAACGGCAAGACTGGGCGTCGCCGCAGCATAGACCATTGGCCTTCCGGCGGAATTCCAGCGCCCGCCCCAAAGACGTGCGCCCTCGCCATCGAGAGCAACATGGGCGGCCTTGCATAAACGATAGAGGATCACGCAGCGATACCGTGCCCAATCCGACCAAGAAGCGCCTCAACGGCGCGCGCGCCACGATCAGTGTCAGCCATGGCAAGGGGGGTCTCCCCCTCAAGCGCGCGGTTCTGACGATTGAGCCATTCCTGCGCCTTGCCGGCAGTGCCGAAGGTCTCCTCAGCAGCTGCGACAATGCTCACCACCCGCAGTAGACGATCCGATTCGTCCTGTTCAAGCAATTGCTCATTCTTCTTTCGGCGCTTGAAAGTCCTAAGGCTGAGCACCTTGGGCTCGAGCGCATTGAAGTTGAGCCCCGAGGTAAGGAGG
>CAACXH010000280.1_pt1 | contig 15966 bp, 10 predicted proteins | sample 2275881 | NCBI WGS metagenome assembly CAACXH01 (sample SAMEA5312483, study PRJEB27640) | indoor metagenome | biome: indoor environment; feature: controlled; material: polymer antistatic dissipative epoxy resin | place: Italy | collected 2014-05-27 | reverse complement strand
AGATCGAAGGTTTTCGGGTCGAACATCAGGGTGATGGTGGAATCGCCGAAGATGCTCTTGTCGCCCAAAACGATGGTGGTCAGGTCCGATTCTTCCTTCACGTTCCGGACCTTCTGGTTACCGAGATCGATCTTGTCGGACAGAAGCAGGCTGAGAGGGGTCTTGGACAGCGGATAAAGATCCCAGGTCTTCAGCTTCATGTTGCCGATAACGACATTCTTGCCATCGGCGATGACCCGCATGGGCGAGGGGTCTTCATAATTGAAGCGAAGCTTGCCCGGCCGTTCGATGTAAAATTTGCCGCCGGTCTGTTCGCCGCGCGGGCCAAACTGCACAAATTCGCCCATCATGGTTTTGACCGACGAGAAGTGATTGGCGATTTTCTGCGCGGTTGCGCCATTGCCGGCTGCCTGGGCAAAAGCGTCAAGCGGCGACAGGCCCGCCATGACCGCGGCCATGGAAAATGCCGTCAGCACGCCACGCCGCGTCATCCCGTTTTCAGGTGCGCTTGCAGTGGCCGTTTCGCCGGTGGTGAGGTCGTTCATTCTGTTCTCCTTCATCGCAGCGATTGTCCGCATAAAAGGCGGCGGCTTCATGACGTTGGAAGCGTGTAATAACGCTTCTTGGCCCCGCTTGGTTGCCCGACGCGTCGGGCCTTTGCTTTATGCATGTCGTTATCCCGAAACCGCCAAGCACTTTCGGGCGACATGCCATTACCGCTCGATGATGTCTGCTTCCGTTGGCACGAGGATTTCGCGTTTTCCGGCATGATTGGCGGGGCCGATGATGCCCTCCTGCTCCATGCGCTCGATCAGCGAGGCGGCGCGGTTATATCCGATCCCGAGACGCCGCTGTACGTAGGAGGTGGAAGCCTTGCCGTCCCTCAGCACGACAGCCACGGCCTGGTCATAGGGGTCTTCGGAATCGGAGAAGTTACCGGTGCCGGCCGGGCCGCCGCCTGCGCCATCCTCGTCGTCTTCCTCGGTGATCGCCTCCAGATATTCCGGCGAGCCTTGTGTCTTCAGATAGGCGACGATTTCCTCCACCTCGTTGTCGGAGACGAAGGGGCCGTGTACGCGCTGAATACGTCCGCCGCCCGCCATATAGAGCATGTCGCCCATGCCGAGCAGCTGTTCGGCGCCCTGCTCTCCAAGAATGGTGCGGCTGTCGATCTTCGATGTCACCTGGAAGGAGATGCGGGTCGGGAAGTTCGCCTTGATCGTGCCGGTGATGACATCGACGGACGGACGCTGGGTGGCCATGATGACATGGATGCCCGCGGCGCGCGCCATCTGCGCCAGGCGTTGCACCGCGCCTTCGATGTCTTTGCCGGCCACCATCATCAGGTCGGCCATTTCGTCGATGATGACGACGATATAGGGCAGGGGCTTCAGATCGAATTCTTCCGTTTCGTACATCGCTTCGCCGGTCTGGCGGTCGAAGCCGGTCTGTACCGTGCGGGTGAGGATTTCGCCCTTGTCGAGCGCCTGCTGCACGCGGCTGTTGAAGCCGTCGATATTGCGCACGCCGATCTTCGACATCTTCTTGTAGCGTTCCTCCATCTCGCGCACCGTCCATTTCAGGGCCACGACGGCCTTTTTCGGATCGGTGACGACAGGAGAGAGCAGATGGGGAATGCCGTCATAGATCGACAGTTCGAGCATCTTAGGGTCGATCATGATCAGGCGGCACTGTTCCGGCGACATGCGGTAAAGCAGTGACAGGATCATGGTGTTGATGGCGACCGACTTGCCCGAGCCGGTGGTGCCGGCGACGAGAAGATGCGGCATCTTGGCGAGATCGGCGATGACGGGTTCGCCACCGATTGTCTTGCCGAGCGCCATTGCGAGCTTGGCCTTGCTGTTTTCGAAATCGCGGCTGCCAATCAGTTCGCGCAGGAACACGGTTTCGCGCGTCTGGTTCGGCAGTTCGATGCCGATGGCGTTGCGGCCAGGAACAACCGCGACACGGGCGGCAATCGCGCTCATGGAGCGGGCAATGTCATCTGCAAGGCCGATGACACGCGAGGATTTGATGCCGGGTGCCGGCTCCAGTTCATAGAGCGTGACGACGGGGCCGGGGCGGACATGAATGATCTCACCCTTGACGCCGAAATCCTCAAGGACGCCTTCCAGAAGGCGGGCATTCTGCTCAAGCACTTCTTCGCTCAGCATATTGTCGCGCACGACATTCTTCGGTTCCGCCAGGAGATGAACTGTGGGCAACTGGAAGCCGTCTGCCGCGATAAACGAGGCCTGCGCTTCCCTTGCCACACGTTCACTAGGTTTGGGGCGTGCGGAAGCAGCGGTTATTCTGGGCTGCCCGCGTCCCGGTGCCTGTCTGGGGGTGAATTTCTGATCGGTCTCGTCGGCATTGTCGTCGTCCGAGAGGATGCCGCTCGGCAGACGGTGTCCGTCCGCATCGAAAGACGGTTCGTCATCCATGTCGCCATCATGATCGAGCGCGATGGAAGGAGGCGACATCTGCCGGCGCGATGCGGCACGTTCCTCGAAAGACGGTTCGGCGCGCTGGTCGAGGCGGTTGATCGCGGTCTTCAGGCGGGAGGGTTCGTTCAGGGTGCCGAATTCATATTCGTTGAAATCGTAAGGATGTTCGAATTCATCGTGCAGGGACTTCGACTTCAGGCCGAACAGGCGGCGAAAGCGCGCCTGGGTGGTGTACCAGTAATGCGTGAGCGCGCCGAAGGCAAGAATGTTGGCGAAGAAACCCTCACCGTCGTCTTCGTCATCCTCTTCGACCTCACGCGCGGCGCGAGCCTTGCTTGCAACCGGCGCCGGTTCTTCCCGCTCGAGTTCATCATCCAGGCCGCCGACAACGCCTGCGGCAAACAGCATCAGCCAGGCGGCGGGCACTGCGAATATGGCGCCCAGCACGGTGGCAATGGTGCCGGTTGGGTAAGCGCCGATGAAAAGGGCGGGAAAGCGGAGAATCATGTCACCGATGACACCGCCGATGCCGTTTGGCAGCGGCCAGGTGATGGGGGCGGGAAAACAGCCGAGCGAGGCGGCGCAGACGATGGTGCCTGCAACCCAGGCAACGAGGCGGGCGGGTATCCGGCTGAATTTGCGGCCGGCGATCAGGGTGATTGCCCAGGCGATGACCGGCAGAAGGGAAATGATTGCGGAAAGCCCGAGGAACTGCATGACGATATCGGCGAAGATGGCGCCGCCGTAACCCAGGAGATTGGTGGGCTGGTTCCCCGTGGCATAGGACAGGCTTGGATCGGCGACATTCCATGTGGCGAGAGCGGCAATGCCCAGCGCGATCGTCGCAAGCAGGGCAAAACCGGCCAGAGCCATGATCTGACGTACGAAAAACGCCGTCAGCACGAAGCGCGTGTGACGACCATCGAATGTCGGAGATTGCATTCTGCCCATGTCCCTGAACCCGTCGTTTTTGTGGTTTCGGCAAGATCCGGCAGTTGACCTGATCCCGGATTGACAGGGAAAACTAACCGCTTGCTGGTTAATGTCGTGTTAACCATGCGGTTTTTGATATCGCTTTCGGATTTACGGCAAAGAAAAAGGCCCGTCGAAACGGGCCTTTCTTTTGGGAAAGGGGATGGAGAACCCCTTTTCCCGATATCAGGAGTGGTAAGCGGCTTCGCCGTGGGTCGCGAGGTCGAGACCTTCGCGTTCGGCTTCGACCGGAACCCGCAGACCGACGATCACGTCGACGATCTTGTAGAGGATCGCCGAGACGATGGCGCACCAGACGATGGTGATGGCGACGGCGACGAACTGCGTCCAGAGCTGCGAGGCGATAGAGAAGTCTTCCTTGCCCGTGCCGCCGAGCAGCGGCGAGGTAAAGATGCCGGTGCCGAGAGCGCCGATGATGCCGCCAATGCCGTGGACGCCGAAGACGTCGGCCGTGTCGTCGTAACCGAACTTGTTCTTCACCACGGAGACGAAGAAGTAGCAGATCGGCGAGACGATGAGACCGAGAACGATGGCGCCCATCGGGCCGACGGAGCCGGCGGCGGGGGTGACGGCGACGAGGCCGGCGATCATGCCCGAAGCGGCGCCCAGCATGGAAGCCTTGCCGCGGGTGAAGCTCTCAACCAGCGACCAGGAAACGATGGCGGCTGCCGTTGCGAGGAAGGTGTTCATGGTTGCGAGAACCGCACCGCCCGATGCTTCGAGGTTGGAGCCGGCGTTGAAGCCGAACCAGCCGAACCACAGCATGGCCGCGCCGACGAGCGTCAGCGTCATGGAGTGGGGAGCCATCATGTCTTTGCCGAAGCCGGTACGCTTGCCGACCATGATCGCGCCGATCAGGCCTGCGACGCCGGCATTGATGTGAACGACCGTGCCGCCGGCGAAGTCGAGAGCGCCCATGCCGAAGATCAGGCCGTTTGCGTCCCAGACCATGTGTGCGATCGGGAAGTAGACGAAGGTGGCCCACAGGATGGTGAAGAGGATGACGGCGGAGAATTTGACGCGTTCCGCAAACGCACCAACGATCAGCGCCGGTGTGATGGCCGCAAAGGTCATCTGGAAGGCGATGAAGGTATATTCGTAGATCACCACGCCTTCGGAGAAGGTTGCCGAGGTGCTGTCAAGCGAAACGCCCGAGAGGAACAACTTGCCGAAGCCGCCGAAATAGGGGCCGGTGCCGCCGCCGAAGGCGAAGGAATAACCGTAGATCACCCAGACGAGCATCATGACCGCGCCGACGACCGTGCACTGCATGAGAACGGAGAGCATGTTCTTGGTGCGGACGAGGCCGCCGTAAAACAGGGCGAGGCCCGGAATGATCATGAACAGCACGAGGATCGTCGCGACATACATGAAGGCTGTATCGGCTTTTTCAGGAACGGGTGCCGCTGCTACTGCCGGCGCAGCATCCTGGGCAAAGGCGATGGCCGGGGCCATCAGGGCTGCCGCACCGGCGCCCAGTTTGCCGAGTGTTGAAAACTTGTTGAATTGCATAGCGAGAAAACTCCCCTGTCAGCCGTGCTTCAAAGCGCTTCTGTGTTGGTTTCGCCGGTACGGATGCGCACGGCCTGTTCGATAGAGTAGACAAAGATCTTGCCGTCACCGATCTGCCCGGTCTTTGCCGCAGATGCGATCGCCTCGACAGCCTTGTCGACGACGTCGGATGCGACCGCGATCTCGATCTTCAGCTTGGGAAGGAAGCTCACCGCATATTCCGTGCCGCGATAAATCTCGGTATGCCCCTTCTGGCGTCCGTAACCCTTCACTTCGGTCACGGTCAGGCCCTGGATGCCGACGCCGGTGAGCGCTTCGCGCACCTCATCCAGCTTGAACGGCTTGATAATGGCCATCACAATTTTCATCTGGTTTCCCATCCTTTGTTTGTCCTCGGCACGGAGCCGACTCTCCTTGCCGCTGGCAGATCAGTAACAGCGACTGCGGACATACATTCAAAGGGCGTGCCAGTTTTGGATGGTGCGTCTAACGTATTGAAATATAAAATTTATATGACGGGCGTCTGAAAAACGGGCACGAAGACGCACAATTTTCGTCTATTAAATGTGCGGTTTTTGAAAAAAGCGCATTATTTAATCAATTGCCCTTTTGCGGATCAGGCCTTCCTGCGCCACGGAGGCGACCAGTTCACCCTGTCTGGTGAAAATATTGCCACGGGTCAGGCCGCGGGCGCCTGAGGCGCTGGGGCTGTCCTGCGTATAGAGCAGCCAGTCGTCCAGCCGGCAGGGCCGGTGGAACCACATTGCATGATCGAGGCTTGCCACCTGAATGGACGGATCGAAGATCGTCGTGCCGTGGGCATAGAGCGAGGTGTCGAGCAGTGTCATATCCGAGAGATAGGCGAGAATGGCCGATTGCAGACGCGGATTGTCAGGCACGTCACCGACGGCGCGGACCCAGATGTCTTGCTGCGGTTCCAGCTTTTCCTTCGAAATATAATGGGTCAGCGAAACCGGACGTATCTCGATCGGCCGCTTGTTGCTCCAGTAGTTCCGGATCGAAGCCGGCGCCTTGGCCAGAAAGGCTGCCTGCATCTGCTCCTCGCTCATCAGTTTTTCAGGCGGCGTCACATCAGGCATTTTTATCTGATGGTTAAAACCGTCCTCGAAGATCTGAAACGACGCGGACATGGAAAAAATCGCCTTGCCATGCTGGATGGCGACCACGCGGCGGGTACAGAAGCTCGCGCCGTCGCGGATACGCTCCACCTGGTAGACGATAGGCACCAGCGGATCGCCGGGGCGCATGAAATAGGAATGCAGCGAATGCACCTGGCGGTTATCATCCACCGTTCTTTGCGCCGCAATCAGGGCCTGCGCGATGACCTGGCCGCCGAAAACGCGTTGCCAGCCGATTTGCGGGCTTTCGCCTCGGAACAGGTTCTCTTCCAGCTTCTCGAGATCGAGCGTGGCGATGAGGTTGGCCATCGGGTCGGACGTTTGCGAGGGATGCGACATTTTTTTCGACCTGCTCCGGCTGTAGGAAGATGTCATATGGTCTATAGTGCGCCGATGATGCGTGCACAAGATTTGAGGAGAAGCGCGATGCTGGACGTGGTGGTGGCAGGCGGCGGATATGTCGGCCTTTCGGTTGCTGTCGCAATCAAGCAGGCGGGCCCACACCTCAATGTGCAGGTGGTCGAGGCTGCTCCGGAGGATGTCTGGAAGAAGGATGTCCGCGCTTCCGCCATTATCGCGGCGGCCACGCGCATGCTCGATGTTTTCGGCATATGGAACGAGATCGAATCCGAGGCCCAGCCGATCAACAGGATGATCGTCACCGATTCGAAGACCGCCGATCCTGTTCGTCCGGTGTTTCTGACCTTCGATGGAGCGGTGCAGGAGGGCAGGCCGTTTGCCCATATGGTTCCGAATGTTGCGATGGTCGGGGCGCTGAGGGGACTGTGTGATCGCCTCGGCATCGAAATCCGCCATGGCCTCAGCGTTTCCGGCTTTACCGCAGGTGCGCAATCGACGGCAATCAGCCTTTCCGACGGCTCGTCGCTCGACGCGCGATTGCTGATTGCCTGCGACGGGGTTCGCTCAGCGCTGAGAGATATGGCCGGCATCAAGACCGTGCAATGGGATTATGACCAGGCTGGTATCGTCACCACCGTCGAACATGAGCGGCCGCATGAGGGCTGTGCGGAAGAACATTTCCTGCCGTCAGGACCTTTCGCCATCCTGCCGCTGAAGGGAAACCGGTCGTCGCTCGTCTGGACCGAACGCAAGGCTGACGCCGACAGGTTGGTGGCCTCCGATGATCTGGTGTTTGAGGAAGAACTCGAGCGCCGGTTCGGCCACAAGCTCGGGTCTATCCGTCCTGTCGGCCCCCGCCGGGCCTTTCCGCTCGGTCTGACGCTGGCGCGCTCCTTCGTCGCCCCGCGCTTTGCGCTTGCCGGAGATGCGGCGCATGGTATTCACCCGATCTCGGGACAGGGTCTCAATCTCGGCTTCAAGGACGTCGCGGCTCTCGCCGAAACCGTGGTTGAGGCCGACCGTCTTGGCCTCGATATAGGCTCTCTCAATGTTCTGGAGCGTTATCAGTCCTGGCGACGTTTCGACACGTTGCGGATGGGCGTGACGACGGATGTGCTGAACCGGCTTTTCTCCAATGATGTCGGTCCCATCCGCATCATGCGCGATTTCGGTCTTGGCGTGGTCGATCGTTTGCCGGGTCTGAAATCCTATTTCATCGGGCAGGCCGCCGGAACGACGGATGCAAATGCGCCGCGCCTGCTTGTCGGTCAGACGCTCTGATCCGGCCCTTTCCGCAGGTTCTGGATCGGCTTTTCCGCGATTGCCGCTTGACAGTCGATTCCGGTATTTTCTGTCTGAAGGTTTTTCCATAAAGCTGAATCCGGCCAAGGACTTATCCGGATTCATAATCTGGTATGAGCTGCTCCTTCGCCAACCAGATGTTGCGGAGAACAAAAGCTGAATCACGCTGAGTCAGCGATTCGTATTCGATTCGTTCGCAGACTGTTCTTTGCCCCTCACGATTCCGTTTTCGCCGGATTCTTTTTTCTCCATTAACCGGCTGAATCTGCAGGTAAAATTGCAGGAAAAAGGCATCTTGCATCAGTTTGCAATCAAGCCCTATTGCCTTTGCCGGCAGGCATTGCCATGTGTGGTGCGCGTGACCATGTCCATGATGACAGCGGGACACGGCAAGCAGATGAAGTCGATTCGCGGATAGTACGTTGAATTTTCGCCCCATGATCCTGAGCGGCCGCGGTGTCACGGCCGTTCTCGGCCCCACCAATACCGGCAAGACCCACTACGCGATCGAGCGGATGGTCGCCCATGGCAGCGGTGTCATCGGCCTGCCGCTGCGTCTTCTGGCGCGGGAGGTTTATACCCGTCTGGTGGAGAAGGTGGGCGCGCCGAATGTGGCGCTGATTACCGGCGAAGAAAAAATATCTCCTCCCAAAGCCAAATATTCCGTCTGTACGGTGGAGGCCATGCCGCGCGAGACGACCGCCGCATTCGTCGCCATAGACGAGGTGCAGCTGGCCGGAGATCTGGAGCGCGGCCATATCTTCACCGACCGTGTGCTGCATCTGCGCGGGCGGGAGGAGACGCTGCTTCTCGGTGCCGGCACAATGCGTCCGATCCTCGAAAAACTGCTGCCGGGAATTACCGTGGTCGAGCGACCGCGTCTGTCGCAGCTCTTTTATGCAGGGCAGAAAAAGATTACCCGTCTGCCGCAACGCACGGCAATCGTCGCCTTTTCCGCCGATGAGGTTTATGCCATCGCTGAACTCGTGCGACGCCAGCGAGGCGGTGCGGCCGTAGTGCTTGGCGCGCTTTCGCCACGCACGCGCAATGCCCAGGTGGGGCTCTACCAGTCCGGCGATGTTGAATATCTGGTGGCGACCGACGCCATCGGCATGGGCCTTAACCTCGACGTCGATCACGTCGCCTTCGCGCAGGACCGCAAATTTGACGGTTACCAGTTCCGCAATCTCAATCCCGGGGAAATCGGCCAGATTGCCGGCCGCGCCGGCCGCCATCTTCGCGATGGAACCTTTGGCGTAACGGGGCGCGTCGATCCGTTCGACGACGAGCTGGTGGAGCGGATCGAAACCCATCAGTTCGATGCGGTGAAAGTGCTGCAGTGGCGGACGAAAAATTTCGATTTCTCCTCCATCGCCAATCTGCGTGCGAGCCTTGACGCCGCTCCTGCTATCCAGGGACTTTCCCGTGCCCTGCCGGCAATCGACCAGCAGGCGCTGGAATATCTGTCGCGTTACCCCGAAATCATCGATGTGACGACGAGCGAGGCGCGGGTGGAAAAACTCTGGGAGGCCTGCGCGCTTCCCGACTATCGACGTATCGCGCCCGCCCAGCATGCCGACCTCATTTCGACACTCTATTTCGATCTTGTGAAACGTGGCGCGGTGAACGAAGATTTCATGGGTGAGCAGGTGCGCCGGGCCGACCGCACGGATGGAGAGATCGATACCTTGTCTGCGAGGATTGCGCAGATCAGAACATGGACTTATGTATCGAACCGCCCAGGATGGCTTGCCGATCCGACACACTGGCAAGAAAAGACGCGGGAAATCGAGGATCGATTGTCCGATGCGCTACATGAAAGGTTGACGAAACGCTTTGTTGATCGCAGGACATCTGTGCTCATGAGGCGCCTGAGAGAGAATGCGATGCTTGAAGCTGAAATCAGTGTAAATGGTGATGTCTTCGTAGAAGGACATCACGTCGGTCAATTGGCCGGATTCCGGTTCACGCCGGTGTCGGGAATGGAAGGGCCGGATCAGAAGGCCGTGCAAGGTGCGGCCCAGAAGGCGCTCGCTCTCGAATACGAGGCGCGTGCAGCGCGTCTGCATGCCAGTGGAAACGGCGATCTTGCTTTGAGCTCCGATGGTCTGGTTCGCTGGTTGGGCGAACCGGTGGCCCGCCTTTCGGCAGGTGATAACATCATGAAGCCGCGGGTGATCCTGCTGGCCGACGAACAGTTGAGCGGCAATGCCCGTGATCATGCGCTGGCGCGCGTCGAACGTTTCGTCAATCACCAGATTGCGACCGTGCTGAAGCCGCTGGATGATATTTCGCGCGCCGAAGACCTTCAGGGTCTGGCGAAGGGTCTGGCTTTCCAGCTGGTCGAAAATCTTGGCGTTCTGTTCCGCCGTGACGTCACGGAAGACGTGAAGTCGCTGGATCAGGATGCGCGTGCCTCCATGCGCCGCTACGGCGTGCGTTTTGGCGCCTATCACGTCTTCCTGCCCGCATTGCTGAAGCCGGCTCCGGCCGAGCTTGTCACGCTGCTCTGGGCGCTGAAGAATGACGGCCTCGGCAAGCCGGGTTATGGCGATCTCATTCCGGTTCTGGCCGCCGGCCGCACCTCTGTCGTGACGGACCCCGCTTTCGAGCGGATGTTCTACAAGCTTGCCGGTTTCCGTTTCCTCGGAAAGCGCGCCGTGCGTATCGACATTCTCGAGCGTCTGGCCGATCTCATCCGTCCGCTGTTGCAGTGGAAGCCCGGCCAGCAACCGCGTCCGGAAGGCGCTTATGACGGCCGTCGTTTCACGACGACGACCGCGATGCTTTCCATTCTCGGCGCAACGCTTGATGATATGGAAGAGATACTCAAGGGTCTTGGTTACCGCGCCGATCAGGTGACAGCAGAAGAGGCGCAGGCCTTCCTCGCCAATCAGACCGGTGCTGTTGCTCCGGCCACTGCCGATCAGGTGGCGGCTGACGAGGAAAGCGCTGAGACCGAGCAGGACGAGCCGGCTTCGGAAGAGCAGGCATCCGAGACGGTGGCTGTTGCGGAAGTCGAAGCCACCGATGAAACGCCGGTTGCGGAAGCTGTCAGCGAAGAGGCTGCGGTTAGCGAAGCCGTGCCTGTCGAAAGTGCTGAGGCAACCGAGCCGAAGCCCGTTCTTCTGTGGCGTCCGGGTGGCCGCAACGAAAACCAGCGCGGCGAAAACCGTCGTCCGGGCAATCGCGGTCACGGTCGTGAACAGGGCCGTGAACAGGGAGCGCGCGAGCAGGGCGAGCGTCGCGGCGAAGGCCGTCGCGACAATCGTGACGGCGCAAATCGCGAAGCTGCCAATCGTGGTGGTGAGGGTGAGCGCAAGCGTGATGGCGGACGCCCTGATCGCGGCAATCGCAATGATCGTCAGGATCGCGGCGAGCGCAAGGACCGGCCGGACCGCAACGACCGTGGCGGAAAGCCGCAGGGCCAGCAGCGTTTCGAAGCCAAGCCCCCTCGCAAGGAGAAGCCGATCGATCCGGACTCGCCTTTCGCAAAGCTCGCTGCTCTCAAGGAGCAGCTGAAGAAATAAGCCCATGGGGAGCAACGAACAGCCACTGGAGAGCACGCGTCAGCGTCTGGACAAGTGGCTGTTCTTTGCCCGCATGGCCAAGTCGCGTTCGCTTGCCCAGGGCTACGTGCAGTCGGGTCAGGTCAAGGTCAACGGTGTCACTATCCGCCAGCCCAGCCATACCGTGAAGGCGGGTGACAGGCTCGATATCGGTTTCGAGCGCATGGACAGGGTGCTGGTCGTCAAGTCCGGAGGGGCGCGGCGTGGACCCTACGAGGAAGCAAAACTTCTCTATGACGATCTGACGCCGCCCCGCGACCCATCCGACCGGTTTAGTCCGCTGGAGCAGGCGATGCGTGAACCGGGCAGCGGTCGTCCGACAAAAAAAGAGCGCCGGGCGCTCGACAGGTTTCTGTCTGATAGTGACGGAAGCAAAGATTAGAATAAACCTCCCGGCCAGACCCGTTTTTCAGAATTGTTTATCCTTGCTATCTGAAGTCAAAGGCATTACGTCCTTTGCGAAATTGCCCTGTCTGAATTCCGGGCGTCGGCTTGTGTTCCGAAGCCCAAAGACCCGGTCTGCATATTCTGGAGTTCATCATGACATATGTCGTGACCGACAATTGCATCCGCTGCAAATACACCGATTGCGTTGAAGTCTGCCCCGTCGACTGCTTTTACGAGGGCGAAAATTTCCTCGCCATCAATCCTGACGAATGTATCGATTGCGGTGTGTGCGAACCGGAATGTCCCGCCGAGGCGATCAAGCCCGATACGGAGCCGGGTCTCGACAAGTGGCTGAAGCTCAATGCCGAATATGCGGCGATTTGGCCAAATATCACGATCAAGCGCGACCCGATGCCGGAAGCCAAGGAAATGGATGGCGTCGCAGGTAAGCTGGAGCTTTATTTCTCCGCCGAGCCCGGACAAGGCGACTGATTTTTCGACGATACGGCATCTTTTACGCCGTTATTTTAAAAGCCCTCGCAGCCCAGGCGCGAGGGCTTTTTGCTGAATTTCAGCAGGTCATCCGCCGCGGCCGGATTGCAGGGTGGTCGACAGCAGCGTCAAAAGAGCCACGCTGTCTTCCAGGTTTTGCCGCTGGCGGCTTTGCAATATGGCGGCCTGCAGACGGTTCATTTCGCGGGCGATCGCCGCCGGCTGCCACGTCCGCAGCGCCCTTTCGATGATCGGCTTTCGGCGAAAATGGATGTGGCGTCCGAGTGTCTGCATCACCTGACCGGCCTGCTGCTTTTTCTCGTCCATCTCGGCCCGCATCTGGTCGAGCAGCTGGAATTGCTTGAGGCACCCCTGAAGCACAAGGAAGATCGGCGTCTTTGATGCGACGATCTTCTGGGTGGCGTGGAAAAAGGCGTTTCTGTCGCCTTTCAGGATGGCGTCAACGGCATCGTCAGCGGAAACCGTACTGGCATCGCCGATGATGGCCAGCACGTCCTCTTCCTCGATTACATCAGCACTACGGCAATAAAGCGCGAGCTTGCGAATTTCGTTGCGCGATGCGATGCGATCGCCTCCCAGGGATTCGATCAGCCTTTGTCGTGCGGCGGGCGCGATGCGCAGATTGTCGTTGGAAAGCTCCTGATCGATCAATGCATTCAACGATCGCGCATCATCCGCATAGCAGGGGATTGCGGCGATGGAGCGCGCGGGTTCCGCGATCTTGCGCAGCCCCGTGCCCTTCTTGATGTCGCCAGCCTCTATAATCAGGAAGCTTGCCTGAGGCGGTGTCTCGGCCAGAATCTGGAGCGCGTCCACCAGCGCCTTTTCTGCCGCTGCACCCTTTACCCAAACGAGTTTCTCACCACCGAAAAGACCGATGGCGTTCACCTCGTCGAGAAGGCGACCGGGATCGCCCTGCAGGTCGGATGCGGTCAACTTCAGCGATGCGAAAGCGTCATCGGGATCGATGCCTGTCTTTTTGGCGATGAGGCTTGCCCGCTCCGACACGAGGCCGCGATCCGGACCATAGAGCACGAAAACGCGAAAGCGCTCCGCCGGATTTTCGGCGAAGCGCTCAAATTCATGCGATTTTATCTCCGTCACGGCCGCGCTTCTCAGCGACCGAGGGTGGCGGCGATATCGGTACGGATGATTTCAGCCAGTTCCCGGGCCGCACGGTTCTCGGCGTCGCGGGTCGCCCTGATCTTGGCGAATTCCTGCTGCGGCAGGTCCACCTGCGCCGTCACGCTGCGGCGTGCGGAGCGCAGGATCTGGCCGTCGGAAATACGCGTCAGGACATATTGACCGCTCATCACCACGCGGCCGGGATAAGGGCCGTCATAGTTGTTGTTGGTGCGGGTGGTCAGGTCGTAATTCTCGACTTCCGTGGAGGAGGCGCTCGAGCTTACGGAAATCTTGACATTATACTGCGCCGTGGCCGGTTCACCCGCGCCGCCGGCCATCAGGAAGATCAGCTGGTTGCGAACTTCCTGACCAACCCTGCCACCGACTTCGGAGACACTGACAGCCGCCAGCCTCTCCTTTGTTCCGGAGGCTTCGCCATAGAGCGGGCGCACCTGGCATCCCGCCAGAAGACCGGCCATCATCACGACGGAAATTGCTGCCGCGACGCGGCTCCATCTCGAAAAAACGTCAGACAACAATGTTCACAATCCTCTGCGGAACCACGATGACTTTCTTGGGCTCGCCACCGGCAAGAATAGATTTGACGGCATCCAGAGCAAGGGCAGCCGCACGGACCGCATCTTGATCCGCATCGCGCGCGATTGTCAATTCACCGCGCTTCTTGCCGTTGACCTGCACCGGCATGACCACGTCGTTTTCCTCAACCAGCGAGGCGACGAAGACGGGCCATGGCGTCTGGGCCACGAGACCCTCATTGCCCAGCGCCGACCAGCATTCTTCCGCCAGATGCGGCGTCATGGGGGCAATGATGCGGATAAGGATTTCGACGGCGTCGCGTGCAGCCGCTTTCGCGTCATCCGGCTTACCGCCTGCTGCGACGTCCGCAAGTGGCCCGGCAAGCGCGTTGACCAGCTCATAGATGCGGGCGATCGCCTTGTTGAAGGCGAGCTTGTCCAAATCTTCCTGAACGGCCTTCAGGGTCTTGTGGGCGGCCTTGGAGGCTACCAGCCCTTCACCTTCCGTCGCCGGCTTCGGCTTGACGTTTTTCAGCTCCTCGGCGACTTCGCCGATGATGCGCCAGACGCGCTGGACGAATCGGTTTGCACCCTCCACGCCGGCTTCCGACCAGATAACGTCGCGATCGGGCGGAGAGTCCGACAGAACGAAGAAGCGTGCTGTGTCCGCGCCGTAGGATGCGATGATGTCATCCGGGTCGACCACGTTCTTCTTCGACTTCGACATCTTCTCGATAGAGCCGATTGTCAACTCTTCGCCGGAGGACAGCAGAAACGCGCGGCGAATGCCGTCGTTTTCCTCAATGCGCAAGTCGGCGGGCGATATCCATTCGCCATTCGGGCCTCCGCCGAGGCGGTAGGTCTCGTGAACCACCATGCCTTGCGTGAACAGGCCCTTGAAGGGTTCCTTGACGCCGACATGGCCGGTCTCGCGCATGGCGCGGGTGAAGAAGCGCGAATAGAGCAGGTGCAGGATGGCATGCTCGATGCCGCCGATATATTGATCGACCGGCAGCCAGTGATTGGCAACTTTCGGGTCGGTCGGCTGGTCTTCCCACGGCGCTGTAAAGCGGGTGTAATACCAGCTGGAATCGACGAAGGTGTCCATCGTGTCGGTTTCGCGCCGTGCGTCATGGCCGCATTGCGGGCAGGAAACATGACGCCATGTGGGGTGGCGATCCAGCGGGTTGCCGGGCACGTCGAAAGTCACATCGTCGGGCAGCTTGACCGGCAGGTCCTTTTTCGGAACCGGCACCACACCGCAGACTTCGCAGTGAATGACCGGGATCGGGCAGCCCCAGTAACGCTGGCGGGAAATGCCCCAGTCGCGCAGGCGGAAATTGACCTTGCGCTCGGCCTGCGGCGCATTGCCCAGCATCTCAGCGGACAGCTTCTGCACGACCGCCTCGAAGGCATCAGTCGTATTCATGCCGTTCAGGAAGCCGGAATTGATCATCACGCCGTCGTCGGCGAAGGCCGTCTCGTCAATGGTGAAGTTTGCCGCATCCGGGCCTTCGGGTGCAACGACGGCCACGACCGGCAGGCCGTATTTGCGGGCGAAATCCAGATCGCGCTGGTCGCCGGACGGGCAACCGAAAATCGCGCCGGTGCCATAGTCCATCAACACGAAATTGGCGACATAGACCGGCAGTTCCCATGTCGGGTCCAGCGGGTGCACGACCTTGACGCCGGTATCGATACCCTTCTTTTCGGCGGTTTCCAGCGCGGCCAGAGAGGTTCCATGGCGGCGGCATTCGTCGCAGAACGCGGCGATATCTGGGTTGTTCGCCGACAGTTCCCTTGCCAGCGGGTGGTCGGCGGCGATCGCCAGGAAGGAGGCGCCGAACAGGGTATCCGGGCGCGTCGTATAGACTGTGATGTCTGAAAAACCTTCCGGCGCCGTCTCAGCGACGGTCTGCCAGCGCAGCGACAGGCCTTCGGAACGGCCGATCCAGTTTTTCTGCATCAGGCGCACTTTTTCCGGCCATTGATCCAGTTCGTCCAGCTCGTCCAGCAAATCCTGGCTGAAATCGGTGATACGGAAGAACCATTGCGTCAGTTCGCGCTGTTCCACCAGCGCGCC
>CAACXH010000351.1_pt1 | contig 16178 bp, 19 predicted proteins | sample 2275881 | NCBI WGS metagenome assembly CAACXH01 (sample SAMEA5312483, study PRJEB27640) | indoor metagenome | biome: indoor environment; feature: controlled; material: polymer antistatic dissipative epoxy resin | place: Italy | collected 2014-05-27 | reverse complement strand
GCCTATAAAACAGTGTCCGAGGCCCGCGCTGGCATCGGCCGCTATCTGACCTTTTACAATAGCCGACGCCCACATTCATCCCTTGACCGGCAGACGCCGGATCAGGCCTACTTCAACGCGCTGGCACCAATGATGGTGGCAGCATAATCGAGGCGGAAATCCACTTAACAAAAAGCCCGAAACTGTTCAGACAAACCGAGCCACCTCTCAACAGCGGTTCATCGATAAAGGCGTAACCGGCTGCCTTAGCCAACTAGCGTCCCGTTGGCAGATCGCAGCTCGCGAGGAACTGACATGCAAAGAGGGACCGATTTGAGAACTAGATGGAATACCGTAGATGGATGATCCCGTCCTGAGAAACGCCGTGCGTGGGGCACTTCTCCAGCTCGAAACTGACGGCCACGTCGTGATCGTGTCGACAACACTCGGGTCATTGGTCGATGCCATTGCAAACAAAGTTGCCGAGGTCGTCCCTCATACCGAATTAACCCTCGGAGAGCTGTATGCCACTCGACAGCTAATTAATTACGCAATTCATGATAATCGATTCTTTGATTGGGAAATGCCGACGCTGACAGGTTTGACCGCCGAAGGATTCAGAATCGTTGCCGACAAATTGCCGCGTGAATAGTTGGCCATAAAAATCGGGCGTGCTTCCATATCCATAGCCTTCACCGACTTGCAATTACCCACAAGTAGCCACGACAGGGATGATCAGAAGAAATCAGCGCAAGATACGCCTATTCGTGGTGGGGCCTTGGTGTCAGTTCACCTGCACGCCGCGCTGCTCCAACTCGTCGAGAACGTCACTCGTCGCATTGCGCATTTTGAAGCGGCCCGCTCTCTTGAGGGATGGTATATCCAGCAGTGCGCTGAGGTTTTCCGAGGGAACGTTGATACTCACCCACTCAAGTTTTTGCAGTGGAACCAGCGTGCGAAGATCGAAACGATCAATCATCGAAATCACCGAGATGCCTTTAAGATTAACACACAGATGAATATCCGATGTGTCACGGATGTCGAAAACGCCTTCTTCGCCGCTCCAGAAGTACCATGCATATGGATAGATTTCCTCGCCACCATCGAACTGAATCCAGTCAACGGCTGCAAGCTGTTCGTCAGTCAGTGGGTAGCGGACAAGATAATCCAGCGCTTGTGGGATCAACTCATAGCCATCCTGCTCCAGATCAACAGGTCGCCTCAGAACGTGAGTGGCAAGTCGTTCGGGAGTGCCGAGATCAAGCATCTTGAAGCGCAAAAGCGCCGACATGACAGCCAGCTTCAGGTTCGGGTCTGAGAACGGTGCACCGGGAGCGCCACTTGCGGCGGGATAAGGCGGTGCGTATGGCTCAGCATATTCGGCGTCAGGATTGGAGATAACGATCTCGGAAACCGTGTCATAGCTAATGCGGGTGGTCAGCACGCCCTCCGACAAGCGCATCGTGCCGAAGCGGGTGTTCCTGCGGAGCTTGCTTTCATCGCTGATCTGCATATCGGGTAAGGTATTGCGGAGATCGGCGAGCTCTATCCCCATCGGGACGCCGGCGATGGTTTGCTTGAAGCGAGAGTTGAAGTCGATACGTCCAACAAGCCCGTTACGGTCGATGCGAACAACGACACCATAGGTGTTTTGCAAAATATCGATCACGCCGCCTTTATGCGGGGCAGGAACACGCCAACTCGACCCCATGGCTTTCTCGACTGCTGCGACCGGCATCCCGGGCCGTAACGCTGCCAGCGCTGCTGCATCAGCCGGATGATCTGGTTCTGCCATGCATTTGCCTACCATCTGTAGAGATATCGCCAGCGAAGCCACTCCCGCCAAGAATTCTCGCTTACGCATAAGCTACTCCTCACGCTAACGAAGGTTTCTGCTGCCTGGAACGTGAGGACTTTATATGAGACGAGATATGGGAGTTGCAATCGCGACCTGTTCTTGGTCCGTCAAAAAAGGGGCGGCGAAAGTCGCGTCTTGGCTGTTTGCTTTCCACATGACCGGTTTGGGACGAAGCCCGTAATGTCAGAATCGCGCCAATTCCGGTCATTGCACGAGAAGCCCTGTCTTATTATGGTCGTGCCTTATTTAGGAGTACGAGAGGGGCATCGAACATTAGCGCCATTAAACTAGCTGCTTTCGACGTGGACGGAACAATTCTACGAGGCGAAAATATTTGCGGCTGTATTGCCCGGAAACTAGGTCGCTCGGTGGAAATGGATGCTTTCGAGCTTCTTCGCTCACGAGATGAAATTGCCGCCGGACGTGAAACGATGCTGGAGTGGTATGCGCCCTTGGACCGAGTTGCTTTGATTGGCTATTTGTCAGAGCTCAGTTTGGCTCCAGGGGTGAAAGAAGGCTTTGCCCACCTCAAGGCGGCCGGGGTCAAGATCGCGCTTGTGTCGATCACCTGGGAATTCGCTGTCAACTGGCTCGCCTCGGAATTGGGCGCAGATTACGCGATTGGCACCGGCTGGAGAGAAGACGGCAACATTGATCATTTTTGGCCGGAAGATAAGGCGAGCTACCTAAACTCTCTGATTGCCGAATTGAATATCGACCGAAATGCCGTTGCGGCGGCGGGGGATTCCCATGGCGATATCCCTATGCTCAATCTTGCCTCCCGAAGCTATTTCGTGGGCGAGCATCTGCCGTCCCAATTGAGCCATGCGAAACATTGGCATGAGGCGAGTATCGAGGCCATCGTCTCAGATATGCTCGTATAACTTACGCATGGAATGCCCGCTTCGGGCCAATAGCAGACTTCAGCGGTTTATTCGCCCTGAATGATTCTACGGGATCAACTCGCCGATCTGGCTCTGCTTGTGGCCGTTGACGATGGTCTCGGGACGGTTGTGGCGTGATCATGCTTTTTCGGAGTTCGCTTCCAGGAATCTCGTGGCCTCTTTCAATAGCCCGATGAGCTCTGGCATCGCCAAACGATAATAGACAACAAGGCCGTGGCGTCGCGCTTTAACGACCCCCACTTCGCGCATTTTTGTGAGATGCTGCGAAAGCGCTGACTGCGATAAATCGACCTGGTGGGCCAAATTGGTAACGCTTTGCTCGCCGCTGGCCAGTTTTAGCACGACCTCGACGCGCTTTGGGTTCGATAGGATGTTGAGTACCTCACCACATCGCTGGAAATATACCGCGTTCTCTAACTCAGCCGCTTTTTGCATATTGGCTCGCCCCCGCAGATTTCCACGGGTTCTATCATAATATTTGCCGGGATAACCATTTTTTGGAAAGTGCAGGATGGTACCTTTAGGGCGATCCTGCGGAGGTTGCCAATTCGCATCGTTTCGTTCTTGGCTCATTGAAAATCTTCTTTGGCTTTATCGGTTTCAATATGGATTTTCGTAAATGAAGTAAGCTTGTTCTCCATGCCGTGGTTTTGGGCTTGTCGAACCCATGCATTGTGCACGATCGTATTTATTGCAGATATCTAAGTCCCGATTTTGTCGCAGTATAGAGCTTGAGGCTCCAATCATTCAACCATGACACCCCACGACCGCTTGCGGTTCAACTGCCACAAAACCATAAAAGCCATCATGCTGAGAGCCCCAAGCACCGCAAAGACCGCATGCGCTCCGATCCCAGCCATGAGCCCGGCCAAGACCGGCGGTGCGAGTGAGTTGATCAGATTCATTGGCAGGGCAATGGTTGCCATTGCGGCGGCATAGTCGGACTTTTCAAAGAAAACGAGTGGCATTGTGGCTCGGGCGACAGCGAATGCTCCACTGCCCACGCCGTAGATCATGAGAAACCCAGCCACCGACAGGAAGCCCTGACCGCCTATCCACATTACCGCAAGACCGACGGGTATCATTGCGCCGGACACCATCCCGGTGGACAGCCCGTCCCATCGTTGTCCGCCGAGCAGGTCGATCACGCGGCCGCCGACTTTAAAGACCCCTAGAAGCGAGGCAATCGCGACGGCTCCGGCGAGGTCCATTCCCGTCGCCTGCAAGAGCTGAATACCTACAGCCTCAATGCCAAACGTAACGAAACTGTTCAAAGCGATGGCGCTCACTAGAAGGGTGAAGACAGGACCCTTGCGCGCGCTTCTTTTGTTGATAGCCGTCACGGCCCCAGTTCCAGTCGCCGGCAGGCCGATTAAAACCAGGGGGCAGACGACCAATGCCATGATGCCTGCATAGACAAGAACTGTCGCACGCCACCCAACCAATCCGTCGAGAAAAGCGGTGATGGGCCAGAAGACGCTACCCGCCAGACCCGTTACCAGCATCAATGTGCCGATAAGGCTTCGCGCGCGATCCTCTGCGTAATCCGCGATATAGGCATAGGCCGATGTCGTCAGAAACATCGAGCCTGCTATCCCGATCAACACCCAAGCCGCCCAGAATATCAAAAGGCCCGCAGACAGCGCGAGCAGGCAAAGCCCTCCCGCGATCATCCCGGCTCCCGCAGCCATGACGGAACGCGGTCCAAACCTACGAAATGCACGGCCTGTCCAGGGGGCAGCAAGCCCCATCGCGACGAACATCACAGAGGTCCCGACAAAGATCATCGGCAGCGAGGTTTGGAATTCTGTCGCGACTGTCGTCGCAATCACGGGCAAGACGCTCACCATGCCCCAGCCGGTGATTTGGGTCAGCGCAAGAAGGAACAACATAAGGAGATGACGTTGCATTGTTCACTCGTAGAGCCGAACTGTGACGCTCAGATAACAGCGACACCGCATCGGTTGCCGTAGACGGATACTTCTCAAAATAAGTTCGTTCTTCGGTAGGGACCCGCGAGGGTCAAGGTTTGCTCAGTCTGACCATGACGACCTTGGAGTGATCGCCGATTCGTTCTACATGCAATATACCTGAGGCCTCGGCCAGATCGCTCAGCCTCGCATATGCCTGCAGCATGCCTATCGCCAGCCGCATCCTGCGTGGACTGCGCCTAGAAATCCGCCGATTCGGCGACAACACGTTTCTCGTCGCAAAATCCTATGTCGAAAACGGGGTAGAGAGCGGCCCGCAAACGATTGGAGAGCGGACATTGGCCGTGATGAGGGACGAGTTGGATGTGTCTGACGACGTTATGCCTACAAGCGCTGACGTCGGCGACCGTCCGACGTTCGCTGACGGCTGCCGCGCCTTGGTTTTTTGCCACAGGTGGACGTCTCTATGTCGCGGTGGGCCATCCCGGCGTCATTCTAGTGCCGCTAATCGGTCGCCTCACCGCAGAAGAAATAGTCGACGGACGGAGGACTGAACTTATACCTTGTCCCAAATGAGCCGCTTTGAGAGGAGGTCAAGACTCCCATGCCATCGCATTCCCCGACTCAAGTTATCTGGTCCAAATACGCCCTTCAAAAAGCCAGTCAGGGACTTCTACGTCTCGGCAGCGAGGATGGTTGGCAAAACACTGGCGAAGCGTTCGCACTGATGTGTACGCGCCGCGAATAAGTTCGCGCTGTTGCCGATAATAGGCCTCATCAAAGACATTGTCTTCGACCCGGTGGGCAGGACGCTGGCGAGCTTGGCGGACAGTTCGAAAGCCGGTCATCAGGTCCCGCTTAAAGTCCTCGTCATCTGTCCGAAATTCCTCATCAATCCATTCGTCTAGGAGCCTAATCGTTCCTTTTGGCTGCACGATTTCTCGCCCATTGTTCAGGCTACCGCGCTCATCCATTTCTATGTCACCTCGGAAGAAATCGCGGGCCATGTCGTCAGACAGCAACTGATCCAGAAGTAGGCAGAATGCCGAGAACTCCGCTCGGGTAGGGCGTATTAGGAAGCCAAACCCTGTTGGCCGACGATATGCGTCGTAGTCAGATCGAAAGAGCGCTGGTTTTCCCATGCAGGCACACATCTCGTTAATGATACGCTTTTCCTTCAGGAAGGCATCGAAGACTGAAACCCGTTCCGGGAACTGTCCGAGGATTGATGTTCGATAGTAATCTGGATGTAGACCGAAATTGCCTTCGACCTCAAAATGACGCCAACTCTGTTGCTGCGCTGGCGAGAGGTCACTGAGGTATCGCAGGAAGGCTGCCACGTACCTGTTTACGTCGGGATCGAATGCGAAACCGAATTTGTGGAACTCGTCATCCTCCGCGTTAGGATGCTCGCGATAAATAGTTCCGTGAATGTCATCTACCTCGTATCGGTAGCGCGGATCGTTGCGGTACTGTTCAAGTACGTCGAGGCGAAATGCACGAAAATCGAGCTGGGGCGCGCCCGCACGGAGAGCCGAAGTGTAAGGACACATGGCATCGTGAACGACGCCATGGAGACGAAGGGTCTCTGGAGTCGGATATAGGCATCCATGACCAAGTTCGCCGGGCCGCCGAAGTCGCTCAATTTGCATGTCAGGCAAACGAGGATCATGTCTTTTGATGTGGATGTTCTCGTCGTCTTCGTGCGTGATTATATCGACCAGACGATCTTCAATCAGGCCGATGACGGCTTGGATTTCCCGGGAGGCCGAGAGATGAAACGTTCCCCAGCCATTGAAATCACCTGACTCGAGGTACTGACGAATTGTAGCCCGCAATATTTCGTCACGATCCAAAGCATTCTCCTCCCAAATGCGACTGAGATTGCCTTCGCCACTCTGCAATCCTTTCCACCTCAAGCAACCGACAACAATGACAATTCATTTTAGTGGCATTTTGGGCGGATTTCACAGACGGCAGGGTAGCTTCCCCCTACAATTTTGGCTGTGTCACTAACCTGATTTTCCAAAACCTATGGGCGGAGCCAAAGCGGCCCCGATTTGAACATACCGTTCGTCGGCGGAAATTTCGCTTACCTCGCGATGACAAGCACTCTTACCAACACATCCGCCGTGGCCGCCCTCAGCACCTTGCGCGCAGTCGGCGGGCGGCTGGATGACGAGTCGCAGAAGATGTCCTCCGGCCTGAGGGGCAAGACAGCGGCCGAAAATGCCGCCTATTGGTTGATATCGACGAGGATGCGGTTGGACGTAAAGGCGATGGGCGGCGACCAACAGCATCGCTCAGGGAAGCCTGCCGCTCTATCTCTTCGGGTCTGCCGGCTACGGCGCGATCACGGGCAAGATGGCAGCGGCAAGGTTGGCGACTGGCGCGGCTGCCCCGTTTGCGTTCGCAGCCGCCATGAACCACTTCGGGACAACCATTTCCCTTTTCGTCATCGCGGCGCTGGGTTCGTTCGGAATCCTGGCGTTCGGCGCTGTCGCCACATCGGTGCGTCGCGAACGCGTTGCTGGATGACGGAGGAATGTTCGTAGGTCACCGGATAGCAGCTATTCCCGGCTCGCAATGATCTTGTTGCCGTCGATCGTTCATCTCTGGCGTCACAGCCGACGACGTTTCTCGTCAGATCAACTTGAGGTGGACCCGCTTTTCAAGTTTGGCCACATGCTCTTCCAACCGTTGTAGCGGTCACTTAGGCATGCGGAAGAATCCCTCGTCAGCAGGATGAACTTCACGAGTTCTTCGCAGACATCGACGACACGGTCGTAACGCGCCGATGGTTTCGTCAAATGCGCCGCGCTATGCCGGGAGTTGCCGCCGTGGCCACTTTTCGCCATTCCTAACCAGTTAGCTGTTTGGCAACTGGGGGATGCTATCGCCTCCTTGATTGTAAGGAGAAGAATAACATGCCCCGAATTATCTACCTCAACCAACGCGGATCGGGCTGCTTTGCACTGGAAGCAGACGATGGGGTAATTTGGCCCTATCCCTTTTTCTCTCAAGACCAGGTACTTGAGTTCCTGGAGCTTGACGAAACCGACCAAGTTCCCGTGGAATCGTTCAGCTGGATTCCTGCGCCTGGAGGGCCTCCAGGCTATAGGTTATTCGCCCGTCGATATTCCAGCGGCCATATGAGTGTTGTCGTCCTTGGTCCGTTCGGCATGCTGCCTGGCATTTACCCATCCCCAGAAGCAGCCATCGGAGCTGCCGACGAAGACTATAGGATCAATAACGAGGCAAAGCCCATAATTCAGAAAAACGCGTCGGCTTCGCTCATGTAGCCAGATTCAGCGCGGGGACGTCGGAATCCATAGTCTGGCGTACGTCAAGGAGACCACTCATGATTAGTTGCCTGATGTGGGGATGTGAGAGTTTTAATCGACTACCGGAGCCATATATCCTTTCAGCCTCGGAGGCTGCCTCTGCTCGACTGAGTAGTGTACGATAGGTTTCTAATTGGTCTTGAGTCGCGGTAGTTATGATGGTCGCATGGTTACGATTTATCTGGGTGACCAGCGTGCGAACGTTGCCGCATTCCTCGCTGAGGGCCATCGCCTTCAGCATAAAATCCACTGGATCACCCTGCGTATCGGTGAAATCGTGCATATCGCCCCCATATCCTCCTCTACAGGGTGACGTGCACGTTCCGCCGGCGCAACGGGTATATTGGCTTTGGTCCGCGGAGTTGAGAAGCCGATAAACTTGGTCGTTCACCTGCTTACCAAGCTGGCAGGATCACCACATTCGCACGTTGCGCTCCTACGATAGAAGGGCTTCAGATGGACTTCAGGGCAACCCGCTTTTCAAGTTCGACCGCTTGCTCCTTCCGCTCGCTGTAGCGGTCCGTCAGATAGGCCGAGCCATCCCGTGTTAGCAGCGTGAACTTCACCAGCTCCTCGCAGACGTCGACAACGCGGTCGTAGTAGGACGACGGTTTCATCCGGCCGTCGGCGTCGAATTCCTGGTATGCCTTGGCGACCGACGACTGGTTGGGGATCGTGATCATCCGCATCCAGCGGCCGAGGACGCGCATCTGGTTCAGAGCATTGAAGGACTGGCTGCCACCGGAGACTTCCATGATCGCCAGCGTCTTGCCTTGTGTCGGCCGAACCGATCCGAGCGACAGGGGAATCCAGTCGATCTGGGCCTTCATGATTCCCGTCATCGCACCGTGGCGCTCGGGACTGACCCACACCTGGCCTTCCGACCATTGCGACAGCTCGCGTAGCTCCTGCACTTTCTGATGGCTGACCGGAGCCTCGTCGGGAAGCGGCAGTCCCCTCGGATCAAACATCCGCACCTCGCACCCCAACCGCTCGAGCAGACGTCTGGCTTCATGTGCGAGCAGCCGGCTGTAGGAGACCTCCCGGAGCGAGCCGTGGAGGATTAGGATACGCGGCTTGCGAGTCGAAAACGCTGGACGCAACGCGTCGAGGTCAGTTTGGCGAAGATGCCGCTCCTGTAAGGCGGGAAAGGTCTCAGACAATGCGCTTTCCCTCCTGGTCGAGGACATGCTCGCCGTCTTCCTTGAAGAACGCTCCCTTGAAGGCATCCGGCAGGATGTCAAGGACGACCTCCGAGGGGCGCGCGAGCCTGGTGCCGAGCGGCGTGACCACGAAAGGCCGATTGATGAGGATCGGGTCCTTTAGCATCGCGTCGAGCAGCTGGTCGTCCGTCAGCTTCGGATCATCGAGACCCAATTCAGCGTAAGGCGTACCCTTCTCGCGGATCGCCTCTCGGACGGTCAGCCCGGCATCAGAGATCATCCTCGCCACCTCGTCGCGCGACGGCGGCGTCTTGAGATACTCGGTGACGGTTGGTTTGATTCCGGCCGCGCGGATCATCTCCAGCGTGTTGCGGGACGTGCCGCAGGCGGGGTTGTGATAGATGGTGACGTCCATTGTCATGTCCTTTCGGTAATGGTGTTCCGCGAGACGGCGGGCGCTGCCTCGTACCAGCCCTTGGTGCGGTTGACGGCCCAGACAACCGTGAGCATCACAGGGACCTCGATGAGCACGCCGACGACCGTCGCCAGCGCTGCGCCGGACTGGAAGCCGAACAGGCTGATGGCAGCCGCGACCGCGAGTTCGAAGAAGTTGCTAGCCCCGATCAGTGCCGAAGGCCCGGCGACGCAATGGCGCTCCCCCGAAATCCGGTTCAGGAGATAGGCCAGCCCGGAGTTAAAGTAGACTTGGATCAGGATCGGGACGGCCAAGAGGGCAATAATTGTCGGCTGCGCAATGATCTGCTCACCCTGGAAGCCGAAGAGGAGAACGAGCGTCGCGAGCAGGGCGACAAGCGAAAGCGGCTGCAGCTTTGCCAGCATGGCGTCCAGAGCCTTCGTCGTGCCGTCGGCGGTCAACCGCCCTCTCAGGACCTGGGCGATGATGACCGGGACCACGATATAGAGGACGACCGACAGAACCAGCGTGTCCCACGGTACGGTGATCGCCGATAGCCCAAGCAGCAACCCGACGATAGGCGCGAAGGCGACGACCATGATCGCATCGTTGAGCGCGACCTGGGAGAGCGTGAACAGTGGCTCGCCGCGCGTCAGATTGCTCCAGACGAACACCATCGCGGTACAGGGGGCGGCCGCGAGGATGATCAGGCCAGCGATATAGGAGTCGATCTGGTCGGCCGGTAGATACGGACGGAAGAGCCATCCGATGAACAGCCATCCCAGCAGCGCCATGGAGAACGGTTTGATGGCCCAGTTGATGAACAGGGTTACACCGATGCCGCGCCAATACGTGCCCACCTGCACCAGCGAGCGGAAATCGATCTTGATGAGCATTGGGATGATCATCAGCCAGATCAGGATGGCGACGGGCAGGTTCACCTTCGCGACCTCAGCCGCACCAATGATCTGGAATACATCGGGCATCAGATGGCCGAGGGCGACGCCAACGACGATGCAGAGGAACACCCAGATGGTCAGATAGCGTTCGAAGGTGGACATCTCATTCGGCCTTTGCGGACTTGGCGGAAGCGCCTTCGAGCGAACCGATCCGGCGGACGTGCTGCTCGAGCGCCAGGCGATCGATGGAAGCCAGAGGCAGATTGATGAAGGCCATGATCCGGTTCTTCAGGAAGCGGGCGGCTTGCGCGAAAGCGCGCTGGATTTCGACTTCGGTACCCGCAACAGCCGCTGGGTCCTCGACGCCCCAATGCGCTGTCATCGGGTGACCAATCCATACCGGGCAGGCTTCGCCGTGAGCGCTGTCGCAAACGGTGAAGATGAAATCCATCTCGGGTGCACCCGGTTGGGCGAAGATGTCCCAACTCTTCGACGAGAAGCCAGTCGTCGGATAGCCGATCGCTTCCAGTTCCTTCAGGGCATGCGGATTGACTTCGCCCTTGGGCTGGCTGCCCGCGGAGAAGGCCCTGAAGCGTCCGCCGCCCTCCTTGTTGAGGATGGATTCGGCGAGAATAGAACGAGCGGAGTTGCCCGTGCACAAGAAGAGCACGTTGTAAGTCTTGTCGATCATGGTCGTTTTCCGTGGTTAGGTCGGAGGTCTGTTGAGTTTCATGATTGTGGCCGATGCCGGGCAGATGCCCGAAAGCTGACGGGTTTCGAGAACGGCAGGCGGCACATCGCCTCGATTGACGACGATGAAACCGAGATTCTCGAAAAATGGAGCGGCTGAGGTGGTCGCCAGGAAGACCGTCGAGGTAGAGTTGACGGCTTTCAGCATCTCTCTGGTCAACGATCTTCCAAGTTCCTTGCCACGATACTCGGGCAGGATGACCACCGATCTGAGAAGCACGTCGTCGCCGCACGTCTCGATGCCTGCATAGCCTACCGTACCGCCATCTGATGAAACCGCCTTGAAAAACGAGCGCCCAGCGTCTTCGAGGTCTTCGGTCGGAAGACCGGAAGCCGAAAGTGCCACTTTCAGTTCCGGATCGCTTCCAAGGACTGGCTCCAACCTGGTGTCGCTCATGACGGCTTCACCTCGGGAGCACAGCAAGACGTAAGTTCGGCGATCAGTGGTGCACAGAGTTCGGTTGAGCCGCCGCAGCAGTCTTTCAAAAGGAAGAGAGTCAGATTGCGTAGCCCCTCCAGATCAGCTCGATAGATGATCGAACGGCTTTGCCTCTCATTTGTCACAAGGCCCGCACGCGACAGCGTCGCGAGATGAGCGGACATGGTATTCTGCGGAATGTCGAGAAGTCGTGCGAGTTCGCCAGCCGGTACGCCATCTGGCTCATGCCTGACAAGGAGCCGGAATGTATCCATCCTGGTGGATTGTGCGAGGGCAGCGAGCGCCATAATTGCTGAATCTTTTTCCATATATCGACAATGCTGGATATATGGATTTTTGTCAACGCCTTTAAACTACGACCTTCTGAAGTGCTTTCGTCTTATATTTTCGCCTAAGTCATTGCTGGAAGTTGACATTATCAAATCTGTTCTCTAATTGTTCACGCATGAAAAATCTTACCCGCCTCATACGAATAGGTTGATCTCCGCCCGCCGTGACATTCGCGGCGACGAGCAACTGTGTTTTGTTGAGGTTTTAGAAAATGGGTATCGCACAGCGCGCGAAGTCGCTTCGCGCAAGCCGTCATTCCGCTTCCATCCGTACGCTCTATCCAATGGCCACCGTTAAATGCGATGGCCCCCCAGTCTTCCGATCACAGGCGGCGCGTGATGCTGCCTGCCTGCTTGACGTCAACCCATCAATCAGGTCATGGCACTGCATGCCACTCTCGCTCGATTACGGTGGTGGCGTCCACGTCCCTGATTTTGGTATTCTCGACGATGATGGCGGGCGCTTGTTAGTCGATGCGTCCGATAGGGTGATGCCGGTCGCCGTAGGCAGGATCGATGCCGCAGCCCAAAACCATGGCGTCAGATATCGACGACTGGTCGCCGATGAAGTCTACGAGGGCCCACGCCTTCAGAATGCAAAAGACCTGCTCAGGTACGGCAGTGCAGTTCTGGCGCTCGGTGACCGTTTGCGGTTACTCGCCGTCTTGGAAGAGCACGGCAATCTGACGATCGCCGAATGCCTGACAGTTTTTACCGAAACCAAGCCAGTTGCCGGACTGGCCCAGATGATCTTGCGCGGTTTCGTCGAAGTCGATCTCGATACGGAATTACTCGGCCCCGAGACAATGGTGCGGCGGATACGGACCTGACCGCCCGTAATCGTCATCATCATTCCCAGTGTTCCGAGGCATACATGCAGTCTTATAGCGATAACCTGATCGCCAATCGCGATCCGTTCCATAGCTCGAAGTACGAGCTTACCCTGCCGACCCATCTAGCCATCATCGCAATGTCGAGATCGATCCGCCAGTTCCTGAAAAGGCGATCGTCGTTCGTCGCAGTTTTCGTCATGCCGCCGAAGGCAGACATCCATGCCTACAAGATGGCCGCGAAATGGTTGCTTGAGGGGACTGTGCCGGTTGGTGGCGAACACGGCAACAACTACGTTCTCGTCATCGGCGAAGAGGCTGAGCTTGCCGATGAGTTCGCGGGGTTCCGGAAACTCAGGGAACTCAAACGAGCCATTATTCTCCTTCAAGACGAAGACCTCCTTTCGCGTGAAGTGCGCATTGCTGCTGATATCGTTACACGTTTGCAATTGCCGACGCCAAACGACTACCGCATTGCGGCGCAGAGAATGGGTTTCGCGAATATCACGAGAGGAGACGCTGAGTTTCTGGCAAGCCAATCCCCGAAGAGTGTCGAACTCGGTTGGCGGCGCGGACGATCCGTGGCCGCCAGTATCGAGCGTCTCCGTCGCCATCCTCATATCGAAAAAGGAAAACGTTTCCCTGACTCCTCGTCGACGGGACCAACCCTACAGGACCTGTCTGGATATGGTGAAGCTAAAGCTTGGGGTATCGAGCTTGCCGAAGATATTGTGGCATGGAAGGCGGGTGTCATCGCTTGGGACGATGTCGAACGCGGTTTTCTGCTGTCTGGTCCTCCTGGATCGGGTAAGACGTCATACGCGGCTGCGTTGGCGAAGACCTGCGGCGTGCCCCTGGTATTGGGTTCCGCAGCCCGTTGGCAGGCAACCGGTCACCTCGGTGATATGCTCAAAGCCATGCGGAAAGCGTTCTCTGAAGCCGCGAGACAGGCACCTTCGATCCTGTTGATTGACGAGTTCGACAGTTTTACCAGCCGCGATGATCGGACCGGCAGTAGCAACGACAACTACCATCGGCAGGTGGTCAACGCGCTTCTGGAACTGTTGGACGGAGCACAGTCGCATGATGGCGTGATCGTTATCGGTGCGACGAATTATCCGGACATTATTGATCCGGCGCTTCTTCGGGCAGGACGTTTGGAACGCCATTTCTCCATTCCGCTTCCAGATGATGTAGCACGCAGAGACATCTTCCGTTTCTATCTCCGGAGAGACCTCAGCGACGAAAATCTCGATAGGATTGTTTCCTCGAGCGAAGGCTGGTCGGGAGCGGACATCAAACGGTGTGTCCGCGATGCCCGACGTAACGCGCGACGAGCGAAGCGTCGAATGGCCCTTGCTGATCTCATGGACGTCCTACCACGACTCATTCCTGTCCCAATGGCGGTGCAGCGTTGTGTCGCCGCACACGAACTTGGGCACGCTATTCTCGGCATTCTGCTCGAGTCTGACCCACTGGTATCGGTTTCCATTCAGAGAAACATTCAAGTCGGGAGGTCGTCTCAATCTCTGGGGCATACCGAGTTCGAAGAACGGTTATTCAGTCGGAAGACGTCGACGTACATCCGAAATAAGGTTGCCACCCTGCTTGGCGGTATCGCTGCCGAAGAATTGCTGTTCGGTGAATTCGGTAGTGGTGCTGGTGGCGATCCATCGGCCGACCTCAACCGTGCAACTGATCTGGCGACGATGATGGAAACGAGGTGGGGTCTTGGGAAAACGCTGTCTGTCGAACCTGGCGACAGTCCACGTGAATTGTCGGCATTCCGTCACCGCCGGAAGGCTCTCAGCAAATCAGTCGAGGCGACATTGCAGGCGGAGTTTCGTCGCGCGAAATCCCTGCTCGAAGAACATAGGGATGCCCTTCTCGATCTTCATGCCGGTCTTTTGCGGGAGGGCAGTTTGGCCGCCGCGGTGGTCAGAGCTGCCGTAGAAAGGAGCGAGAGCTTCGGTCTACCTCATAAAGCCAAAACCGCTGGATACGAACTCAGGCAATGAAGGCGGCGTCATTTCGTAATCCTCGCCGGGTATCACAGCGTGGCCTGGAACATGCCATTGAACTTCAACGGGGTGAAAAACGCCCGGCAACGGAAAGTACCTGTCGATCAGCACGAAGTCTTTCACGTTAAACGACGCGATCGGCATCTGATGGGTGATCGACAGGGCCGCGAAGAGTAAGTCGTGTCCGATCTTATCCTTCTTCTGCTCTGGACTTGGCACATATAGATGTCGGAGGGGTCCGACGGTGGTCATTTCGGCATAGAGATTGGCGGCTTTGGCTGTGAGTTCGGCGAACTGGAAGTCCAAGGAGAGGATGTCATCAATCCAGTTGTGGAGTCGTTGCGCTTTTTGTGGATCGTGTTTCAAGGCCAGATGGGCACCCCGCCTCAACTCTGCTATAGCGGGGAACGAGATGGCGAGTGAATCTGCTCCCATCGTCTTCATCCAGGAACGTAACCCGGGTGGAGGGCGTTGCAAACCGGCATTGCTCAGGATGTTCGTATCCATCAGAAAAATGGGGTCTGCCATTTCGAAAACCTCGGATTTAAACGGAATCACTGGAGGTCGTAGCCGGCAGGTGCCGGTTTTCGGTAAAATTTGGGTTGAAAAATATCATGGTCGATAATTGGAGGAAGGGGATGATGTCACGAAACTGGACCATCGATGAAGCGTCCGCTGATCTGTCGAGCCTGCTCGAGGCGGCACGGACGTCGTCGCAATATATTGTTTTCCCCGATGGCAGGTTCGAGGTGTCGTTCAGGCAAACTGGAGGCAAGTCCCTAGATGATATCCTCGATAAGGAAGGGGCGTTGAAACTGGGCGACATCGACGAGTTCCAGTAACACAAGCGATACCTCCCTTCGCGCCAGACCTGCCCAGTTCTTGCCCACCCTCTCCGGTTCGTGAAACGCATTTGGCCTTAAAAAAAGCGTGACACGGGCAAGCCGATGGTGCACCTAGAGTTGCGCAGAGTCGGTGAGTGGTTGTCCGGCTTTCTGGAGATTTTTATGACCTTTATTTATGTTCAGGATGAAAAGCTGCCGAAGGAATCGGTGGATGCAATCTACCTAAGTCATAACTCTTGGGACGATTATTCCTACAGGTTAACATTTGATGCGACCTGTCCGTCGTCGAATGATTTGAGACTTTTTGGGCTCTGGAAGAATGGAGTTTCCGGCTCGGTTTGCGGGTTGATTTAAGCCGCTTTGGCGTGGTGTTTCAAGCGACGTTGTCTGATGGTGTCGCGTTTGATCCTTTCGCGTTCGAGCAAGATGGTATGGCCGCGTCCGAAGTAGACGTCGGCCGGGGTGAGATT
>CAACXH010000106.1_pt1 | contig 16710 bp, 13 predicted proteins | sample 2275881 | NCBI WGS metagenome assembly CAACXH01 (sample SAMEA5312483, study PRJEB27640) | indoor metagenome | biome: indoor environment; feature: controlled; material: polymer antistatic dissipative epoxy resin | place: Italy | collected 2014-05-27 | reverse complement strand
TCATGTCCGCAACGGCGTCTATCATTGGGCACGCGTCGCCATTCAGCACGATCCACGCAGCCGCGCAAAATACGCAGCTCTACGCGCTCGCGGGCATGGTCATGGGCGCGCCCTGCGATCTGTTGCCGACCGCCTGCTCGCCGTCGCCTGCACAATGCTGCTCAATCAGACCAGCTTCGACCCGGCGCTCGCTTCCAAGACTATCTGAGCGCACCTTCCCAAACTGCATGTCGTTGCTCAGCAGGCTGCGTAGCGTAGGCTCCGGCTGCGCGAAGCGAAGCAGCCTGCTGCGCAACGACATTGGTGCTTGCCAAATGGTGGGGAGCCCCCCCCCGCCCCGCAAAAATGTCGATCGGATCATGGTCGCCCCATAATCGAGGCGCGCAACGCTTCTTAGCGCCCCCCGGCACCAGCCAGAAAGTACGAAGGAAACATGAAAAACAAGTGGATGGGTGACTCCAACGCCCAGATTCTTGGGGAACTCAGACGCGTTGAAGTCTTTGCCAGGATAGGCCAGAACATTTCGATGTCAACACGCGATTGGGCGTGGAAAAGGTGCCTCGCGCTTTGGTGTAAAGGCTGAAAGCCGCGCGAGGCCTGCAAAGGACGCTTCATACTCGATAAAGTTCCCTTCCACTCACCAGCTCCGCGCTATACTTGCCCAGTCAAATACCTACATCAAGCACGCAACGCACTCGCCGTCGATAATCAGGGCTGCCAGACGTCAGGCAAGAGACAGTTCCTGATGAGCAACCATCCGCAAACATGGCCGCAACTCGACTGATCAGACACAAGGCGCCGCCGCCCCATCAGGCCCAACGAAAAGCTCAGGATCGGCGAAGAAAGCGAGCATCGATCAATTCGTAGATTTCAGGATTGCGGTACAGATCGAACTTCCTGGCAAAAAGCTTGTCGCTCTCAGCCAGACATTCAATGTCTCGCGCCTTGAGAATGGCCGGATAAGGTGGCTCGGGCCTATCCCAGACCACTAGCCGCAGATCGTCGCCAGCAATTGCGCCGCGAAAGCGCGAATTACCCAGAAGCGTCTGGAAATAGCTTTCATCAGGCAAAAATACATTGCGGAAAAATCGCGGCAAAGCGGGAAGGTCGCGCGCGACATCGGCAATATGCTCAAGCGCCGGCCGTGTCAGAGTCCACCATTGCCCCCCACCCCAAGGCTCATATCCCAGCGGCAAGCGCCGGCGCCAGGGCAATCGCCAGGCCCTTGAACGAAAACGAACATGAAACCAGTCTATACGCGAGGCTCCGTGATAGAGGCCTTCATGGTTGCTCCAACGATTGGGCGCATGCAGCGGAAAAGCTTCCATAAACTCGGCATCGCCCGCATTCTCGAAGAAAGCGTTGATATATTCCTGCGACTTTATCGGATAATCCGCACCTGACAACAAGGTGGCGCGATCAAACGCCTCGCCGCTCGCGAGGGCGGAAATTATAAGCTGGTTGGTGGCCTTGACGATCCCATAGCCACTCCAGAAACAACGATGTCGCGGGACGAAATGAATATGCGCCCGCAAATAAGCAAGCTGATGAATCTCCGCATGGACAGCAGCCGAGGTTCGCGCATCAACATGGATGAAGATTGGAGAAGATGGCGGAAGAGCCATGACCAGTCGGCGTATCTGGGCCGGCTGCCCGTGACACAATATCAGATATGCAATTCTCAAGCCTGCCCCCCTGGCTACTTCTGCGTCCCCAGTCCTCGAACAACATATATCGCCACCAATGCCAGGCATGCGATCACAGGACAATCAGCCACCTACCCTGGAGTGCCGGTCCGCCACGGAGACCGAGGTATCAATTTCGCGCCGACGCAACCAGACGCTGAGTGCGCGCGCAACCGGCCGTTCAAACAATAGATAGACCATGAGCCCCGCGCACAGCGAAAGCGCAAACGCACTGACCACCGAAAAAAGGCTGAGCGGCAGCCCTAATTTTGCCAGAATCGCAGGCGGCAGCGGCGCTATCAGGGGATGGATTAGATAGAGGGAGTAGGAGGCCGCTCCCAGAAATAGAAGCCAGCCCGGCAGGCGTGGCGCGAATATCTTCTCCAGTGATACAGCCCCGAGTACTACGCAAGCTGCGAGCAACGTCACCGCCAGCGATTCCATCAGGGTGAGATCGTAAACCTTGGGATAAGGGCGAAAGAGAAGCACAAGTCCGCCAAGCAACAACATGAAGGCCAACCAGCTTGGGAGGCTTTTGCCGGTCTGAAGCCAACGCGCAATCAACATGCCAGCCAGAAAATCCAGAATGACAGGATCACAATAAAGATAGGCAGGCGCTGGCCATGCGTGAGACTTGAACTCCGAGGCAATGGTCAAAACCAGAAAGAGCGCGGGCAGAAGCCGCAGAGGGTGCATCCGCAGCGCCAGCGCAAGTGAGAATAATGCGTAGAAGAAAATCTCTATATTGAGCGTCCAGCCCACCGCCATGAGCGGCTGGACCACGCCTTCAGTATTATAGACTGGAATGAAAAGGAAGGAGCAAAGGGCAACGACCCAATCCAGCTTGGCATGCAGAACGACGGACGGCAGAGCAATCAATGCTGCCAGCTTGACTGCGGTGACAGCCCAGTAAAGCGGTACGATCCGTACAATCCGTCGAGCCGCGAAGCCGCGCCAGACATGCCGCCCTCCAGCGAGCCTGGCGGTCGAAAGCATCATGACAAGACCGCTTATCACGAAGAAAAGACGCACTCCATTGGCGCCCGCTGTATAAAGCGTGAGAGTGGGATCAAGCCGCTCAGACGTATAGAATGTGGAATGCAGCAGCACTACAGCAGCAGCGGCAACGAAGCGCAGTGCCTGTATCGTCGTAAAATGTACCGCTGCCCCCTGTGTCTGAGCCCCCAAAATTCCCCGACCCCTTGCAACATCGCCGCCTCCCGATTGACATCGGGCTTGAGCAGAATCTCACGGTGATTTCTGGCACATTCCCACGCTGCAATATAGGCAAATAATCATCACCATAAAAATCATGCGCATTGAAGATTGCTTCTTCGGTGCAAAAGTCCCGTCCTCAAGTTCGACAATGAGAAATTCTCATCGGCCCTCGTCATGTCGATGCTGCCGGTTGCACCCGAAGCCAAATTCGCAGGAAGGTTTGCAAGGGTCAGAATTGTCTATAATGGGCCTGAGCATCCGGGGCACGTGGGGGCCTACAACTTCGTCGAGGGGCGCACGCATGACGGCCGCAAGTTTCGCATCCTGACGATCATCGACGAGGCCAGCAGGGAATGTCTGGCGTTCATCGTGGCACGGCAGCTCAAGCATGAGGATGTTCCCGCGGCGTTGGCCGACCTGTTCATCTCGCGCGGCCCTGCGGCACATATACGATCCGATAACGACCTATGTTGGGAAGCAGTGGCGGGAACAGGCCAGCAGATCTTGTTTTCCCAAGTGTCATCTGCGCTGATGATTTTTATGATCCAGATGGCTTCCATCGTCAAGGAATGCGCTCTTGACCATAGCAAACACAGGATCCGGCGGCCGTGTAGGTCGTGGTCCTCATCCTTGCGCCGTGACGCGAAAAGACAAGCTGGCATGGCCGACCTCAAGCCGGGCAAGCTGTCCGACGGAATGCCAGTGAAACTGGCAATCACGATCACTCCCGATTTGCAAGCAGCCCTTCAGAGCTAAGCTGTGATCTACGCCCAGACCTATGGCGTCGAAGAGCCGGTCGACGATCTCACACGCGATGCTGGCCGCATTGCTCAAAAGCGACCGCGGGTCCGCGCGGGAACGCGATGCGCGGGGGCGGAGTGAGAAATGATCGAGCGCGCCTGGGAGCAGAAGATCGAGCCGCTGACGGTTCGCGTCTCCACCACCGTTCATATCACGGGCCTTAGCCGCTCACAAATCTATGAGCTCATTGAGTCCGGCGACCTCCAGACCATCAAGGCGGGGCGCGCGACGCTGGTGCAGTATCGCAGCCTCAAGCTGCTGACGGGCAATGTTGTCCCGGGCGCCGGCGAGACGGCCGACTTGCGTCAGAGTCCGCCGGGTACGCCATCGACATAGCCTTCGAACGCGTATTCATTGAGGAACTGGCGCCGCCAGAGAAAGGCGCGATCGACCTCGGCCAATTCTGCTTCGTCGCAGTTGCGCAGCTTTGCAATGTCAATGCTTACAAATGCCCCTCTCTGCTCGACCATGACACCTTCTCCGCGATAGCGAAGGCTCGGCACCTGTGCCGCCCCGGCCACCACAGTGTAAGCGCAGGGTCGCCCTCAGTCGCTCAGCGGAGATACGGTCTTACTTTCCTCCGGAATGAAGGTAACTAGACGGTGCGGCGGCCAGAACACGCGCCGCGGGTCACGCGGCCAGCGTCTCCAGCAGTTTTTCGGACAAGGCACGGAAGGTGAATGGCTTGGCGACGAGGGCCACCCCCGCATCGAGCTTGCCGTCGTGGACGATCGCGTCCCTGGGGTAGCCACTCATGAACAACACCTTCAGGTCCGGCCGCAGCAGCCTTGCACGATCGGCGAGTTCCCGGCCTGATGGTCCCGGCATGATGACATCGGTCAGAAGGAGGTCGATCCGCTGTTCCTCCTGTTCCAGAATAGGCAGCGCACTCGGTGCGTCCTGGGCCTCGAGCACGGTGAAACCCTGCTCCTTGAGACATTCGACCGCATAGGAGCGAACCCCTTCGTCATCCTCGACGACGAGGATCGTCGCCGCCTTGGGCAGTTGCGAGGGCCGCACGGGCGGGGACGGGATTTCTCCGCTTGCCTGTCCAATGATCCGCGGGAGATAGATCGAAACGGTGGTACCAAGACCCGCTTTTGACCTGATCGCGACGTGTCCACCGCTCTGCCGGACGAAACCATAGACCATCGAAAGCCCGAGGCCTGTTCCTTTTCCCTGTTCCTTGGTCGTGAAGAACGGCTCGAAAGCGCGCGCAAGCACCTCCGGCGGCATGCCCGCCCCCGTATCGCCGACGTCGATCTTGACCCAAGTTCCCGGCGCCATGCCCGGCGCGGGCCGGGGATCGGTCTCGCCCACCAAGGCATCGCCGGCCCGGATCATGAGGCTACCGCCCGAGGGCATGGCATCGCGCGCGTTGACTGCCAAGTTGAGGAGCGCGCTCTCGAGCTGATTGGCATCGATTTCGACCATCGAAAGGTTGGTGTCGAGATCGAGAGTTACCCGGATCGTCTCGCCGATCGAGCGCTCGAGAAGATCACGCATGCCCTCGACGAGCGCACCGATGGCGACTGGCTTTGGTGCAAGCGGCTGGCGCCTCGAGAAGGCGAGCAGGCGCTGGGTGAGCGCCGCCGCCCGGTTCGCGCCGACCATTGCATTGCCGAGCATCTTGTGAAGCTTGGCGTCGGAATTGCCCGACTTCTCTAGCGCCCGCGCGGCCAACTCGACGCTGCCCATGATGATCGAGAGGAGATTGTTGAAATCGTGCGCGATCCCGCCGGTAAGCTGGCCGATCGCTTCCATCTTCTGCGCTTGCCTCAAGGCTTCCTCAGCCTCCTCTCGTTCAGCGATGGCGTGGGCGATACGCTGCTCCAGCGTGTTATTGAGATCGCGAAGCTTGCTTTCGGCGCGCACCCGGTCGGTGATATCGACCGACGCTCCGATCAGCCCGATCACAACACCATCGTCGCCACGCAGGGGCGCCTTATGCGAAAGCCATATCGCCGGCTGTCCATCCGCGAAGTGGACATGCTCGACGATCTGCTCGCCTATGCCGCTATCCATGATGCGCTGGTCGTTCGCCATGACCGCGCGGGCCTGATCTTTGTCCTCCAGATTCTCGAAATCGGTGCGGCCGACGAATTCCTCCGCTGCCAGGCCCAGGAGCTTGGCAGTGCCGGCATTGCCCATGAGCATCCGCCCCTCCCGATCCTTGGCATAGACAACGCCGGGGACAGCTTCCATAACTGTCTCGAGCAGTCGATGCGCGGCATCGCGATCCTGCTCGAGCGACCGGCGATGCTCCATGTCGAGCAGGACGCCCGGGAAGCGCAATCTGCCATCGCCTGTTCGCTCAACACGGCCGTTGGCCTCAATCCAATAATATTGCCCGTCGGTGCGCCGCACACGATATTGGTGCGCATAGGAGCCGCCCCGCGCAATCACTTCGGCAATGGCGGCCGACAGGCCTTCCTGGTCATCGGGATGGACAGTCTGCGTGATCCGCTCCAGGGGAATGCCGCTGCGGTCTACGATCCTTTCGATACCGAAAGCTTCGGCGAACTGATCGTCGATGCTGAATTCGTCGGCTTCGATGTCCCACACCCAGGTGCCGATGATCGCACCCGCAGCCAAAGCGAGCTGTACACGTTCGCCATGAGCCAAGGCTTCCGCAGCGCTCTCCTGCGCCGCGCGCTGGATCGCCCTCTGTTGGGTTACGTCCTGGACGACGCCGACCATACGCACCGTCTTCCCGCTGGCGTCACGCTCGAGCTCGGCACGCCGCGCAATGAACCGCACCTCGCCGTCGCTCGGCCTGCAGATGCGATACTCGACATCGAGCATCATGTCCCCGCTCGCACGCCGCGTTTGATCTGAGGCGAGGGTTCTGTCCTCCGGCAGAACGAGCGCCTCAAGCTCCTCGGCCGGCAATCCGTCGGTGACCGCGATCCCGAAGATCCGGCACGCTTCGGCGGTGGGTTCGAGCCAACCGCTGGCGACATCGATCGCGAACACGCCGACATGCCCTGCTTCCTGCGCGCGGCGCAGCCGTTCCTCGGAGCGCCGGAGCGCGAACGAGGCCTCGTGCTCATCGGTCCGGTCACGCAGGACTTTCACGAAGCCGCTGATCGCGCCCTCATTGTCGAGGATCGGTCGCATTTCACCGCTTGCCCAGAAGCGTCCGCCGTCCCGGCGCAAACGCCATCCCTCGCTGAGCCCATGCCCCCTGGCCCGGGCCTGCCGCATCTCTTGCGTAAACTGATCCTTGGTCGCTTCGTCCTCGAACAGACGCTCGAGCCCTTGCCCGGCCATTTCGAGGGCAGTCCATCCCAGCAGCTTTTCCGCGCCCTGGTTCCAGAAGGTAACGGCGCCATCGGTGGCGAGCGCGATGATCGCGTAGTCGGTGGCCGCGTCGATCACTTGGCGATAGAAGGCCTCGCTGCGCTCCAGGGCCTTGGCCGAGACATGGCGCGCGCTGACGTCGCTGCCTTCCACGAATATGCCTTTGACCGTCCCGTCCGCGTCCCGGATCGGCTGATACACGAAATCGAGCCATTGCGCCTGAGGCTCTTTCCCATCGCCCGTGTCGAGGAGGATCGGAACGTCGCGCGCCGAATGCGTCTCCCCGCTGGTAAAGACCAAGTCGAGAAGATCGATGAAGCCTTGCTCCACGACTTCTGGAAGGGCCTGGGCGACGGTGGTTCCTACAACTTGCCGTCCGCCGACGACCTGCCGATAAACGGCGTTAGCATATCGGAACTGGTGGCTGGGCCCCCATAGAACGGCAACAAAGAATGGGGAGTGGTCGAAAAGCTCGTGAAAGCGCAGGAGCTCGGTATCATCCGGCGTCATGACATCCCGTTTTGCGATTAGGTCTGCTTGGTACATGGCTCGCCTCCTGGGGCGCTGCGCTGGCGACGAGCTTCATGCTTAATCCCCCTGATGGTTCCCCAACCCTATGGAACGCCCTCAATGCCATTTCGTTCCCGGCACGACAGATCACCCGCCGGGAGCATATCCCCGGGGCGCGAGTATTGAACCCGAAACGCGAATGGGGGTTCCCGCCTCCATGCCGATAGACGCCATGATGCCCAGGAGAGCCACTGCGTGATGACCTGGTCGCTCGCTTCGCTCTATTTTGCCGCGGAGGCCTTGCATTCATGACAAGTCCGCTAGCCGCGTCCGGTTCGACGCTCTCTCTGCCCTCTTGCGTCATCGCCGTACAGGTCGCTAGGCAAGAGGCCCCGTTCTCGCGAGATCCAGTTCAGTGAAGAATTCAGCTCTAGTTTCCAGCTCACGCAGTCCAGCAGACCGGTGGTCCGTTGTCGGGCTGGTTGTCGGCTTAGTCTTCTTTCTCGTCAGCGGGGCTTCGGCCTATCTGAACATCCAGAACATTCGCGAAAGCGACGGCGCCATCCGTCATACCCACGAGGTCATACTTGCACTAGAAGGCCTCCTTTCGGCAGCCCAGGACGCCGAGACTGGCCAGCGAGGGTATTTGCTCACGGGCAATAATCGCTATCTGGAACCCTACACAGCTGCAGCCGCGAGCACCAGCCAGCGCATGAACGCCCTGGCGGCTTTGACCCGGGACAACCCGGTTCAACGCGAGAACCTGGCGGTTCTAAGACGCCACGTTGACGCAAAGCTCAGCGAACTTAGCGCGACGATAGAATTGAGGCGAGATGAGGGCTTCGCTGCGGCGCTCGCCGTGGTGGCGACCGATCGCGGCAAAACGGAGATGGACGCCATTCGGTCGCAGCTCGAGACGATGGCGCGCGAGGAATTAAGGCTGCGGACGTCGCGCATGGAAGATATGGGCTTGGCGTCCAGGACCGCGATGACAGGCGCGATCGTGACCAGCCTCATCGGCAGCATCCTTACAATTGCGATTTTCGTCCTGCTGTTGCGCGGCAGCCGCGCCCGCACCCGCCAGCAATGGCTGCAGACAGGGCAGGTCGGTCTCGCCAACGCCATGCGCGGCGACAAGACGATCACGGAACTCGCCGAGGCGGTTCTCGCCTTTCTCTGCGATAAGACAGGTGCCCAAGCCGGTGCGCTCTACAAAGGGGAAGCGGGCCGCTTCCACCGCAATGGCACCATAGGTGTCCCCGGCGACGCCCCGATGCCAGAGACCTTCGCGCTGAACGAGGGCCTTATGGGCCGGGTCGCAGCCGAAGGGAGGTTGATGGCTTTCAACGATGTTCCGCCAGGCTATCTCACCATTGGATCGGCGCTCGGTCGAGACGTCCCACGCCATCTCGTGATTGCACCTGCAAAAGCCGACGAGGCGGTGAATGCCGTGCTTGAACTCGGTTTCTTCGAGCCCGTGGATGACCTCGTCGTCGAATTGCTCGAACAATCGGCGGCCTCGATCGGAATTGCCCTGCGCTCGGCGCAATTCCGATCGCGGCTTCAGGACGCGCTGGAGGAAACCCAGCGTCAGGCAGGCGAACTCCAGGCGCAGAGCGAGGAACTGCGGGTATCAAACGAGGAGCTCGAGGAACAGGGCACCGCGCTCAAGGAATCGCAGGCGCGCCTAGAACTGCAACAGGTCGAACTCGAGCAGACGAATAGCCAGCTCGAGGAACAAACGCAGACGTTGGAGGCGCAGCGCGACGAACTGGAACGCGCGGGCGCTGCCTTGCAGCTGAAAGCCCGAGAGCTCGAACAGGCGAGCCAGTACAAGTCGGACTTCCTGGCCAATATGAGCCACGAGCTGCGCACGCCGCTCAACTCGCTGCTGATCCTCTCGAAGCTGCTCGGCGACAATGCCGACGGCAATCTCTCGGCCGACCAGATCAAGTTCGCCCGGACGATCGAGTCCTCGGGCAACGACCTGCTCACCTTGATCAACGACATCCTCGACCTCTCCAAAATCGAAGCGGGCCATGTCGAGATCCAGCCCGCGCCGGTCCCCCTCGACCGTATGACCGGCGACCTGCAGAAGGTTTTCCAGCCAATCGCCAACGAGCGCGGCCTTACCCTGCAAATCGACCTTCCAGGCGACCTCCCACGAACGATCGAGACCGATCGCCTGCGTCTGGAGCAGATTCTCAAGAACCTCCTGTCGAACGCGCTAAAATTCACCGAACGAGGCAGCGTGCGGCTTGCCGTTTCGCGCGTTGGCGACGACAAGCTCGCGCTGGCTGTCACGGACACCGGCATCGGGATCTCGCCGGAGCAGCAAGCCAATATTTTCGAGGCCTTCCACCAGGCCGACGGCACGATCAGCCGCAAGTACGGCGGCACCGGACTCGGCCTGTCGATTTCGCGCGAACTCGCCCGCCTGCTAGGCGGCTCCATCATGCTCGAGAGCAAGGTCGGCGAGGGAAGCCAATTCATCGTCACCATTCCCCTCGCCTATGATCCTGCGCTTGTTCCGGCACGCAAGAACGCGCCAGCGTCCGCGGCGGAAACGGTCGCGCCGGCCGCGACGTCCAGCGATCCCTCTCCCAGGGTCTCGCCATGGACTATAGAGGATGATCGCGGCGCACTCGCGGAAGGGAAGCGGGTGCTTCTGATCATCGAAGACGACGAGGTCTTCGCATCGGTCGTATGCGATCTCTCGCGCGAGATGGGCTTCCAGTGCATCGTCGCGGCCACCGGCCAGGAAGCCCTCGACCTTGCCCGCGAATTCCGTCCGAGCGCCGTCATTCTCGACTTGGGATTGCCGGATCAGTCGGGCCTCACCGTGCTCGACCGGCTAAAGCATGATGACGAAACCCGCCACATCCCGATCCACGTCATCTCGGCGGCCGATCACAGCCAGACCGCCCTGGCGCTGGGAGCCGTGGGCTATCTTCTCAAGCCTGCAAAGCGCGAGCAGCTTGCCGAAGTCCTTGAAGGTCTTCAGGCCAAGCTCGCCTCGCGCATGCGCCGGATCCTGATCGTCGAGGACGACGAGGTTCAGCGCGACGCGGTCGCCAAGCTGCTGCGGACGCAGGATGTCGAAACCGTCGGTGTCGGCACGGCCGGCGAATGCCTCGAGCAACTGCGCCAGCAAACCTATGACTGCATGGTCCTGGATCTCTCGCTGCCCGACGCATCGGGCTTCTCGTTGCTCGGGACCCTGAGCAAGGATGGCGACCACAGCTTCCCGCCCGTGATCGTCTATACTGGACGCGATCTCTCGGCGGATGAGGAACAACGCCTGCGCCGCTATTCCAATTCGATCATCATCAAGGGCGCAAAGTCGCCCGAGCGCCTGCTCGACGAAGTCTCCCTGTTCCTGCACCAGGTGGTCTCCGAGCTGCCGCCCGAACAACGCAAGATGATCGAGAAAGCGCGGCACCGCGACGCCGCGCTCGAAGGGCGGCGGATCCTCATCGTCGAGGACGATGTTCGCAACGTCTACTCGCTGACCAGTGTCCTCGAACCACGCGGCGCCCTCACCCAGATTGCACGCAACGGCCAAGAGGCGCTCGATGCGCTCGAAGCCGTCGGCGACGATCCGGCCAGGACGATCGACCTCGTTCTGATGGACGTGATGATGCCCGTCATGGACGGCCTCACGGCCACCAGTAGGATCCGCAACGATGCGCGCTGGTCCAGGCTGCCGATCGTCATGCTGACCGCCAAGGCCATGCCTGACGACCAGAAGAAGTGCCTCGCAGCCGGCGCCAACGATTATATGGCCAAGCCTATCGACGTCGACAAGCTGTTGTCGCTGGTTCGCGTTTGGATGCCCCGCTGATGCGCGAAACCGTCGAGGACATCGAAATCCAGCTCCTGCTCGAAGCACTTTTCCAGCAGTACCACTACGACTTCCGGCACTATGCCCGCGCCTCGATCAAACGGCGCCTCGTCCAGGCCCGCGGGCAGCTTGGCTATGCCAGCTTCTCGGCCATGCAGGCGGATCTTCTCCACGACGAGACGATGCTTCCGCGCCTGCTCAATTATCTGACGGTGCAGGTCAGCGAGATGTTTCGCGATCCTGCCTATTTCCGGGCGCTGCGCGAGAAAGTGATCCCGCACCTGCGCACCTATCCCTCGCTCAAGGTCTGGGTGGCGGGATGTAGCAATGGCGAGGAGCTCTATTCCCTCTCCATCCTGTTTCGCGAAGAAGGGCTTGCCGACAAGACCCTGTTCTACGCGACCGACATCAATCCCGCCGCGCTCAAGGCGGCGGAGGCGGGCGTCTATCCGCTCGACCTGATCCGCACCTATACCGAAAATCACCAGAAATCGGGCGGGCACTCATCGCTCTCTGACTATTACACTGCGGACTATGGCCGCGCGGTGTTCGACAAATCGCTGCGCAGCCAAGTCGTTTTTTCTGATCATAGCCTCGTCACCGACGCCGTGTTCGGCGAGATGCACCTGATCTCCTGCCGCAATGTCCTGATCTATTTCGACCGCGTGTTGCAGGACCGGGCGGTGGGACTTTTCCGGGAGTCCCTCGCACGAAAGGGCTTCCTGGGCATCGGCGCGAAAGAGAGCCTGCGCTTTTCCGATCATGCGAGCGCCTTCAGCGAATTCGTCGCGTCCGAGAAGATCTACCAGAGGAACGAGCCATGAGCGAAAGGGCGATCGTCATCGGCACATCGGCGGGAGGCGTCCAGGCCCTTTCCCGTATCCTGCCCGGTCTGCCGGCGGGGTTGCCGATGCCGGTCCTCGTCGTCGTGCACGTGCCGCCCCGCAAGCCCAACGCGCTGGTCGAACTCTTTGCCAAGAAGTGCCCGCTCCCGGTCAAGGAGGCCGAAGACAAGGAGCCGCTCGCCAACGGCATCATCTACCTCGCCCCGCCCGATTATCATCTGCTGGTCGAGACCGAGAGCTCGCTCGCATTGTCGTCCGACGAGGTCATCAATCATTCGCGACCAGCGATCGACGCGCTGTTCGAGACCGCCGCCGACGCATTTGGGCCAGGGGTGACGGGAATCGTGCTGACCGGCGCCAATCATGACGGCGCCGCCGGGCTGAAAGCGGTCGGGCTTGCCGGCGGGACCGCGATCGTCGAAGATCCCGCCAGCGCCGAAGTGCCGACCATGCCCGCTGCCGCGCTCGCGGCATGCCCGACGGCAGAAGTCATGACGCTCGACCAGATCTCCAACTTCCTGAAAGAGACCGCAGCGCAATGACGCCACCCGACCACCCTATCCGGTTCCTGCTGGTCGATGATCTCGAAGAAAACCTGCTTGCGCTGGCTTCGCTTCTCAAGCGCGACGGGCTCGACTTCCACACCGCCAAAAGCGGCGAAGAAGCGCTCGAGCTCATGCTGGTCCATGACTATGCCCTCGCATTCCTCGACGTCCAGATGCCGGGCATGGATGGCTTCGAACTTGCCGAGATCATGCGCGCGAACGACCGGTCGCGTCACATCCCGATCATCTTCGTTACCGCCAGCACTGCGGGCGTCTCGCGGCGCTTCCGTGGCTATGAAGCCGGAGCGGTCGATTTCATCCAGAAGCCGATCGAGGCCGATGTCCTGCGGTCCAAGGCCAATGTGTTCTTCGACCTCTACGACCAGCGGCGGCAAATCGTCGCGCAGCGCGATGAGCTTGCGGCACAGCGGGATGAACTCTCCGCTTTGACGGAAGCCCTTCAGAGCGCCCATCGGCAGAAGAACCGCTTCCTCGCCGTCCTCGGCCACGAACTGCGCAACCCGATCGCGGCGCTTGCCGCCGGCGTACAGCTTCTGGAGAAACGGGAGGGAACCGACGCCGCGCACAAGATCCGAACCGGCATGGATCGCAGTCTCAAGCATGTGACGCGTCTCATCGAAGACCTGCTCGATATCGCCCGCATCGAGCAGGGCAAGATTTCGCTGAAGCAGGAGCGGATCCATCTGCAGGAGGTGCTTGCTTTCGCGGTCGAGACGGCGCAGCCCGCGGTAGAGGCCGGCCGGCATTCTCTCCGACTATCCATAACGTCTGAACCGATCTGGCTGAAAGCCGACCCGGCCCGTGTTGCCCAGATCATCGGCAATCTTCTCGGCAATGCCGCGAAATACACGCCTCCCGGTGGTGAGATTGGTCTTGCGCTCCGGCAAGAGGGTGACTGGGCCATCATGGAGGTCAGCGACAATGGCATCGGCATTGCGCCCGAGCAGCAAAGCCGAATTTTCGAGATCTTCGAGCAGGTGGAACGGAGCGGCCCGGCCGGTCAGGACGGCCTGGGCATAGGTCTGGCTCTGGTCCGGCAGCTTGTGGATCTTCACGGTGGCACGATCGCGCTCACGCGCAGCGCTCCGACCGAAGGCAGCACTTTCGAGGTACGGTTGCCAACGTCTGCCTGACCCAGGTTAATCAAACGGCCGACAATTTCCTTAGGTTGCTACATTCCGCCTCGCATCCCAGCGCTGGGCCGCGTCCTTCCATGTCTTGGACGTGGGACGTTTGAAACCTGTTTAGCCGAACCTGCCGTAGACCATGTCTTCAGGCTCATCGCAGTTGAAGCGCTGGGTGTTTCCTGAACTCGACAAGACCGCCAGCGTTGCCGAAAAGGACCGGGCACTGGTGTAAACGTAAGCGGGGTCTGAAGCCGCCTTGCGCGCCATGCCTCTGTCGGGATGATTGCCGCACTTTGAACGGGGTGGCCGGTATCGGACGGGATTTTAAGTGTCCCTCGCCATAACCACCAGCGAGACTGCACCGAGCACGGCGACGGCGCTCACAAGAAGGGTCGAACCACCGTGGTTCCATCCGCAAAACAGCGCTCCGGCAATACTGGCGATGGGAATCGGAGGTGGCGATAGCCACACAACTGCAGAAAAAAGACGCTGTAATGGATCCGGCTATACCAGGCTGCCAGATTGTCGCGCTTCCCAGGCAACCTTGGGTGCAGGGCCGCTAATCCATATTCAGCATGGCCCGAAGCTCATTGTCTCGGCGGTGGTGAAGCGTAAGAAGCCATTCGTGGGCGGCGATCGCGGCATCGGCGCAATCTCCTGCGGGATCAAGAAGGCTATAAGAGGCGATGATCTGCGCGGCTCACTCCTTAAAAAGGCCAACCGTTATGGCGCCTTGCCAGTGCCCTATGTGATCGCGGCAACGCCGCAGGAGATGCTTCGGGCGGGCGCGACCTGCTCGACGCGTTTCTTGGATCGACGGTCGGGATCTGCGCTGGACATCGCGGGGAAACGAAGGCACGTGGGAGAGCAGCCGGGACAATAACGGGATGCTGAATGGAGATTCACTCGGATGCACCACTCTGATGGTCTTCGACCTGCCAAGTTCGCAATCTCCAATTTGTTGGTGTTGCGATGACCGGTTGAATCCGCCCAATATCTTGCGATGAACTATACCCAGCGCATGGCGGAAGCCAAGCTCGTTGCCTAGGTGGGCAGCGGCCATTCCTATCACAATACATTAGCTGAGACGATCGACAGCCTTTACAAGCCGAGGTCATCTGGCGGCGTCGGCCATGGCCAAGCGCTTCGGCCGAGGAAAATGGCAAGGCTGCGCTGGGTCGATTGGTACAACACTGATCGGCCCCTGGGCCCTATCGGGCACAACCCGCCCGCTGAGGCCGAGGACAATTACTATGCAGCCCTCGAGAACCTCTATATGGCTGCATAGCCCAATGAAAACTGCCTCCTGAAAAACCGGAGCGCTGCAACCCTTCCGCGGAGCAGGTGCGCACTTTGGTCGGCGACCGACCGACAGCTTTTTCCATCCGCGACCGATCCCAAGCCTTGAAAGAGGACGGGCAGCTATCGCGCACGGCCAGCGAAAGCTTCTCAGTCCGCGACCGATCAAACCCCGTCCTTCGCTCGTTGCCCGCAGTCACCGGTGGCTCTGGCCGCTTGGGAACCCGCCCTCGTGACAGATGAGGAAGAGTGACATCTCCCCCTGTGCCTTGGTCAAGATTAGAGCACGGCATCAGGCGCCCCGGCACGGCGCGCCTTTGCATCCACTGCACTCCCATCTCTCAACCAATCTCGATACTCCATGGTATTCGCAACCATCGTCGATTGATCAAGCAACAAAAGTCCCACCTTGCGCGCGAGGCCCGCCCCATCCTGGATGACCCGGCTTTCAAAAGTGATGCCGCACGCGCTGCGTGGCACGAAGAAGCCGCTAGGGTTGCCCCACCCAACCGTGCTGGTTGCGAAGTCAGCTCTTCTGAGGCGATCCGAAGCATCGGCACCAAGCAGCACTTCCGGAACGACGTGGTAATTCTCAACACAAGGATCCAGTGTCGGCCTGCTCGACGGAAGATTGGAAAGCAGCTTACCGAACCCCGAAACGCGCTTGCCGTCTGCACGCCAGTGAATAAACTGCTCGGCAGGCCGCCCGCCTGTGTAAAGGCGGCGATAGATTTCGAACCCGGCGGCATCGCGCGCAGCATCAAAGTAGCCGTTCGCCAGCGGCCCGGCACGATCGTCGAAGGAAATGCCCCGGTAGACACCTAACACTACAGGTTCTGAAGGCGGGTAACTCAGCCAGACTTTTACATACTCAATCGAATGAGCCGACGCGTCAGTCCGCGACGCTGTCAGCCAGATAGGCAGAGTGGCCGTTTCGAGCCAGTTGATCGTTTTGGTGTGGCGCTCAACATCATACCCCGCAGCCTGGAGAATCTTGGCGGCTTCGTCGGCTCCCAAGCCCAGATGAAGCCCCGCAACTTCAAATTCGGAGCCCGTCGCGCCCTGCGCCATGCCTCCACACAAACCGGGCAACACCACGGCGCCAAACAAAATTGCCACCTGCGCTAGCCGCGCCAATATGAGTTGTGGGAGCGAGAACCATGTGCCCATTAATGCCTCCGATGAGATTGCGCCACGGGCAATTAGGATCAACGGTGATATTTAAAATTGCAATCCCTCCATTGCCACTTGACCGGCAGCAAGCGTTGGCGGTCGAGGAAGAAACAGCTTCATTTTCAGCTCTCATCTCAACATGGCAGTTGTTTCCAGGTTCAAAATACGAACCTTCAATCATTTTATAAGAGCCTGTCTTGAATCTCATGCGTAACGAGCGATGCGCCTGATGAGGACGACGGCGGCAGCTGCATATAGAAGTGCAGTTGCGGATTTGATGGTTCGCTCGAAGTCCTTTGCCAAGCGTCGATTTCGATTGAGCCATGCGAAGGTTCGTTC
>CAACXH010000371.1_pt1 | contig 16715 bp, 12 predicted proteins | sample 2275881 | NCBI WGS metagenome assembly CAACXH01 (sample SAMEA5312483, study PRJEB27640) | indoor metagenome | biome: indoor environment; feature: controlled; material: polymer antistatic dissipative epoxy resin | place: Italy | collected 2014-05-27 | reverse complement strand
TTTCCGCGCCTCATTCTCTGCTTTGCGTTCGGCTTTCGATAATTTGCGCTTCGCCTTCTTTTTGATTTTACCCGCGTTGGCCCTCGCTTCGTCGCGCAGCGCCTTCTGTGTCAGATGCGCATCAATCTCTATTGGTTGGGCGAGCTTCTGGCGCTTTGCTCCACTTGCAGGCACGCCGTGATAGCCGAACACGATCGAGACCCCGCCACCTTCACCTTTGCTCATCGCGCCTGCCTCCCACCGACATCATCACCAACACCTGTTCGGCAATCAACTGATTTACGAAGGGCAAAACGGCGATCATTGAAGTGGCGGGAATGGCCGACTTCGGAGGGCTCTGACAGCCGGGTTTATGGAATGGCAGATCGGGGCTGCGAAGTTACCGATCATCCACACGACATCAGCGCCCCGACAGCCCCATGTCGCAGGCATGGTCGCCGCGATGGCCCGACATGTTCTTATGCTGGAGTTGGGATCAGATCGATAGACCGAAGTGTCATGTGACCACCGGGCGGGCCGCCGCCGGGGACGCTGCGCTCTCCGGGGCCATTAGTGCCCCATGCCTATATATTATAAGGAAGGGGCACTATTTTGCCCGGATCGCGATCAGCGAGACGGTGACACTTCGGCCAGCGCTGCCGCATTGAGGTGGCCGCGATCATGATCGACGGGGACGACAACCCGGTCGAGAAAATCTGATACACAAATGCATCCGATATTGATGTCTCGACACCCATGGCTGGGGACGTTGATGTCGTGACAACCATGGCATGGTGATCGATCGTCACAGGCACAGAGCGCGGAAGTCCAAGGTTCCCCGCAATCATCATAGCAGACATCGTGCTCCTCTCATCATCAGTGGCGTCACGATCCGGCACGAAAGGCCCGTGCTGTTAAAGTAGCGGATAAAGTTGCGCGATCAGGTGAGAGGAAATGGCGGAAATCTGCGGATTGAGGGTGTCAGGAGGACGGTCGCTGGGGAGGACCGTCCGCCCCTGTTGCCATCCTTAGGAAGCAGCTAAAAGATCGCCGGAAAGGACCTGTTCAATCAGGGCAGACAGGGCAGAGGAAGGGCTCTTTTTACCTCCGGCTTCGGCAATCTCACCGATGCGCTGCAACGCGCGAGAGATGTCTGGCGTTGCTTCGACACGCCCGCGCACCTCTTGAATTGCCGCGATATGGTCGATGATATCGCCCGGAAAATCTGGATACATCGGCGCATAAGAGGCCAAAAATTCAGGCGTCACGACGATGGGATAGGCCCAGTTGAGAGCCTCAAAAAGATCGCCTTCATATATTGCGTCGATGACGCCGTTCTCCTGACGAACCCAAAATGTGTCGGCGCGAGCCTCTACGGCCCAATCGTGCACTTCGCTTGCTTCACGTGTAATTTCGACGCCTTCGACCATGTCACAATTGAAGGTCTTGCCCTCGCTGAATTCCAGTAGGGCTGACCCGATCGCGTTAGCGATGGTATTTTTGAAATAAACCATATAAAAGTTCTCCATTAAATTGATACGAAAACCATAAATTATTATGCAGACAGACAATTGCCGCGTAAATTCCGTGAGTTTTATAGTTCAATAGTTCTATATTTTTGAAATGTGCAATTGATCACCTCAAATGATGCGATCTTGTTTATTCGCTTGCTGTGCCGTTTTTCTATGTCGTGGAACGGGAAGCGTCCAGCAAGAGATCGCCACTTTGACACACTTGTGTATTTTACTGATTTCTGTGATACCAGACGGATGGGAAAACGGCTCAAAATGTATGATGAGATGCTTCGCAAGAGCATGGAAACGCGCAGCGCGCGAGCCACTGAGCATGCACGCAAAGCGTTTGACGTGCTCGAGCGGCTGTACGATTTGACTGATCTTTTTGATGAAGTTGAAAATGTAAATCTAGCTTTGTTGACTAAAATTTTAAACAAATCTGGTATTAAATCACCAACGGGTAAAAAGCTTAAATCTACTACTGTGTCTCGCATGTTCATCCATCTTGGAATGACATGGCAAGGATTTGTCACAATCCTTTATGAACATAGGGCCGCAGTGCAGATGATTGAAAATGCCAGCCATGATTACGACGATGCAGCAGCGAACGCGCGCTTGAAGTCAAATGCGGACAAGGTTGAACGTATATTGGCAAAACGTCGGATGGACGCACTGGATATCAATTGGCTCCTTTTTAATGAGAAGGGCGATCGGATCGGCGTAAAAGAGTATTTTCGACTCGTGCGTCGAGGTAAGCGCGTCACAACTGAGTACAAATCGAAACCTAATCATGCCTTGGTGGTGGGAGATCGCTTGAGCAAAATCTCCCCTGCTTTTGAGAAAGCGAAGTTGATAAACCAAATGGCATATAATGCCCGAGAATATGCGATGCTCTTGGCAGAGCGGGATCGATTGTTGCGTAGCCAGTAAACTGTGCGGGACCCGCGCAGACGGTCATTTCACTGTTGCTATTAAAGGTTCACTGCCCGCAACAAACCAATTTGTTGATCACCAGCGCTGGAATCTGCTGCCAAACGTGCGGATGTTGCGCCGCCTTCGTTGCAGAATTCCAGCACCGCTGCGGGGCGCAGTTTTGCATCTATCCATTGCCGTAATGGTTCAAAAAGATGCGCTACCCAAAGTGCTTCAATTGTAAAAAAGTGCGGCCGATCACGCGGGGGGGGGCACAATGAGCAGAACCATCCCTCAGCCCCGGTCTCAGCAACGACATCCTCATCGAAAAGAAAATCCCAGCATTCTCCATCGCGCATGGCTGCGATACTGATCCCAGCCCTATGCGCGTATCCCTGAAGCGCGCCGTCCCCGATGAGAAAACTGACATCGACGGCGTCGCATTCGGCGCTGGCTTCGACAGTTATGATGTCGTGAAGGTCAACTGCGGACGCGAACCATGCGTTGAACGCTTCGGTGAACGGCCAATATTGCTCGCCTTCCGGCATCACAAACCCCAATCGCCATGATATCGCCCCAACCGCCGCAGTGCTTCCACAGCTTTATCACCACGATCGGGACGACGGTCTGGAACACCATGCCGGGCGGCAAATGCATAGGCCGCGCGCGAGATGCCTACATCCACAGCGCCATTGCGGAAGCCATAGACGCCGTCAGCGATCCACATGCCGTCAGTCCTGTCAAAGCTAATCAGCACCTCTGCACCTTCGTGACGAAATTCGCCGAATGCGTGCCCTCCGACCATCGCCGAAGAAAAATAGCCCCGTGAGCAGTTGCGGTATTTCCGGGCGATCGCTGCCAGTTCAACCCCGTTACGGATGGGTCGATATCCGTCAGCCGCCGGAATCGGTCCAGACGGGAAGGCCATACACATCGACCATCGCTTGATCGCGTCATTGATATTATCAGCACGGCGCAATGCCTCAATAAGCCTCGAGCGATCAACGCCACGGCGATTCAGCAGATCAACTGAGAGGGCCAGATCAGTGGCGTGCTTACGATCCCTGACCTTGTCGAGGATACGGGCGTCACACAGATCGACAGGGCAACCTGTGATGGTGGCCAAACGGTCAGGATTGAGGATGGCGGACCGCCAGATTGCGTCGACGAGATGGCGAGCCCCCTCCGAAAGGAGGTCGAACAAGTGCCGATAATATTCGGGTTCGTGAGGCTCCGGACCGCTACGCCCCAAGGCCGCCCTAAGCCCCGGAGGCACACTTCCGAAAGCGCGAAGGAGGATAGCGCGGTGCCCGGCACGCATCAGAAATTCGGCCGCTTCGCTCGCGTCATCATCTTCCGGCTCCACGGCAGCCAAAAACGCAGCCGCAACCTGTCGCCGCTCATTGCTCGCACGAAGATAATGGCCAGCAAATCCCGGCTTTGCCTCATCGAGCAGCGCGATGCGATCCAGCATCCATCCCGAAACCGGTGCGATGGACTTCATAACAATATCTCCCTTCAAATCGGGTTCATATTGTCATGCGGCTTCTCCTCGATCGGATTGGAACGAGGGCATAAATACTCGATGAAAAAGGAAAATTCACCCGAAAACTTCGGCACTTGGTCCTTCGGATATGGCGGACGCGACGATGAATCATACTTCGATGACGAAGGCGCGATCTCGATTTGGCAGGTGCTGACCGCTCCTATGCATCCGAAAAGCGATCCCCGGCATCTGTCGGAAGATATGCGCGATAGCCTTGTGCGCCATCGCATCGGTCAAATGGAGCAGGAGGGGGAGCGTAGAACCGCCATTCTTCGTTTGCTTGACCGAGGTTGACGGATGGAGGAAAGAGCATTCCTCGAAATGGATGACCTCCGTGAGAATGTGAGGGTGTAATGTTTACCTGTTGATCGGATTGGGGTTAATCACATCGCGAGCAATTGGGGGAACGATTTGCCGACCGACGTCCATAGTAAGCTCTACGCACATGAGCTTCGTCGCCGTCACGCATCGAATGACGCTGAAAAGTTGGCCGGGACGCTAATCGACGCGCAAGTTGACCTGAATCCTCATCAGATCACAGCGGCTCTTTTCGCGTTCAACTCCCCCTTATCGAAAGGGGCGATCCTCGCCGACGAAGTGGGGCTCGGCAAAACCATTGAGGCGGGGCTTCTGCTGTCGCAGCGGTGGAGCGAAGGTGCGCGCCGCATTCTGGTCATCACGCCCGCCAATCTGCGGAAGCAGTGGGCGCAGGAGATGGCCGAAAAGTTTTTCCTGCCCACCTCGATTTTGGAGGCCAGCAGCTACAAGCGCTTGGCCGCTGAAGGGATGCGCCCCTTCAGCCAGAATGCGATCATCGTCTGCTCATACCCGTTCGCAGCGCGATACGAAGAAGAGATCATGACCACCCGCTGGGACTTGGCGGTGATCGACGAAGCCCACCGCCTGCGGAATGTCTACAAGAACTCGAACAAGACCGGGAAGGCGCTCAAGGGCGCGCTGGCGAATGTGCCGAAAGTGCTGCTCACCGCGACGCCGCTACAAAACTCGCTCATGGAACTCTATGGCCTTGTCAGCATCATCGACGAATATGCCTTCGGGGACGCGAAAAGCTTCCGCGCGCAATACGCGCAGCGCGGTGACGCCAACTTCGACAAACTGAAAGAGCGGCTCGCACCGCTTTGCCACCGCACCCTGCGGCGGCAGGTGACGGAATATGTTTCCTACACCAACCGCGTGCCGCTGACCGAGGAGTTTACGCCCACCGATGCAGAGCGTCAGCTTTATGAGGATGTCTCGGGCTACCTCCAGCGTGACGAGTTAGAGGCGCTCCCGTCGAGCCAGCGGACGCTGATGACACTGGTGATGCGCAAGCTGCTGGCGTCTTCGACCTTCGCCATCGCCGGTATGCTGGGGAATCTGGCATCCAAGCTTGAGCGGCAACTCAGGACCGACCAGTTCGTGCGCAAGGCGATCTTCGATGCCGAAGCGGACGATGACATCGATGGCTTCCGCGAGACCCGCGAGGAGTGGGGCGATGAGGCGATCGATGATGACGCGGACTTCGCGCCTGAACTTCTCACCGCCGAACAGCGTGAGGCCATAGCCAACGAGATCAAGGAGCTTCGGGCCTTCGCCGACGAGGCGACCGCAATCAACCAGAACGCCAAGGGTGAGGCCCTGCTCAAGGCGCTGCGCGCGGGCTTTGGGAAGGCCCACGATCTCGGCGCGGCGCGCAAGGCCATCATCTTCACCGAAAGCCGCCGAACGCAGGACTACCTCGTCCGCCTGCTCTCCGCCAACGGCTATGGCGACAAGCTGGTCCTGTTCAACGGCTCCAACACCGACAACCAGTCCAAGGCGATCTACGACGCATGGGTCGAGAAGCATCGGGGCACCGATAAGGTCACCGGCTCCCGATCGGCGGACATCCGCGCGGCTCTGGTCGATCACTTCCGCAACACGGCGGAGATCATGATCGCGACCGAGGCGGCAGCAGAGGGAATCAACCTGCAATTCTGCTCGATGGTCGTGAACTACGATCTGCCGTGGAACCCCCAGCGGATCGAGCAGCGGATCGGGCGCTGCCATCGTTACGGGCAGAAGCATGATGTCGTGGTCGTCAACTTCCTCAACCGGGAGAATGCCGCCGACCAGCGCGTCTACGAACTGCTGAATGAGAAATTCCAGCTTTTCGAAGGCGTTTTCGGCGCATCGGACGAGGTGCTCGGCACGATCGGATCGGGCGTCGATTTCGAGAAGCGCATCGCGGAAATCTATCAGAACTGCCGCACGGCGGAGGACATCGAGGAGAGCTTCAAGGCCCTGCGCGCCGAGATGGAGCAGGAGATCGACGCCACGATGCAGGACACGCGGCGCACCCTGCTCGAACACTTCGATGCCGAGGTGCATGACCGCCTCAAGATCAATCTGGATCGCAGCAAGGAGTATATGAACCGCTATGAGCGTAAGCTCTGGACGGTCACGAAATATGAGCTTGGTCGTGATGCCGCCTTCGATGACGATCACCTGACCTTCACGCTCAAGAAGTCGATCGGCCCCTCGCAGCCCGGAGGGTTCTTCCTCGGCAAGGCGGGGCTGGACGGCCACCGCTACCGCCTTGGTCACCCGCTCGCGCAGCATCTGCTAGATGAGGCGGCGAGCCGGAATCTGCCGCGCAGGCATCTGGTATTCGATTATACGGGATGGGAGGCCAGTGCGGCGGCGCTCAAACCCTTCATCGGCGCGAGCGGCACGATGTCTGCCCGGTCGCTCTCCGTCACGGGCATCGACGCGCAGGACCACATCGTGCTGGCCGCAATCTCCGACGACGGACAGGCGCTCGATCCCGCCGCAGCGATGCGGCTGTTCGAATTGCCGGTGAGTCTCGGCAAGTCCAGCAGCGATCCCGCCAACCTGAGCGATGCTCTCGATGCCCAGTTTTCCGCGATCCTTGAGAAGCTGGATGCGCAGCGCGCCGACTGGCTACAGGCCGAGATGGACAAGCTGGACGACTGGGCGGACGACAAGCGCACCGGCCTGAAGGCCGACCTCAAAAAATATGACGACGAACTGGCCGACCTGAAGAAGCGCGTGCGCCTGTCCGGGTCGTTGCAGGAGAAGCTCTCCCTCCAACGCGCGAAGCAGCAATGTGAGAAGAAACGCGATGAGGCTTGGCGTGCCTACGATGGCGAGGCCAAGGAAATTGAGGAGCGAAAGGAGCACCTGCTGGACCGGGTGACCGAGCAACTCACGCAAGAGACCGAAACCACTGACCTTTTCACGATAACTTTCGAGATCATATGACCGACGCTTCTAACCAGCAGCCTGAGCCCTTTAACCTCAATTCGGATGATGTCGCCGCCCGCAAGCGGGACGAATTGATGCAGCTTTTCCCGGAAGCGTTCAGCGATGGAAAGATCGACTTCGGCCAGCTTCGGCGCGTTTTAGGCGAATGGGTCGATGAGGGGACTGAACGCTTCGGGCTTTCTTGGCCGGGAAAGGCCGCATGCATGAAGGTGATCCAAGCACCCGCGACAGGTGCGTTGCGGCCTGACTTAGAGGAGAGCGTTAACTTTGACGAAAGCGATAACATCTTCGTTGAAGGGGACAATTTAGAGGTTTTGAAGCTTTTACAGAAGGCTTATTTTGGAAAAGTAAAAGTTATATACATCGACCCCCCTTACAATACCGGAAAAGAGTTTGTTTATCCTGACAAGTATTCAGAGACGCTTGAAACTTATCTTTCGTATACTGGTCAGAAGGATGATGAAGGTCGTCGCTTCTCAACTAACTCTGAATCCTCTGGAAGATTTCATAGCCGCTGGCTGAACATGATTTTTCCTAGGCTTTATATTGCCCGAAATCTCCTGAGTGACGATGGGATAATTTTTATCAGCATCGACGACAATGAGCATGCGCACCTCAAAACGCTCTGCGATCAGATATTTGGTTCTGAAAATTTTCTAGGCAGTGTTTGTCGTGCCACTGGCCAGACCACGGGTCAGGATAGTGGCGGGTTGGGAAGTTCATTTGATTATCTTCTCGTTTATGGCCGAAACCCTGAAGTCGATCTGAGCGGTCTACCTCTCACGAACAAGGACTTACTCCGCTTCGAAAACGAAGATGAGAGAGGAAAATACGCATTCGACCAGATGCGGAAAACAGGGTCTAATGACAGAAGGGAGGATCGCCCTAATTTGTTTTACCCGGTTATAAATCCGGACGGCGAAGAGACATGGCCGATAGCGTCAGCAGGGTATGAGAGCAGGTGGCGCTTTGGATACGAGACTTACTCCCGACTTCGTGATGACAATTTCATAGTTTGGAAGAAGGCATTGCGCGGAGATTCTGAAATCTGGTGGCCTTATGTGAAATACTATGCGGATGGCAGAACGAAACGACCTTCTCCACTCTGGAACGATCTAGATGGGAACAAGAAAGCTGCGCGCGATGTTCGCGCTTTATTTGGCGGGAAAAAGGTATTTGATTTCCCCAAGCCAGTTCCGATGATTCAGCGATGCATTCAAATTGCTCCAAACGCATCGTCGTCTGACATTATACTGGATTTTTTCGCAGGATCGGCGAGCACTGCCGAGGCGGTTATGGATTTGAATGCCCGAGATGGCGGTTCGCGACGATTCATCTTGGTCCAGTTGCCCGAACCTACGGATGAGGGCAGCGAGGCTCGCGCGATCGGGATTTCCAATTTAGCCTCTTTGGCACGCCAACGCATTCGACTGGCGGCGGAAAAGATCGTTCGCGGTATCTCCGCAAATGATGGCGCTGATCTTGGGCTCAGTAAAAAGACAGATTTTGGTTTTAGGGCGTTTAACCTAGGCCAATCAGCTTTTCCTAAATGGGAAGTCGAATCGGAAGTCGAGCAGAATGATCTGCTAGACTCCATAGCCGATCACGCGTCTTATGGCGTTGACGCATCGGACGACGCTATTCTCTTTGAATTACTTTTGAAAGACGGATTTCAACTTACAGAAAGGGTCAATAAAATCTCCATCGCTGGTAGTAAAGTTTATAGTATTGCAGACGGCGCTTTGCTCATCTGCCTTGAGCGAAACCTCACCAAAGAGATCATTGATGGCCTCGCCGACCTCGCCGAGGAAAACGATGCAGCACGCATCGTCTGCCTTGACGCGGGTTTCCAAGGAAACGACCAACTCAAAACGAATGCGGTCCAGACCTTCAAGTCCCGCCTCGGCCACGGCGAGGACGGCAGCATGTTCCGCACGGTTTGAGGGGGAGTTGGCTGATGAAGCTCAAGTTCGATCCCTCGCTGGATTATCAGCATACCGCCGTGTCTGCGGTTGCCGACCTTTTTGAGGGGCAGGCGACCGGCACCGTCGAGACGGAAACGGGCGCGGCAATCACCGACGGTCTGATCCAGACCGAGCATGGGCTGGGCAATGCCATCACCCTGTCGAACGAGCAGGTTTTTGCGAACCTGCGGGCCGTGCAGGATGAGAATGAGGTTTCCTCCAAGCGGAACATCGACGCACTCGATTTTGCGGTCGAGATGGAGACGGGCACGGGCAAGACCTATGTGTATCTGCGCAGCGCCTTCGAACTCGCGTCGCGCTATGGTTTCCGCAAATTCATCATCGTCGTTCCCTCGGTCGCGATCCGTGAGGGCGTGCTCAAGAGCCTCGAAGTCATGGGCGACCACTTCCGTGGGCTCTATGACGCGATGCCGTTCAACTACGCCGTCTATGATTCCAAGCACCCTTCGCGCGTGCGTCAGTTCGCGGGCGGGCAGCATTTGCAGTTCTTGGTGATGAACATTCAGGCGTTCATCAACGATGCGGGCGACGGCGAGACGAGTGGCAACATCATCTACCGCGACAGTGACAAGATGGGTGGACGCCCCATCGACTTCCTATCGCAGACGAGCCCGATCGTCATCATCGACGAGCCGCAGCGCATGGATACCGGCAACGCAGCAGCGGCGATCCAGCGCCTCAATCCGGCAGCAATCTTCCGCTACTCGGCCACCCACAAGGATACGCGCAACCTGCTGTTCCGGCTTGGCCCGGTCGAAGCGTTCGAGCGCCAGTTGGTGAAGCGGATCGAGGTGGACAGCGTGTCTGCCGATGACCGATCATCCGACGCCTACATCAAGTTCCTCAAGGCCGATCATACGAAGTCGCCGATCTCTGCCCAGATCGAGATTTTCAAAATGCAGGCGGGTGGGCCGAAGCGCGCCAAGGTGACGGTGAAGAAGGGGGACACCCTCTTCCAAAAATCCAAGGAGCATCAGAGCTACACCGACCTGATGATCTCGGACATCGACGCCACCCCCGGCGCGGAGGCGCTGCACTTCCAGAACGGGCTCAAGCTCTCGCTCAACGAGGAGATGGGCGGCGCGGCGGAGGATGTCACCAAGCTGATGATAGAGCGCGCGGTCGAACATCACCTGCGCAAAGAGCGGGAGATGAAGGGACGCGGAATCAAGGTTCTGACGCTGTTCTTCCTCGATCGCGTGGCCGATTACCGCATCTACGGCGACAATGGCACCAGCCTCGGCCCGGTCGGCAGGTGGTTCGAGGAAGCCTACACCGAACTCGCCGAGAAGCATTACAAGGACATCGCGACCTATCCCGCTGAGGCTGTGCATGACGGCTATTTCTCGAAGGACGGCAAGGGGAAGCCGAAGGACACGACCGGTAAGACCAAGGCCGATGAGGACACCTATCACCTCATCATGACCGACAAGGAGCGGCTGCTCGATCCCAAGACGCCGCTGCGGTTCATCTTCAGCCATTCGGCGCTCGCGGAGGGCTGGGACAACCCGAATGTCTTCCAGATTTGCGTGCTGCAAGCGGTGGGCAGCACCATGCGTCGCCGTCAGCAGATCGGTCGCGGCCTGCGCCTTCCTGTCAACACGGATGGCGAGCGGGTAAAGGATCAATCGATTAACCGCTTGGTGGTGATCTCGAACGAGGACTACCAGTCCTTCGCCAAGACCCTTCAGTCGGAATATGAGGGTGAGAGCGGCGTGAAGTTCGGCGAAGTCGCCCGTGACGCCTTCGCCAAGATGGTGCGCGAGGTCGGCGACGAGGAAGACGCTCTCGGCGTTGATGGCTCCAACGCCGTCTGGGAGGTTCTGCGCAAGCAGGGCTATCTCGACAGCAAGGGCGTTGTGGATACCGACGCCTTCCGGCCTGATGATCTCACCTTCGTATTCGAGCTTCCCGGCTATGACGACATCGCCAAGCCGGTGAAGGACGAACTGAGCCGCTATCTGATCTCTCGTCATGTTCGACCGACGCGTGACAAGCGGACGCTGAGCTTCCGCAAGCAGGTTCACATGGGGCCGGAGTTCAAGGCCCTGTGGGACCGGATCAGCCAGAAGACGCGCTATCGGGTCGAGTTTTCGACCGATGACCTCATCGCCAAGGCGGTCGAGCGGATCAAGGGCATGGAGCGCATCAGCCCGCTGGTTATCTCATCCGAGAAGGTAGCAGTGACGATCGAGCATTCCGGCGTGGCGGCAAGCGCCGTGCTGGACCGCAAGGTAAGCACATCGCGCCGCACCGGCAAGCTGCCCAACATCCTCGGTCAGCTACAGCGCGAGACCGAGCTTACCCGCAGCACGCTGGCCGAAATCTTAAAGCAGTGCGGCAAGCTGGATGAGTTCATCGGGAACCCGCAGACCTTCATCCTGCATTCCGCCCGCGAGATACAGGGGGCGCTGCACGACATCATGATCGACGGGATCAAATATGAGAAGATTGACGGGGCGCATTACGAGATGTCCCGGTTCGAGCAGGAGGCAGAGAAGGGCATCACCCGCTATCTCAACCGCCTGTATGAGGTGAAGAACAAGGACCGGACGCTCTACGACTTCGTGGAGTATGACAGCGAGGTCGAACGCGATTTCGCCGCCGCGCTCGATGTGAACGAGCATGTGAAGTTCTTTTGCAAGCTCCCCTCATGGTTCATCGTGGACACGCCCGTTGGCCCCTACAACCCCGACTGGGCTTTCGTCACCCAGCGCCATGAGCGGCTGTTCTTCGTTCGGGAGACCAAGAGCACGCTGGAGAGAGGGAAGCGCCGCCAGCAGGAAAATCAGAAAACCGACTGCGGGAAGAAGCACTTCGAGACACTGGGCGAGGACTACGCCGTGGTTACCGCGCTGGCCGAAGTCGATTTTTGAGGAGAAGCCTTATAGATCGCGGCGTTGCCCAGCATTAAAATGTGATACAATCTTGCCGCTGAATTTGATCCATGATCTTGCCGCCGCGAGGCGCGAAAAAGGCTTGAGTCAGACTCAGCTTGCAGGTCTCGTTAACGCGGACCGGCAAGCTATCGCGCGATTGGAGGGAGGGGTTGGCTCTCTTCCTCTTCTGATCCGCGTGATGACGGCGCTGCACTATCACCTCTCTGGTTTGGCGCGTGGCGCGACGCTGCCTGAACAGGTGAAAAACCGCCGGAACGTCATGGGCCTTTCCGCCGAGGAACTTGCACGGCGGGCGGGCATTTCACCGACAACGCTCATTGCGCTTGAGAAAGGCAGGGGCACCGTCGCCCCTCTCACGAAAGTCATGACCGTCATCCAGACATCCCGGACCCAGCGCCGGAAACCGAATCTCACGCCCTTTCTCCCATCGATCGTCGGCGAACGCGATTCCCGCTTCACTCCAGCGGAATTCGTGAGCATTCTTGAAAATGTCTGGGGCCGCATTGACCTCGACCCCTGCGCCCACACCGAGAGCCCAGTCCGCGCCGTTCGGAAAATCCTACTGTCGGACGGCGGCGACGGGCTTCGAGACGAATGGTCAGGTCGCCTCGCTTTCATGAACCCGCCGTTTTCCCGGATGACCAGTTGGCTACGGCGCGCCGACGAGATGTGGTCTGCCGGGAAAGTGGACAAGGTTGTTGCCCTCGTCCCTGCACGAACTGACAGCGCCTACTTCCACGATCGCCTTGCTGAAGTCTGCGACATTGGCTTTTTGCGTGGGCGTATGCAATTTGCCCGCGCGTCCGGTCGGGGCGATAAAGCCAATAGAGTTCCCTTTTCCCTGATGGTCTGTATTTGGGGAGCCACCCGAGAGGAAATTCAGGCTTTCGACGTCCTGTCACCTTGCTGTTGGCTCGCCAAGGCGGACGGTGGTCCGCTGCTCCAGCGGCCGACCACCGTAGTCTATGATGAAGACCATGCCTTTTCCGCGCTAATCGGGTGATCGGATCATGCGGCCTTGCGCTGCTCCTGCGCCTTGCGCTTTTGATTTCGGGTCAAACTGACCTCAAATCTATAACGTAGACCTGACATCGCCGCCGGGCTCGACATCAACGCCCGATACAAGGTGGGATTGATCAGCAGATGATGCTCGGTGCCGGGCTGTCGACGGAAACCCCTGTTGCGCCCGGCGGTTTGGTTGATCTGGTCAACGTGGGTCATGAGGACCAAATCCTCCCGGCCCGCCCAAGCATTGAGAGCCTGCACGGTGCGGTAATGGTCCTGATCGAGCATGGTTACCACCTGCACGATCGACTGGCAGGCCAGATCATTACGGCCGCGCGCCGCTGCATGCGTCATGCCGTTCGTGATGTCCACGCTCAGCTTGTTGGCAACGATCGTCCACCCTTCCAGCCCATGATAATCACGCGTCACTTCATCAACATGCTTGGAGCGGACTCCTTTCCAGCTACCCACCGACAGCGAGTCCTTGCCCAGCCGGAGATGCGTCGGGCTGGTGCAAAGGATGTCGCCACCAAATGCCTTTTCCGCAACGCATGTCGGCACCGACTCCGTCGTCAGAAATAGCATCCTGTCAGCCAGCTTGCGATCCGGCCCCTCCATCCACCAATTCCTGCGGCCGACAAACCTTCGCTCACCGTCACAGTCATAGCGATCGCCGCGCGGAAATTGCGGATATTCGGCGGTTCTACGCAGCATGACTTCGTCGAAGGACAGGGTCATCATCTCTCGGGCAGCGTGGAAATCAAAGCCCATGTTGCCACGGGCCTCGACATGCTGATCAAACGCTCGTCTTTGCTGTGCTATCTTTGGCCCAGCCCAAATGTCGCCGGACGCTTGCCCGAGGTCGTTGATCCAAGCCATCTGATCGTCGGTCAGGATGCGAACGAGATTACTGACGGAAACCTCATCGTGTATCAGGCAAGAGAGCGCCGAGCGATTTCGGGCGTCATCATCTTCAATTTCCCGGTCGAAATAGTTCGGATCAAACAACTGCCGGGTGCGACCGAATTGACCCCATCGATGCGCTACATCATGAACGGTCATGATGACGGGCTGGCGATCGCCGACCTGTTGCCACAGATCACAATGTTGCCGCTCAAGTTCGCGTCGGACATCAGGCTGGGCGCGCTCAATGAGACGCCAGCGGGAGAGGCCTTCCGCCATCGCCACAGCATCTGTCAGCACCTCACGGCCCATTTCTGCGCAGATGTCGCGATACCATCTCGACCACGACCGCCAGACGACCGCCATATAATGCGAATCTTGCCAGCGATTGTTGAAAAAATCAGCCTTTTCCATGGCGTTGGCATAGTCGGCGAAGGCAAACATCGTCGGCCGACGATCGCCGTTGATGGCCGTATTGATCCGATGGAAATCATTGATCACGGTCGTTGTCTTTGAGATTCCCTCCGGCGCTGTCAGGATGATCGGCAGGTCAGCCATGATCATGTAGCGGGGAAGGTTCGCCGCCATCAGGTCGCGCGCGCCTGCAATCTGGCCGTCAGTCAATCCATCGGTCTGATCAAGCTCCGCACACCAGATGCGCATCATCTGCCCCAATGGTGCCGGTAATGGCGGGTGGTCGCGAGCCGCCGCGAGATCGGCGTCAGTCCCGAGAAATCGCGGGGTGACGAACTCCTCTCCGATATATGTCGAGGGGGTGCGATCGTCGGGGCTATTTCGAAATAGGGCGCGATGTCCGTCCCCGAGGTGCACGAGGCGGACAAAATCGAGCCCTGTGCCGTCGTAGAAATCGGCGAGGCGACGTTGGCAATGTCGATGTTGGTCCGGAGGCAAGGCTATGCCCGATGGACATGCGCGCGGCTTCGGACGATCGTTGCCGACGATGAACAGGCTGGGTGAGAGCAACAGCTTTAGCGAGGGCTGGCGTTTGCTCTCCTGCTCCCAAAGAACAACCTGTCGGACTCGCTTGCCTGCCGGGAACCCTAGGACATTCGTTTTGTCCAATGTCCGCAGCGCGCGCGGGGTCCTACGGAATGATGTAGCGCGCGACAGATTATGATCTGGCTGGACGCCCCTCGATGGACGGAGGACATCCATCACAATCGACTTCAAAATTTCCCAATGGGCCTGATGTCCATGTTGGATCGTGGTCGGGCAAGGTTGCCCGTGCGAATGCACGAAAAGCTGGGTGGAAAATGTCAGGTGGATATGAAGGCTCTTCGCGCCCGACCAGACCACGGTCATCAGATTATAGTCAGCAAACTCCCGCATGCGTTCATGTAGGATGGCAACGGCGGATGTTTTGAAGGGTGGGGAGGTTTCACACCAGCCCAACTGCTCGACGAAAAAATCAGTGGCCTCCCTGTCGAACTCGAAGGTGAAAATCTGATGTGGGCCGAGGCGTAAGCGAGTCTTGGGCTTCGGCCAGTCGCCATCGGCGTCTGGAGCGGCGATGGCCAGCATATTTGAGAATAGGGGGTAGTAATGCGCTTCCGCCGTGCCGTTGTAGATGCGTTCGGCAAAGTGATGGTTCATGCCCGGCAATGCCTTATAAGGAGCGAAGCAATGATATGCTCCGTCCAACACCGCGTTGGAGGTGAGACGCTGTTCGAGGATCGAAGGGCCTACCGAGAGGCCTCGTTCGAACAGCCCCAGAAACCGGCTATCCAGCGCCTCCACCGCTACAAGCAGTTCGCGATCGGAAATGATGTCGCGCCTGCCCATCACTTGCCGCCTTTCTTGCGACGCGATTTTCCACCGGGACGTTTCGTCGGAACCGGATGGTCAAGCGGCACAGCGGTGGAAGGCCGCATACCATGGTCAAGGCGACGCTCGATCCGCCGTTCGATCTCAGCATCAGAAAGGTCTGGGCGATTTATCTGGAGGTCGGCGCGCATGCCTTTGGTCAATTGCTCGATAGTGACATCGGCAGTTTCGGTCTTGTTGCGAAGTTCGAAATTGCGCAGGATGTTGCGGATGGCGCGTCTGGGCGCATGGGGTGAAATGTTTCTCATGCCCCAAGGCTACGGACCTTGCCCTTCCCGATTCAATTTTCTCGTGCAGACGTCCTCCTGACACCCTCAATCCGCAGATTTCCGCCATTTCCTCTCACCTGATAGCGCAACTTTATCCTCTACTTTAACAGCACGAGCCTTGCTCGCTGGATCGTAGCGCTACCGATGATGACAGGAGCACGATGTCGCGATGATGATTGCGGGGAGCCTTGGATTTCCGTGGTCTGCTGCTGTGACGATCGATCACCATGCCATGGTGGTCACGACATCGACGTCGCCAACCATAGCGATCAAGACATCAAGATCGGATGCATTTGTGTATCAGATTTTCTCGACCGGGTTGTCGTCCCCGTCGATCATGATCGCGGCCACCTCAATGCGGCAGCGCTGGCCGAAGTGTCACCGTCTCGCTGATCGCGATCCGGGCAAAATAGTGCCCCTTCCTTATAATATATAGGCATGGGGCACTAATGGCCCCGGAGAGCGCAGCGTCCCCGGCGGCGGCCCGCCCGGTGGTCACATGACACTTCGGTCTATCGATCTGATCCCAACTCCAGCATAAGAACATGTCGGGCCATCGCGGCGACCATGCCTGCGACATGGGGCTGTCG
>CAACXH010000200.1_pt1 | contig 17013 bp, 14 predicted proteins | sample 2275881 | NCBI WGS metagenome assembly CAACXH01 (sample SAMEA5312483, study PRJEB27640) | indoor metagenome | biome: indoor environment; feature: controlled; material: polymer antistatic dissipative epoxy resin | place: Italy | collected 2014-05-27 | reverse complement strand
CCGTGTCGCAGGCCGATCCAGGCGCCCGCCAGCAGCCCCGGCGCAGGCTGCGCGCCCAGTCCCGCCCGCCACAGCGCGATCGTCAGCCAGAGGCAGCAGGTGATGACGAGCGCATCCTCCAGCACCGGCCGCAGCGGCAGGGCCTTGAAGCGAGGGCGCGTGCGCGCCGCGACCAGCCCGGCGATCCACAGCAGCGGCGGGGCCAGTACCAGGATCCCCAGCAGATCGCCCACCGCAAGACCGGTCAGCGAAATGACGACATCGACGCCGCTGCGATAGCGATCGGCATCGCGCGGCATGAGCGCCTCGAACGGCACCACCAGCAGCGCACTCAGCGCGGGCGCGGCGATGGCGGCCAGCCCCAGCACCATCGGCGGCAGCGCCAGCGTGTCGCTGCGCCCCCTGGCCAGATGGCGCACCGCCGCGACCGCCAGCCCATAGGCCATGCCGGGGCGCATCGCGCCGGTGATCGCCTGCAGCGCATCGGGCGCGAAGGGCGACATCACGCCGCTCGCCCAGTCGGCACCGAGTTCGGCCAGCACCAGCCACGGCGCGATCTGCACACCGCGCCCCCACAGCATCGCAAAGCGCAGGCCCGCAGGCGGATACCACAGCGAGAAGAACCCCGCGCCGCCCCACGGACTGGCGCTCCAGTGCAGCAGCGCGAAGGCCAGCGCATAGCCGGCGAGCAACAGCAGGTCGAACGCCCGCAAGCCGAGAACGGCGGCGGTTGGAAACATAGAAGCAGTGGCCGTCCCGCGATGGCGAGGGCTGGAGTCCGGGATGGTCATCCCGATAGCGTCTGGCCACTTTGGCGTGCTAGCGAAACCCGGAATATTCACGGGAGGGCTGGGGCGCGAGCTTTCCATGCGCGGACTTGCGCTCCCGGTTTCGGGAACCACCGGCCTTGCTTGCATTTGTCTTGTGCGAGGAAGGAGCTCGCGATGCCTGCACGTCCCTATTGGAAGGGCCAGATCCGTCTGGCGCTCGTCTCGATCCCGATCGAGGTTTATCCGGCGACCAAGTCCGGGGCGGCGATCGCGTTTCACCAGATCCACGAGCCCAGCGGCAAGCGTATCCGCTACGAGAAGGTGGCGCCCGGCGTCGGCCCGGTGGGGCGTTCACGCAGCTCATGGAAAAGGCGGCAGACCGCAACCGGGCGAAGTCGCCCGCAAGGCGCAAGACTGCGCGCAAGCTCCCGAAGTTCCGGCCGGTGCAGCTGGCGACGCTGGTGGACACCGTCCCCACCGGCAACTTGTGGATGCACGAGATCAAGTTCGACGGCTATCGCGCGCTGATCGCGGCGGCGGGCGACAAGGTGGTCGTCCATACCCGCAGTGGGCTCGACTGGACCGACAAGTTCGCGCCCCTGGCCGCGCAGATCGCCGCGCTCGACCTGCCACCCTGCCTGATCGACGGCGAAATCATCGCGCGCGGGAAGGACGGCAATCCCGATTTCTCCAGCCTGCAGGCCGTGCTGAAACGCGGGAAGGGAAGTCAGGGCGAGGGGCAGGTCCTCGAATTTCATGCCTTCGACCTGCTCGAGATCGACGGCGAGGACCTGTCCGAGCGGCCGAACATCGAACGCAAGGAGCGACTGGAGGCCTTGCTGGCCGATGCCACGCCCCCCGTCTTCATGGCCGACCACGTGATCGGCGCTGGCGATAAACTCTACCAGGCCATGTGCGGCGCCGGCCAGGAAGGGATCATCGCCAAGCGCATCGATGCGCCCTACCGGGGCCGCCGGACGAAAGACTGGGTCAAGATCAAGTGCACCCGGCGACAGGAGTTCGTAATTGTGGGCTGGGCGCCATCGAGCACCAGAGGGCGGCCGTTCTCCTCGCTCCTGCTCGGGCAATACGAAGGCGAGGCGCTGGTCTATCGCGGGAAGGTCGGCACCGGGTTCGACGCGGGCACCCTTGCCGATCTGGCGGAGCGGATGGAAAAACTTGCGCGAAAGACCCCGCCGCTGTCGGTCGAGGTTGCGGATGCGCGCGAAGTGCATTGGGTCTCGCCGAAACTGGTGGCCGAAGTCGCCTTCGCCGAACTGACCAGCGAAGGGCGCGTGCGTCACGGCAGCTTCCTCGGCCTCAGGGTCGACAAGAAAGCGAAGGCAGTCGCGTCGGAGAAGGCCCAGGCTGCGCCCACAGCCGAAATCGGCGTGAAGATCACCAACGCGCAGCGCGTGATCTTCCCCGAAAGCGGGCAGACCAAGGGCGATCTGGCCGACTACTATGCGACGGTCGCTCCGCTGATGCTTCCGTTCATCGCCAACCGGCCGCTCAGCCTCGTGCGCTGCCCACAAGGCCGGGCCAAGGCGTGCTTCTTCCAGAAACACGATAGCGGCACCTTCGGCGATCACGTCCACCACGTCCCGATCCACGAAAAGGACGGCGGCGCGGAGGACTGCCTTTATATACGCGATGCCGAAGGCATTTTGGCCTGCGTGCAGATGGGGACGATCGAGTTCCATGGCTGGGCCTCGCTCGCGGAGGCAGTCGAGCAGCCCGACCGCCTGATCTTCGACCTCGACCCCGATGTGGGCCTCGACTTCGCAGACTGCGCCCGCGCCGCGATGGACATTCGCGCCCGCCTCGCAGACCTGGGACTGGTGACCTTCGCGATGCTGTCAGGCGGAAAGGGCGTCCATGTCGTCGCGCCGCTCCAACGCGGCCACGACTGGGAAACACACAAGGACTTCGCCCGCCGCTTCGCCGAAGCCATGAGCCTGGCCGAGCCCGACCGCTACGTGGCGACGATGAGCAAGGCGAAGCGCAAGGGCCGGATCTTCATCGACTGGCTGCGCAACCAGCGCGGCGCCACCGCCGTCCTGCCCTATTCCGCCCGCGCCCGCGAAGGCGCCCCGGTGGCAGTGCCGATCAGCTGGGACGAGCTTCGCGGCCTGAAAAGCGCGCACCCCTTTTCCATAGGCGACGGACCGGAACTCGTCAGGCGCTCCGAGCAGCTGCATGGCTGGGGCTTCGCCGACCAGAGCCTTCCGAACATCTGAGGTTGCTCGCGCCGAAGGGTATCAAGCGGAATACATTGCTCCAGGTGCATCAAATCGCAACATTGGCATGTCCGCGAATATCAGTCCGCGACCAGCAGAAGCCGTACGGGTCTGACGTCTGCCAACATGCAACAAATCCGACCTGTAAAGTGCGCGGGCGAGGCGGGGGGAAAAGCGCGTTGGCAAGGGGTGCCAGATTGGCGCTCACGACCGTCCCGGAAACGTTCCTCCAGCGAGACGCTCCCGACCCCCGACAAAATCGCTTTCGCAAGCAGCTTTCGCTTTCCCAAAACCTGTTCCCGAAATAGAAGTCCCGGAAAGGCCTTCCGGGGATGGAGTTACGGGACACATGCTGATCGGCTACGCGCGCGTCTCGACCGCCGACCAGGACCTTGCGCTGCAAACTGACGCTCTGACAGCGGCAGGGTGCGAAAAGCTCTTCACGGACAAAGCCAGTGGCGCCGGCGTGCGCCGGCCGGGCCTCGAAGAAGCACTCGCATTCCTGCGCTCCGGGGACACTCTGGTCGTGTGGAAGCTCGATCGGCTTGGCCGATCCATCCAAGGCCTGATCGCACTCGCGGCCGATCTGTCTGAGCGCGAAGTCCACTTCCGCTCCCTCACCGACGGGTTCGATACGTCAACGGCTTCTGGCAGGCTGCTCTTCCACGTCCTGGCCTCCGTCGCCGAAATGGAGCGAGAGTTGGTGCGCGAGCGGACCATGGCCGGCCTCGCGGCAGCCCGTGCCAAGGGAGCCGGGCAGGGAGGCCGCAAGCCGGCGATGACCCCGGACATGCTGGACACCGCGCGTAAGTTGCTGGCCGCTGGCGACACGCCCGCAAAAGTGGCTAAACTACTGCAAGTTGGCCGTTCTACGTTTTATCGCCACTTCCCGGCGAGTGAGCGCAGTAGCGAATGATGCATCGACAGCGCAAAACTAGGTAAAAATACCGTGCCTTTCCAGAACAAGGCACTATAAGTTCATGGTGCAGCGCAGCATGGCTCGTTGCTCGGGGTTAAGTATTAGTGGATGGTGTTGAAGTGAAGATAGCGGTTTTCGGCTTGGGCTATGTAGGGCTTTCCAACGCCGTGCTTCTGGCTCAGCACAACGAAGTCGCCGCCGTCGACATTTTGGCCGATCGCGTGGCGATGCTCAATGCGCGCCAATCGCCGATCGTTGATGCCGAGCTGGAAGACTTCCTGGCGACGCGCGAACTCAATCTCGTCGCGACGCTGGACGCTAACGAAGCCTTGGCCGGCGCCGATTATGTCATCGTCGCAACGCCCACGAACTATGACGTCGAGACCGACAAGTTCGATACATCTTCCGTCGAAGCGGTGATCCGCATCGCGATGGATGCGGGCAGCCAGGCCACGATCGTCATCAAGTCGACGATCCCTGTCGGCTTTGTTGAGGACGTGCGAGCGCGTTTCAATACCGACCAGGCGTTGTTCAGTCCCGAGTTCCTGCGCGAAGGCAGGGCACTTTACGACAACCTTCATCCCTCGCGCATCATCGTTGGTGAGCGCTCGGAGCGCGCCAGGATCTTCGCTGATCTCCTGTTGCAAGGAGCAGAAAAGAAGGACGTCGACGTCCTCTTCACCGACGCCGCCGAGGCCGAGGCGATCAAGCTTTTCGCAAACACTTACCTCGCGATGCGCGTGGCGTTCTTCAACGAACTCGACAGCTACGCCATCGCCCGCGGCATGGATTCACGCCAGATCATTGACGGCATTGGCCTCGATCCACGCATCGGCAGCCACTACAACAACCCCAGTTTCGGTTATGGCGGCTACTGTCTGCCCAAAGATACTAAGCAGTTGCTAGCCAACTACTCCGAGGTCCCACAAAACCTGATCCGTGCCATTGTAGATGCTAATCGCACCCGGAAAGACTTTCTCGCCGATCAGATCATTGCCAAGAAGCCCAAGAAGGTTGGTGTGTTCCGACTGGTGATGAAGGCTGGATCAGACAATTTTCGCCAATCCTCGATCCAAGGTATCATGAAGCGCATCAAGGCTAAGGGCATTGAGGTCGTGATTTATGAACCGGCAATGCCAGAAGATCAGTTCTATGGCTCAAAGGTGCTGCGCGATATTTCTGGATTCAAGCAGGAATGTGATGTCATAATCGCGAACCGGATGACTGGTGCGCTTGATGATGTACAGGCTAAGGTATTTACCCGCGACCTCTTTGGATCTGACTAAAGAGCAACCCAATAACCCAATTGTATTTTGAAAGGATCTGCCAGTGAGCGGCAAGAAGGTAGCTCTTATCACGGGTGTAACGGGCCAGGATGGTTCCTATCTTGCGGAATTTCTGCTTGAAAAAGGTTACGAGGTCCACGGTATCAAGCGCCGTGCCTCGCTGTTCAACACGCAACGCATCGATCACATCTATCAGGATCCGCATGCACCCTCGCCGGATTTGAAGCTCCATTATGGCGATCTTTCAGACACTTCGAACCTGACGCGCATCATTCAGGAAGTGCAGCCTGACGAAGTTTACAACCTCGGTGCGCAAAGCCACGTGGCAGTGAGCTTCGAAGCACCTGAGTACACCGCTGACGTCGATGCGATCGGCACCCTGCGCCTCCTCGAAGCGATCCGCTTCCTTGGCCTCGAAAAGAAGACCAAGTTCTACCAGGCTTCGACTTCGGAGCTGTATGGTCTGGTCCAGGAAATTCCCCAGCGCGAAACCACTCCTTTCTATCCGCGCTCGCCCTATGCCGTGGCCAAGCTCTATGCCTACTGGATCACGGTGAACTATCGCGAAGCCTATGGCATGTACGCCTGCAACGGCGTCCTGTTCAATCACGAGAGCCCACGTCGTGGTGAAACGTTCGTGACGCGCAAGATCACCCGCGGCCTGGCCAACATCGCACAGGGTCTCGAAGCCTGCCTGTATATGGGCAACATAGACTCTCTGCGCGACTGGGGCCACGCCAAGGATTACGTGCGCATGCAGTGGATGATGCTGCAACAGCAACAGGCAGAGGACTTCGTGATTGCGACTGGTGTTCAGTACACCGTTCGCGAATTCATCACTTGGTCGGCCGCGCACCTTGGCATCACCCTGCGCTTCGAAGGTGAAGGCGTGGACGAGGTCGGCATTGTTGACGCAGTAATCGGTGACGACGCGCCCTCGGTTGCCGTTGGCGATGTGCTTGTACGCATTGATCCCCGCTATTTCCGTCCCGCGGAAGTAGAAACGCTGCTCGGCGACCCCGCGAAGGCCAAGGAGCGTCTGGGCTGGGTGCCTGAGATCACTGTGCAGTCGATGTGCGAAGAGATGGTCGCTGAGGACCTTAAGGTCGCGAAGCGTCACGCGCTCCTCAAGGAGCACGGTTACGGCATTCCGGTCTCGCTGGAATCCTGAGAGGAGTAAGCAACATGCGCGTCTACGTCGCAGGCCACCGAGGAATGGTGGGCGGAGCTATCAGTCGCAAGCTGACCGAGCGTGGAGCTGAGGTCGTGACGCGCACCCACTCGGAACTCGATCTGACCGACCAGGTTGCCGTCAGAGACTTCTTTGCTGCCGAAAAGGTCGATGCAGTCGTCCTTGCAGCAGCAAAGGTGGGAGGCATTCATGCCAACAACACCTACCCGGCCGAGTTTATCTACGAAAACCTCATGATTGAGTGCAACGTTGTGCACCAGGCTTACGCCGCCGGCGTGCACAAGCTCTTGTTCCTGGGGTCATCGTGCATCTATCCTCGCGCTGTCGAACAGCCCATGCGCGAGGACGCTTTGCTGACCGGCATTCTCGAGCCTACCAATGAGCCATACGCGATCGCCAAGATCGCTGGCATCAAGTTATGCGAGAGCTACAACCGGCAGTATGGCACTGATTACCGCAGTGTAATGCCGACAAACCTCTATGGCCCCGGGGACAACTTCCATCCGGAAAATAGCCACGTCATGCCTGCCCTGATCCGTCGTTTCCATGAGGCAGTGGAAAGTGGTGCCAGGGACGTGACAATCTGGGGCACGGGTACTCCCCACCGAGAATTTCTCCATGTCGATGACATGGCTGACGCATCGCTCTTCGTGTTTGATCTCGACAAGACGACGTACGAAGCGAACACGCAAGCCATGCTCAGCCACATTAACGTTGGATACGGCGAGGATGTGACCATTGCCGAACTGGCCCACCTGATCGCGCAAGTCACCGGTTTCACGGGTGACATCAAGTTCGACAGCACCAAGCCCGACGGAACCATGCGCAAGCTGATGGACTCTAGCCGGCTGACGGCCATGGGCTGGAAGCCGAATGTCGATCTGCAGCGTGGCGTCCGCGAAACATACGATTGGTTTTGTGAGAACATGACGACCGCTCCCATCGCGGTAGGCACGCACTAATCTCATGGGGGGCGAGGCCATTTTGAACCACCAGGAAGATAGGCTTCTTGCCAAAAGCGCGGCAGGAGTGCCGGCTACGCGCATTTTGGGCGTACCGGTATCGCTGGTAGGTCTGGAGACTGCGGTCGACACAATCCTGGGCTGGGCTAAGAACGGCCAAGCGCAGTACGTCTGCGTTCGTGATGTGCATGGCGTGATGCGTGCGCAGGAAAGCCCAGAGCTAATGGCCTTGCACGAGGGCGCTGGTTTGGTCACTCCCGATGGCATGCCCTTAGTCTGGTTAGCGCGCCATCGCGGACACCACGAAGTGACACAGACTTGCGGGTCGGATCTGGTGATTGAACTATGCCGTGCGTCGGTGGACCTTGGTATCAGGCACTATTTTTATGGCGGAAAGCCGGGAGTAGCCGAGCGCTTGGCGGCAGTGTTGACTGACCGCTTCCCAGGGTTGCAAGTCGCGGGTATGTATTGCCCTCCGTTTCGGGCGCTTACTTCGGAAGAAGACGCTCAGATCACTGCGGAAATTGCGGCGACCCGTCCCCATATCGTCTGGGTTGGCTTGAGTACGCCGACCCAAGAATTCTGGATGCGCGACCATGTCGGTCGCATTCCTGGCGCGACGTTAATGGGCGTGGGCGCGGCGTTTGATTTTCACACCGGCGATGTCAAACGCGCGCCACATTGGATGCGGCGCCGTGGACTCGAATGGTTGCACCGACTGTGGAGCGAGCCGCGGCGATTGTGGCGCCGATATCTGTTGCTGGCGCCGCAGTTTGTTCGCCAAGCAGTTAGTGAGGAACTTCGCCGGTGATTTGGGACACGGCGCAGGAGATGTTCGAAAGCGCCCGCAAGCAGGGCAAGATAGAGATTGGTCTGTTTAAGAGATCCCAGCGCGTAAATATTGAAAATACGGTTGCGCAAAGCGCTGAAAGTGACACTGCCAGCAATCCTACGTTAGCTTAGCTGATAATCATCACCATGTTGGCTTGGACTTGCCTGCCTTTAGCCCGCGCAAATTTTTGCGCAATGAAGGTTCGGTCAAGATCAGGAATTGACAATGCGCTTAGTGCATTAGAAAACGAACAAACCGCTGAATAGTATATTATTCAAATTAGTGCTGTAGGTTATCATAACTTATTAGCACTTAATAAACTGCGGAGGATTTGGCAAGAACAAGTCCCTCCGAATTGGAGTCCGAGGCATCCGCTATGAAGAAGGCCTGTTTTATATATCCACCATCCTATCATTATCGCGCACCATTCCACGAGAGACTGCGTTCGATTTTGAAGGAGCATGGGGTTGAATACACGGTCTTTTATTCCGACTTAGGGGCGAGGAATCGTTTTAAAAACGATACGGTTGATATAGAATGGGGCAAGAAGGTTCCGCTTACAAGAATTGCCTCCTGCGAATATCAACATGCTCTAAAAGAATCGCAAAAGTTTGATCTTATCATTATTCAACAAGAAAATAAATTGCTTGTTAACTATATTATATATGTGCTTAGCAGGCTAACAAGAAAGAAGATCGCTTATTTCGGTCACGGACGAAATTTCCAATCTCGAAACCCTGCCGGCAAAGGGGAACGTTTCAAGCGTTTTTGGGCAACCAAGGTTGATTGGTGGTTTGGCTACACCGATGAGACACGGAGCCATATCGAATCACTTGGCTTTCCATCGGAACGAATTACCGTTTTCAACAACGCCGTCGATACATCTGAGGTACGCCGCATGGTTGATGCAGTTACGCCAACAAGGCTAGACGCATTGCGCCGCGAACTCGGGTTAGTTGGCAAGCACGTTGGCGTATTCGTCGGCGGTATCTATCCCGACAAACGTGTAACCTTCCTCGTTACAGCGGCTGACCGCATTCGAGAGAGAATCCCCGATTTCGAAATGCTGGTCATTGGCGGAGGCAGTGACTTACCGGTTATCATGGACCTTGCGAAGTCGCGGCCTTGGATACATGTGCTTGGTCCACGTTTCGGAACGGAGAAAATCGAATTGATGATGTTGGGCCACCTCTTCCTTATGCCTGGATTGGTCGGCCTTGCTATTCTGGACGCGGGCACCGCAGGCTTACCCATGGCCACTACGCGCTTCCCGTGGCACAGCCCCGAAATCGCCTATATTGAACCCGAGGTAAACGGCATTGTGGTCGATGATTGGAGAAATCCCGATGCTTATGCGGATGCTGTATGTAATGTCCTAGCCAATCCCGCACGCTTAGCTGCCATGCGCGATGAAGCTATTAAGCTTGGTGAGTGCTATACAATCGAGGCGATGGCCACCCGCTTTGCAGCAGGCGTGCTCAAGGCTTTGGAACTATGACGGCTCGGGCGCGACCGCGTATCGCGGTTCTGATCGCCGCGCATAACCGTCGATCTATGACGGTTCGTGCGCTTGAATCGCTTCGCGCCGCAACCGCCGTCTTCGACCTCACTGTGGTTCTGCTCGACGATGCTTCTAATGACGGTACTGCAGACGCTGTACTGCAGACGTGGCCCGACGCGATTGTGCTAAAAGGCGATGGCAAATGCTTTTGGAATGGAGGCATGCACAAGGCTTGGAGTCATGCATTGAGCTTGGAAATGGATGGCTATCTGTGGCTTAACGACGATGTTGCTCTTGATAGTGATGCGATGGCCAAGTTGAGTGCCGAGTGGCACCGTCAGGGCGGCGCGCACCAGGCCTTCGTTCTCGTTGGCGCTACGCGTAATGACGAAGGACGGCTGAGCTATGGAGGACAGCGCCTAATCCCGAGCCCGGTTGCGCTAAAGTTTGAGCGCTTGCAGATTTCCGACAGCGTCCAGCAAGCGGAAACTTTCAATGGCAATATTGTGCTTGTCAGCAAAGCCACGGTCGACCGCATAGGTATTAATGATCCGGGGTTTATGCACGCCATGGGTGATATAGATTATGGGCTGCGAGCCAGTGCGTCCAACATCCCGGTCCTCGTGATGCCTGCTACGTTGGGTTTGTGTAATAACAACCCGCCAACACACTACAATAAGGGAAGTTTTCGCGAGCGCTGGCGTAAAATTATGTCTCACCGAGGGCTCCCGCCGAAAAGCTGGTGGTTACTTACACGTCGCCATTCTGGGATTTGGCAGCCAATTCACTTTCTAGCTCCTTATCGAAAGTTATTTTTCTAATGCATGCCTCAGTTGGTGCCGAGCTAACTAGCTCGATTCCAAGTATGGATGGACCTTTGTGCCACATTGCCAATCTGCGTTGCTTCGCAAAATCCTCGACACCATGAGAAGTAATTATTTATTACATAGGTTCTCACGGATGACCCGCCGCACAACGTATGGAGCTTTCATGCTCTATAGCGTTCTAGCGCTCCCTTCATCGATACGGGCCTATGCTGGATCAAGACAGGCCGAAGCGACAATTTTGAGCATCCAGGGCTCCACAGTGCACAATAAACTAGCCGGCCAATTGGCGGGACGGGCATTGGTGCGTACTCTGGAAGAAATTCCACCCAATAAGGTAGATGTGATCGTCCAGCTAGAGGGCTATTTCGTCTTAGAAGTCCCCTTAAAAATCTGCGGACGCAAGAACTTCAAAGTGACGAGTCCACGGCGGACAGCAGTCCTCACAGCAGATTCGTCGAAAGTTCAGAGAGGCATCGTTGCTTGCATGAACGAAGGCCTCCTAATCGATGGTCTTCAGTTCGATGGCTTTGGGACTGATGGAATTTTCATCGAAAACTCTAAAAACACCGAGCTACGTAAATTAACAGTTCTAAACACTCGAAGTTATAAATGGAGCCAAGCAGCCATTCATTTGACGGGCAACGTAGCTGGTGCATACGTACACCATAATTATGTACGCTTCGCAGATTACGCAGGCATTTTGATCGATACGACTGGTGATTCAGACGTGTCAGGCGTACGTATCGGGTACAACGACGTCCGGGACTCTTGCCGAATTGTTGACGATTGCGGCGCAATTTACATCAATGATAGAGCGCGCCAAAGTCGCAATATCGTCATCGAAGAAAATCGTGTGGTAAATTTTGGACAATCGTCCGGAGGCGGTAGGGGCATCTACCTTGATGATTGGGCCTCGCATGCTCTGGTGCGCAGCAACACGATTCGTGGATCAGGCCGGTTTGCATTTCAAATCCACGGTGGCCATGACAACGTCATTCAAAACAATTGGATAGACTCTCGCCAGATCATGACGATCATGCTCTATCAGCCAGCAAACAGCAGCAATCGGTCGAAAATGGTAAACAACACATTCTCCGACAACACGATACTTGTTGAAAAATGGAAGCGCGACATAGTTCGCCGGATTGATCGAAGTGAGCCAGGCGGTCTGAGTGTGACGGGGAACAAGATATGCCAAGCTTCGGCATGCAGAGTATCACAGTGATCGAGCTTGCCCCTCACGCGTTCAGCGAAAATTTTAACCTTTGGATGGCTCGATGAGCCTTGCCAAGCGCAGCGCCCGCGCGGCCTTGTGGAATTATGGCGGTAACATAGCTCGCACCGTGCTGCAATTCGGCATCGGCGTTCTACTCGCGCGCCTGCTCGGCCCGCAGGAGTTTGGGCTTGTCGCTACCGCGGTACTTATGGTCAGCTTGGGGCAGTTGTTCGTGGATTTTGGCTTCAATGCCGCCATAGTACAAACCAAGGACTTGCGGCAGTCAGACATAGATTCCTTGGGCACACTTCAAATCCTACTCGGCGCGGGAATGTCTGCGCTTGCCTTTGTCATCGCTGGTGCGATTGCCGACTTCTTCCACGAGCCTGAGGCGACATGGATCATCCGGGCGATGGGGCTGATGTTCTTTTTGCGTAGTATTGGACAAAACGCAATCGCCCTGCTTAATCGCGACCTCCGTTTCAGGGCGGTCCAGATCAGCACCGTAGGCGGCTACGTGATTGGCTATATTGGAGTTTCTGTACCAATGGCCTTCATGGGTTACGGTGCTTGGGCTTTGGTGGGCGGCCAGCTAGTACAATCGGCCTTGCAATCGGCGCTAGCTATTCATCTTTACGGGCATTTCCATCCGCTCACCCTGAAGAGGGTTCGCAAGGAAATGCTGACATTTGGCCGCTTGGTGATCTCGGCAAATCTAGGGAGTTGGTCTCTTTCTAACGTGGATTCTCTAATTGTTGGTCACGTCCTGGGCTCGACTAGCCTGGCATTCTACAATCGCTCAATGAACTTGGCCATGGCTCCGACACAGGCAACTCTTTCAGGGCTTCAAAACGTCTTGTTCGCCTCGGCCTCACGCGCCCAAGACAATCCCGACGGCTGCAGAAGAGCGTTGTACTTCTGTCTTGAAATGATGATGCTGACACTCGGGCCCGTGCTCTGTGCCATAGCCGCGTGTTCGAGCACAGTGTTGTTGGCCATCTACGGGAAGCAGTGGATTTTTGCGGCTCCACTCCTCACGCCGCTATGTGTTGCAGCGGTGGTGAACGGCTTAGTTGGGCTGTTCGGTCCTATCATTATGGGAATAGGCCGGATCGAACGTGAGACGCGGGCTCAATGGATCGCAGCATTGCTGATGGCTCCGTCTGTCTATTGGGCAACGCACTACTCCGCTGTCGCCGTCGCATGGTCGATCATTGGACTGTACTTGGTCCGCCTGGCATTGCTAATTCACGCGCTGCACGCAGCCCTTCCGCTATCAGGGGCCAGACTTGCGCGCGCGACGTTGCCTGGTGTTGTCCTGTCTAGCGTATCAGCTGGCCTGACTGCAGCTGCTGACATTATGCTGAGGGGGAGTGAATTCGTCATGCTGCGACTTACAGTCGATGTCCTTGCTGGAGGAGCCGGTTCAATAATCGGCTTCGCACTATGCCACCGCGTTATCCTGCGAGGCGAGCTCGGAGCTATGTTGCAAAGCACGAACCATTTGCCTGGCTTCTTCAGAAGTTGGCTTGTCCGTATCCGTGTCGGCGACAAGCAGCAATCTATCTCCTGAAAGGCAATTTCTCGTGAATCGCCAATATAAAGCACAAGTTCTAAATAATCGTACTGACGACGATTACAGTAATTACGATGATGCTGACGAGCCGCTTTCTCTTGGCCAGAAGGCCGCTTTAGGGGCAGTTTGGATAACTCTTCTTACCGCCTTTTGGTGGACAACTAGCGTATCTGAATCAATTCTGTTGATTGGGACCTATAATCTCTCAGTCCAAGACCCTATGTTCGTCGCTACCACACTAGCTTTTATTTTAAATTTTTTCATAAGTCGTAAAAAATTCGACTTAATATATCTCTTATCTTTAATACTTCTCATTCTAACCGCAATTTGCCTTTTGCGTGGAATAATTTTTGGAGATTCGCCCGCACTACCATGGCTAAGGTCATATGGCTTGACATTTCCATACATTTTACTTGGAGTTACCGTTCCATATAGTAGGATATTTGCCGAAAAATTATCGTCGTCAATAATCATGGTGTCTTCATTGATAATGCTCTTGATGGTTGCAAGAGGCATATTTGGGGTGAGCTTTCTGATGTCGGCGGGAGGCGCAGGCCTTAATGAAGGAAGGTCTATTTCTGCGCATGGCGCCATAATACTCCTTCTGTCGCAAGCTGTTTTTTTGGGAAAATACATCTCCATTGATTATAGAAAAAAGCATTTATTTTGGTCGATATTGTCAATGCTTTTTATATTTGCGTCTGGGCAAGGCACTATATCCATCTGCTCGTTAATGATTTTTGGAGTAGTATTTGGATTTTCGCCTGGACGATTTGCCTATTTTAGGAAAATTCTTTTTGGCATGTCGGTGATATGCGCAATTTTAATATTGTTAATAGGGCCTGATGCAATATTTTCGATTTTCGATCCTGATTGGTCTAGTCGCCGACTTAACAATCTAGGATTCAGGGAGACTATATGGAATTCTTTCCTACTTGATTTGCCTAACAGGACTCTTACCGATCAGATTTTTGGAATGCCGGCGGGGCAAGGTCAGGCCATTTATGTCACAAGATCAATGAAATCTGCTTCAGGGACAGTATACTATGCCCAAGAATGGAACAGCGGACTTCACAGCATGTACTTAGGCCTTGTAAATGGACTTGGCTATGCTGGACTTGCTGTTTACACCTTAATATTGACCATCACGTCGGTAACCATATTGCTTAGCTCGCAATATAATAACGAATCATGGATATCAAAATGGTCCAGTCTCGCATTAGTAGCATCTGCAATTATTTTCGGATATTCTTATGACCTGAGGGGGGAATCAATGCTCATTCTATTTGTGCCTTTGATTTACACGAGGCAGTCGACTTTAATTAAAAAAAGTCGCATGAATATTTATTCTCAGGTCTGAGTGAGCACTTCCGGTGCAAAGGAGTATCAATGAAAGTTTTGCACATCTTGAACGAGCTGAGGTACAGTGGAGCCGAGATGATGCTTTCATCCGGAGCGCCATTCCTGATTCCCGAGGGCGGCGCGACAATCTTGGCGACAGGAAACACGGTCGGCGAATACGCCGATCATCTCGAGCTAGCTGGTTACGAGGTGCATCATATTCCCTTTGCTGCATCGCCCTCCTTTTTCGCACGCGTTTTTAAACTGGTGCGCCGGAACTTCGATGTCGTACATATCCATACCGAACGCGCGGCGATGGAGTACTCGCTGGTATGCCGAATAGCTGGTGTCCCCAGCATGAGGACCGTTCACAATGAATTTCTTTTTGATGGAGGGCTGCGCCTAAAGCAGATCTTGAAGCGCAGAGCATCTCGCCTTTTGGGCACCAAGCAAATAGCTTGCTCTGCCAGGGTGGCTCGCAATGAGCGTGCTCGCTTCAACAATCCAATGGCGTTTTACGACAATTGGATTGATACCACCAAGATCAGCGGCCAGGGCTCTGAACTCTTGCGGCATCAGAAGCGCGCAGCCTTGGGAATTGGCCAGAACGAACTCGTGGCTGTCGCGATCGGGAACGAGGCTCCCGCCAAAAACCTCGATGCGTTAGTCGAGGCTGTTGGAATGCTGCCAGAGGACCTGAATTTGACCGTCTACCATTGCGGGGCTTCCAGCGAGACTTTGCGCGCCAAAGCCGCAGCCCTCTCAGGGAATCGCCTTCGTTTGTTGGGTTCGGTAGGCAATGTTCCTGATTATCTGTATGCATCTGATATCTTCGTGTCCCCTTCCTTGTTTGAAGGAGGGCAACTGGTGTTGATGGAGGCAGCAATCGCCGGCCTTTATTGTTTAACGACCAAGGTGGGGGTTGCGGAAGAGTTTGAGGGTCAGGACAATGTCGTGTTTATTGATTCCGACCCGGCCTCCATTGCAAACGCCCTGGTTTCTGCTGCAAAGTTAAGAGCTGACGAACGTCAATCGGGATCGGACAGCTTGTCACAGTATGCGCTGTCTCGGTTCGTGCCGCAAATAGGCGCGCGCCGGTACGCTGATGCTTACCGAGCGCTGGTTGCATCCTAGCCGCGCAGTCCGTTTCGTGTGGATGTCACAATCCACAGGAATACGCGGTATCATCCATCCGGGTACTGACGCGACCCCGGGTTTGCCTCCAGCGGGGATTAAAGTCGGACGACTTTGTTGAGAAGTGGCTCGGTTTGTCTGAACAGCCTTTGATGTTTGATAATTGGATCGTCTGCGGGTTGGTTGTTCAATCTGCAGCTTGCGGGGCGTCATGAAGGTCGGGCGTAGCCCGGCCGGAGTGACGCCCCGCAAGTCGCGGCCAATTCACGCTGCCACGGCCTGCGGCAGATTGTCAAAGTAGGTTTGATTGGGCGTACGCCCACCGAGGCTCGAGTGAGGTCGCCGGGCGTTGTAGAAGCCCAGGTATCGGCTGATCGAACTGCGCGCTTCGCTGACCGAAGAGTAGGCGTGCAGGTAGACTTCCTCGTACTTCACCGAACGCCACAGCCGCTCGACAACGACATTGTCGCGCCAGGCGCCGCGCCCGTCCATGCTGATGGCAATCTTTTCTCGCATCAGCACGCTGGTGAAGGCCTGGCTGGTGAACTGGCTGCCCTGGTCTGTATTGAAAATCTCCGGCTTGCCATAACGCGCCAGGGCTTCCTCGAGCGCTTCCACGCAGAAGTCGGCCTCCAACGTGATCGAAATCCGGTGGCTGAGGACCTTGCGGCTGAACCAGTCGACGATGGCGACGAGATAGACGAAACCCTTGGCCATAGGGATGTAGCTGATGTCTGTCGCCCAAGCCTGATTGGGCTTCACGATCGCAAGTTTGCGCAGAAGATAGGGGTAGATCTTGTGCCCTGGCGCCGGCTTGGAAGTGCTGGGACGGCGATAGACAGCCTCGATCGCCATCTTCTTCATCAGGCTTGCGGCATGGCAGCGGCCGATCTCGATGCCCTCCTGGCGCAAAAAATCGCGTAGCATCCTGCTCGGCCCCTGTGCATTATTTGGGCACAGATTCACGGTAGCGGCTTGGTGAGCAAGGGCATGAAGCCGTCGGCATCGAGCTTGAGGTTCTCCGCCCAGACATAGTCGCCCGTCAGATTTATGTGGTCCCAACCCAAAGGGGAAAGCTGCGCCAAAATGGCAGGATCGACGGAGGCACCCCTTCGCTGCAATTCGCCAATGGCGCGGCCGAGATAGCGGCAGTTGAACAGGATTATCGCGGCGGACGTGAGATTGAGAGCCGCTGCCCGGATTTGTTGGTTCTCAAG
>CAACXH010000303.1_pt1 | contig 17038 bp, 17 predicted proteins | sample 2275881 | NCBI WGS metagenome assembly CAACXH01 (sample SAMEA5312483, study PRJEB27640) | indoor metagenome | biome: indoor environment; feature: controlled; material: polymer antistatic dissipative epoxy resin | place: Italy | collected 2014-05-27 | reverse complement strand
TTGAGGTTGCGGCAAGCGAGCCGTAATCACCCGCCCGCCGCTGGAGAGTTTCCGCTTTGACTGGAACTGCTCTACCCCAATTTTGCCCGTATCGCGTTCCATCTCTTTGCCGATGTTTGCGCTTTGAGGGTCTTTCCATGAAACCTGCCCGCACGCCGCTGCTGGTCGCCCTTCTGGCGGCCGCAGGTATTCTCCCCATCCCTGCCGCCCTTCCCGCCCGCGCCGACGACGGCAAGGTCGACCTTCAGGGCGAATGGACGACCGACTGCCTGAGGATCGGCAAGAGCGACTGGCACGGCGTCATCACCCGCATCACGATACGCGGCGACCGCATGCACGCCGTTTCGCAGATCTATGCCCGCAACGGCTGCCAGCAACCCACGGTGCAGGTGCGTTACGAAGGCACGCTGGATGGCGGTCTGAAAGAGCACGACAGCCTGCTCTTTGCCCATACCGTCACCTCGATCACCATGACGCCGAACGACGCAGACGTCGTTGCGCACTATAATGGCGACCCGAAAGGCGTCGGCTGCGGCCTGAGCGGCTGGAAGGAGAACACCCCCTTTAATGTCGAAGGCAGGACCTGCGCGGCCGCCAACTTCGCCGGCAAGGGAGATACCCTGTTCGACCGGGCATGGATCGACGGCAACCGGCTGCGTTTTGCCGCCTTTCCCGTCGAATGGTCCAACCGGTCACCGGACGACCGGCCGCAATCCCCGCTTGAAACGGTCTATTACAGAACATCATATTAGACGTAACGCGGCATCGGTGCCCGTTTTGCGGCAACAGGGCAACAACCTTTCCAATCCTTCATGTGACCTTACCGAAAGGTCACTTTTTGCAGCGCATTTTCCACATTAATGTCGCATATGACCGCAACAGAAGCTTCGCCGACGGGAGCGGCCAGTTCTTCCTTCCCGAGACCCAAGGCTTCCCTTCCCGAGACCCAAGAACCGACATGAGAAAATTGCTGCCCATTCTGGATTACGTGGTGCTCTTCGTTGCCGTGGCCGGCGCCGGGGTGGCCTACGCCTTTCTGGAATATGGCGGCGGCGCGCTGATCGGCGCGACCTATGCGTTATTTGCCTGCGCACCCATTCTCGCTTTTGAGCGCGGTTACATCATGCCCGGCCTGTCGCGGCGGGTCAGCGCATTGCCGACACCGGTCTATATCGCCGTCGGTCTGATCATCTATGCCGTTCTCGTTTTCTGCGGTTTCGGGCTTGGCGGCACCATCCTGTGGCTGAGCGGGATATTTCCCGGCACCTGGAAACGGGCGGTGCATGCAGAAGTGCAGACGCTCGTCTTCACCCTCATCGTCTGCGGCATCATCGTTTTTATCATGCGGGTGCGTGAACTTCTTGGTCGCGACATCTTCATCGATCTCATTCTCGGGCGCTATCGCCGGCCGGTCAGCGAAGACCGCGTCTTCATCTTCATCGATCTTGTCGGCTCCACCTCCTTTGCCGAAACCAATGGAGACCTGAAGGCCCAGGAGTTTCTCGGTGAAATCTTCGCGAGCTATGCCGCACCGGTCAGGAAACACGGCGGCGTCATCGATGACTATATTGGCGACGCCGCCATCATCACCTGGCCCTATCACATGGCGATCAGGCGGGCGGCCTGCGTGCGCTGTGTCTTCGATATTCTGGCGACCATCGAAGAAAAACGCAACATGTGGATTTCCCGCTTCGGTGAAGTGCCGCGCCTGCGCTTTGCCATCCATGGCGGGCCTGTCATTACCGCAGAAATCGGCGTCGACCATCACAAGATCACCTATTTCGGCGATACGGTGAACACGACCTCGCGACTCGAATCACTGAGCAAGATGCTCGGCCACCCGGTGCTGATTTCCGCCGACCTTGCCCATCAGCTGGTGCTTCCAAAGGGTGTGCGCAGCGAATATCTCGGCGAACATGCGGTCAAGGGCCGTGGCCAAACGCTGGGTGTATGCACGCTCAGCCAGTATCAGGCCCCTGCCGCATAAGGGCAATTGGCTGGAAAAAGCCGCGCCGTTCCGTTTGGATACGGCAGCCGTCATCAAAATTCATCAAAGCTTCAAACGACAATCACCTGCCTGTCATGCGGCGACCCTATCGCCTCAATCCTGTCTTCAACAGGTATCGAGGGGTCTCCATCATGAAGCACATTCTTTTCGCATCCTGCGCGGTTCTCGCGCTCGCCACCGCATCGCACGCGGCTGAGAAGGAGTTTCCGGCAAAGCTGGTCTCCCACGCCATTCTGCCGGCCAACACCATCATCGCCGCACCGACCGATGCGCCGGAGCACCTCAAGACGTCCGCCAAGTTCACCACGGCAGACCGCAAGCGCGCTGAAGGCCTCGGCACCGTGCCCGGCAAGGACGGCGTTCGCCCGACCGGCTTTTCCATGCCGTTCAACGGCCAGCCGATGCAGGGCTTTTCCGGCATCAAGGCAATGCCGGACGGCAGCTTCTGGAGCCTTTCCGACAATGGTTTCGGTTCCAAGCTGAATTCCAGCGACGCCATGCTGATGCTTCACCATCTGAAGTTCGACTGGGACGCCGGCAAGGTCAACGCGCTTGAAACCGTCTTCCTCTCCGACCCGGACATGAAGGCACCGTTCCCGATCGTTCTGGAAGGCACCGCAAAGCGTTACCTGACGGGCGCCGATTTCGATGTCGAATCCATTCAGCCGGTTGCCGATGGTTTCTGGGTGGGCGAGGAATTCGGTCCTTACATCCTGAAATTCACACGTGACGGCAAGCTGACCGACGTCATCGCCACCAAGGCCGGTGACATCGAGGTGAAGTCCCCGGATCACCCGGCTCTGGCCCTGCCCGGCAACCCGACGCAGAAAATGCCTGCCTTCAACCTGAAACGATCAGGCGGTTATGAAGGCATGGCGCTCTCCAAGGACGGTTCGAAGCTCTACGGCCTGCTGGAAGGCCCGCTCTACACCGCTGACGGACAGGTAGAGAAAACCGAAGGCGGTTCGACCGGCCTTCGGATCATCGAACTCGACACCGCCAAGAAAGAGTGGACCGGCCGCACCTGGCTTTATCCGCTGGCGGAAGGCGGCGAGGCGATCGGCGACTTCAACATGCTGGATGACGCGACCGCTCTTGTCATCGAGCGCGACAACGGTGCCGGCACCGCCGACAAGGCCTGCGCCGACCCCAAGGCTCCGGCCGCCGACTGCTTCGCCCGGGCTTCCAAGGTCAAGCGCATCTACAAGATCGAATTTAACGACGCCAATGTCGGCAAGGCCGCGCGCAAGATCGGCTATATCGATCTTCTGAAAATCTCCGATCCTGATAACAAGAAGCGCCAGGGCGGCGGCAACGGTTATTACGACATGCCTTTCGTCACCATCGAGAATGTCGACCGCGTTGACGCCACGCACATCATCGTCGGCAACGACAACAACCTGCCCTTCTCGGCCGGCCGCGCGCTGGACAAGGCTGACGATAACGAATTCGTCCTCCTTGAAGTCAAGGATCTGCTCGACGCCAAGTAAGCAAAACGGTGCCGGAACTGGTTCCGGCACCACCCGCGCGACCGCGCATATTCAACAGGGCGGAGCGTCCTTGCAGCCTCCAGGGGAGGCGCGGCGCTCCGCTTTTTTCTAGTCATGCCTGACCCGGAGCCCGGCTCCGAAACGGGAAAGACCCCTTCATGCAGGATCATGCCGAACGACTTTATTATGCGCTGAGGAAAAGCTGGTCGGGCGAGACCAGCAGCCTGTGGTCGCGGGAAAACCCCGCCCGCGGACAGGGCAGCGTCACCGCCCTGGTGGTTCAGGATATTTTCGGCGGTGAGATCGCCAAAACCGCCGTCAGCGGCGCCGATCATTTCTACAATATCGTCGATGACATTCGCTGGGATTTCACCTTCGCCCAGTTTGATATTCCCGTCGGTTATCAAGACAGGCCCGCCACCCGCACCGAAGCGATGGCAAAGATCACACCACTGCAATATGCCTATCTCAGCGCCTGCATCAGGAAGGCGTTGGGGCACGGTTAATCCACTTTAAAATGCATTGATCCCGGCGTTTCCCGCAATGCGGACACAATCCATGACATATGATCGGGCAACGAAACGAGGCGCACCAAGAGGAGAAATGCCCCGTGAATGACAGCTGCCCCATCCTGACACCCGCCGAACAGCAAGCCCAGGATATATTTGAACAAACAGAAGAAGCGATGATGGCTGCAATTTACGCGGCGCTTGAGCGGGCCAGCACAAAGGCCGCCGAAGAACTTCAGGCCATTGGCTCCGATATCGAGCCTCCCGCCTATGAATATTTTGTCGCCACCGCGCATCAGCAGCTCTTCCTGCGACTATGCGGAGCCGACGGGGAAACATTCGAAGGCGGGGACCCTGAAGTCGCATCCCATATCATCCGGAATGCGCAGAACATATCCGACCATTACTGGAGCAAGAGCCAAGCGAAGGCGGATGAAACTCACGACTGACGGCAAATGCCTTCTGCGTGATTTTCTGCCTAAAGACAGGGTGTTGCAGGACACGAGTGGCGCACAGGGTTGATCTTTAATAGGAGCAGCCGGCGCAACCGGGTCCTCTTAAGATTTACCGTCACAAGCCCTTCATCATCTCCGGATAGGCAGGCGCAAATCCGGAGACTGACATGGATTCGACCGCGCAATTCAATCGCCCAAAGATCGCCGAAACCGTTGTCCATTCGACAGCGAGCATCAGGGATTCAGGCATCGGCAAATGCTGTGAAATTTTGGCGGATACGGCGCTGAACAATGCCGAGCTGGGGGACTACTCGTATCTCGGGCCCCGTTGCATGGTTGGCGATGCGACGATCGGAAAGTTCTGCGCCATTGCCGCGGAGGTCAGGATAGGCGCTCCCAACCATCCGATGGACCGGCCATCCATGCATCGTTTCAGCTACTGCCCGGAATATTACTCGGCGGATGCCGTTCGCGACGACGCGTTTTTCGACCGGCGAAAGCAGGACCGCGCCGTCATCGGCAACGACGTCTGGATTGGGCACGGCGTTATTGTGCTGCCGGGTGTAAAGGTTGGAGACGGTGCCGTGTTGGCAGCCGGAGCGGTCGTTACCAAGGACGTGCCGCCCTACACCATCGTTGGCGGAGTTCCCGCGAAAATCATTCGCGAGCGGTTTTCGCGACCCATCGCGGAGCGGCTTGCCGCCATCGCGTGGTGGGATTGGCCATTCGAGACGATCATGGCGCGGCTTGCCGATTTTCAGTCAAGCGACATCGAAGCCTTCTGCGAGCGCTGGACCCCGCCGGCAACGCCCATCGCAAAATAAAACTCTCCCGTTGCGTTACTCGAACACGAACGCCAACCGCTTGCCCGTCAGTTTCGCCAGCTGCTGCAAACGCCCATCCAGACGCTCGCCGGCAAAATCGCAATAATCGTGCGGCACCACGAATTCCAGATCGAGATCGGGATTGGTGGATTTGCGGAATTTCAGGTGGTCGACAACGCCCGGCATCGAGGCCGAGAACAGGTAAACGACGCGTAGCAGGCCGCCGAGCAACTTGCCGAGTTCCAGCAGCCGGTCGCCCGCCATGGCCGCCAGCGGCTCGGTGGTGCCGTTGTCGTTCAGTCCCTCGAAGCGATAATAATTGGCGAGCGCAATATAGGCACGGCCCGGATGGGTGATGGCGACGAAGGAGGAATGGGCGATGATGTTGAGCGCCTGCAGGCCGCGATAATCCGGATGGGCACGCCAGCTGATATCGGCGAGAAGGCAGGCTGCCTGGCGGTAACGGCTTTCTTCTTCCGTCTCGTCGATGCCGAAGACAGGAAAGGTGCGGCCGCTCCAATCCGCCAGTTCACGCGCATGTTCGGGCGAACGGGCGCGCAGAATGGCAAGTTCGTCGGCCGTGACCAGCAGCGGGTCCAGATCACGCTCCGTTTCCGTCAGCAGCGAATAGAGATAACCTTCGCGCACGCCCTGCGCGGAGAAGGCGATCTTTGCCGGCTTCATCACCTTCAGAACCTCGCGCATGGCGATGGCGCCGAAGGGCAGAAGCGAACGGCGGTTCTTGGAAACTGCCTGCCAGGCCGGATCCTTGCTGTCCCTGGAGAGAATGACCTCCTCCAGAAAATTCAGCATTTCCTCCAGCGGCAATTCATATCCCTGCATCATATGCAGCGGGTAACCGGTGATTTCCATATGCAGCTTGGCGATGTTTCGCCAGGTGCCGCCCACGGCATAAAAGGTGCGCCCCTCACCCGCTGTCAGCAGCTTTGCGAAGGATTTTACGTGTTTTCTGGCAATGGTCGCTGCTTTTTCGAGCGAACCATCCGATTGCTCGGAAAGCCTCAGGCCACCGAGCGGCAGGGTAATGCCCTCGCCGCAGCTTTTGCCCTTGATGTCGATGAGTTCGAGCGAACCACCGCCGAGGTCGCCGGCAATGCCATCCGGATCATGGAAACCGCTGATCACCCCATAAGCGGAATAAAGCGCTTCCTTTTCACCTGACAGCACCTCGACTTCGCAGCCGAGAATGGCTTCTGCCTCGCGGATGAAATCCGGACCGTTTTCCGCTTCACGCGCCGCCGCCGTCGCCAGCACGTAAAGTTCCTGCGCCTGCGCCTGTTCGGAAAGCGCGTGGAAGCGCCTGAGCGCCATCAGCGCCCGGCTGACACCTTCCTCATGCATGCGGCCCGTCAGCGCCAGTCCTTTGCCAAGGCCGCAGAGGACCTTTTCGTTGAACAGCACCGCGGGGGCGCGGGAGAGACCTTCATATACGACGAGACGAACGGAGTTCGAACCAATATCTATGACGGAAACGGGGGCAAGGCCGGTCAGCCGCCCCTGTGCTTCTGATCGAGTCATTCAGCCTGTTTCTTGCGGGAAGAAATCAACCCGGCAATCAATTTGGGCGCACTGGATTTCAAGGCTTCACCACGTCCGGAAAGGCTGGGATTGGTCATGAAATAGTGCTGCGCGTTGAACGGTTCTTCGCCTTTACGCACCTCGATGCGCCTCGACGTTCCGTCCGCAAGTATCTCGTAGCTCTGCTGGTTGTCAATGAGATTGCCCAGCATAATCTGTGAAAGAACCTGCTCGTGCACGGTGGGGTTGGTGAGCGGCACCAGCGTTTCGACACGGCGATCAAGGTTGCGCGGCATCATGTCGGCCGAGCCGATATAGACCAGCGCCTTGTCGGAGGGCAGCCCGAAACCGTTGCCGAAGCAGAAAATCCGGCTGTGCTCGAGGAAGCGGCCGACGATCGATTTCACGCGGATATTGTCCGACAGTCCCGCCACCTGCGGACGCAGGCAGCAGATGCCGCGTATCACCAGATCAACCTCCACACCCGCCGCACTGGCGCGGTAAAGCGAATCGATGATCTCAGGATCAACCAGCGAATTCATCTTCATCCAGATCGCCGCCGGCGCACCGCGCTTGGCATGCTCGATCTCTTCGTTGATGTGCTTCACGATGCGCGAGCGCAGCGTATAGGGCGAAATCGCCAGCTTCATACCCTCTTCCGGCTCACCGTAACCGGTGATGAAATTGAAGATATTCGCCATGTCGTGGGCGATCTTCGGGTTGCAGGTGAAGAAGGAAAGGTCAGTATAAATCTTGGCGGTAATGGGGTGATAGTTGCCGGTGCCGAGGTGGCAATAGGTTCTAAGCTTGCCGTCCTCGCGGCGCACCACCATCGACATCTTGGCATGGGTCTTCAGTTCGATGAAACCGAACACCACCTGCACGCCGGCCCGTTCCAGGTCGCGCGCCCAGCGGATGTTGGCTTCTTCGTCAAAGCGGGCCTTCAATTCCACCAGAGCGGTGACGGACTTGCCGGCTTCGGCCGCGTCGATCAGCGCACGGACGATCGGGCTGTCATTGGAGGTACGGTAAAGCGTCTGCTTGATGGCGAGGACTTCAGGATCACGCGCTGCCTGCAGCAGGAACTGCACGACCACATCGAAACTTTCATAGGGGTGGTGAACCACCATGTCCTTTTCGCGGATGGCGGCAAGGCAATCGCCGGCATGTTCGCGCACGCGCTCGGGGAAACGGGCGTTGTAAGGCTCGAATTTCAGGTCGTCGCGCGGCGCGCGCACGATTTCCGAAATGGTGTTCAGCGCGAGAAGACCGGGCAGAACCGCGACGCGATTGTCCGGCACGCCAAGCTCATGCACCACGAACTGACGCAGCGACTGCGGCATTTCGCTGTCGGTCTCGATGCGGATGACGGAGCCGCGACGGCGGCGCTTCAGCGCGCTTTCGAAGAAACGGACCAGATCTTCCGCCTCTTCCTCCACCTCGATATCGCTGTCGCGGATGATGCGGAAAGTACCGAAGCCGCGAACGGTGTAGCCCGGATAAAGCCGGTGGATGAACAGGCCGACCACATCTTCGAGCGTGATGTAACGAATGGCGTTCTTGTCATCCGGCAGGCGCACGAAGCGGTCGAGTGCGGGCGGCAGGCGCAGCAGCGCCGTCATAGGCTCGCGGCCGTTGACGCTGTCGAGCTGCAGGCCCATCGAGAAGCCGAGGTTGGGAATGAAGGGGAACGGGTGCGCGGGATCGATGGACAGCGGCGTCAGCACCGGGAAAATACGCTCTTCGAATTCGGTGCCCAGCCAGGTGCGGTCGGCATCGGACAGCGCGGCAGGCCGCACGACGAAGATTTCTTCCTTGGCGAGATATTGCTGCAGCACGGCGAGCGAGGCCTGCTGCTCCATCTGCAGATTGTCGATTTCCTTCAGAATGTCTTCCAGCTGCTCGGCGGGCGTCTTGCCATCCGGCGTCCGGACGGTGATCTTCTGGCGAACCTGGCCTTCGAGGCCGGCGACGCGGACCATGAAGAATTCATCGAGGTTGGCGGCAGAGATGGAGAGGAAACGCAGCCGCTCCAGAAGCGGATGATCCGTATTCAGCGTTTCTTCGAGAACGCGACGATTGAACTGGAGCCAGGAGAATTCGCGGTTCACAAAACGGGCGGGGCTATCCCAGAGGCTCTCGCCCTCGGTCACCGGCTGAACCTTGTTGAAGTCTTCCTGCGCGATAGCGTCCATGCCCTGTTCCATCCCCTGACCTGTTTCCGTCCCGTGATCCTGTTGCATCGCGTGATCGTCCTTCTTGCCCGTATAACAGTTTGACGACGGAACTGTGACAGTCGTCAATCGACATCCAGCCCGCCGCCCGCCGCTGCGCTGTCCATCATATTGAGGACTTCCGCCGCCAGCGGGCGTGTTATTCTCGTTCCGCGCGCAAGCGCCAGCCTGTCGATGCGGTCCACAATCGTCTGGGCCGTATCGAGCGAGCGCTCCATTCTATTGACGATGTAACCTATGAGTTTGTCATCCATGTAAAGCTGCCGGTCAGCGAAGAGTTTTACCAGCACCTGCGCCAGCAGCCCTTCATCCGGCTCACCCGTCTCCACCACCGTCACAGCCTTCAGGCGCGAGCGCAGATCCGGCAGCGTCACCGGCCACGCCGCCGGCCATTGCCGGCTTGTCATCAAAAGTGTCGTACCGTGCTGGCGCACGCTGTTGATGACGTGGAAGAGTTCGGTATCGTCAAAACCGCGGCGGTCGGCATCCTCGAAAAGAACGGGTCCGCTCTCAGCCGCGCGCGCGGCATCGCCGCCGGCCTGCGGGTGGATATCCCGGGCTCCGGCGATGTTTTTCCAGATATTGGCGAGATGCGATTTTCCCGAACCGGGCGGCCCGGCCAGCACGACGACCGGAGCGCGCCAGTTCGGCCATTCATCGACAAGGCTGACGGCGGCCGCAAGCGACGCGGACACAAGGAGATCGTCCCTGCCGGAGGCGGCCTGGTGTGAAAATGCGAGCGGCAGCTGCTCGGCCTTCGACCGGGCGTTATCGGGTTTGATTGGGTCAGTCATTGTCAGCCCTGACCATCCACCTTGGCGGAGGACGTTTCCTTTTCTTCCAGGCCAGGATTGGCTTCCCAGGGAAGATTGGCAGCGTGTCCGTGATAGAGATCGCTTTCAAGATACCGCGACAATGCAAAGCGGACAAGCACGCCGACGGCGGCCGCCGCCGGAACCGCGACCAGAAGGCCGACGAAACCGAACAATGCGCCAAAGGCGAACAAAGCGAACATCAGCCATACCGGATGCAGACCAACGCTTTTGCCCACGAGCTTCGGCTGCAGGATATTGCCTTCGATGAACTGGCCGGAAAAGAACACGGCGAGCGTCAGAAACACATAGATGTAGTCCGGCCAGAACTGCACGATGGCGACACCGACGGCAAGGATGAGGCCCACCATGGAGCCGATATAGGGAATGAAGCTGATAAGGCCGGAGAAGAGACCGATCAGCAGGCCGAAATTCAGGCCCACCAGCGACAGGCCGACGGCATAATAAACACCGAGAATGATGCAGAGCGACCCCTGCCCGCGCACGAAACCAGCGATCGTCTTGTCCATGTCGCGGGCGATCTGGCGGACGGTATGCACGTAGTCGCGCGGTATCCAGCTATCGACCTTGTCGATCATCCGGTCCCAGTCGAGCAGCAGGTAGAAGGCGACAACAGGGGTGACGACCAGCAGCGACACGACATCGACCAGCGATTTGCCGGAATTCCAGATCTGCGTCAGCAGGGTGCCGATGAAACCGGCGCCTTCGGTGAGGAGCTTGGAGAAATTCTCCTTCACGGCGTCGATCTGGCTGCTGACCCAGTCCGGCAGCAGGTTGGTATCGGCACCGGCAATCAGCTGCTGCAAGGACGAGATATATTGCGGAATACGGGTGATGAATTCCGAGGCCTGGGCGGCGATGAGCGGAATGATGATGATGAGCGACAGCGCGAAGATCAGCACGAAGGAGACGAGAATGACGACCGTCGCCATCAGCCGGTTGAGACCGCGACGCTCCAGCCAGTCGGCAACCGGGTCAAGAAAATAGGCAAGCGCCATGCCCGCCACGAAGGGCAGCAGAATGGAGCTGAAGACCATCAGGAAAAGGACAAAGACGGCAAGCACGCCGATCCAGAAAAACACCTGCCGGCGCAGGCTCATACCGCTTACATGGGGTTGCATTCATTCATCCTCTTGTCGCCGTGCCGTCACCGCCCAAGATGGAAATAGGATGCCCATATGCAGATGGTCAAGACCGCCGCGGTTACGCACAGGCCACAGGCGACCGCAGGCCTGACCATCTTTTTCCCATGCAGGCTCGTCCGGCCGGCAAAATCCCGCGTTTCCGGGGCTTCTGGCCGCAACGGCAGGTTGACCGACCGCCGATATTGGACAAATATCAAATAATAGTCGGGCGAGCCCGCAGCGCTCTGTCATGTCCGGCGACCGGAGGCACGATGCAAGGCACCAGTGAAAATGGCATCGCGGAACACAATGCCGGTCTTTTCGACCACCCCAACATTGCCGAGTGGTACGACAACCAGCAGCTTTACCCGGCCGAACGCATCATTCTCGACCAGTTTCGCCATGCCTATGCCGGCAAACGGCTGCTTGATCTCGGGGTTGGCACCGGAAGGACGACGAAGCCACTCCTGCCGCTGGTGGGCGATTATATCGGCATCGACCGTTCGCAACCCATGCTGGCGCTGGCGCGGCGCAATTTCCCGACAGCCACCTTTCTCGACATGGATGTGCGGGCGATCGGACAATTTGATGCGGAACGCTTTGACTGCGTGCTCGGGGCGCTCGCGATTTTAAGCGCGTTCGGCCATGAAGATCGGCTCGCCATCATCCATGCCATCAGCCGCATTTTGGCGCCCGGCGGTTATTTCATCTTCTCGTTTCATAACCGGCAGTGGAAACGGGCCGGCGGCATGCCGTTGCACCGGCGATCCTGGCACCCGCGGGAAGTGGTGAATTCGCTGCATCCGCAAAGCTGGATCAACTATCTGCGCCTGCAACCGGCCACCCGGCAGACGCCTGAATATGCCATTCTGGTGGATCAGGCGCATCGCTGGAGCGGCCTGTTTTATTTCATCGACCTTGCCACCCAGACCCGCCAGCTGGAAGCGGCGGGCTTCGAAATCGTCGCCCGTTTCGGCGAGAACGGCCGACCGATCGAGGAAAATTCCGATACGTCCAATGACGGCCTGCTCAATCTCGTCTGTTGCATCGGTTAGCCTGCATCGTGAGCGCCTCACATCGCAAGCCCTGCCCAAGCCGTTAAAAACCGGAGCTTTTGCCACTCAAACCCTTGCATAAGGCCCCGTGCCGTGCGAATGGCGACGCCAAAGGAACCAGCGGAGACGAGAGCCATGAGCCAGTCGGGCAAGAACGGTCTTACCTATAGTGACGCAGGTGTGGATATCGACGCCGGCAATCTGATGGTCGAGAAGATCAAACCGGCGGTGCGCTCGACACGGCGTCCCGGCGCAGATGGTGAGATCGGCGGCTTCGGCGGCCTGTTCGATCTGAAGGCAGCTGGCTTTACCGATCCGGTTCTGGTGGCCGCCAATGACGGCGTCGGCACCAAGCTGAAGATCGCCATCGACGCGGATTATCACGACACCGTCGGCATCGATCTCGTCGCCATGTGCGTCAACGATCTCGTCGTTCAGGGCGCCGAGCCGCTGTTCTTCCTCGATTATTTCGCCACCGGCAAGCTGGACCCGGATCAAGGTGCTGCCATCGTTTCCGGCATCGCCGCCGGTTGCCGCGAATCCGGCTGTGCGCTGATCGGCGGCGAAACCGCCGAGATGCCCGGCATGTATTCCGATGGCGACTATGATCTCGCAGGCTTTGCGGTTGGTGCGGCCGAACGTGGCCAGCTTCTGCCGGCCGGCGACATTGCCGAAGGTGATGTCATTCTCGGCCTGTCTTCTTCCGGCGTTCACTCCAACGGCTTTTCGCTGGTACGCAAGATCGTTTCGGTTTCCGGTCTTGGCTGGGACGCCCCTGCCCCCTTTGCCGAAGGCAGGAAGCTTGGCGAAGCACTGCTGACACCGACGCGCATCTATGTGAAGCCGCTTTTGAAGGCGATCCGCGAGACCGGCGCGCTGAAGGCGTTGGCGCACATTACCGGCGGCGGTTTTCCGGAGAATATTCCGCGTGTTCTGCCCAAACATCTCGCCGCCGAGATCGATCTCGACGCGATCAAGGTTCCGGCGGTCTTCTCGTGGCTGGCAAAGACCGGCGGGGTCGAGGCCAAGGAAATGCTGCGCACCTTCAATTGCGGCGTCGGCATGATCGTGGTCGTTTCGGCTGAAAATGCCGGCAAGGTTACCGACGCTCTTACAGCGGAAGGCGAAACCGTGTTCCCGCTCGGCCGTATGGTCGCCCGGCAAGAGGGCGCACATGGCACGATCTACAAGGGTACTCTCGGCCTATGATGCGCGCCGCCTTGTCGTCCGGTCGCACACGTGTCGTCGTTTTTATCTCCGGCAGCGGCTCCAACATGGTGTCGCTGGCGAAAGCCTGCCAGGCGGCGGATTTTCCGGCTGAAATCGTCTGCGTCATCTCCGACAAGGCTTCAGCGGGCGGGTTGGAAAAAGCCCGGGATCTCGGCATTCCGACGCTCGTCTTCGAACGCAAGACCTATGCCAGCAAGGCCGAGCATGAGGGCGCCATTCTTGCCGCACTCGGCGAAATCGCGCCCGACATCATTTGCCTTGCCGGTTACATGCGGTTGATATCAGGGGAATTTATCGCTCCCTATGAAGGCCGCATCATCAATATCCACCCTTCCCTGTTGCCGCTTTTCCCCGGTCTCAACACCCATCAGCGCGCCATCGACAGCGGCATGAAGATTTCCGGCTGCACCGTGCATTTCGTGACCGAAGGCATGGATGAAGGCCCGACCATCGCTCAGGGCGCTGTTCCCGTCCTTTCCGACGATACGGCCGAGACGCTCGCGGCGCGGCTCCTGAGCATCGAGCATCAGCTTTACCCACTCGCCCTGAAGCGACTTGCAGAAGGCAAGGTGCGGATGGAAGGCGGCAAAGCCGTCTTCACGGGCAATGAAAGTAAACCCGAGTATTCCAGTCTGATTTCCACTTTCTGATAAAGGCACCACTAAAGTACAACAATACTTAAAGTGGTATTTCCGGCAAAATAAACCGATAATTTACCATAATCATCTCTAGTGCCTGCAACGGCCCCGCATTTCGGGCCCTCCGGTCATTCAGGAGCGATTATGCCATTTTCGAGATTTTCCCTGCCGCTTTCGGCAATTTTGCTGATGAGCACCAGCCTGCCACTCGCCGCCGAACAAAGCGGCATTACCGCCTCGCTGGACGCCGGTGTTCTCAATCTCAGGGCAACTGAAACCGTTCATATCGGCGGCAGCAAGCTGAGCGAGCTGGAATGGGAAACGAAAAACGCCATGGCGTTGCGCGGCTCTCTCGGGCTTGAGCTTGCACCCGGCTGGCGCGTCAAGGCGGAAGGCCGCGTTGGCTTCGAGGGCGACGGCTACATGACCGACTATGACTGGTATCGACCGTTTTCCCGTGACACCTCCAAGAACAACTGGGCCAGTCGCTCCCAGCATGATGACACACGGCTTGACCACTATTTCTCAGGCAGTCTCGAACTCAATCGCATGTTGCTGGACGATCCGCAGCAATATCTGAGCGCAGGCGTGGGTTTTCGCTATACGGATGTGCAATGGACTGCCAATGGCGGCAGTTTCGTTTACAGCCTCTTCTCGCCAAGGGATGGGCGTATCAATTTCGCTGATGGCGAAAAAGTTATTACGTACCGCCAGCAGATACCGGTTTTCTACGGCAACCTGACCGGCGGGCAGAGATTCGGCAACTGGTCGCTCAATGCGGGTCTCGAAGGCGGCGCAATGGTGTCGGCAAAGGCAACCGACGACCATTGGCTGCGCGACATGCGCTTTACCGATAAATTCGACGTTGCCGGCATGTTCGGGGTGAAGGCGGGTGTTGCCTATGACCTGACCCAGAATGCCTCAATCTATATAGATGGCGCCTATGTATATACCAGCCTCGGGCGCGGAGACACGCATTATAGCGGCGCGGGCGCCGGAAACATGACATCGGAAAAGAATGCCGGCGGCGGCGACCTGCAGTCGATTTTCGTGGGCGCTGGTATCAAGGGCCGGTTCTGACACCCAATGAGGTCCGCCCAAAAACCGCGCCTCGTTAAAGGCGCGGCTTTAATTTATGGGCACAGTGCCCAGCCAGCATCTAAAACCAGTCCTGCTGCCAGACATAATCACGGTAGGCCCATGGCGGCGTGTTGGCCAAGGTTGCCTTGGAATATATCTTCAACAACTCGGCACCGAAGGTTGAAGCACCAGGAACAAGCCCGACTTCCCATTGAAAATGCCACCATTCCGCGCCGAGATAATCGCCACCCTTCTCGAAGGCTGCGCGTGCGCGGATCGGTTTGAAACCGTTCTTGGCAAAAAGGGCGGTCAGGTCGAGGAAATGACCCGTGACGGACACTCCCTTGACGCGGTTCTTGTTGGTCACGACATCGGCGATCGTCTGCTGCGGCGGCAAAGCACCTTTTTCAGCCTTATCCTGCCAGCAACGGGCATAAACATTGTAGCGACGCTCACCGATCCGCTGAGCGACATAGGCGTCGGTCGCCGGATCCTGCATGCCGCTCCAGATGAAAAGATCGAGCGCCCGCCCTGAGTAGTGAAAGGAAGTGGCGCTGCGGTTTTTGCTGACCGTGGCGTTCAAATCGCGGATGCCGCCGGAAGATGTCATCAATCCACCCTGACGATGGACCTCATCGCTAACCTGTCGGTAAGCCATCATCACATCGCTGCGAAGTTTGACCTGTCTATAGCCCTTTTCTTTGCCGGAACCGAATTCGTTTGTAGGGCAACTCTCCACGCTGTAACCCGCAGGCGATCCGAGTGACATTGGCGACGACAACTCACGCTGCCTTATGGCGAACTCTTTTTCGAGTGCAGCAAGCGTCACCGGCCCAACACGACCGTCTTCGTAAAGCCCACTATGCGCCTGAAAAGACAGAACTGCCTCTTCCGTATCCGCACCGAAGACGCCGTCCGTCTCGAGGCTTTCGTAATCGGCAGAAGCCGATTTACGCCCCTCGAAATGCAGAAAATTCAAAATTTCCTGGACAGCTTGCACGGCACTGCCGCGCGAACCTTTTTCCAAAATCATAGCCAGCCCCCAGCCGCTTGTGAACCTAGACACAACAAGCTTATCTGGGTTGATAAATTAATCAATAACAATCTTTAATTGAATTTAAAGTAATTTAGAGTATAATATCGGAAACATTATTTGTTTTCGCATAGTCTTTAATATTAAAGGCTGTGACGGTTGAGCATTGCCCATTGCAGCAAGATAATCGTCTTGGAATCGGTAATTTCACCGGACGCGATCATCGCAAAGGCTTCGTCGAGACCGTAAGTCAGAACTTCCAGATCCTCGCCTTCGCTTTCCAGGCCGCCGCCGTGGCCGGCCTGCACGTCGAGATCGATATGCGCAACGAAAAGGCTGACCTTTTCCGTCAATGTTCCGGGGCTGGCATACATGTCGAAGAGATAATCGACCTTCTCGACCGCGTAGCCGGATTCCTCCATCGCCTCACGGCGAATGGCGTCGGCGGCATTGTCGTCATCGAGAAGGCCTGCCGGCACTTCGATCATGAAGCTTGGATCGCCGTTTACGAAGGCGGCGGGGCGGAACTGGCGCACCATCACCACGCTGTCGCGCTTTTTATCGTAAAGCAGAATGGCGGCGGCGCTGCCGTGGTCGTGCACTTCGCGCACGATGCGGATCGTTTTGCCATCCGGCATGCGCTGGTCGAAAATAAGCTTCTGCATATGCACGAAGCCCTTCCAGACCGTCTCTTTTTCCACCAGCCGTATTCTGTCCGCCTCGCCGGCAGCAGCCATTTTCAATGAACGGTCCATAATCACTCCGTAGACAATCCCTCAGATGGAGAGGGACACTTTGTTCAGGGCCGCCCATTGCAGCAGCATGATCGTCTTTCCATCGCAGATATCGCCGGTTTCTATCATTTTCATCGCATCCGCCAGTGAAAACTCCAGAACCTCGATGTCCTCGTCCTCGTGTGCGGCACCGCCGCCCTCCTCCACCCGATCCGATGAATCGATGATGGCGGCAAAAAAGTGCAGAATTTC
>CAACXH010000019.1_pt1 | contig 17307 bp, 9 predicted proteins | sample 2275881 | NCBI WGS metagenome assembly CAACXH01 (sample SAMEA5312483, study PRJEB27640) | indoor metagenome | biome: indoor environment; feature: controlled; material: polymer antistatic dissipative epoxy resin | place: Italy | collected 2014-05-27 | reverse complement strand
CTATAATACAGGCTCTCGGCGATCCCTTCGCGGCGGCAAATCGCGGCGATGCTGTCTTCGCCACGCAGACCTTCCAGCACAATACGGATCTTCTCCTCCGACGAATGGTGCTTGCGCGTCGCGCGGCGGATGTCCTTGATTGTCTTCTCGGCCGCCGATGTCTGCGGCCCGGTTTTCTGTCTCATCTTCGCTTCCTTTGATAGAGCTACGATGAGCCGAAAATCCTCTCTTCCCAATTAAAACACTTCTGTCTCAAAGGCGCTGATCCGGGACACTCGTGCAGAGCTACAATCTTTTCTGTAGTGAGAGGCTCGTCTAGCGATTGTTCCGTAATTCGGCTCGCCGATCCGGATTGAAGATACCAACGCCTCTTTCCCTCCTCAACAGCCGCAATGAGAGATGCGATTTCCACTGCTCTCTCCTCCGCAACGGCGGATGCAGCGAGGAGCTTCTTCGTGATTGGATCGATAACGTCTGTTAGCAGCCGAGTATCAAAGTTTACACTCTCGCCTAGGGCCTGCTCCGGCAATTCATGCTTGCTGCAAAGCGCGATAGAGTAGTCAAAGGTCAGCTTTTCGTCTGAACAAACAAACGTTCCGTCAGCTCGTTCTCTTATCGAAAAAGATTCCAAACTATTTTGTGAGGTCACCAAACTTAAGAATCCGGTGCGCTGCTTAGCGATTTCGACATACGGAAAGCGCTCAACCAGAGAAGCCTGAAACTCGTCGCTGGTCAACTCATGTCTGTGAAAAGGATTATGGAGACCTCGCGCCTCGCTGTATAAAACCCTATCTGGCGAAGATATTATTAGCAACCCATCCGGAGTGAGCACTCTAGAAACTTCAGCAAGAAAAAGATGCTGCTCACTCTGTGTAAGGTGTTCGATTGTTTCAAAAGACACTACTACTTCTACGCTGCTATCTGACAACGGCAGCTCAGTGGCGTTACATCTGCTAAATTTTAGGTTTTCTTGGATATATTTTTCTGAAGCAGTGTCGATTGTCTCTTGATCTATATCGACTGCAATTACTTGTTGAGCTCTTTCCGCTAAAAGCGCACTACCATATCCTTCGCCACAGGCGACATCGAGAACGATCTTGCCGCTTACATGGGCTAGCGCAAGACGGTATCGATGCCAATGCTCAAGGGCAATCTGCAGACCCATTGTAGGCGTAAATCTCTCTCCGTCAGATTTCACTTTGAGTTCCTAATCTTTAATAGCAGAGCTTTAGGCGGCTACATTTCAGATTTTATTAGGCTTCACCCCTATATCGGAAACCAAGTGGCGCACAAGCCGGGGCCTGCTTAAACAGGGTCAACTTACGTCGAATTGAACCGCTCTGCGTTTGCCGGAGGCTCCAAATTCTGAGAGTGTGGAGCCGATGTGAGCAAGACAACAAACAAGTTTTCACCTGAAGTCCGTGAGCGTTTCATTCCGGCGATATCGTAAGCAATGACGAGCCGCTCGAAACGGTAGTAGAGTGATATGGGAAACGTGAGGTAGTTGGTAAAGGTTGAACGTCAGGAACGCAGAAGGAACCGTCAGGAATCTGGAAGTGTTTATCCAACAGGACACGATCACAGGCTATTGCCACGCATCAGGAAACAATCGACAAACAATCTCCATGGCGGCCGCGTCTGTTCCCGCAGCCGAATAGAAATTCCCACGGACTTGATATTTATCCGCGAGCAAACGGAAAAAGCTGACCACCAAGTCGGATACCGGTGGGATTGACCGCTCCCAAAAATCGTCCAGCCCACTCTGATATGTTAGCCCGTCAATATCGTAGACGGCTCGCCCAAGCACCTTGACAGGCTTCCCCAGTCGCAGTGCCGGCAATGCTGCAGTTGAGTTCACGGTTACGACCCCGCTCGCCTTTGTATAAAGATGCTCCAGGTTTCCTCCGTCAATTACGGAAATTCTACCCTCAGCCCTATACTTTACCGCCACCTGATAGACGACGGATTGCCAATCGATGAGCCCATTGTCAAGTGGATGTATTTTAATCAGTAAGCGAGTGCGCTCTGACGCATGCTTTGCAAAAGACGCAACGACAGTTTCAATCGCATCTTCCTGGCCATTGAAATCAGAATGCGCCCGGAGTTGATAGTCTGTCTGCAGCTGGAGCGGATATACGAAATACGGCTGCTCATTTGCATGGGCAATATGGAAGTTGATGGCAATTTCTGCCTCACTTCGTCTCGACTTGCTCCGTAAAAGCCGGCGAACCCATCCTGCATATTCTGCCAGCGGATGAAACACTGCATGGCGCTCGTAGTGCGGATACAAGAACCAGAAGAACACGTTTGATAAGTTGTAGAGCAGGTCATAACTGGCTTCTGTCAGAAACGTCTGATGATAGCGCTGCGTCCAGTCCGGTTCAGGAAGCTTCTCAGCGGCCGCCAATATGACCGCTGGATCTTTGGGAAAGCGAGAGTTGCCAGACATGCCGTCTCGCTCGAAGGTAACCCAATCTGGCCGGAGGTAACCCATCTCGACAACATGGACTTGAATGTCCAGCGCGTGGGCAGCTTTCGTTGCTGCCTTGTGGTAGGGCCGCTCTTCGCCCAGCAAGATGAGATCGGTTACACCTTTATCGCTTAGGAAACGTGCAATGTAAGCTGGCCAGTCAGCTCTTCTACCGCGGTACTCGACGGCTACCTTGCGCCCCCAAAAGATCCGATCGCCGAGATTGAAGTTGATCCGAAGGCAGGTATGGCCGGCCACTTCCAGCCTTTTCGCTATTTTCGCGAAGAGTGGCGAGGATGGCCCCTGCAAAAACAGGAACACTTTCCGTTTAGTATCTGCCTGCGACTGGGCGACACTCATGTCTTCGTCTTCCAAGAGAAACGTGAATGATCAACAAGCGACCGCATCAGGTTCCATGGCGCGGCTTCCGTCGGTGCAGTGGGCCGAGCAGTTGAGCATTTCGCGGTACCCAAAGACACCAGAACATAATCTGTTCGTGGATCAGGGAACGGATCGGCAAAGGATTTGAGCAGCGGTGCATGATCTCCGTAGAAAAGCAGCCAGACTGGGCGCTTCTGCGCCTCCAGAAAGTTCGATAGATAGCCTAGAGCATCATCGGCCTTCCGCAGGAGTTCCGTGTAGATTTCGATCGGGTCAGTCAACGTGCCAACACGTCCAGCCTCCCACGGCCCGTGGTTCGCCATCGAGGCCACGAATATGAAACTTGGTTGGAGCTGATCACTGTTTTCGATCGTCTCTATGACCCTTGTCGCCAGACGTCGATCACTGACATAGGGGCCATCTGTTGAGGGATCGTGGTCGAAGGCGTCCAGCATAGTCATGTCCTGGAAGCCGAGAAGTGGCATTGCCTTGTCGCGGAAGAAGAAAGTCCGGTCATACGGATGGATAAAATGCGTAGACCAGCCCTGGCTTAAGAACCACTTCGGCCATGCAACGTCGGCATAGTATTCGGCGCGCAGATAGGGGTAGCTGGCATCAGCATGTGCGTGTTCCGGTTGCAGCCCGGTCAGAACGGCAAATTCTGTCCGCAATGTATAGCCACCCTCAAACACATTTGTCACGCGTCCCCACTGGCTCGCGCGCTCACGCAGCGCATCCAGATGGGGTAGACTGAGATCGTCTACACCGAAATGCCGCAAGTCGATGAAGGATTCCGACTGCCAGACAACCAACAACGGCGCCAAATCGCTGTTGTCCTCATCTCTATGGCCTGTCAGGTCGAAAAAGGCATGTTGCAAGCTGGCTTTAATCTCCGCCACAACTTTTTCACGCCGGTGTCCCAGCCAGCTGATGAACTGCAACACAATGCTGGTGAATGCTCCAAAACGGAGCGTATTGCGCCGCGCGTCTACGGTCTGAAGCAGGCTGTTGCAGACGTAAACCAGCGGTGGATTAAACTTTGCGGTAAAGATGAGAACCCAAGGACCATAGGCCAAAACTATGCCGATAAGAACCCAAAGCGCGGCATCCCGCGAGGGCAAAACAGTCGGCTCAAACCATATGTAGAGGCCGGTTGCACCGATGATGTAGGTGAGTGACAGGCCCCAGAATGCGACATTGAGGAAGGTGGCGTAGAAGATTTCCTTGTGCTTGAACAGATCGACAACAAGCGCGAGATCGGAGAATATCAGTGGCTCTCGTATATATACAAATTTAGCACGAGATATTGCTGTAAAAATGACAAAGAAAGAAATTGTTCCTTGCATGGAGTAAATAGGTCGCCAATAAAGCGAAAAGAAGCCAGCATAGACCAAGGCAATAATCAACAGCCGCGCAGAAACTTCACTCGCTCGCCGCTTCAGGCTTAGTTTTTCCGCGTATTTTTCCCGCGTTTTTGACGAAAGCGCGTACCGGTCTGTAGCCAAAACCACAAGACAGGCCAGGCTCAACGTGGATACGACGAGAGCAACTGGGTGGGAATGCAACGACAAGGGACTGACACTCGCTTTTTCTCAAATGAGATGTAGCGCCTGCATTCTAGACAACGCACATACTCGTCGCATGATCAAGGTCGAATGCGGTGAGTTGAGGTTCGAAACACGTTGGTCAGAACGCGTCTGCCACCCCTACCCCCGCGCTAACAACGCCGATCGGTCTTGCAAAAATATCCAGAACCTTGACCAGATCGACCGACGGGTGACGAGATGCATAGATCACATCGCGACTCTTGACGGGGAAGGTCTGTCCGACAATCAAGCTATCAGGGTTTTCCATATTGAAACGATAGACAATTGGGTATCGGCCTTCGCGATCATGTTTCAGTCCCTTGGCAACCAGCTGGGCCAAGCGATCACGCCCGATCAGAGCACCTACGATTTCCGGTTCCTCGTAACGAAACACAAAATAGCCCTTGGCGTCGATGGTCTGCTGGTTGCTACCGCCGGCCAAGGCAATGGCCTCAAGCAGGTTCAGGTCATTTGCACCAAATGCGACACGCTGTGAATTCTTGACCGAGCCCAAGATCGTAAAGGTGCGAGGATCGTGTACAATATAGACCTTGTCACCCGGTTGCACGAAGATGTTTTCTTTTGGATTTTCAACAATCGACTTCAACAGCACTGAACCACTGACTGTGCCGCGCGTCAAATTGACATAGGTCTCGTATGGCTGGTTGATCGCACCGCCGGCGCGAGCAATGACGTCAACTAGGGTCTCGTTCACCAATCCCAAGGGTATAACGGATGAGCGGGCGACAGCTCCAGAAATGGTCACGTTGCGAGATGCCGTGTTGACCAGATTGACGAGCACATCGGGCTCAACTGCCTTGCTTTCCAGTGCAGCTAGAACTGCCTGGCGTACCTGCTCTATCGTTTTACCAGCAAGTCGAACGCTGCCTACATAGGGAATGGAAGCCGTGCCATTTGTCTGCACGACCACGTCAATCGGTGTCTGCTTCGATTCGCTCGTTGAGAAAAGACCGTCTGCGCCGGCCTCAAAAATCACGATCTTTAGCTGATCTCCAACGCCGACAACCGGTTCACGCACGGAGCCGCTGGCACTGAAGCGACGGCGCAACCCATTGGCCTGAAAATCAGAGACCAGCCGCGCTGTACGCGCATCGACGTCAACGAGTTCGAAGACTTCAGCTTGAGACCGCTTAAGCTCTGTCGATGACAGGCCAGCCTGGCTTACGATTTCGGTTGCAAGCGGGCCCTCGGAAGGCACGGCCTGGCAGCTGGCAAGCGCCATGCACATTAAGCTCACGGCAGTCTTGTTCACCCGCGCAGTCTCCCACAAATCAGCTGCTCCCCTCAAAACATATTTTGTTCCCATCAACAAGAGCCATCCCACTTGCTTCCGCTGATTCTTGAGATACCTTGACAACCAATAATTTTATATAACGATGCCCGGCTTCCCATTTATGAGTGACTGTGTCTTTAGTGCCAGACTTCCGTGAACAGTAACAACCCGCCTGAGGCTTATGACGGTAGAGATAATTGGTTACGCGAGTGTGGCACCTGGTGCGAGGTCTGCGGGTGAGCTGTTTGAGCGTCTTCGTGCTGGCGAATGCACTGTGTCCGAGATCCCTCGCGACAGGTGGGATCGTGCGCGTTTCTGGCATCCCTCGCAAGGCATAGAAGGCAAAACATACACATTCGCTGCCGGAGTTGTGGACAACGTCAACGACTTTGATCATGGCGTTTTTGGCCTGTCACGTCGTGAAGCGATGGCAATGGATCCGCAGCAAAGACTGCTCCTGACCGTGACCTGGCGTGCCTTGGAAGATGCATCGCTGCCGATCGACCTCCTTCGAGAAGAGGTGGTTGGCGTCTATGTGGGCGCATCAAGTCTGGATAGCGCCAATCTGTCGTCTGAGGATCCGGCATCAGGCGGCCCCTATTTTATGACCGGCAACACTCTATCAATTGTTGCCAATCGCATATCTCATATTTTTGGTCTGAATGGTCCAAGCCTCACCATTGACACAGCTTGTTCGTCCTCACTTGTTGCCCTTGATCAGGCAGTCAGAGCGCTTGAACGGGGTGACGTGGATACGGCTATCGTCGGTGGCGTAAATCTCCTAAACCACCCTCTTCCGTTTGTCGGCTTTGCCCAGGCACGCATGTTGTCTCCTGAAGGCCGTTGTCGTCCCTATGCCAATGAGGCATCGGGTTATGTGCGCGCAGAAGGCGCGGTGACAGTCGTGCTTCGCCGCAGTGACAAGGCACAGGCTGCTGGGGACCGAAGCCGTGCCCGGATTATTGCCAGCGGGGTGAACTCTGCCGGCCGCACGAACGGGATTTCCTTGCCCTCGCCCGAGGCGCAGATGGCGCTGCTTCAGCGGATATATGAAGAGGCAGCTATTGATCCGAACCAGATCGCCTTCCTCGAAGGGCATGGTACCGGAACCAAGGTGGGCGATCCCGCGGAAGTCTATGCGATTGGCCAGGTCATCGGCAAACCGCGGCGTGCACCACTGCCGCTGGGATCGATAAAGTCAAATATTGGTCATACGGAACCGGCATCGGGCTTGTTTGGCCTTCTCAAGGCCGTCATGGCGCTTGAACAGAATTATCTGCCGGCATCACTGTTTTTCGATACACCAAACGAGAATATCGATTTTGACGATCTGAACGTCAGAGTGAATTCCACTCCGCTTGAATTGCTGCGCTCTCGGGGGCCACGCTTGGCAGGCGTAAATTCGTTCGGTTTCGGCGGCACAAACGCGCATGTCGTCGTTTCTGACCCTGAGCCGGTAAGAGCTGCTGCAAAAGATCGCCCAAGCGATCAATACTTCGTGGCGAGCGCCCACACCGAGACGGCTTTGCGCGAACTGGTCAGGACCTATCGTGATCGGCTCAACGCTGCCGCCCCGGACGAGGCCGATGCACTCATACTTGCATCCGCTGCTGGACGCAGTTTGATGCGCCACCGTGTTGTCGCCTCGGTCCGCAATGGCAAAGAGGCAGAAGCTGCATTGTCGGCCTATCTCGCCGATGAAGCAGCAAACGCTGCCGAAAAAGGAGAGGCTTCCAGCGGCAAAGCAAAAATCGCCTTCGTCTTTGCCGGGAATGGCGCCCAGTGGGCCGGAATGGGGCTTGATGCTTACCGTTTGAACAAGACCTTCCGCCGTCATTTCGATGCAGCAAGCGCTCTGTTTGAGGCGCCTATCGGTGAGAAACTTGTTGACCTTCTGCATGACGACAGCCTGAGCACGCGTCTGCCCGACACGCGGATCGCTCAGCCGCTTCTATTTTCTATCCAGATCGCGGTCGCGAACTGCCTCTTGGCAGCCGGAATAAAGCCCGCCTACGTGCTTGGTCACTCTATTGGCGAAGTGGCTGCCGCGCAGATCGCTGGCGCTATGTCGCTGATGGATGCAGTGTCGGTGGTTGCTGCACGATCCCGCAGTCAGCACGCGACGCTCGGTCGTGGCACTATGGCGGCTGCCTTGTGCGGAGAAGATGCCGCGAACGCATTTCTCGCCAAGCATGGCATCACGGATGTTGTCGTCGCAGCCGTGAACTCCCGCAACTCCATCACTTTCTCAGGGCCGCGGGAAAGCATCGCGGAAGTTCGAGCGCTGGGCCGGCGGTCGAAGATCGCCGTCCAACCGCTCGATATCGACTACCCCTTCCATCACACTCTGATCGATGATGTGAAGGATGATTTTCTCTCAGGCCTGCCAAAAATTAGCCTGCGGCCTGGAGAGTTTGGTTTCCTGTCTACGGTCACGGGCGAAGAATTGAGTGGAAGCCAGCTGGATGGCAATTACTGGTGGCGCAACGCCCGTGAACCAGTCGCCTTCCGCAAGGCCGTGGCCAAAGCATTGGAGCTTGGCTGCAACCTTCTGATCGAGATTTCTCCGCGGTCGATCCTTTCGAACTATTTGAAGGAGACAGTGCGCGAGCAGGCGAGCAATGCCCAGGCTATCTCCACGCTTGTCAAAGACAGCAGCGAAGGAGTTGATCCGATTGCACGCAGCATAGCGCGTGCCTTTGCCCATGGTGCAGACGGTATGCCCATAGTGCGCATGGCGAGCGTCGATCTTCCGATGCTGCCATTCGAGCCGGAAGAACTGACTGTTCCGGCAACAAGCGATAGCTATGATTTGTTCGGTCGGGGATCCGCCCTCCATACGCTGGCCGGCTGGCGTGTCGATCCGAACGGCAATGCCTGGAAAAATCATATCGATGCGGCGGTCCTTCCGGATATTGCCCAGCATGTCGTCGAAGGACGAGCCATCATGCCTGGAGCAGGCTTTGTCGAGATCGCACTCCAGGTCGCGCAGCAATATTACAGGACGTCCAGGGTCTCACTCGTCAATATGGAACTTCTGCATCCGTTGACACTGGATGCGAAGCTGCTTGAGCTTTCAACGATTATATCGCCTGAAACAGGCCTGATCGAGATCCGCTCGCGCGAGCGTCTGACGACGGATGACTGGACAATTCACGCCGTGGCACGGTGTCAGAAGTTCGTCGAAACCGATGGGAAGGCGGATTATGAACCGATTACAGCCCGGGGAGCCGGGTTGGCTTCGCAGCGAATCTATGAAATCGCAGCAGACTTCGGCCTCGATTATGGCCCGTTGTTTCGTCTCCTGACGCAGGCCGTGACCGATGGACAGCGTCGTGTCGATGTCGATCTGGCGCCGTCAGCCAGTCCAGCCCATCCGCTGATGGATTGGTCGGTCAGCCCGATGTCACTGGATGCCGCCTTCCATGGACTGGTCGGGCTCTTCGACCAGTTGTCCGGTGAGACAGATGGTGCGCCCTATATTCCTGTCCGCTTCGGTTCAATCGATCTGCTGCAGCCTGGTGCCGAGATCCGCCATGCTCGGATTGAAATCCAGCGCTTCAGTCCGCATTCGATCAAGGCTCGCTTTGTCCTCTGCGATCGAAATCAAAAGCCTGTCTTGCGGATTGAGGATTGCCGTTTCCGGCGGACATGGTTGCGGCAGCATATGTCTGTGTCCTCCTACGGACATCATTATGAGACGCTTCCGTGGCTTGCCTCTGCTCCCGCGCCTGTCAGCATTCCGTCCGATTTACTTCCGCTTCCGGCCAACTCGTTTGGCGAGGATTCATCGCTTCTCTTGCAAGCCGCGATTTATCGCAGCTGCCACGACATCGCTATGGCGCTGCAATCTGAAGACGGATTGATCGATCAAGGATCTCTTCCAGGAGATAAACCGCTGCGCGCGTTCCTTGGTACCTGCCTCGATATTTTGATCGAGGCGGGGCTTTCCACGCATGAAGGCTCCGGCTGGCGGGTGGAACCCTCGAGCAATTTGCCCTTGGTCGAGGAATTGCTGCGCGAGTTGCAAGCCGATCGCCCGGATCGGGGCGTAGAAGCGGTGATGGTGGCCAGCATCCATGCCGGCATTCTGTCCCGTCTGCAAAATCATACAAAGGAAGAGCTCGTCGCACCGAGCCTGCCGGCCCGCTCGACGACAGAGCATTTCCGCCAGCATTCGCCGGGCGCCAATTGGCGCGATCGCCAAGTCTTGAACGCCATTCAGAAGGTCGTGGACGCAAATCCAGGCGTCCCCCTTCAGATTCTCATGCTCGGTTCTTCCGCTTTGGGCTTTATTTCAACTCTTGCCGAACAAATCGGCCGCGCCAATGGCCGGCTCGTCGTGTACGAACCGGCTGAAGACCTGCGCCGACCGTTGGAGTTGTCCTTTGAGCGCAGCGCCCGCATTTCCGTGGTCTCCGAGATCCCAGCGATTGGCGCGTATCATCTCGTTCTGTCCAGCTCAGATCGTCTCTTCAGCATGATGGATGGCGATGATGAAGTGTTCACTGCCGTAGACGCGGCACTGTGCCGTGGCGCACACCTGATAGCGGTCGAAACAGCGAGCAGTTCCTCGACCAATTTCCTGCTTGGTCTGACCCCGGAATGGCAGGAACAAGGAAGCCTTGCCGGCATGCAGATCGGTCGCTTGGGCAGCGAGCATGATTGGAAGCGCTTGCTGGGCCGTCTGGAAGCAAAATCGCCGCACGCGGTTCATATTGATGGCCCATTTGGTCCAGCATTGTTCATTGAGGCTCATGGCGAGAGCGTGCTTGCGCGCGCCTCTTCAGAGCCTGTCGATTTCATCCTGCTTGGGGCTGGGCATGGGGCATTCCCGCCCTCAGCAATCCTATGGCTTGACATGAGCGATGCCGAACTTGCTGAAACGCTTGACCAGGTACTGTTGCGCGCGGACGCGCCATCTCGCATCAGGTTCGTCTATCCTGGCAGACCCCAAGGTGTTCATGATGACGAAGCAATCGTTGCTGAAAGCGCAAAACTTGCCCGGTTTGCCAATGCGGTCCAAACAAGCCTCAACGTAGCGTCAAGTCACCGCGACATAGACCTCGTTCTCCTGCTCGCTGGCGGTGCTCCAGCAGGGTGTGATCTGGGTGGGCGTCGACCAGATCCGGTCTGTGCCGGCCTTTGGACCTTTGCACGTGTGCTTGCAAACGAGGTGGACGGGCTTTCGATCCATTTGTTTGACGCACAAGCCCACCAGTGGCGTCGGGTCCTTGAGCTGATTGAAGGACAGCACAAGGAGCGCGAGTGGGTTCTGTCTCGAGACGGTGAGCAGATACATGTACTGCGAGCCATTTCCGAACCCCTGTCGCCGGCTCATGCCAACAGCTTGAATTTCGATGCAGCAACAATCCGCCAGCGGACCCCGTCACGAGTGGATAGCTTGTACTGGGAGGCCTGCGCCCAACCGTCGGTCAAAATGGATGAGGTGGTCATCGAGGTTGCCGCAGCCGGTCTGAACTTTCGCGATGTCATGTGGGCAATGGGGCTTTTGCCGGAAGAGGCACTGGAAGAGGGCTTTGCAGGCGCCACGATCGGCATGGAACTGTCGGGCAGGGTCGTTGCCAAAGGGGAGGCCGTCACGGATCTTGAGATCGGTGACGCGGTCATGGGTATTGGCCCGCAGGCTTTCTCAACCCACACGACCATTGCGCGCAACGGTCTTGCAAAAATTCCGGCTGAGCTTGACCTGACGGCTGCAGCGACCGTGCCAGTTGCCTTCCTGACCGCCTGGTATGCAATCGTCGAACTGGGCCGAGCGCGGGCTGGTGAGACCATTCTCATTCATGGAGCAGCCGGCGGCGTTGGTCTTGCTGCCATCCAGATAGCGCACTGCCTCGGGCTGAATGTTATTGCGACCGTCGGCAGTGAGGAAAAACGCGCCTATTTGCAGATGCTCGGCGTCAAACACATTTTCAACTCGCGTTCGCTTTCGTTCGTGGCTGATGTGAAGCGCATCACCAATGGCGACGGCGTCGACCTTGTGCTGAACTCGTTGTTTTCCGACGCGATGGAGCAGAGCATCGGTTTGGTGAAGCCTTTCGGGCGCTTTCTCGAACTGGGCAAGCGCGATTATTATTCCGATCGCAAGATCGGTCTGCGCCCTTTCCGTCGAAATATCAGTTATTTCGGCATCGATGCCGATCAGTTGCCCCTCAAGTCGCCGCAGCTGACAGGCGAGATCTTTGCCAAGCTGGGCGAGTTATTTGCGTCGGGCGAACTTGTGCCACTTCCTTATCGGCGCTTCCGACATAACGAAATCGCCTCCGCCTTCCGCTTGATGCAGAATGCCGGACATATCGGGAAGATTGTCATCACGCCGCCGGTTTCCGGAAAGGATGAAGTTGCCCGTCTTCCGGCAAAAAAGCATGCGGTCGATGCAAAGGGGCTACATGTTGTCATCGGCGGGATCGGTGGCTTCGGCCTGGCCGCGGCTGATTGGCTAGTGCAGCGCGGAGCTCGCCGGCTGGCGCTGGTGACACGACGTGGCATCGCCGACGCGGAAACCAATGCCACACTTGATCGATGGCGCGCAAAGGGCGTAACGGCAAGCCTTCACGCTTGCGACATCACCATACGATCGGCGCTTGATGGCCTCTTGCGAACTCTGCGTACGGAAGCACCAATCTGCGGCATCGTCCATGCTGCCATGGTGCTGGATGACGCGCTTTTGGCAAACCTTAACGAAGAGCGTTTCCGCAGCGTGATCGACGTCAAAGCGCGCGGTGCGCTGAACCTTGATCTTGCAACCCGGAAGGATCCGCTGGACTATTTCCTGCTCTTCTCTTCCGCCACGACGATGATCGGCAATCCGGGCCAAGCCAATTATGTTTCGGCCAACGGCTTTTTGGAGGGACTTGCGCGTCGGCGACGGCGTGAAGGCCTGCCAGGCTTGGCTGTTGGCTTTGGCGCCATCGCAGACAAGGGCTATCTGGCTTCCAATGACGATGTCAGCGAAATCTTAAGCCGTAGGCTCGGGAATTCCGCCATGAAGGCGGCAACTGCCCTGGACTTCGTTGAAGCCTACATCGCGAATGATCCAGGAACCGTGGATGCGGCAACTGTGATGTGTTCGCCGATCGACTGGGCCGTCGCCAGCAATCTAGCGGTCGTCGCAACGCCATTGTTTGAAGTGCCCTTGCGACAAATGAATGCGGTCGCATCGTCGGGATCTGATGGAATCGATCTGTCTGCGCTGGTTGCCGACAAGACGGAAAGCGAAGCTCTCGATATTCTTTACAAGCTTGTCGCGGTTGAAATGGCGGCGGTTCTTCGTGTATCGGAGAATTCGCTTTCCCCGGGCAAGGTGCTGAAAGATGCCGGTTTGGACAGTCTTATGGCTGTGGAGCTGGGTCTGAGCTTCAAAGAGCGGACCGGCGTTGAAATTCCCCTCAGCAGTGTGGGCGATACGACGACCATCGATCAGGTGGTCCGGAAGCTTTACGAACGGGTCCAGCGCTCAGGCGGCCAAGATGTCGATCTTGTCGACAGTGATGCCGATTTCGAGGCGCTTACCGCGCAACATGTGGACGCGTCAACAAAGGCGGTCAATCAAGCATGACAGCACGCGAAGAAAGCAGCAGCCCCCGAATGCAACGCAGCCGAAAGGATGCTCTGCTCAACCAGATGCGCGGGATTGACCGGAAAAAGCCGCAGGTGGAAGCGGAGACGGTAACGCTTAAGCGTGCTGCAGCGCGCTTCGAGGATCTGGCCGAATACAAGCAGGTTCAGATGCAGAAATTGGCGGGCGAACTGGTCCAGATCGGCAATCCTTTCTATCGAACCCATGATGTGGGAGCGGGCGCAACGACAGAAATTGATGGGCGTCACCTGACGAATTTTGCGTCTTACGACTACCTCGGCACCAATCAGCACCCTCTGGTTCATGCCAAGGTGCAAGAGGCGCTTGCGCGATATGGTGTTTCGGCCTCCGCAAGCCGGCTTGTGGCTGGTGAGCGACCTATTCATCAGGAGCTTGAGGGTCGGCTTGCCAAGATTTACGGCACGGAGGGCGCCGTTGTCTTCGTCAGCGGCTATCTCACCAATGTCACTGTTATCGGCGGTCTCATGGGGCAGGACGATCTCGTCCTGCATGATGAACTGATCCACAACAGCATTCTGACAGGCGTCCGACTTTCCGGTGCAGCGCGTCGTTTCTTCCGGCATAACGACATGGCGCATCTGCAGGAGTTGCTGGAAAGCTTCCAAGGCCGCTTCCGCCGCATCTTGGTTGTTGCGGAAGGCATCTACTCGATGGACGGCGATGTAGCCGACCTTCCGGGACTGGTGGCGCTGCGCGAGCGCTACGGCTTCTGGCTAATGCTTGATGAAGCCCATGCGCTTGGCGTTTTGGGCGAAACCGGCCGGGGCACTTTCGAGCATTTTGATATTGATCCGGGTCAAGTCGATATCTGGTCCGGTACCTTATCGAAGGCCACGTCGAGTTGTGGCGGCTATATCGCCGGAAACGAAGCGCTGATCTCTATTCTGAAGGGAACGGCCGGCGGTTTTGTCTACAGCGTCGGCTTATCACCACCGCTTGCGGCCGGTGCAGTGGCAAGTCTCGATCTGGTGGCGCAGGAGCCTGAGCGCATTACACGTCTGCGCCGCAACGGGGCGCAGTTTCTAGACGGCGCACGCAAGGCAGGATTGAACACGGGCCTCAGCCTCGGTTTTTCGGTCATACCGGTGATTGTTGGCGATTCCATGCGTGCAGCACGTCTCTCAAATGACCTGATGGCAGCCGGCGTCAATGCTCTGCCGATCATTCATCCTGCCGTACCTGAAGGACAAGCACGCCTGCGCTTCTTCATTACCAGCGAACACACGTCCGATCAGATCGATGAGGCGGTGCAGCTGACTGCTGAATGCCTCGAGAAGCTCGTCGCTGCCAACTTCGGTATTGCGTCACTGGATCGGCAGGCGATGGCGCGTCTCATGAGCGAAATGGCCTCCGACGGTTGAGCAAAGACATGCGTCATTGCCTCATCACGGGCGGATCGAGTGGCATCGGTTTTGCCCTTGCACGCCTACTCTTGGCGCAAGGGAACAATGTGTCACTCGTCGCGCGTGATTGGCAAAAGCTGGAAGCCGCAAAGCGCAACCTTGCGCTACAGGCTGACGACGCGCAGAGAGTTCACATTGCGTCTGCAGATGTCGTCGACGAGGCGTCGCTGCGGGATGCCTTCAGCGCGTGCGAAGAGGCATTTGGCCCCGTGGAGACCGTGATCGCCTCCGCTGGCATCGTCACGCCACAGCTTTTTGCAGAGCAAGACGCTGCCCAGTTTAACCGGCAGGTTGCAGTTAATCTGATCGGTGTCGCCAACACTATGAGGTTGGCTTTACCCGCAATGCGCGCTGCAGGGCGCGGCCGCGTCCTCATCATCGCCTCTGGGGCAGGACTCGTTTCGATCCCTGGGTACAGCGCTTATTGCGCCTCAAAGGCAGCATTGCGGTCTTTTGCGACAAGTCTGCGTCTGGAAAACAAGCGGGACGGTATTGAAGTCTGTTCTTGCTTTCCGCCAGATACAACAACACCGCAACTCATGGAGGAACTGACTGTACGGCCGGTGGAGGCGCACCGATTTATAGGTCAGCATGAACCTTGGGCAGTTGATTTGGTGGCGAAGCGCATTCTTTCTGGAATGACGAAGGGCCGTTCCGAGATTCACTTTGGCCTGATGCTGAGCGTGCTTGCATTTTGCGAACCCATCCTTCGACCGCTTGTTCATTTCGCCTATTTCCGGCGAGCACCGAAAAAATCAAGAGACGGCTAGATCTGCGCAGATAGACTCTTTTCAAAATCGCGATCGACAAAAACGAACAATTTAGAAAGCGGCGTATCTGCCGCACGTCACTTCGAACCTCGCATCTTCATGCTTAGAAACAGAATGAAGGCAAAACAGATGATCGCGACGGGCCAGAAATCTGTGGCTTGATCCCAGGACCACCGCCAGACATAGTAGGCATCGAGATGCGGCGGTGGCATAGCGACTGCTATCTCGTAGTCTCGTTTTTCCCGCCCGTGGAAATGGCCTGCGGCAAACGCAAATCCTATGATTAGGGCAAGCTGGGATTTCACTACGGTCCGCATCAACAGCGCAACTATCGCAGCCATGACGAGGGCCTCGAGGATATGCCCTGCCCAGTCCCAATGTGCTTGTATGTAATTCCATTCCATATTTTCTAATCTTTATTCCGACATGTTTGATTTATGAGCTAATTTTTGCACACAATTTCAAGCTGGCGCGGCTGCGGCCATGTGAATATCCTCAATCCTCTATATCGGCTACGCATCTAGATCAGAATTATGCGGCAGCTGCATTCGCTTGATTGCCCCTAGGCGTTGTTATGCATCATAACAATATTGATAAAGAGAGATAGCACTCAACGTCTAAAACAAAGCCCGTAGCGATCGCCGTCTACGTAGCCAAAGCAAAATTGCGATCGATGCTCGGGCTTGACCATCGCCTGACTTCCATTAAACGTAGCGTGTCTGCCCCAAGCCATGATTTCCTCTCTCTGATCGGAGCAATATGTTCGGATGGCTTCAACGTCCGGTTTTAATCTCTGAGAAGCTCGAAGGGCATGAATTCGAGCCTGCACATGCAGACTATTACACGGGGAAACCAAAGCAACCATTGCAATTGATTTTGCAAGCACGGAGCGATCTACTCTCCGTGTGGCGCGCCACTGACTTTCACGAGAAAGTCAGTTCGATACGCGTTCTCAGTCGGCAGATTGTTGTGGTGAACTCACCAGAACACATTCGTTATGTTGTTTCAAAGAGACACGACAACTATGAGCGGAAGTCTCCGCAAATGCGTCGCGCGCTTGAGTATTTGCTGGGCGACGGCCTCTTTATCTCTGACAAGGAGACCTGGAAGCAGCGAAGACCGCTCGTATCTGACATCGTGCACAAAAACCGCGTGCCAGCCTTCGCCCCGATAATGACCTCGACGGCGCAAGAACTGGTCCAGCGCTGGGTGTCGCTGGGTGATGGCGCTGAGGTCAACGTGCTGTACGAGATGGCCGGGCTAACAGCGGAGATCATTTCTAGAAGCGTCTTCGGAAACGATCTCGGCCAGGATAGCGCCAATTCGGTCGTGGAAGGTTTTAGCCGTTATCAGTCATTGATAGATTCGGTAAATCTTGGATATTTTCTGGGACTAGATGACGGCTTGCCGGTCTGGCGCACACCGAGACTGCGCAACTCAGTCAAGAGGATCCATCGCGTCATAGACCAGGTCGTGGAAGACCATCTTGCAGGCCACGGGGATCAAAATTCGATGGTCGAGCTTTTAGTGCGCCGCCAAAAGCGGAACCCTGAACTCGGGCTTGATGTCGTCGCACAGAGCTGGCTCGGGAAATTTGAACAGCGGGGATAAGTGGAATTTCTGCCTGACTTCGGCTTAGATGCCGTGAACAGGAGATACCATGACGAGACGACCGCGCCGGAACCACAGCCCGGCTTTCAAGGCAAAGGTGGCGCTTGCCGCTATTCGAGGCGAACAGACGCTGGTGGAGTTGTCCCAGCAGTTTGACGTGCACGCCAA
>CAACXH010000462.1_pt1 | contig 17467 bp, 34 predicted proteins | sample 2275881 | NCBI WGS metagenome assembly CAACXH01 (sample SAMEA5312483, study PRJEB27640) | indoor metagenome | biome: indoor environment; feature: controlled; material: polymer antistatic dissipative epoxy resin | place: Italy | collected 2014-05-27 | reverse complement strand
GTCTGGCACCTCGAACCGGACGAAGCGCTGATCGTCGAGATGGACTGGCATCCCGGCTTCTGGCTGTTCGGCATGGGCGGCGCGCTGATGGGATCGATGGACTTCCTCCACCGCCCGGTCAGCTATACCCCCGCCCGCACGAAAGTGGACGACGACAGCGTGGTGCGCCTGATTCTCGCCCACCAGGACCCCGGCCTCCACAACTGGCTGGACACGCAAGGCTGCTCCGACGGCAACCTCACCTACCGCAACCTGATGAGCCAGCAGCCCGCGACTTTCCGCACGCATCTGGTGAAAGCTGCCGACCTGCCGGAACACTTGCTGCCAACGACCGCGAAAGTCACGCCGGACGAGCGCGCCGCGCTGCTGCTGGAGCGATATCGCGCGATCAAACTCCGCTTCGGCTTATGACGGACAAGAAATCCAAAAAAGATCCTCGCGAGTGGGTGCAAAGCCCCTTGCGCGATCTCGCGCCGCTCGGTAAAGGCGCCCCCTGCCCCGGTATGGTATTGAACCCGAACCGATCAAGGCAAGCCGCTTTAGCTCAGTTGGTAGAGCACATCATTCGTAATGATGGGGTCACGTGTTCGAGTCACGTAAGCGGCACCAGCTTTTCCGCCATTTTTGAAGCCTTCACCGATGTTCCAGATGTACCATTGTACATTTAGAACTCCGCAGCCTGCCCTGCATCGACCATGAATGACGGCGAATAGCGGGCGTAAACCTCTGAAGTCATCGCCAGCGATGTGTGTCCGAGATACTGGCTGATCTTCTGCATCGGAACGTCGGCCTGAGCCATCCAGACCGCGCAGGTATGCCGCAGGACGTGCGGCGAGAACTTGATTTTGGTAGCCTTTGCAAGCCGCTCGATCGCCTTCTTGACCGACTTGACCGATTCGCGGTTGTACTCGATCACGAAATCCGTCTGCCGCGCCTTGTACGCTTCCAGCAGCGCCTTGCGCGCCGTGGCGTTCATCGGAACCACCGTCCGGCGCTTGTTTGTCTGCACGCGGCCCGGCGGGCGATAGTCGATCGTCCCATGATGGAAATCGACCCGAGACCATTGCAGATCGAGGATGGCGTTGCCGCGGGCGCCGGTTGCGAGGCCAAGGATGATGAATAGCTTGATGTGAGGAGACTTCGCCGCATCGACGATCTTTCGCGCCTCGTCCTTCGTCAGCCACCGCTCCCGTGACGGGGAGGCGGGCGGAAGCCAGATGTTCGGCGCCTCGTCCCCATACCGCCAGCGCAGGCAGGCTCGCAGCAAAGCGAGGTCCGTGCGAATCGTGCTGTCCGAGTAGCCCAGATCCTTGCGCGCCTTGTAATAGGCCCGGCAGTCCTCGCGATTGATCACCGTCCCGATCCGATGCCAGAAATGGCTTTCCAGCGCGAGTTGATGGACCCGGTAGCGCTCCGAGATCACGCCATCCTTCTTGCGGTCGGCCACGTAGCGCGGCCATAGGTCCCCGATTCGCTCGGTGGCCGGCGCGCTTATCCGTTGCCATAGCTCACGGGCGATAGCTTCGGCCCGCCCCCTATCTGCCGTACCAGTCGAAATTCGGCGCGATTTGCCGTTTCCGTCTCGGAAGGTGAGGGCGAGTTTTCCTCGGTGGAGGGTGAGGGTATATTCTGACACTCGTATCGCTCGACTTCCGTTGCTGGCACGCGAATCAGCTTGCCGAGCCGGAAGCTCGAAAGTTCGCCGCTCCGGCACATAAGTCGCACCTTCTCCGACGAGCAACCCCAGCGTTCAGCCAGGGTCTCAGGGGAATAGGGTTTCGCCGTCACTCTCCCTCTCCTTTCATTGCAGGCCAGCGGGCGATGCTATGGGGGGTCATGCTGCCTTCCTTCCACATCGGATCGTGTTGTCAGCGCCGCCCACGCCGCACTCTGCGTCGCTGCTGAAGTTGTCGCCGAGGTCGAGCAACGGGCTAGTAAGCGCCGCCCGGCGCAGATCCTCGTAGCTGTATTCCGTGGTGAAAGTGCCTCTGCCGAGGCGCTCCATGTGCGACCACCACAGCGGTTCGTCTGGGTTGCGGCGGATACGGTGAAGCAGAACCTGATAGCCCAGCATGAAGCAGAGCGTGCAGTTGCCCTCCCATTCCTCCAGCCCAAGCTCGAAGCCTTGGGGAAGCGTCACCGCTGCCTGAGGTCCGAAATCCTTCTGGATCTGAACGGCGTCGGCGGGCGTCATGTTGCCGAACCAAAAGCGGCGAACATCCTCTTTGGTATGCCCAGTGCGGACCATCGGCATGACGTTGGTCCAAGGACTCTTGCCCTCCTCGTTCTGCCGATCCTTCTTCACTGACCGGCGCAACTCGTCCGCCCGAAGACCAATCACGTTGGTCCAGTGCTTGTAGCCTCGCGCCTCCATGAAGTCGGCGCAGACCTGAACCTTCAAATGCTCAGTGCACCAACGTCTGACGGCATTGGGCGTGGATTTCTTGCTACGGATCAGGGCTTCAAACGGCTCTCCGTTGCGGGAGGCGCTGTTGTGGTCCACTTCCTCGAACCGCTCGGTCACAGGGGTCCGCTTGCGGCGGTCCCTCCACTCCAGCCAATGGATGGGCACGCCCCATCGTACTTGGCACTCATGGACGAAGCGAAGCGTTTCTTCCCGCTCTCGGCCGGTGTTGCAGAACACCACGTGGATGTCTGGAGCAAATGCCCCACCAGCAGCGTCAAGCATTTGCTTCAGCATGAATGCCGAAGTCCGCCCGCCCGAAAACGAGATCAGCGCCGGGCCGGTGATGAGATAGGTGTTGCTCACGCCATCGCTCCCCGAATGCTTTCCCTAGCCCTGATGTTCTCTACGATGTGATTGTACTTCTCGCGGGAGATGAGGCCGGAGTGCTCAAGCTGGGAGGCGGCGGTGAGGTCGTCGGGCTGAACCGGCGCGCGGGCTGTCCAGTGCGCGATGGCATCCTGCCGTGCCTCTTCGTGGTCGCGCTGGTTGACCATGACTTGCGCCATGCATCGTCCGCAATGGACGATAGACTGATATATCCCGGAATGCGGAAAGAACCGCGTGTGGGTCGATGGCGTGCCATTGCAGAACGGGCAGCGCGGAAGCGTCCCCTCCAGCACCAAGCGGATATCGGTCGCATCAGGATTCAGGCTGATGGGCGCAGGCCGGGTGGCATCCTGGTCGTCGGTCCGCGAGGCGATGCGGTGACGGGCGAAGGCTTGGACCATCGTTCCGTCGTCGCACTTGCCGTCACGAATGCGCTGCTGCCAATCGTGGTTTTTGTGACCCCGTATCGCTTTCACAGCATCGGCCGCTGCCGTTCGATCCTCCTGGGTCACCTCTACGGTGAAGGTCTTCATGCGGCACCTCGGGCTTTGGCGATGGCGGCTTCTGCAATGCTCAGCCATTCGCGTTGCGGTGCATCAGTGCTTTGAAATGCCCACAGCGTTACTGCAATTTCTAGAGCCTCAAGAATATCAGGCGCGGCGGCGATCAGGCGGGCGTTGGCATGGAACGGATCGGCAGGATCGTTCTCGTCGCCCCACATCGTGCAGACCGCGTCCCCGGACGCCTTGTGGCCGATCTGCGGGCCACCGAAGTGGATAAGCTCCCAGGGCCCCGGCGTATGCTCAGTGCGGGTGTCGGTCATGCCTGTGCCTTTCTGCGATGCAAATGGTTCATGAATCCCCATGCGCCGCTGCTTTTGCTGGAATCTTCCCAGCCTTCGCATTCGTCGCAGAGCGGGCGACCGCAGACGAACTGGCCCGCGTAGCTGCATTCGTGCGTGGCTGGGGCGCCACACTGGCAAGTTACGGCGGCGTGACGCTCGCAGCGCTCGCCAACCGTGCCTGGCGCGCCGCAGCGACCGCGATACGCTTCGGAGTAATTGCAGGTCTCAGCCATTGTCCTTCCCCTCCTCGATCTGAGAGGGGGCGGAGGAGATCACTTCCCACTCTTCGGCATCAATCTCGGGCGCGGACCAGTTCGCAACCTTGCCGTCAGCGCCGATGTTCAGGATGATGTAGTCACCGTATCCGTTCTGATCCGGGCACAGGAAGTCGTCGGGGACATAGTAGCCCTTCCACTTCATCAGCCGCGTGCCATCGGCGTCGGTGAGCCAGTACAGGCCTTCGTCGCAGACCTTGTAATGGGTGTCGGCAGTCGTGCCCTCCGGCCAGCCCTCAACCACACCGTCGGCGAGGCAGATGCGAGGGCACCACGAAGTGCCTTTGCGGAGGGGAATGGTCGGGGCATCGTCGTCCTCGAACACGCCATTGACCGATGCGTCTTCCCAGTAGCGGACGTTCGCCTCGACCTCGATGTGGGTGGGCGCAGCGATATCTGAGGTGGGGGAGGTCATGCGGCAATCTCGCTCTTCTTGAGGTCCAGCGCGTGGGTGAGTTCGGCGTGTTCTTCGGGGGCGAGGTCGGCCGCGAGCAAGGCGTTGTCAGCCATGTCCCAGCTTTCCCGATCCGTCACCGCTTCGATCTGGGCCTTGAGGTCTGCGAAGCCCACGGACTCGCCGCGCTGTTCGTCGGCCGGGCCTTCGATGTGGTGCTCGAGCGCTTCTAGGCGGCTCATCGCCGGCTGTTCGGCCTGGACCGTTCCGCCGTCGATCGAACGCGGCGTGAAGTCGGCCTGCATAGTCTCGTCGCGATCCATGAAGTCCATCAGGTCCGTGCTGGTTGGCAAGCGCTTGAGGTAGCGACGCAGGACGGTCTTGAGGGCCATCTGATCGTACCAGTCCACCCACGGCCCCTTGTCCTTCGACCGGCTGACGTTGCGAACCTTGTCGATCTGCTCGCGGTTCATGATCTCAGGCGGAACGATCTCGCCGCTCTTGAGCTTGGCAATCGCATAGGCGCCGATGATGTCGCCGCGATCCCCGAACCAGTTAGGCTCGAAAACCGGCATTTCGTCGATGCCCGGTCGATACTGGAAGGCATCATTGGCGCGCACGATCTGAGCGTCTACCCAAGCGACCTCACCGGACTGTCGCATCATCTTGAGCAGGCCAGCCACCATCGGCATCGCCTGGACCTTCTTGACCCAGCCACCGCTGTTGCGGTCCTTCGTGTTGAAGATGACGAGCGCCGATTCCCGACCGTCAGGCAGTAGGCCGTCTTGAGCGAGGCGCGTGACAGAACCGAACAGCGAGGCTCGATCCGCCTGGCGCAGATCCGGGTTGCTGTTAATCGCAGTCATCGTGACGCGGACGAACTTCTCAGGCGTGACGTGTGCCGGAAGCGCTGCCTTGAACTCCGGCGCCATGGCCGAGATCGCGTTGCGGATCGGGTCTTTGCTCTCGGTCTGGATTGCTTGCGATGCCATTTCAGTTTTCTCCATTCTCGCGCCGATCAAGCTCGCGCTGCGCATTCCACTTCAGATCGGCTTCCATGGTGGCGTTATTGGTCATCCAGCGCAGGAACCCTGTGTCCACTTCACTCCACGGCTTGCCTCGCCATTCCGCCCCAATCGGGCACTTTGGAAGCAAGCGCGGTTCCTTCGTCCATGCGACCATTTGCTTGCCGGTAGCCCCGGCGGCGAACAGCGCCTTGAGGATGTGGGCGGTCGTGTAAGCGTCAGGTCCGGCTCGGTGCGCTGGCTGTGTCTTCACATGGTCCAGGCTGATCTTGCCCTGGTCTTCCAGCCAATACCGCAGCGCGCCGTTGTTGTGCGCCGGGGCGTCGGGCCAAACGCGTAGGGCCGCCTTGTAAGTGCAAATTACGGGAAAAGGTGAGGTGAAGAACTTTGTTTCGAATTCGGCATTGTGGGCGGCAACAGCATCAATGCCGCTTGACGAGCGCCACATGACATCGGGATCGAACTCGTCCCACCCTTCGCATTCCGCCAGTGCAATGTGATGAACCGCGCGAACCTCTGGCGGCATTTCTCGGACTCCGCACATCCATGACGCAGGGAAGGTATCGACCCTATTTTCTTCCAAATGGAAGTCGCACATTCCGACTTCGCAAACCTGTGCTGGCGGCTCCATGCCCGTTGTCTCGAAATCTATGACGCGAATGGTCGTCATTCTGCCAATTCCTTGATGCTGAACCTGCGGTACGGCTTGCGCCCGCGGATGATCTCGTCAGCCTTGGCCTTGCGATCCGGTATCCCGGCGACGAGCGTTGACTTGATGGTGAATCCGTCCATGAACCCGACAGCGGCATCCTTGAGCTTGTCGATCAGCTCGGCCTGCGCAGCTTCCTTGCGGGCCTTCGCCTGACGTTCTTCCTCGGCAGCAGTGAGGTAATCCGCAGCAGCGATCGCAGCCCGGTTGTCTCCCGCGAGATCGATCGTCTCGGATCCCTGCTCGGAATAGACTTCCTTGAGTGCGTCGCCGTCGCGGCTGTAGTCCGGTTTGGGCTCGCGGCCATCGGCTACGGCCTTCCAGAACTCGCGGGTGCGCCGCTCAGCCTCAGCAAAGAGCTTGGGCCGGAAGTCGTACTGCATCCGCTCAAGCTGGTTTCCGCCGACGAGAACGAGCATGTCGAAGCCGTTGACATAATCGAGGCCGGCATAGGTGTTGCCCTGGAGCAAATAGTGCAGCGGCGGTTCGTCGCCCCACTTCTTACGCTCGAGCCAATCGACCATCTTGGTTTCGAGGATGATCGGGCCGCGCTGGGGGCAGGTAACCCTACGATCCGGGTGGCCACCCAGCCCTTGGCCGTTGCTCAGCGGGCCTTTGTCCTCGCGATCGACGTAGCCGTAGCGCTCCTTGGCGGCCTCGACGATTGCCGCTTCGAGCTTCACACCCCAAAAAATTCTTTCATTCTCCGGAGTGCCGTCCGGCTTGATTGCGTTGAACTCCGGCGTCGCGATGGTGCCGCGCTTGCGGTGGAAAAGTTCGAACTCCGAAAGCCAAGGATTGCAGCTAAATAAAGCGGACACCTCGGACCCGCCAACGTGGCGCATGCGGAAGTCTTGATCGGTCTCGATTTTCGAAAAAACGTTCATCGAACGTGCCCCCATGTCTTACCGAGGTTGATTGCCGAAATTGTTTGTTGAACGACCCCAAGGCGCGCTGCGATCGAGCGCTGCGTTTCGCCTCTGGCGATGGCGGAGCGAACCTCGAAGATTTGCTCCGCAGTCAACTGAGCGCTGATGTGATCCTCGCCTTTGCCAAAATTGCAGACATGAGTTCCATGCCCCACAGCATCGCTAGTATTCTGTGAGTGGCTGCCAGCGTACAGGTGGTCTGGGTTACAGCAGAGGCGGTTCCCGCAACGGTGCAACACCATTTTGCCTTCTGGCACATTCCCATATGCCAGTCGGTAGGCGACAACATGCGAGCCTAGCGCCTCGCCAAAAAAGCGAATGCGGCCATAGCCTTCACAGGTCCCTGCAAGCCAATTCCAGCAATCGCTAGAGCCCCCTTTTGCAACATTCGACCAGTAACGGGCGGAAGGCTCGCCCGACGCCATGCGGATTGCATTCTGTGCTAGGGATGCACACCTCTTCGAACAGAATCGGTTGCTTGGCCTACGTTTTAGAAAATGCGCCCCGCAGTGCCCACAATGTGGGCCGACATGCTTTGCGCGGAACAGTGCGTCTTGATCTGGAGAGATCATCAAAATATCGGGCGCGCTTGTTAGGCTAGTCCGCCCTTCCCTGTGGAATTCAGTTCCAAAGCCCCACGCCCACGCCGAGAAGCAGCGCGGCGGCGATACCCATGAGGCCGAGCGATACGCGCACGATCCCCTGGGGCAGGCTCAGTTCGGGAGCGACATCGAGTTCCTTGGCAACGCGGGACTGCTCAGCCTGCATTGCCCGGTACTTGCCGATGACGCTGGTAGGGTCCTTGTCAGCCTGGCTCTGGCGCTTCCTCTGTGGCGCGCAGTAGTAGGCCGGGACGCGCTCACCGTAGACCAGGCGGGTGGCGATGGGTTTGGTCATGCCGCACTCCTCAAAGGCATATGCGCGAAGAACTTGGCCGTCTGGGCGCGCTCGGCATCGCGGCGAGCATCGTAGGCGGCGCGGTAGGCGCGGTTGTTCCAGTAGAGCTGCCAGTTTTCCTCCTGGACCCAGGAGCGCCATGCATCAACGTGCGCGCTGAAACCCTGGCGGAAGATCGGGCCGCGATGGAAAGCGGCGTCTATGAGATTGGTGTGGGTCATGCCGGCGTCTCCCCGCTAACGAGGGCAAGAGCAGCATCCACAGCGTCAATGCGCTCCTTCAGCTTCTCCGGCACACCTTCCCAGCGCTCGACACCACGGTTGATCTCGACCATGACCTGAGTGCGCAGGATCGAAAGGCTCGTGCGGGCTTCTGCGAGTTCAACAACCACCGCCTCCAGAACCCGGCACCGCTCACGAGCGGACCTTGCTTCCCTCTCTGCAGTGTTGATCCGGCTCGCGATGTTGAATGCGAGGTTCACGGTCAGGTAGTCCTGCGTCGTGTCGAGCAAGCCGCCGTAGATGTCGTCCACCGCCTTCTTGAGCAGCGGCTGCACGGCGGCCTGGATAGCCCCGCACACATCGGCGGAAACGTCTTCCCAAGGCTGATTGAGGATAGGCGCGCTCATGCCACCCTCCGCATCTCAGCCGAAACCCGCGTCTCGAACGTCTGCCCAGCCTCTTCCAGCCAGGCGTCCAGCTCACTCGCGGCTTCGTCGAACTCGCAGGGAACGCCGTCGAGCAGAACATTGCACTCGGCAACGATGCCCTTCATCTGGCGAGTTTCTGCGATGCGCTGCCCGATCCGGTGCTGCACGAGGTAGCCGGGGCCATCGGTGGTGACGGGATTGCGCGGGTAGCTTGCGAGAATATCTCGGGCCACGGTGCGCGCGGCGGTCAGGTACTCGCGGGAGTAGCCGCCGGGTGTCTCGCAGGCCTGTTCAAGCGACGCGATGTGGGCGTCATGGAACTCGCGGGCTGCCGCAATGGAGGCAAAGTGCTTCACGACACCACCTCGCCGCGAGCCTTGGCGAGGGCGACGGTGGCCTTTTCCTGCGCTTCTCCGATGTAGACAAAGCCGGGCTGGTCAGACCGCTGCGGCTGCGATGCCGCCAGCATCTCAACCAGCGCCTCGTAAAGCTCAGGCGCGGCGGCGATCAGATGGCCGTCTGCTTCGGAGCAGTACCCTGATAGGTTCAGATAAGACCCATCGTCATCATTCGGGTGCAGCCGGTATCCGAAGACGCCGCCGTCATCCTCAAGAGACAGGCCAATGCTGCGCTGTTTCGGATGATTGTCGCGCTGATTTGGCGACTGGCCGGCGAACCAAGGCCCCGACGTAAATTTCGTGGTGGTGATTTGCATGTCCAAATCCTCGGGCGCCGGATGCGCCGTTGGATTGGAGTATGTACCTTGTGAAGGTACGTGTCAACGAAAAAATGTACCTTGATGGGGTACGTCAGTATGATGGCCGCTTTAGACTCTGCCTCTTAGCGAAAGGATCAACGATCACATCTGGTGCAGCCTGGCACTGCACAAGGGAGGTAAGTGCCTCGCGAATCGCTCCTGCTTCGTACATTCCCAAGTCGATCGACCCGCTTCTCAAGTAAATGTACCGAGCCGAAAGGATTTCAGAGATGAACTCTTTCTCGTTTGCGCGGAGGCTTAGCCAGTGGATACCGGCAATCACGGAGGCGGTTCCATCACCTTCCCACGGTTCGTGTTGATCAAAGATAATATTCAGAGGATGCTTTTCGCCATCTCCGACAGAGCGCCAGTAGTTGCTGCCGGCCATAAAGACGTTCCCGCCTGCTACCGGATCGCGCTGAAACCTGATGACAGTGAGGTTGTCGTATGCTGCGGCGATAAAGCACCCGCCCGCTGTCGTAGGGTCTATGCGAACTTCCCACATCCCCACTCGTGCGTAGGAAATCGTGTCCGTTCCGTTGAGGTTGCTTATCGCAACTTGCCGATGCGCGGGAATCACAACCGGCGGTGCTGGCGGTGGGGCAGGCGCTATGCGGATAGGCGGCGCAGCCGCTGGGAGCGCAGTCGCGCTGATGCATAGGGCGACTGCGGCAGCAACTCTTAGCGCGCGCATCAGTGAAAGCGCCTAGCGAACTTCGGCGTGATAGCTCTGATCGGCGTAGCCCAAGCTAGTTCGCAATCTTCCATATCGACAGCGTTGTAAGATCGGAGCGTATAAACCCCGACGCGTGATCCCTTAACGAGTTGCTTGAGGTAGGTTTCTCCAGTCACCAACCGGCACGCGCAAACTGCTCCGATATCCTGTGGGTCCACACCGTCATTGTCACGGCTGATATAAATGATGTCACCAGGATCGAATTTCGGCAGCATGGAATCGCCATGCACCTCAAGGCCAATCAGCTCTCCGGTAGTCTCAGGCGGCCGTGGCACCATTTCCTCAAAACCGAGATCGTCATAAACAATCGATCCACCCGCACCAATTCTTCCAACTACCGGCACTTGCTCACCCAAAATATCTGAGGGAGCACAATTGAGGATTTGAGACAGGCGATCAAGCCACCGATCGCTCATCGGTATCTCTCCACGCTCCAACTTAGTCACCGTAGAGCGACCTGAGTTAAGCGCTTTAGCCAAACCGTCTTGAGTGAATCCGGCTTTTTTACGGAGATGGGAGAGCCTGTTTTCCATGCGGAACATGTGTCCCGCAGGAGGGGACAAGTCGAGAACCTGCTCTGGGTACAAAGGGGCTTGCGGAATGTACCCTGACAAGGTACGTTCACTCTCATCATGACAGACACCCCTCTTCGCAAGTTCCTCTCCGAACGGCAACTGACGGCCGAGGATTTCGCCTCCGACAAGGGTTTGAGTGCTTGGAATGTGCGTCATTGGGCGCGCGGCGACAAAGTTCCGTCCCTTCAATCTCAAATTGATATCGAGCAAGCGACAGACGGTGCCGTCGCGCCTGCTGATTGGCTTGGTTGGACTCTCGCGATAGCTGCGGCTCGCTCCGAACGCGCCGCATGAGCCCCAGCGACCTCTTCCTCGGCGCCATGGCCTTCCTCGGCGTTCTCGCGCTGATCGGCATCGCCGCAATCTACAGTTTTCCGGGGAGATAGCCGATGGCTGAGCACATCTGCGCCCATTGTGGTTCGAATTTTTCGGGTCCGAACAACGCCAAATACTGCGGGAGAACGTGCGTGAAGGAAGCGTCTATTAAAAGGGCGTGGCCAGATCACATCGTTTCCCAGATTAAGGCTATGGCAGCCGAGAACAAAACTTGTGCAGTAATTTCCAAATCTATCGGGAAGTGCTGCCGACAGACGCGCAAGTTTATGGCCGATAATAATATCCGCAACGGCTTCAATCTCGAAAACCAACGGAAACGGGCGGTAGCTTGCTCTATAGCTGGTGCTGCTCACCCCTTCTGGAAAGGCGAAAAGGCAAGTTACAAGTCTAAGCACAAGAGACTGTACAGAATTTTCGGGAAGCCCGTTGAGTGCGCGGTTTGTTTCGTCAGCGACGGGCAGATTATTTCCTACGCAAATCTTAGCGGGGACTACGACGACCCGAACGATTTCATGCCGATGTGTCAATCTTGCCATAGCCTTTACGACGGCAAGAATAATTACACCATCGAACAGATTAGACACCGCAAAGGTGTCTCGCCCTCGGGTCGCGCCGAGCAGGTCGGGGATGACGCCTAAATGGCGCGCCCCGGCCACCCCTTGCCCCACGCTGCAACGGCCCCTGCCCGCGCAGTCGTGAACCTGCCCGCCTCGCTGAACCCCCACCCAACCGGCGGGGCGGGCTCTTTCGATTTCGCTGCTCATACGCAGCCTAATGCACTCTGACAGGACGATAATCATGGATCGCAAGTCGCAAATCCTCGACCGCCAGAAGCGCATGTTCCGCATTGCGCAGGACCCCACCCGCTACGGCCTCACGCTCAAAATGATCGCCGCCGACGCGGACCTCGGCCTCGACAGCGTGCGCAACTACGCCGCCGGTGAAACGGTGATGCCGATGACGGCGCTGGATGCCCTGGTCGATGTCCTGCCGGACGAGCTGCTCTCGCTGCTGCTGCCCGCTGGCCACGCCATCGTCTCTGTCCCTGAGGGCATCTGCCACGACGAGATCGAGAAGGCTGCCCGCGAGTTCCTGGCGGCCAAGGGCGAGGCCCACCACCCGGACAGCCCCGGCGGTCGCGAACTGGCTGAATGCGAGGTCGTCACGCTCAACCGCAAGGCCGCGAAGCTGCGCGCCGTCGCCTGACCTCCAGCTTCCCATTTCCCTCCCCACGGAGAACCATCATGCCCGACACCGCACAAATCTCCATCCCCGGCACCGAGCACCGGGAAAACCGCGTCGCTGACGATCGCCTTCGCCTGCTCATCGAGCGCGTGGAGCGCCTTGAGGACGAGAAGAAGGGCATCAGCGACGACATCCGCGACGTCTTCAACGAGGCCAAGGCGGTCGGATACGACGTGAAGGCGATGCGCCAGATCGTCCGCATTCGGAAGATGAAGCCCGACGATCGCCGCGAAGCCGACATGATCCTCGACACCTACAAGAACGCGCTGGGCATCGACTGATGCTGTCCCGGCTCTTCCGTCGCGCGCCCGCGCCCGTGCCGCCCACCACTCCGGTAGCGGCATCGAAACTCGCCAGCCACGGCGCCGAGAAGCGCCGGGCCGCCGCCCGCAAGATCATCCGCGACCGTGCCGACCAGATGCGGGCCGACATGCGCGCCCGCGGCATCGACAAGCCGGCCATCGATTGGAGCGCGCTATGATCGGCATCGACCGCCTCATGGGAGAAGGCCGCGACGCCTTCATTGCCCACCACTTCCATGGCCAGCCTCTGGAATCGGCATACCGGAAGGGCACCAAGCGCTTCTTCTGGTGGAGCCGAGGTGTCCAGCGCACCCGGTCCAAGGTTTCCGAAATGATGGAGATCGGTCGGTGATCTTGCGCCTTCCATATCCTGACAAGCTGCTATGGCCAAACGGACGCACCCGCAGCCCTCACGCCAAGGCCCGCAAGGTGAAGTCCCACAAGACGATGGCTTGGGGGCTGGCGCTCCAGCAGCGCGCATCGTTCACGCCAGGCGATAGCGTCGGCCTGCACATCATCGTCCACGCCAAGCGCACCGGCGAGTTCGTGATCCGCGTCGGAGGCGCCGACCAGTGACCGGCTTCGTCGCCTTGGACCGCAGCGCGTTGGATCATCCGCTCCTAAAGGATGCGGAGCGCTTCCGTGCGTGGTTCTGGATCGTGGCCAAGGCCTGCTGGAAGCCCACCCCCTACGACGTCAACGGCAAGATCGTCTCCCTCGACCGTGGCCAGCTCTGCGCCTCGCGCGCCCAGCTTGCTGAAGCATGGGGATGGTCCCCTTCGGCGGTCGAGCGGTTTTTGGTCCGGCTCGAAACCGAACAGATGATCGGACGAGCAACCGGACAGGGCCGAACCATCATAACCGTATGCAATTACGGGAAATATCAGGACATAGAAGAGAAGACCGGACAGGCAACCGAACAGCCAACCGGACAGCGATCGGACAGCGATCGGACAGCAAAAGAACAAGGAAACCAAGAAACCAAAGATATTCCGTCTCCTATCGGAGACGGGCGCGACGCGCCGGAGCCTTTGGCCCTGGACCTCGCAGGAGCAATCTTCCGCACCGGCCTCAAGCTCCTGATGGCCTCTGGCCACAAAGAGCCCGCAGCCCGCTCGATCATTGGCCGGTGGAGAAAAACCTACTCGGATGGCGCCGTGCTCGCCGTGCTGGCTCGCTGCCAGACCGCCCAGCCCGCGCCTTCGAGCCCGATCGAGTGGATCACCAAGGCCCTGCAGGCCGAACAGCAGCGCGCGGCCGGTCAGGCCCCGCAGCCCCAGCAACAGCCCCCGGAGCGCGCGTCCGTCCGAGAGATCGGCATGGGCCTGGCCGCCCGGAAGCGCCGCGAGCGCGTGGAGCAGGAAGAAAGGATCGCAATCGGTGCAAGATGAACCCGAAGTCGAAATGGTCGCGATGCTGTCTGCCAGCCTCGCGCTCGTGAAGCCGGCTGGCATGACCGCCAAGGAGGCAGAGGATTGGCTGGAAGCCGCGTTTGAGGCGCTGGCTCACCTGCCGCTCCACATCTTCCGCGATGGCGTCCGCGCCGCTCGCCTGACCTGCGACCACCCCTCGAAAATCGTCCCGGCCGTGGTCGCCGCGACCCGCGAGACCCTGGCGTGGCACAACCGCCCGAAGCATCCGCCGGTGCTGCGCCTAGTCGCGCCGGAGAAGCTGGGTGTCGGCGAACCGCTCCCGGATCCAGAGACGCTGATGCCCGGCCTCAAGCGCATCGGAGTCCAGCAGGGCTGGCTCGTCGAAGGGCCGAACGGTCTGGAATGGTCGAAGGAGACGGCGGCATGACCTTGAAGAAGCTGACCACGCCGCGTCCCTTCGACGTCTGGCACGAGGACATCGGGCCGGTACTCTGGTTCCGCTCGCCCATCTCGGAGCCGCCGTATTTCGGGTCGCCGCTGGACCTTGGCCGCACCATGTCCGTGGAAATCCAGATCGGCGTCGAGCTGATCGAACTGCCCACGCGGGATGTGGGTGGCTGGCCCTTCGGCGAGGAGGACGAGGCCCACCTGTGGTTCGTTCCAATCGTGGGTGCCAACCTGATCCAGCAGCAAATCGACGCGGGGGAGGCAGCATGATCCACGTCTCCAGTCACGCCATCAGCCGCTACCGCGAGCGTGTTGCCCCGGTAAGCTACGACGAGGCGGTTGCCGCTCTCTCCACGGCGGTGATCGAGCGCGCTGCTGCCTTCGGCGCCCGCTACGTCCGCTTGCCCTCCCCAGCCCCCTCTCCGGAGACCAAGACCATGACTGAGAAGCTGAAGGCGACGTATGAGGCTCGCTACTGCCCCGACATTCCGACCGATTGCTGTGACTACGGTGTAATCTCGCATGAGACCGGTAAGGAGGTTTGCCGCGTCTGGGATCGCGATGACGCTGAACGCATCACGGCTTTGCTGAACACCCGCCACCACACCCCGGCCAATCCCGGAAGGTTGGTGGATTGGCGCGGCCATTGCGAGTGGCTTCTCGACCTTGACGAAATCCACGTTGGCGAAGGCGAAACCGATGTTCTCACACGCATCGCGTCGATCCGCGCCGCCCTGCACCGCGCCCACCCCTACGTGTTCGATGCCGCTGAGCGCGCCGGGCGACTGGCGGTGCGCCCGTGATCTCGCTGCCCTACCCTCACAAATTGCTCTGGCCGAATGGTTCGCGGGGACACCCCCGTGCAGTTGCGGCTTCCAAGCGCAAGCACCGCGCCTGGTCCCACGCGGCCACCATGGCAGCGAAGAAGCATATCGAGATCACGCCCGGGATGGGGTTGCACATCACCCGCCACGCCATCGACCGCTGCATTGAGCGGGTCCCCGGCATCACTACCGAGGATCAGGCCCGCACCCTGCTTTCGTCGCGTGCGATCCTCGCCGCCGCTGGGTTAGGCGCCAAGTATGTTCGCCTCGGCACCGGCCACCGCGTCGTGATCGAGGAAGGCCGCGTAACCACGGTTCTGCCGACCAACACCCACGCTTGGAAGATGGGTTCGCGCTGGGACCGCATCCGCCAGCACGCCCGGGGATGGGCGCGCTTCTATCGCGAGGACGACGCAGCATGAACGACCTGCAACGCGCCAAGCTCTCAGCCGCTCGTCGGTTCCAGCCTGTCACGCCATACCGCCTTGGCCTCGAAGTGGCACGGCTCAAGCTGGACTGCGAAAACCCGTACCGGCCCGGATCTCTCGGGCATTCGCTTTTCGCGCGCGGCGTCGCTGCGCTGTCGGAGCAAGACGCATGAACGCCATAGCCACCATCATTCCCGCCGGCGCCTCGGCTACTCCGCAAGAGGAATGGCTCAACCGTGGTCGGGACATCGCCCACCGCAAGGTCGCTCTCGAATGGGACATGGCCGAATGGGTTGCCGAGGGTGTCCGTGACGGTCACGCCAAGCAGCTTGGGTTCGATTTCGACACGCTGGGTCAAGAACTGCGCATCTCGCCAGCCAAGCTGAAAGAGGCGTCCGCAGTCGTCAGCAGGTTCCCTGCCGCCCTTCGTAACACCAGCCTGTCCATTGAGCACCATGCCGCCCTTGTCAGCCTGCCCGATGAAGAGGCCCTCCCACTGTTGAAGTTGGCTTCAAACAGACCAATGAAGCCAAGCTATCTCCGCGAGCTAGCTTATCAAAAGCGGATCGAAACGTGCCAAACATTCCCCGACGACGATATCGCTTACACCAAAGCTGTTAGAATGGTCAGGCAATGGAATGACGGCGAAGAAGAATCGTGGGCGATTTTTGTTGAGTGGCTGCGAGCAAAAAACTTTTCTGGCATTATCGACATTGATGAGATTTGCGATGGCGAAACGTAGAATATTGCCGACATCAGCTCTGATGCCGATCCATCCGGAGTTTTATGATAAGTTTTTGGCCCATGGTTGGCGCCGGGTGGAGAACACCTGGGGTAAATCAAGGGTCAAGAACTGGAGCAAGCAAATCGGCGTAGAGCGCATGGCTGCGGTGCGGAAGCGCTTCATCGCAGATCAGAAGCGCGACCCCAAGGTGGACATTGCCGAGTACCGGGCCGCTTTGAAGCGCAAGCGGTTCCTAAAGGAGGATGCTGCGCAATGACCCCGAAGCAGGAGAAGTTCTGCCAGCTGTTCGTCGAGCTCGGTAACGCCTCCGAGGCATATCGGCAGTCTTACGACGCCAAGCGCATGAAGCCCGAGAGCATCGCCGTCCAGGCCGCGAAGATGCTCGCCAGCCCTAAGATAGCCCTAAGGGTCGACGAGTTGAAAGCCGCGCACGCAGAGCGCCACGAGATAACCGTCGATCGCCTTCGCGACATGCTGCTGGAGGATCGCGAGTTTGCCCGGAAGTGTGAGACGCCCGCCGCCGCTGTCAGTGCCACCATGGGCCTTGCCAAGCTCTACGGAAAGCTGAGCGACAAGGTCGAGCACACCGGAAAGAACGGGAAGGATCTGCCTGCTGCCCAAGTGCACGCGGTGGCGATCTTCGCCCTCCCCGACAATGGCCGGGACACCCCGGCATGACCCCCTCCCCGGAGACCAAGACCATGAGTGAGCAGAAGCAACTGACCGAGGAAGAGTTCTGCGCCCGCTTCAAGGCGCGCATGCTCGATCGCGCTGGCCCGACCTTCGACGACGGCGAGAGCATCGCGGACTACGCGGACGAAACGGGACCGCTCTACTTCGAAAGCTACCCCGGCCCGATGTGCGACACGCCGGAAGAATGCGCAGACGCTGACATGAGCTACTGGGGAGAAGACTGATGCAGACTATCGCGCACGAAGGCGCCAGGGTTGAAACCGGCGCAGTTCAGTTCGGCGATGACTGGCCGGGCGTGTTCATCCGAGGCGACAACGCCTTTGCCCTCGCGATGACGCTGCAGGCATTGCTCGATGGGCGGGATGATCCGCTGACCCGCGCGCAGGTTGGTGGGTTGCTTTCGCTTCTCCGATCCTCAAACGTCCATGCCGACACCCGCCACCACACCCCGGCCGCCGATGAGGTGGAGGCTGTTGCGAGGGCGATTGCA
>CAACXH010000138.1_pt1 | contig 17678 bp, 19 predicted proteins | sample 2275881 | NCBI WGS metagenome assembly CAACXH01 (sample SAMEA5312483, study PRJEB27640) | indoor metagenome | biome: indoor environment; feature: controlled; material: polymer antistatic dissipative epoxy resin | place: Italy | collected 2014-05-27 | reverse complement strand
GCAATCATGCCGATCTTCACGCCTGCCTCGTCCAGCGCCCGCAGGACGCCGATATGGGCCCAGCCGCGCGCGGCGCCGCCGCCAAGCGCCAGAGCGATGCGGCGCGTATCGACGCGCTCGGTGACGATGGGCGGCTCCATGTCTTCGGGGTTTCCAGCCGCGAGCTGATTGCGACGATTTCCCCATCCCAACATGATCGCACTCCCTGCCAGTTCCGTGAGGCTCCGTCCTATCCCCGGAACCTGCTATATTGGTAGCAAATTGGTGCGGCCGATGGAAGCCGGCCGTTTATGTGCCGGAATAGGTGGTTGCCGGATCGAAATGGCGGGTATCGTCGGTGATTTTGGTCACGGCGTTGCCATCAGACATTTCCACGGTGCGATAAAAACAGGAGCGGCGGCCAGTATGGCAGGTCGCATCGTGGCCAGCGACGGAGACTTTCAGCCACACCGCATCCTGATCGCAATCGGTGCGGAATTCCTTCACCGTCTGCAGGTTGCCTGATGTTTCGCCCTTCTTCCAGATCTTGTTGCGTGAGCGGCTGTAATAGTGGGCGATGCCCGTTTCCAGCGTCAACGACAGGGCCTCGGCATTCATATGGGCGACCATCAGCAATTCACCATCGCGAGCGTCGGTGACCACGGCGGTGACGAGGCCGTGGGCATCGAATCTCGGCGAAAAAAGGCCTGCGTTTTCGAGCACTTCCTTATCCGCAGACGCGGATGGAAAGGGAATGGACATGGTAACCCCGGAAACTGAACTGGCGGAACGATCAGAGCGGCGAAAGAACGGAATCGGTTCCGCCACTCCAAGTCTTATCTGATCACCGGATTTTCCGAAAACCGCGCTGGCGATTCGGTCCGATGATTAGCGGTTCCGCACCATGGTCATGAAGCGGACCTGCTCGGCCGGGTCGTTCTTGAACGTACCCGTGAAGCTGGTGGTCAGCGTTGTCGACCCCTGCTTGTTAACGCCGCGCATGGACATGCACATATGTTCGGCGTCGATCATGACGGCCACGCCGCGCGGCTTCAGCGTTTCCTCGATGGATCTGGCGATCTGCGCGGTCATGTTTTCCTGCGTCTGCAGGCGGCGGCCGAAGATTTCGACAACGCGGGCAATCTTCGACAGGCCAAGCACGCGGCCAGCGGGAAGATAGGCGACATGCGCCTTGCCGACGATCGGCACCATATGGTGTTCGCAATGGGAGAAGAACGGGATGTCGCGCACCAGCACCACATCGTCATAACCGCCGACTTCCTCGAAGGTCGTGCCGAGCACGTCCTGAACGTTCAGCTCATAACCGGCGAAGAGTTCGCGATAGGCCTTGGCGACGCGCTTCGGCGTATCCAGAAGTCCTTCACGGGCAGGATTTTCTCCCGCCCAGCGCAGAAGAACGCGTACTGCTTCTTCAGCTTCCGCCTGGCTTGGGCGAGCCTCGGCCACGTCGGGTTTTGTGCCAGCGCCGGGGAAATTCTTCACGATCGCATCCATTTCGTCTCTCCCGATGCGGGTAAAGGCCGCACCTGAACTCGTTTTTCATCGCGAACTTGTGTTCGCAGTTGCTGCTATCTGGTTGTTTTACAGCATTTTGGCAAGGCCGCTGCTAATAATTCGGTATCGAAGCCGTTAATTTCATCATGGCTTGATGTCCAGAAAGCTCGTTAGCATATAATGAGAATGAAGGGCAGGAAAGCTTCACTGCGACAAACGCTGTGTTTGAAAAATATGACCTGTCCCGTTTTGGGCATTTTGAGCGCGCCGGACACCTGACGATGGATGACATCTATAATAACCGCATTCTGGACTTTGCCGGGAATATTCCGCTGATCGGTGTTCTTGAGGATGCCGATGCCAGCGCCGAAAAACACTCGCGGCTATGCGGTTCGAAACTCAAGGTCTATCTGAAGGTAAAAGACGGTGTCGTGACCGGATTTTCGCATGAGGTTCGTGCCTGTGCGCTCGGTCAGGCGTCGGCCTCCATCATGGCCCATCATGTCATCGGCGCTTCCAGCGGTGAAATCCGCCAGGCGCGGGAAGATATGCTGGCCATGCTGAAACAGGGCGGCGAGGGGCCCACGGGCCGCTTTGAGGATATGCGGGTGCTTTCCCCCGTCCGGGACTTCAAGGCACGTCACGCCTCCACCATGCTGACTTTCGAAGCGGTGGTCGATGCGCTTGACCAGATCGAAGGCCGGCCGGTCCTGAATGCTGCGGGTTAGACCATGTGCGGCGAACCGGGCTGCCGGCACCAGCAGACGGCGGCGAAAGCGGGCCGATCCCGCAACTGGACAGGCAGCTTTGCCAAAACGCCGGGACGGCTTTTAGGCGTCGGTCTCATCAGGTTTTATCAGCTCACATTCTCCGGTTTCATCGGCAATTCCTGCCGCCATATCCCCACCTGTTCCGAATACGGCTATGAAGCCATCGCCCGCCACGGGCTTTGGGCAGGCGGGTGGATGACGCTGTTTCGCGTTGCGCGCTGCGGTCCGGGCGGCACCAGCGGGCTGGACCCGGTGCCGGAAACTCTCGGTGAAAAGCGACGCTGGTGGGCACCCTGGCGTTACTGGAGCCTGCGCAAATGAGCGAGTATGTGGCGCTGCTGCACAGCATCGTTCTTGGCGCCGGCAAGCGGCTTGTGATGGCCGATCTGCGGGCGATGGCCGAGGAATTGGGATTTCAGGACTGCAGAACGCTGGTGGCAACAGGAAATCTGGTCTTTCGTGGCGGGGCAGTTGCCGCTTGCGAGATCGAAGGCAGGCTTGAGCGCGCTTTTGAGGCGCGGTTCGGCAAACATGTCGATATACTCGTTCGGGCGGGCGGCGACTGGCTGCGACTGGCGTCGAACAATCCGTTTCCGCATGGCAATTCTCCTGACGTCTGCATTCGGGTGATGCGGGAGCCGCTTGGTGAGGACGTTCTTGGATTACTGGAGAAATATCGCCAGCAGGAAAAGATTGCCGTCGTCGGCGGCGATCTTTGGATCGACTTTCAAGGCAAGCCAAGCGAGAGCCGGTTGCTGTCAGTCCTGACCACGAAGAGGCTCGGCATAGGCACGACCCGCAATGCCAATACCGTCAACGGGCTGGCGAAAATGCTCGGCTGAAATGCCCTTCACCTTTGACTGGAATGGCAAAAGCCTTTATCAGCCTGCCTGTTCGCTTATCGCGGGCAAATCATTATTCCAACACCACCCGCATTCGTTGGCGGGACTGGACAGGAGCGCTAGACGATGTCTGAAGCCATTTCCCTTACATTTCCCGATGGATCCGTGCGCAGCTACCCCGCCGGTACGACCGGTCGCGAGGTCGCCGAATCCATTTCCAAATCGCTTGCCAAGAAGGCTGTCGCCATTGCGCTTGATGGCACCGTGCGCGATTTGTCCGAGACCATCACCGATGGCAAAATCGAGATCGTCACGCGTGAAGACGGCCGTGCGCTGGAGCTCATTCGCCACGATGCCGCGCACGTGATGGCGGAAGCCGTGCAGGAGCTTTGGCCCGGCACGCAGGTGACGATCGGTCCGGTGATCGAAAACGGCTTTTATTACGACTTCGCCAAGAACGAACCTTTCACGCCGGAAGATCTGCCGAAGATTGAAAAGCGGATGAAGGAAATCATCCAGCGCAACAAGTCGTTTACCCGAGAAATCTGGTCGCGCGAAAAGGCCAAGGAAGTTTTTGCCGCCAAAGGCGAGAACTACAAGGTCGAGCTGGTTGATGCCATTCCGGAAGGCCAGGACCTGAAGATCTATTATCAGGGTGACTGGTTCGATCTTTGCCGTGGCCCGCATATGGTCTCCACGGGGCAGATCGGTACGGCCTTCAAGCTGATGAAGGTGGCCGGCGCCTATTGGCGCGGTGACAGCAACAATGCAATGCTGTCGCGCATCTATGGCACCGCCTGGGCGACGCAGGAAGAGCTGGACAATTATCTCCACATTCTCGCCGAAGCTGAAAAGCGCGACCACCGCCGCCTCGGCCGCGAAATGGACCTGTTCCATTTTCAGGAAGAAGGCCCTGGCGTCGTTTTCTGGCACGGCAAGGGCTGGCGCATGTTCCAGACGCTGACGGCCTATATGCGCCGCCGGCTCGCCAATACCTATCAGGAAGTCAACGCGCCGCAGGTGCTGGACAAGTCGCTGTGGGAGACCTCCGGTCACTGGGGCTGGTATCAGGAAAACATGTTTGCGGTGAAATCCGCCCATGCCTTTACCCATCCCGATGACGAGGAAGCCGATCAGCGCGTCTTCGCCTTGAAGCCGATGAACTGCCCGGGTCACGTGCAGATCTTCAAGCATGGCTTGAAGTCTTACCGCGAAATGCCTGTCCGCCTTGCGGAATTCGGCAATGTCCATCGCTACGAGGCATCGGGCGCGCTGCATGGCCTGATGCGCGTGCGTGGCTTCACGCAGGACGATGCGCATGTCTTCTGCACGGAAGAGCAGATGGCGGCGGAATGCCTGCGCATCAATGATCTGATCCTCTCGGTTTACGAGGATTTCGGCTTCAGCGAAGTCGTCGTCAAGCTCTCCACGCGCCCTGAAAAGCGTGTCGGTTCCGACGATCTCTGGGATCGCGCCGAAAGCGTGATGATGGATGTTCTGAAGACCATCGAGGAGCAGTCTGGCGGCCGCATCAAGACCGGCATCCTGCCGGGCGAGGGCGCGTTCTACGGGCCGAAGTTCGAATATACGCTGAAGGACGCCATAGGCCGCGAATGGCAGTGCGGCACGACGCAGGTGGACTTCAACCTGCCGGAACGCTTCGGCGCCTTCTATATCGACCAGAATTCCGAAAAGACGCAGCCGGTGATGATCCATCGCGCCATCTGCGGTTCGATGGAACGCTTCCTCGGTATTCTCATCGAGAACTTCGCCGGCCATATGCCGCTGTGGTTCGCGCCGCTTCAGGTGGTTGTCGCTACCATCACCTCGGATGCCGACGATTACGGCCGCGAAGTGGCCGAAGCGCTGCGCGAGGCGGGCATGGTGGTGGAGACCGATTTCCGCAACGAGAAGATCAACTACAAGGTCCGCGAACATTCGGTGACCAAGGTTCCGGTCATCATCGTCTGCGGCCGCAAGGAAGCGGAAGAGCGCACCGTCAACATCCGCCGCCTCGGTTCGCAGAACCAGACGCCGATGTCGCTGGAAGACGCGATTACCAGCCTCGTGGATGAGGCAACGCCGCCGGATGTGAAGCGCAAGCTTGCGGCGAAGAAGCAGGTTGCCTGATAAATGACGACGGCCCCTTCGGGGGCCGTTTGTTTGTGGGTGAGGGGCGCTAAAAGCTCTCTGCACGTCATCCTCGGGCTTGACCCGAGGATCCATTCTCACACGCCGAACTGTGGATCCTCGGGTCAAGCCCGAGGATGACGCGGAGTGTGATGGGACTTTAAGGCTCTCGGCCTCTGCACAGGCAGCGAAACCTACTCAAAATCCCCGGTCATGTCTTCCGGCGCCTGATCCTTCATCAGCACTTCCACATCGGAATCCCGACCGGACGTGACCTTGAAGTTGCGCTGGAATACCTTGTCCTTGTTGCGGGCGATGGCGGTGTATTCGCCTTCCGCCAGCACCATGGTCGAAAAGGCGCTGACGCTTTCATTCACTACGTCGCCGCCGCCGTTCAGCACCGACCAGGCCGTGTCGGCAATCGCCTCGCCGCCTTCTTCAGAGACGAGCTTGAGGGTAATCTGCGCTGCCTGGTGCTGCAGGGTCGCTTCGGTGAGCTTGCCGGCTTCCACCTGGATATCGGCGCGTACCACCGCATTGACGTTGCCATATTCGGAAACCACGTGATAGGTGCCGGCATTGAGGCGAACGACGGTATTGGGCTTGATGTCGGCCATCACGAGACCGCGCTCACCGTCCGGGCGGGCATCGGAGGAGTAGACGGAGAATTTCAGCTGGTTGCCGGAGATCTGCTTGTCGGACCCCGCAACCGCATTCAGCACGAAACCGCCGGCATCGAGAATCAGCACCTGTTTCTGGACGTTGCCTGATGTCGGGACATTGAGTTTCTTGGTGACGCCGGCGCGGCCGAAGGCGACGTTGACGAAATATTCGCCGGGCACCAGATGGAATTCCGCCGAGCCGCCCTCCGAGCTTGCCAGCATCGGCAATTTGCCATCGGCACCCGGAATGGGGCTGAAGACGCGCCAGGACAGACCTTCCTTTACCGCTTCGCCGCCGCTCGTCAGCTTGGCTTCCATGGCGATATCGCGGGCGGTGCTTTCCGGGGCATTGGGTGCTGTCGGTGCAGTGAAAGCATTGAGCTTCGGCATTTTCGGCGTGCCGCCCAGCTGCTTGAAGTCTTTAAAGGCGTCCTGCGAAAAAGCGGCTTGTGATAAAACGCCGAGCGTGGCGCATGCAATGGCCAGACGTGTCGCGAATTTCGCCGCGAATTTGATTGCCGACATTTTCGATACCGATTGACTTCTTGATTTTCCCGGATCACTTCAAAACCAATGCCATGGCTATTTCAAGGCCCTAGTTTCGCGATGACAGTAGAATGGAAGATTTTTGATCATGACTAGCGATATCAAGCTCCTCGACTACCTCAAGGTTCGCCGCTCCACGCCCGCTTTGCAGCTTGCCGAGCCGGGGCCTTCGAAGGGGCAAATCGAGGAAATCCTCCGCCTTGCCGTGCGCGTGCCTGACCATGGCAAACTCGCCCCCTGGCGTTTCGTGGTTTATCGCGGTGAAGATCGTGTGCGTCTCGGTGAGACAGCGCTCCGGATCGCGCTTGAGAAAAACCCGGAACTGGACCTGCAGCAGCAGGATGCCGAGCGCACCCGCTTTACCCGCGCGCCTGTCGTCATCGCCGTCATCAGCACCGCCAAGCCGCATTTCAAGATCCCGGAATGGGAACAGGTGATGTCGGCTGGCGCGGTATGCCTCAATGTCATCTTCGCCGCCAATGCCAACGGTTTTGCGGCGAACTGGCTGACGGAATGGCTTGCCTTCGACACGGCCTTCCTGGCGGAAATCGGCGTCAGCGCGGAAGAAAAGGTGGCGGGGTATATCCATATCGGCTCGACCACATTCCCGCCGGTGGAACGGCCTCGGCCGGAGCTTGCCGATGTCGTCACCTGGGTTGGGGACGTCTGATGTTCTACACCACGGACACCAACCGGCATGGCCTGCCGCATGATCCGTTCAAGGCCATCGTTGCACCGCGGCCAATCGGCTGGATCGGCTCGAAGGGCAGGGACGGTTCGCTGAACCTCTCGCCCTATTCCTTCTTCAACGCGATTTCCGACCGGCCGAAGCTTGTCATGTTTTCCTCCAGCGGCAGGAAGGACAGCCTGCGCAATGTCGAGGAGACCGGTGTTTTCACCGCCAACCTCGTCAGCCGCCATTTGATCGACCGGATGAATGCCTCTTCCGCGCCGGTTGCTTACGATGTCGATGAATTCGCCCTTGCCGGCCTGACTGCCGTTGATGGCCGGGTGGTGGATGCGCCCTTTGTGGGCGAGGCGCTGGCGGTGCTTGAATGCCGCGTGACCCAGGTCCAGCAGCTGAACGATATCGACGGAAAGCCATCGGAGTCGTGGATGGTGATCGGTCAGGTCATGGCTATCCATATTGATGATGCGATCATTCGCGATGGCCGCATCGATATGGGGCTTGCGCGTCCCGTGGCGCGCATGGGTTATATGGATTACTGCGATGGCGGCAGCGATGTATTCCAGCTGCAGCGTCCCTCTACTGCGCCGTAAATATATTCCTTCGCCGGCAAGGGTTAAATTTTATGGTGAACCAAACGTAAACTATTTGCGCCTAGAGTTTTATACATGGTGGCGGCGATGATGCCGTCATCCATTGTTGCGAATGTGTTTCGAGGCTCAGGTGATCGTACAGGCATTTCTTCGCTGGTCTGAAAAGGCTGGATCGACCGAGCGGGCGAAGGCCGCCAATGCTCTCGGCCGTGCCTATCTGCATTCCGACATGGCGCGGGAAAACCGCGATGCCGCCTATATGGCAATGACCTATCTGCTCGACGACCCGTCGCCGCGTGTGCGGCTGGCGCTTGCCGAGGCGCTGGCGGATGCCACTGATGCGCCGCGTGCCATTCTCGTTTCACTTGCCGAAGACCAGCCGGAAATCGCCTGTACGGTGATTGCCCGTTCGCCGGTCCTTACCGAAGCCGATCTGGTTGACCTTGCCGGGCGCGGCGAGAGCCTGACGCGTGCCCTCATCGCCGCAAGGCCAGGTCTGCCGCGCGGGGCCTGCGCGGCGCTTGCCGAAGTCGGCGATCTCTCGGAAACCATCATTCTTCTCGAAAATGTCGACGCCTTCATCACGCCGTTCTCGCTGCGGCGCATTGCCGAGCGCCATGGCTCGGACGCCGACATTCGCGATCTCTTGCTTTGCCGTGAGGCGCTGCCGGCTGATGCGCGGCACCTGTTGATGGCGCGTGTCAGCGAAGCTCTGGCCGGTTCGGCGCTGGTTCATGCGCTCATCGCACGCAACCGCGCCGACAGTATTTTCCGCGAAGCGGAGGATTCTGCCACCATCCTCATCGCGGCAGCCGTTTCGTCGCCCGAATTGCCGGCGCTGGTGGAGCATCTGCGCCAGCGGCTGGAACTGACACCGGCGCTGCTCATCCACGCCGTCTGCTCGGGGCGTCTGGAATTCTTTACCGCGGCCATGGTCAATCTCTCCGGTCTCGAAGACCGCAAGGTGCGCGCCATTCTGGCAACCGGGCGGCCGCATGCGTTGAAGGCCCTGTTCCAGTCGATCGGTCTTTTCGGCGACGTTGTCGACGTCTTCATCGAGGCGACGCTGATGTGGCGGCGTGCCGCCCGCTCGCAGCTTTCAGAGGCGGCTGCTTCCGTCTCTGCCGAGTTGCTCGCGCATTTCCGCAACGTCAACGGTTCCGAAACGTTGTTCGAACTGCTGCATGCCGTGCGCAAGCTGGCGATTGCGGAAGAACGGCAGAAGGCCCGGTATTATGCCGAGGCACTGACGGTTGAGGCTGCCTGAGTTTTATTTCTCTAGGCGTTTGGCAATCCACGAATAGCTGTTTTCGACCACTCTGACCGGCGTGCCCAGCAGATGCTTTATGCCTTCGGTAGATGGCAGGATGCGGCTGACGCGGCTGATTGCCTGTTTTGTCAGGCTTTCTTCCTCTTTCTGCGTCACCTCTGCGCTTGCCTGCGGCGCCGTATCAGCCGGTGCCGTTGCGGCAGGGGGCTGTGTGCCGGCCGTCTGCGGCGTCTGTTCGCCAGGTGTCTGGCAAACAGCCACCACGACCGGATAGGAGGCGTTGGCGTAGCGCTCCAGCTCCTTTTCCGACACGGCGTCGCAAAGCTCGATGCTTGTCCAGCGCTGCTGCGAGGTGGCAAGGTAATGGCAGTCGGTGGCGCTGTCGTCGCAACCAAGGAAGGTCATGAGAACGAGGGCTGTTTTCATGGGGTGTGTTGCCTCTGTCGGGAATAATGCTCTAGAAACTCATCTATCCGGATTGCAGTGACATTACGACGAAATACGCATTTTTTGAGAGAAAGCAGGCATTCCATTGGCCATCGAAATCAAGCTTGAAACACCCCGGCAGGAAGCGGTTCTGCGCCTCATCGATCTTTCCAATGCCTATATGGCGTCACTTTATCCCGCCGAGAGCAATCATCTGGTCGATATTGGTCAGCTGGAGAAGGATAATGCCTCGTTTTTTGTGGCGCGCCATGAGGGGCGTGTTGTCGGATGCGGGGCGCTGGTGGAAGCAGGTGACGGCACGGCGGAAGTCAAGCGCATGTTCGTTGACCCTGACGCGCGGGGACTGAGGATCGGCAAGTTAATCATGGATACGCTTGTTGCGCGTGGCGTCGAACTTGGCCTTACCGTCATCCGGCTCGAAACCGGTATCAGCCAGCCGGAAGCGATCGGTCTATACCGCAAGGCGGGGTTTGTGGAAATCGAGGCCTTTGCGCCTTACAGGCCGGATCCGCTCAGCCTGTTCATGGAAAAGGCGCTCTAGGGCGAAGGCATGGATTTTCCGGATGGACTGGCGATGGGGACGTTTAAGACGTTGCCATAGCATTCACCCACGTTACCCCGGAGTAGATCCGGGGTCTATCGCGATCAAGTCCTTGATCGCGATAGATTCTTTTCACGGCGCAGACGCGCCGTGACTGGATGCCGGATCAGGTCCGGCATGACGGATGAGAGGTAAACGATCTTGGTCTGCCATCCGGCGTTTCAGGCAATCGCCCTTCGCCGCAGGCTTCAGCAATCAAAATGCCGCTTTTCGAAACGCCGTCGTTTCATCGCTTTCGTCTTCACGCGAGATGGCATCCGCGACCGGGTCGTCCTGGGTGGGCGGCGAGGGCGGGGTCTCGGCGCTTACGGCGGCGGAGATTTCCACTTCACGCACCCATTCGCGCCAGATTGCCACCAGCAGCGCCATCAGCACTGGGCCGATGAACAGACCGAGGAAACCCATGGTCTTGACGCCGCCGACGAGGCCGAAAAAGGTCGGCAGGAAAGGCAGTTTTATAGGCCCGCCGACGAGCTTCGGGCGGATGGTCTTGTCGACGATGAAAAGCTCGACCGAACCCCAGACGAACAGCGCCAGACCGTAAGCCGGGGAGCCGCTGGCGACCAGATAGATCGACACCAGCGTAAATGAGAGCGGCGCGCCGCCCGGAATGAGCGCCATGACGCCGGTGAGCACGCCGAGCGTGACGGGCGAGGGCACGCCGGCAATCCAGTAGGCGATGCCGAGGATGATGCCTTCGCCGATGGCGATCAGCGTCATGCCTGTGACGGTGGAGCTGATGGTGGCGGGCACGACGCGGGAGATGCGCTCCCAGCGCGTCGGCAGGATGCGCTCACCCACGAGATCGACCTGGCGGGAGAAGCCGGCGCCGTTGCGATACACGAAGAACAGCGCGATCAGCATGAACAGCAGGGTGAGGACAAGGTGGAAAGCGCCGTTGCCGGCGGCCAGGATCGCCCTATAGATATTGCCGATATTGGCGCCGCTGACGAGCTGTATGACTTCACCGATGGCGCCCGGCGTGCCGATATACTTCACCCATTGTTCGCCGAGCCACGGGCCGACGCCGGGCAGCGCGGCGATCCAGTCCGGCACGGGTGCGCCCGCCTTGTTGACGTGCACCGCCCAGCCGAACCATTCGCGGATTTCGCTTGCCGTATAGGAGGCGGCGATAAAGATCGGCACCACGAGAAAGGTAAGGATGAGGACGATGGCGATGGATGCGCCGAGTGTGGTGTTGCCGCCCACCTGTCGCAGAAGCCGCGTATAGACCGGCCAGCTGGCAAAACCGATGACGAGGGCGGCAAGAACCGGAACCAGAAAGCCGTGGAAGAAATAGGTGCCCGCAAGGGCAACGAGAACGAGCAGCCAGCGCGCAGCCGAGATGGGCGGGATCAGGGCGATCCGCGTCGGACTGGCGGGGCCAAGCCATCTCGGTTCGCCACTCTGCTTACGACTGTCATTGTTACTCACGGCAGGCTCTTTCTCGCATTCTCCCCCAAAGGGGTGCATTCACTCTGTCACACCGATACATATAAGTGCAATATAACCCGATCACATTACCGTTGTGTGTTTATTGCCGAAGCTATTGAACGATTTTGGTAAAAATAGAACATCGGTCTTGGCGCACGCATTGAAATATGACAATTGAACTCCCGTTTTCTGCGGTACGAGTTTTGCCGCGCCCGCTCTCCAGGTCATGCCATGCTTCGCCGTTTCTTCGCCTATTATCGTCCCTATCGCGGTCTCTTCATCCTCGACTTTTCCTGCGCGGTCTTGTCGGGCGTGCTTGAACTCGGTTTTCCGATGGCGGTGAAGGCCTTTGTCGATGTGCTTTTGCCGGGCGGCGAATGGGCGATTATCCTTGCTGCGTCTGTCGGTCTGCTGGTCATCTACGTGCTGAATACGGGGCTGATGGCGACGGTCACCTATTGGGGACACATGCTCGGCATCAATATCGAGACCGACATGCGGCGTCTGGCCTTCGATCACCTGCAAAAGCTCTCCTTCCGTTATTTCGACAACCAGAAGACCGGCCATCTGGTCGGGCGGCTGACCAAGGATCTGGAAGAGATCGGCGAGGTGGCCCACCACGGACCCGAGGATCTGTTCATCGCCATCATGACCTTCATCGGCGCGTTCCTGCTGATGATGTCGGTCAATGTGCAGCTGGCGCTCATCACCGCCGCCGTCGTGCCCGTCACCGCCTGGGTGACAAGCCGTTACGGCGGCCGCATGACGCAGAATTTTCGCGCGCTCTACGGCCGTGTCGGTGATTTCAATGCCCGTATCGAGGAAAACGTTGGCGGCATGCGGGTGGTGCAGGCCTTCGCCAACGAAGACCATGAGCGGGCGCTGTTCGAGAAGGACAACCAGAAATACCGCCGCACCAAGCTCGACGCTTACAAGATCATGGCGGCCAGCACCTCGCTGAGCTACATGAGCATGCGGCTGACGCAGATGATCGTGATGATCTGCGGCGCCTGGTTCGTGCTGACGGGCAGTCTGACGGAAGGCGGCTTTGTCGGTTTCCTGCTGCTGGTCGGCGTGTTTTTCCGCCCGGTCGAGAAAATCAATTCGGTCATCGAGACCTATCCGAAGGGTATTGCCGGTTTCCGCCGTTTCACCGAGCTTCTGGACACGGCGCCTGATATCGTCGATGCGCCCGACGCAATCGAGGCGCCGGCACTTTCCGGCAGCATCGAATATCGCCATGTCGGTTTCGCTTATGCCGAGGGCAAGCAGGTTCTGCGCAATATCGACCTCAAGATCAGCGCCGGTGAGACGGTTGCCTTTGTCGGTCCTTCGGGCGCGGGCAAGACGACGCTCTGCTCACTGCTGCCGCGTTTTTATGATGTTACCAGCGGTGCGATCACCATTGACGGCATCGATATCAGAAAAATGAAACTTGCCTCGCTGCGCAACCAGATCGGCATCGTGCAGCAGGATGTATTCCTTTTCGGCGGCACGATCCGCGAGAATATCGAATATGGCCGGCTTGGCGCTTCCGACGAGGAGATCATGGATGCGGCGCGGCGTGCGCGGCTGGATGGCGTGATCGAGGCCATGCCGCTCGGGCTCGACACCGTTATCGGCGAGCGCGGCGTCAAATTGTCCGGTGGGCAGAAGCAGCGTCTTGCCATTGCCCGAATGTTCCTCAAGAACCCGCCGATCCTCATTCTGGACGAAGCGACCTCGGCGCTCGATACGGAAACGGAGCGGGCCATCCAGCAATCGCTGACGGAACTTGCCAAAGGTCGCACGACACTCGTCATCGCCCACCGGCTGGCAACGATCCGTGATGCCTCGCGCATTGTGGTGGTCGACCAGACCGGCATTGCCGAAACCGGCGCCCATGCCGAACTTCTGGCCGCCAAGGGCCATTACAGCCGGCTGCATGAGGCGCAGTTCAGCGGGCATCTTGCGGGCCTCAGCTGATTGGGAGCGGCGCGTCCTGCGCCGCCGCCTATCCGCCGTTTTCCGCAGCCTCTTCCTCGACGATGCCGGGATTGGGTTCCGGCTTGCCGGGATGGCTGGTGACGAGATAACCCATGGCGACTGCGGCGGCGACCACGAACAGCAGCACGATGCCGCTGATTGTCATCAGCCAGTCGCGCGGCCTTCTATGTGCCATGATATATCTGGGCCATCGCTTCGGATGGTTCACCAGGCTGAATTTGCTGCCGTCTCGCATGAACTTCCCCGGAATTGGACTACTTCCTTGGAGATAAACGCAGGCGCATATGCAGCTGTTCCGCAACGGCGGGGGCAGGGGTGATGACAAGGCCGTGAGGGCTGTCACCTGAACGGCCGACCCTTGTCTTCGAAGGCCGGGCATCGAAAACGGAATGATGCGCCGGCCATTCTTCGATTTACAACGCAGACTGCCTGATCAGGCCGATTGCACCGCGATGCGGTTTCCTTCGCTATCGGAAATTTCGGCGACGAAGAGATTGTCATCGACCGGCGTTTTGGGAAACAGGATTTCGCTGCCCTGCTGCACGGCTCTCTCAAGCACATCGTCGATGTTTTTCACGCCGAGATAGATGATTGCTCCGTCTTTCGTCGGAACATAGGTCTCTCCCTCGGCAAGCGCGCCGCTTGCCCCATCCTTGCCTTCCTCGAAGGGGAAATAGGCCATCCTGTTGTCATGGATCGTGACGATTTCCGCAAAGCTAACGTCAAAAACGGCGCTGTAGAAACGCATCGCCCTTTCAATATCAAGCACGGGAATTTCGACATGGGCAATCAGGTTCACGCGGTTGCTCCTTCTGGAATATGTCTGACCTGTATCGGCGACCTGTGTACAGGCTACGACATCGATGCTGTCAATGGCCAGTTGCAGCCCCGGCCACCCGGACGCCGGGCAGCCATCCCTTATGACGCGGCTGATCCTGTCGGTTTTTATGCGGCGCTTTTGCTCCGGTCGATTTGAGGGCATCCAGCGTGGCATCCCCGCGACACAATACAAGGCAATCTTTTTCGATGGCGCAAGCGCCAAAAGCCCGCTTGCAAGCCCATTGTGTTTATGCGAATGATTTGCAATTGCATAAACACAATTTCCGATTTGAAAGTTCTTGGAATGGACAAGCCAGTCTTTGGATGGCGGCGGAATGGCGACGACCTGTCGTTGTCTGACGTGCACGGTTCGATCAAGGTCAAGCCGAATGCCGGCACGTTTCGCCGGGCCATGGCCTTTTTCGGCCCCGGCTATCTCGTTGCTGTCGGTTATATGGATCCCGGAAACTGGGCGACCTCGCTCGCCGGCGGCTCCAAGTTCGGCTATACGCTGCTCACCGTCGCGCTGGTTTCCAACATCATGGCGATTGTCCTGCAATCGCTCTGCGCCCGTCTGGCGATTGCATCCGGCCGCGATCTCGCCCAGGCCTGCCGTGATGCCTATCCGAAGCCGGTGGCGATGTTGCTGTGGGTGCTGGCCGAAATCGCCATTATCGCCACCGATATTGCCGAGGTCATCGGCACGGCGATCGGCCTAAACCTCATCTTCGGCATTCCGCTCGAACTCGGCGTTCTCATCACCGCGCTTGATGTATTCCTCATTCTCTATCTGCAGAAGCTCGGTTTCCGCTGGGTGGAGGCTATGGTCATCACGCTGCTTGGCGTCATCGCCGTGTGTTTCGCCATTCAGGTGGCGCTTGCCGACCCTGACTGGGGGCAGGTGATCCTCGGTTTTGCACCAACGACCGAGATCGTCACCAATCCGGACATGCTGTATCTGGCGCTTGGCATTCTGGGTGCGACGGTGATGCCGCATAATCTTTATCTGCATTCGGGCATCGTGCAGACCCGCGAAATCGGTGAAACAATTGCCGAAAAGCGCGAGGCACTGAAATTCGCGACGCTCGATTCCACCATCGCGCTGATGTTCGCCCTCACCATCAACGCCTCGATCCTCATCCTTGCGGCAGCGACCTTTCACAAGACGGGGCAGACCAATGTCGCCGAACTCGGTGAGGCGCATAATCTTCTCGCGCCGCTGCTGGGTCTTGCGATTGCGCCGACGCTGTTCGGCGTGGCGCTCCTGTGCTGCGGCATCAATTCCACCGTCACGGCAACGCTTGCCGGCCAGATCGTGATGGAGGGTTTCCTGAAGATGCAGCTCGCCCCCTGGCTGCGCCGCCTCATCACCCGCGGCATCGCCATCGTCCCGGCCGCCGGCGTGACCATCTTTTACGGCGACAGTGGCACGGCGGAACTCTTGATCCTGACGCAGGTGGTGCTCAGCCTGCAACTCTCCTTCGCCGTCTTCCCGCTGGTGATGTTCACCTCCGACAAGGCCAAGATGGGTGCACTTCGCGCGCCGCTCTGGCTCTCGGCCTTTGCCTGGCTGATTGCGGTGGTGATTGCGGCGCTGAATGTGAAGTTGCTGGTGGATTTTATGGGGTGAGGCCAAAGAGTGAGCATCGCGGCATCGTGTCTATAATTCACTCATTCTGAATGTGTGGACTTATGGTGCGCGAACTTTAGGTGACTCTTTGGAGTCTGGACCGCCCTCAAGCTCGGGTTCAAATCGGTGAATTCGGTCCGACAAATAGTATAGTGAGAAAAAAGTAACGGATATCAAATTAAATAAAATAAAAAGAATTATGTATAGGGATATCCACGGAAATATGTTTCCTATCTTGATTTCCGTTACTGTGAATTCTTTTATTATCGATATCGGCTTTTTAAGATATGTCGAGAAGAGGCTTACCGTAAAAAGCAATATGCTGGTAAATGCAAGGTATCCAAATTGGAGAGATAGGAACTGACGCCGTGTCGGATTGTTAGTTGTATTTTTGCCTAGGATTTTGATTCTGTCGCCCGGCATTTCTCTGTCGAGTGAAGCTATAGGAAATGCGGACACTGCGGTTAAGGCGGCAATATAAAACCCTGCAAGCGCACCTAATAGAGGAACCAGCAATGAAAGAAGGCCATCGGAACTGAGAAGGCCGGTTGATGGATAATAAAAAAAACGCAGTAAAAATATGGCCGTAGCGGCTGCCAGCGGCATTATGAAGTCAATAAGCAATTTCGTTGGGTGCCATACCCTAAGATAGAGAAGCGGCCCTACTAAATTTTTCATTTGATATACTTCAACATAGCTGAACGAAGTTCAGACTGTATTTTTTCTGAGCATTGAGGCAACGGTGTATTAACACCTATTCTCTCTACGCGCCCAAACAATACGTCTCCAACATCGGCGCGGGCAGTACCAAGTGCAACAGTTTTTGTTTGCTTGTTCGCGTTCACCCATCGAACGCGCATATCGTAGTATTTCTTGTTGTTTGCGAATATTTTTATCTTATTTAATAAATCAGTGGCCATCGTTCCTGTCGGGCGACCATCGATTTTTATAACTGTCGTAGTTTTTTTCTCCTGAAGTCCCTCAATTTGGTCGAAGCCGCCGGTGGCTACGTACTTTGTCACTTCGACTTCAGTTAAATATCCGCCTGATGAGAGAGACTTACTTAACTGCTCACTCTGTTTTACAACGAGAGTTGGAACAGGCCACGTTTTCTGCTCATTTTTATTCTGGTTTTGAAATTTATAGGAACTCGCGTTTTTGAACGCGCTTCGCAGGAATGGCTCTAGCAAAGTCCGCCCAATGCCCGGAACATCTTCTAGTATCGCTGGATATAGCCCGTTTATGGCATTGGGTTTAAGCCCGAACATTAGGTGAGCGGAGATTGCGACGCCTTCTCCATCTAATTTGGGTTCGGATCGAAGTGTTCCTTTTTCCAAGTTGGCGAAAACTGGATCAGCACCCCTTTTGTCAGCGTAAGTTATGAGCAACGTGGCAGTATTGGTCTGAAAATCAACGTTGATGTCACTCAGCCTCACAGCCGCTTGCTCATTGTCTATGAGTCTGACTCGAAAAGGTTTCAACGATATCCGTACCTTGCCAAGCGTCGCGTCATGACCCGGATGTGGGCGATCGTGATCCAGGCCTCGGCTGATGCGACGGACTTTTCCCAATCCTTGGCCAATCGTCGGCACCGTCCAAGCCACGCGAAGGTGCGCTCCACGACCCAGCGACGCGGCAGAACTTCGAAGCCCTTGGCCTTATCGGTCCGCTTCACGATCTGGAGAGTGAACGCAGCGATTTTTTGCAGTGCGCCCCTCAGCTTCGGTCCGGCATAACCACCGTCGGCGAAGATATGTCTCAGCCAC
>CAACXH010000259.1_pt1 | contig 18130 bp, 27 predicted proteins | sample 2275881 | NCBI WGS metagenome assembly CAACXH01 (sample SAMEA5312483, study PRJEB27640) | indoor metagenome | biome: indoor environment; feature: controlled; material: polymer antistatic dissipative epoxy resin | place: Italy | collected 2014-05-27 | reverse complement strand
GTGGAATGCGGGAGGAGGCATCATGCCCAGACAACGTCAGATTATCGCCCATTCGATCGCCCAGCGACTGCACGCAGCTGAAGAAGCTATCGACCTTGCGGCGGCTCGTATCGCCGAACTCAATGCTGCCCTTCCCCTCGCCCGACTTGAGGGGCGCCTTGGAGCGGCGATCGGGCAGGACGCATTTGCCTCATCCGCCTCGGCCATCATGCTGGTCGTCAAGACGCGGGCAGAGCTCGTCGCGACCCATGACCAGCTCAAGCGCGTGAGTGACGACATCGGTCTTGGCGAGCAGGCCTATGGCGATGTCTTCAAGGTTGCAAATGGCCAAAGCCAGCAGCCGGCGGTACCGAACCATCTCCGCGCCGCCTGAGCGATGATCGTCAAGCGCTTGACTGGGAACGACACTTCCGTTTCGAAGTCGATATGACCAGACAAATGATGTTCATCGGACTTTTGGTCCTGAGCTCGATTTATGGGTTCGCAAAGGGTGGTCGGCCTGAGCAGATCGGGGCGGCAACCTTTGTGAGCGGCGTCATCGCCAGCATTGCGCTCGCCCATCCCGTTGGCTTCCGGTTCCAGGGTGTCGAGCACGGCATGCTCTTTGTCGACACGGCCATGCTGGGTGTTTTCCTATGGCTTTCTTTCAAAAGCACGCGATTTTGGCCGCTTTGGGTTTCGGGAATGCTGGTAGCCGAACTTTCGGTCCACACGATGCGCGTGGGTGTGCCGGCTGTGGTGCCAAAAGCCTATATGGATGCCGTGGCGCTCTGGAGCTGGATTGCCCAGATCATTCTGATCGCCGCGACCTGGCGACACCAGCAGCGGCTGGCCCGGCTGGGTGTCGACAAATCCTGGAAGACCTGATCGGTCTGGGAGCGCCCGATCGCGCGCGAGAATTGTCTGACCGGCTTCTCGAACGATTTGGGTCCTTTCCCGAGGCCCTCAACGCTACGGAGGGGGAGTGCGTCAAAGCTGTTGGTGGCGATGATCTGGAGGGGCTGTTTTCATCGGTTCGAACGGCTATCCACCACGTCCTGCGAGATCGCCTTCCACGTGGAGCCGTGCTGGCCGATGAGCCCGCCGTCCTTGACTATCTGAGGGGCGCGATGGCGTTCGCCCCGCAAGAGCAGTTTCGGGTACTCTATCTCAACGCAGGCAATGAGCTTCTATGCGACGAGGTTGCCAGCATCGGCTCCGTTTCCGCTGTCCATATCTACCCGCGCGAAGTGCTCAAGCGCTGTCTTGAGCTCGGCGCGACCGCCATCATCGTTGCGCATAATCATCCATCTGGTCGTCTTGTGGCCTCCCGGAGCGACAGGATCATGACCCGCAAGCTCGTCGAGGCCGCCACAGCGCTGGGCGTCGCGGTGCACGATCATATTCTTATCGCCCGGGAGGGCAGCCTGAGCTTTCGTAGAAAAGGATTTTTGTAGGCAGGCGCCCGCAGCGATCGGCCCGGCCGAGCACGCGCAGCGCCCTTAGCAAAGGGAGAAAGACAATGCCGCATCAAGTCGTTGCTCGCATGGACGCCTGCCGCAAGCTGGTGACGATGCGTAAAGCTCTTGGTGACACGCTGGGCTATCGCTATTGCGCCAGTCCCGTCTGGGACATGCTTCTGGAACTCTATATTGCCGAGAGAGAGGAGAGGGTCGTCTATCTCTGGTCGCTCTGCAGTTTCGCAAATGTCCCGTTCCCCACAGCATGTCGCAAGGTGTACGAAATGGAGAAGATCGGTCTGGTCCTCTGCAATGCGACCGACCGGGACCGACGCGGAATTAAGGTCAGCCTGACCGAGAAGGGGCGCGGGGTCGTCGAGTCGCTTCTCGACCGGCTCGCCGAGATTTACAAAACCAACACAGGTATGCGCGCCGACATTCCCGCGCTTGTCAGCGCGGACAAGCGCGCCAAAAATGCCAATTGATGAAGTCCTAGCAACGGTTGCGTCCGCCCGTTGGCATCTGGCTTGAGCAGTCCACTTCGGCTAGATTCAACGAGTCCCAGGAGGCAGCAGCAAGCCCTCCACGCAATTATCTGTTCAGTGAAAATTGCGCGATTGAAGCCGCAAACGAGGTGTATCATCTCTCGCTCCCCGCGTCGACAAGTCTGCTTCACCATCGCTGGCGGCGCAAGTGGCGGCAGACAGGTTAGCTTCACCGATCGATCTGAGAAGAGGGGTATAGTCGATCACGCGATCTATGATGATGTGCGTGACAATCCCCTCGCGCTGTAACCGCCCGCGTAGGCCAACCATGGCCGATGACAGGACCGTGCGCCGCTGCGCCTCGAACCGGTCCGGCCATAATATGCCATTGGCGATCCCAGTTTCATCTTCGATCGTGATGAACAGAACGCCCTTGGCCGACCCCGGCTTCTGCCGCACAAGAATGACGCCAGCCACCTCGACATGCCGCCCGTCCTTCACCTGATCGAGTTCTGCGGCCGACTTGACCCCGCGCCGTCGCAAGTCCTCGCGCAGAAACGCAAGCGGATGCGCCCGCAGCGAAAGCTGAATGGTCCGATAATCCTCGACCACTTCCCTTCCTTCGCTCAGCGGCTCCAGCGTCACCATGGGTTCGTCCCCTTCCGGACCGAACCGCCCTTCCCGCGCGTCGGCAGCCGCAAAGAGTGGCAGGGGTTTGTCGCCCAGCCCCTTCACGCGCCAAAGCGCCTGCCTTCGATCATGGGCAAGGGCGTGGAATGCATCCGCATCCGCCAGCCGCTCGATGGCGGCCGGCGGCACCCCTGCCCGTCGCCAAACGCCTTCGACGCTATCGAAGGGCGCCTCCCCGCGCGCCGACACGATCATGGCGCCGTGCAGGTTGGAAAGCCCGCGTGCCATGCGCAGCCCAAGGCGAACGGCGAGGTATCGCCCGCGTGTCGGTTCCAGCGTACAATCCCAACGGCTGAGATTGATGCAGGGCGGCCGCACCTCCACGCCATGGGCACGGGCGTCCCGCACGATCTGCGCAGGCGCGTAAAAGCCCATGGGCTGCGCGTTCAACAGAGCCGCACAGAAGATATCGGGATGGTGGCACTTCATCCAGCTCGACGCATAGGCGATCTTGGCAAAGCTCGCCGCATGGCTTTCGGGAAAGCCATAGGAACCGAAGCCTTCGATTTGCTTGAAGGTCCTCTCGGCAAAATCGCGCGGATAGCCGCGCCCCACCATGCCCTCGACCAGCTTGTCGTAAAAATGGCTGACCCCGCCGGTAAACTTGAACGTCGCCATAGCGCGGCGCAGCTGGTCGGCCTCAGCGGCCGTGAACCCGGCGCCGACAATGGCCACCTTCATCGCCTGCTCCTGGAACAGCGGCACGCCCAGCGTCTTCTGCAATACGGCGCGCAACTCCTCGCGCGGATATTCCGGCTTCTCCTTGCCCTCGCGCCGCCGCAGATAGGGATGCACCATGTCGCCCTGGATCGGCCCGGGCCGGACGATCGCCACCTCGATCACAAGATCGTAGAATTTCTCCGGCTTGATCCGCGGCAGCATCGACATCTGCGCACGGCTCTCGATCTGGAAGACCCCGAGCGTGTCCGCGCGCTGAATCATGGCATAGACGGCCGGGTCATCCCGCTGGAGTGTGGGTGACGCCATGGTCATGGCGATGCCGCGATGCTCCGCCAGAAGCGCAAAGGCCCGGCGCATACAGCCCAGCATGCCCAGACCCAAAATATCGACCTTCATGAACTTCAAGGCATCAATGTCATCCTTGTCCCACTCGATGACCTGCCGGTCCTCCATGGCTGCAGGCTCGATCGGCACCAGCTCATCGAGCCGATCCGAGGTCAGGACAAAGCCGCCAGGATGCTGCGAGAGGTGGCGCGGTGTGCCGATCAGCTCACGCGACAGCTCCAGCGTCAGAGCAAGACGCGGATCGCTGGTGTCGAGATTGAGTTCGCTTGCCTGATCGGCGCGCACGCCTTCGAGCGACCATCCCCACACGAGCCCCGCCAGCGCCCCGGTCATGTCCTCGGGCAGACCCAGCGCCTTGCCGACCTCGCGCACCGCGCCGCGGGCGCGATAGCGCGTCACCACTGCCGTCAGAGCGGCGCGGGTGCGGCCATAGGTTTCATAAATCCACTGGATGATCTCCTCTCGCCGCTCATGCTCGAAATCGACGTCGATGTCCGGCGGCTCCTTGCGCTCGCCGGACACAAAGCGCTCAAACAGCAATTCATGCTTGATGGGATCGATCGAAGTGATGCCCAGCACGAAGCAGACGCAGCTGTTCGCGGCAGATCCCCGCCCCTGACAGAGAATACCCCGTCGCCGTGCTTCAGCGACGATGCTGTTCACGGTCAGAAAATAGGGGGCGTAGCTGAGCTTCTCGATCAGCCCGAGCTCATGGGCCAGCTGATCGGCATAGGCTTTGGGCACCCCATCGGGAAACATGCGCGCCGATGCCTCCCCCGTTAGCCGCTCGAGCAACTGCTGCGGCGTTTCTCCCGGACTTGCTTCCTGCGGATATTGATAGCGAAGCTGGCCCAAGTCGAACGTGCAGGCCCGGGCGATGTCAGCGCTCGCCGCCAGCGCATCGGGATAGGCGGCAAAGCGCCGGGCCATTTCAGCGCCGGACTTGAGCTGCCGATCGGCATGGCGCTCGCGCCTGAACCCCAGCGCATCGACCGTGCAATGGTGACGGATCGCGGTCACGACATCCTGCAACAGCTCGCGATCATTGCTATGGTAGAGGATGTCGCCCAGCACCACCGGTCGCACATGGTGCGCTCGGGCCTGCGTATCGAGCCCATGGATACGGATCGCATCATCCGGCCGTCGGCGCAGCGATAGCCCAAGATAGGCGCGCTCTCCAAATATGCCGCTTAAACGGCGGAGCGCTTGTACATTGGTGTCGTTGGGCAGATCGGGAACAAGGATGGCGATCAACCCCTCCTGCCATTGTTCGACATCGTCCCAATGCAGGTCGCAGGCCCCCTTTCCTGCCCGCGCCTTGCCGATGGACAGCAAGCGGGTCAGCCGCGACCAGGCGGCCTTGTTGGTCGGATAGACCAGCAGGCTCGTGCCGCAGGCAAGATCCAACCGACAGCCGGGGATCAGACGAACGCCGGTTTCCTTGGCCGCTTCCCAGGCGCGCACGATCCCGGCCACCGAATTGCGATCGACCACGCCCAGTGCCGGTATCTTGAGCCAGGCGGCTTGGGCGAACAATTCATCAGGGGAGGACACGCCACGCAGAAAGGAGAAATGCGTGGTGACCTGAAGCTCCACATAGGCGTCGCCGATCATCCGAACACACCATGGATGTGCCAGGAGAGATCGCCCGACCGCAGATTTTCGCCATCGCCGCGCCGGAACACCCAGAAACGCTCGCCCCGCTCATTCTCCACCCGGAAATAATCGCGTACGGCATAGCTCTCGCCGCTCCGACGCCACCATTCTCCCCGAATACGCTCCGGCCCATCTGCCCGCACCACGACATGGGCAACCCCGCGCCAGACGAAGCGGCGTGGAGGTTGGTCGGGAAGCTCGGCCATGACATGGTCGATCCGCTCTGGCCGCCGCAGAATGCGCGCGGGCCGCGGCCATAAGGTCGGCCAGCTCGTGGCGTCGGCCAGCGGCGCGATCCGCCCTAGGCTTCGCTCGGGCACATCACTTTCCCGCATGCTCGGACGGTAAATGGCCCCTTGCCCCAGCCGCGCAACGATCTGATCGACGAGGAGCGCGATATCCGCTTCTTCGCCCATCCCCAGATCGGCATCGATCGCCGTGGGCGCCAGGGGTTCGCTGCGCAGCGCGATCAACCGCATCCTTTCGATGCCGAAACCTGGATCGATGGTCTCGATCTTCATGGCGAGCAGCCGCAGCATATGGCCGATGTCGCGCGTACCCCGTGCGGTCCCGACCGTGACGATCTGTTCTTCCTTGTCCACCCGTTCGCAGACAAGGCGCAGGAGCCGCACGCCAAGCCCCCGTTCGCGCAATGTCCGCGCCAGATCATCGGCAAGGCCGGCCATCACCCGCGCGATCGTCTCGGCCGAGCCAATGGGTTCGGCAAAGATCCGCAGCACCTGCGGCAGTTCGAATGGCACAATACCGACGAGCGGCTCGCCAACCCGCCCGATCGCCTGGTCGAGCCGGTGAAGCAGGCTGCCCCCAAAGCGGCGGCCGAGCGGCGCGCGGGGCATGGCAATGAGATCGGCGATGCGCTCGATCCCAAGGCGCCGGGCGGCGCTGCGCTGGCGGTCATCGAGCCGCAGCGCCGCTACCGGCAGCCTGCTGATCGCCTCCAATTCCCCATGCATGTCGCAGATCGAAATGCGCTCTTTGCCATAGCGAGCGAGCGCATGGGCTGCGCCGGCCGTGCCTGCGATAGCGACGCGGGCGGCCAGCCCGATCCGGCCGCAAAAGCCGATGAGCCGCTGCGCCATCCCCTCCTCGCCGCCGAAAAGATGAGTTACGCCGGTCAAATCCATGAGCAGCCCGTCAGGCGCGTCCACCTGCGCGGTCGGCGTCCAGCGCCGCACGGCGAACAGCGCGAGCCGTTCCAGCTCCCGCACATCTCCCACCGGGTCAGCGTCGCGCGCGTTGAGGCCGGGCACCATGGCTTTGGCCTGGGTGAGCGGCATGCCGGGAAAGAGCCCAAGTCTTGCAGCATGCGCGTCGACCGCGGCGATCACCATGCGCTGCTTTTGAAGGGTGCTGGTGACGAGCGGCGGCATGTCCGGCGGCGCATTTCCAAGGAGCTTCAGATTGGGCGCTGCCGGCTGCTTGTCCGATTTGAACGGATTGTCGGCCGCCTCCGAGCGACGGCCGAGTTCCCGCAGCGAGGGACGCTGATGCACGGGCAGGCTGTCGATCTGTTCCTCGCGGGTGCCCATGGCAGCGCCAGCGCCGGCAGTCTGCGCCCAGCGCGCGCCAGGACGCCACCCGCCGCCACGTGGGCAGGAGCAGGAGGAGCCGTCTTCCTCTTCGAGCGGGATGACGAGCAGTTGGGGCGCAGATGTCCGTTCAGGCGGCCTGCCGGTCCTCGCCTCGTTTCGGCGTAGCCGATCGACGGCGAGGCTCGGCAGAAACAGCGAGGCGACCCGTCGCATCGCAGCCCTCCAGCAACCAGTTATCAGGATCCCCGCCGCGTTGGCGCACCAGTGACACCTGCCAGCGCGAGCGACCGACGCCCGGTACTGGCAGGGGATCGGACGGCGCACAGCCAATCCGCCAGCGCGTCAGCGCGGAAGAAGGTTGGCCCAGCGGATCTTGCGCGGACCGTCGCCAGCGCCGCAGCAGCAGGGCCATGGTGTTGCCCTCCTCGGCCGCCAGCTGCAGGCGGCGCGTGTCGGTCATGCCGATGCGGGTAACCTCGCACACCACGGCGGCAAGCGCGCCATGGCGCAGCGCCTCTTCCATGACGGCAAGGGCATCGTCGTCCTTGCGCGCTTCGACCTGGATCAACCGGGTCGCCGGCACACCGGCGCAGGCAAGGCCGGGCGCGAACAGGTCGGGCTGCGCCATGATCCAGAGAATATCCCCTTCGGACGCTCTGGCTGCGATACCCGCGGTAAACAGGGTTGCGGCGGCATCATCGCCCAGCGTGACGGTTTGGCCGGCAATTTCGTGCAGTGCCGCGCGCGCCAGCCCGCCTGCTGCCAGGCGGTCATCGACGATGGGAATGCCGAACGGCAGGCATGGGACATCGGCCCGCGAAACCGGCGCAATGGCCTGGATCTCGGCGATGAGGGCTTGCAGCCTGTGCGGACGCGGGGCAGTCGACATGACGGATGAGACTCACTTGTTCCCTATATGTTCCTTTAATCCTGTCACGGAGTCAATTGATCGAGATTGCACTGGCGCATGTGCCTGAAGCGGGTCACAAAAATCTGGTCCGCCAAAAAGCGGCCCGCCGTCCTCAACCGCACGGGCATTCTCGCCTTCGTCATCTGAACCGCGCCATCTAACGATAAATCTCCGCTCGATAGCAGCGGCAATGCGCTCGACGATATCGAGGCGCGCGCCGCGGGAACGGGCAGAATTCCGATCCGACAAAGCCCGGCGTACCCAAAACGGTGCCATCGAAAGTGCGATGGAAATATCGACGCGAAGCTGATGCGCGCGCCCCAGCCGCTCACGACCTTCGGGCACGTAGAGGTCATCGGCTAAAGCGTGATCTGGCTCATCTGGTTCCATGATCAAAGCCTAGAACATATCAAGAACGAAATGTGCAAGAGGGGCTACGAGTTATCCACAGATAACTGGTGCGATGCCGTGTCACAGCCCAGCTATTGCGCCAATGCGCATTGACGCTCATAGGCGACGGCCATGGACGACCATATAAAAGCGATCATCGAACGGACGGTCGAACGCGCGCCCCAATGGCTTCGCAATGATCTTGGCGGCAAGGATGCGAATGCCCGCCGCAGCGCTGAAGAGACGCTCGCGGCCATGATCGTCAACCCACTGGACGAAGGGGCGGGAGAAAAGCCGACGGCCTGATTTCTGATAAAGATCCCAAGCCTCATCTCGGTCTCAACCATCAGCTTGAATATCCAGGCCAAGCCTCTAGATTGAAATGGTCACCCTTCCCCCCTTTGGGTGGCACCTCCCTGAACCTTGGCCCCGTCGTTGAGTTTGCTCCGGCGGGGCGTTCTTTCACCAGCGAGATCGAACAGCGCGTCAACCGTCGCATGACAGCTACCCATGCCCCCCCTAACCTCTATGCTGATGCACGGCTCGGCGCCATTCGCGCTCGTCGGGGAGCGGATATGTGATGCGCGGCGGCTCGCTCGTCGTTTCCATCCGGAGCGGCCGGATCTTGCGGCCAAGGCCCTCGGTGCAGTCCTGGCAGTAGATGTGGCGAACGCCGTCGCGAAAATCATCGCTCCAGCCCTTGCGCCGAAATCGCCACCACAGGCCAAGCGGTTCAAAGGTGACACTCTTGTTACAGCAGCAGGTGACCTTGATCGAGTAACGCCATAAAGCGGCCTCGAAGATCGAGGTGGCCGGCCTTTGCTCGTCGCCCCGGCCGATAGCGTCAATCGGGCGCATCGACCTTGTCCGCATGATGGCTGTAGCCTAGGCGATTGCGCCCAACTTAAACGGGCCATCGTCGCGACGCCCTGCGCGGATCTCCTCTATGAAAGAGCGATTACCAAGCCCGCGCGCTTCAAGCGCCGTAGCGACAGCATCTCGAATTTCAGCGAGTTTTAGACCGTTCAACCCGCAAGTTTGCCCTTCGAAATCATGTTCGATGAGCCGCTGATTAGTCATGAATTTGATCCTTCCGATTCGACCTACAGTAGAACATAATAGGAACAATATGGAGTCTCGCCCTTCGCCTTGTTCTCTTCACGTTCTATTTTCATCGATCCGAGCAGCAGAGTCGCAGCGAGCGCAGAACGGAGAAAAGCGATGCTGGAGCGCAAAAAGCTAAGCCTGAAACACGAACCCAGACCTGTTGAGCTAGCCACAAGCGGGCCGGACCGATTGGAGACGGAGCACCATCAAGATGTCCCGCGCTATCACCCCGCGCATGATCCGCAGTTCGTCAGTGACGACGAGATCCCCTGGTGAGCTGAATCCCATGTCTCGTCTTCACTGCATGGCGGCTGGCTTGTCGGAGGTCGCCCACTATTTCGGCGCTGAAATGCCGGCGCCGGTCGAGTTGCCGTCCGAGACGACAGAGGGCGCTTGTGGCCTGGTGGTCTTCGAGACCAAAGGACGGCGCATCATACGCAGCGTGAGCTGGGGCTTTCCCCGATTGACCCGAGAGATGCGCGAGCGGGGTGAAGAGCCAGGGATCATCGGGTTGGTAGCAGATCTCACCAATCCGATGTGGGATCAGATGGCGCTTGATCCGCGTTATCGATGCCTGATCGTCATGACCCATTTTGCAAACCCTGACGGTGTGCCCGGCGCGCGAACACGCACCTGGTTTTCGCTCAACCATATGCCGCTGATGGCTTGGGCCGGTTTCTGTCGGAACATCCCCGACCAAGGGCCGCGTTTTGCCGGCATGACGATGGACGCCAACGCTACGGTCGCGCCGACCAATGATCGCATGCCCGTCCTGCTCGATCCGCACGACTATGCGCGCTGGCTGCACGGCCCGATCGAGGAGGTGATCGGCTTTCAGTTTCGTGCCCCCTTCTCTGCCGAGCGGTTCAAGGTCGAGAGGACAGAGGATCTATGGAATAGCGGCAAGCGGCCCCCGTCCGCCGACAAACAGCTGGCGCTGCTCTGATGTCGGCCAACGGGCAGATCGATCTTTTTGTGCCGCCTCTCTTGCCGGGTCTTCGCTATGGACCTGATCTGGTGAGCGCTGGGGAAGAGGTGAGGCTTATTGACCGCATCTATCGCGCGCCACTCACGCCCTTTCGCTTTCAGCAGTGGACCGGCAAGCGGCTTACCTGCAGCTATGGCTGGAGCTATGATTTCGAACATGGCGGTTCGGACCGACCGATCCCCTGCCCGACTGGCTGGTTCCGCTACGCGACCGCTCCGCGCGCTTCGCGGGTCTTGGCGCGGACAGTCTCGCCCAGGCATTGCTCATCCGCTACGATCCCGGCGCCGGCATTGGCTGGCACAAGGATCGGCCGGTATTCGAGCATGTCGTGGGCATCTCGCTGGGGGCACAAACATCCATGCGTTTCCGTCGACGAACAGCGGGAGGATTTGACAGACGCGCAGTCCCGCTTGCCCCGCGATCCATCTATGTGATGAGCGAGGAGGCAAGAAACGACTGGGAGCACAGCATCGCCGGGATGGAGGAGCCGCGCTGGTCCATCACCTTTCGCAGCCTGAAACCAGACCTCCAAGGGCAAGCTGTCCCGCCGAGCAATGGCTGAACGCCCCTTTTACCCTGTGACCCCCGATGGCCGATATTTCGTGGTTCGCGGGCGCCTTTGGCGCATGAGCAACCCGGCGCTGTCCGAGGCAAAGCGCGAAGCGCTGGTGCAGGAGCTGATGGATGCGCGCAGAGCTGTAGCCCGCGCGAAGAGAGAGGCGGATAAGCAGGCTGAAGTGGCGGCGCGCAAAGCGGTCGATCAGGCCAAGCAAGCCTTGGGCGAGCGCGGTCCAGTCTGGTGGGATGACGGGGCGCCGGATTACAATCGCCACATGGCGCGCAATACGCCTTATGGCCCCTGGTTCGACGCTCTGTCCGGCAAAGCCGATCCAGCTTGATCGTTGCGTGGGGCGCAATCAGGTTGCGCGCCTTCGCATTTGTCTGGCGCCGTGGCTGGTGCGAAAGGGGTTTTGCCTTTCAGGCATCCTCTCCTAAAAACTCATTGGGCTGGTCGTCACACGATCAGCCTTCTTTTTTGCCGATTGTCATTTTTGCGCGCGGTCAAAGGCCTGCCTGCCGCTCAGGATTGAGCAGTTCGGCCACAGCGTCGTAGCTGTCGACGATCTCTAGCTCCCGGCCATCTGCGAAATGGATGCGCGTACCGACTTCGCATGGCTCGAAATAATCAAGCTGGTCAAGGTTGGTCGTGACTGGCCTACCGTCCGGCAAGGTGAACTCAGCGATCATGGCCGCCCCGCCTCACTGATATCCGCCTTCATCCTCGCGCTTTTCGGCAGCGTCCTTCTGCGCTTCCTCAAGCTCGTCCTGCTTGTCATCCGACCGGCTGTCTTCGGAGTTTTCCTTGGGATCCGGGACCATCACGCTCTCCTATGCTGGACGATAAGGAAGCGATCCCATTGCCGCTTGGTTCCGAAACCAGGGTCCAGAACCTTGGCTATCGCGACCATCGCGCGGGTTCGAGTGCCACGTCGACGGGGGTCTTCAAGGCCATCCAGCCGCTCGCCAGCACATCATTGCTCTCTTTGGCATGCCGCCCTTCAGCCAGGGACAATGGCTCCCGTGTCCGCGATCGGCATGCCCATCTATCTCGACGATCAGCACCTGGACTCCCTTTTCATCGTCGGCGATCCCGACGATCTTTCCTGCCCTCGACTGCGGGAGCGGCGTCTCCTCATCGGTGCCGTGGCGCAGCGTCACATGGTCGGCGACGATCTGGGCATGCAGGGCTGGAAGCGTGCCAGCAAATCCTGTCGGTCGTTGGCGGCAAGCTTTAAGCCGGTGATCATGTTGCTCATGCTGCTCATGATGCGCCTTTCCGCCTGCGCTTTGAGGCTGATAGCTCTATCCAGACCGGCGCATGATCGCTGGTCTTTTCCCAGCCCCGCGGCGCAGTATCGACCTCGGCCGCGCGCAGCATGGCTTTGGCTGCATCATTGAGCAGCAAATGGTCGATCCTGAGCCCCGCGTTGCGTTCAAAGGCGAAACGCAGATATTTCCAGAAGGTATAGATGGTCTCATTAGGATGCATATGGCGCAGGGCATCGGTCCAGCCCTGGTCGAGCAGCCGCTGGTAGGCGGCTCGTACTTCCGGCGCGAACAGCGCATCGTCAAGCCAGCGTTCCGGCGCATAGACGTCCATTTCGGTCGGCATGACATTATAATCGCCAGCGATCACCACGGGCGCTTCCAGATCGATGAGGCCGGCAAGATGCGCGTGCAGTCGTTCAAACCAGCGCAGCTTATAGTCGAATTTGGGACCCGGGCGTGGATTGCCGTTGGGAAGATAGAGGCCGGCGATGAGGATGCCGTTCACCGCCGCCTCGATATAGCGGCTCTGCTCATCGGCAAGGTCTCCGGGCAGTCCCCGCTGGGTTTCGTGGATCTCGCCAACGCGGCTCAGGATGGCGACCCCGTTCCATCGGCTTTGGCCTTGCCAGATGGCGTCATAGCCCGCGTCCCGGATCGCCTTTTCCGGGAATTTCTCCTGCGGCGCCTTGAGTTCCTGGAGGCAGACGATGTCGGGTTCCGCGTCATAGAGCCAGCGCAGCAGCACCGGCAACCTTCCATTCACCCCATTCACATTATAGGTGGCGATCTTCATAGGTCGGGCAACGACTGATCGGCCAGGCCCCAGCCAGACAGAGCCTTTGTAGCCGCCCGCTTCGCCAGCGCTTTGCCGTCGGCAATGGTGAAGTGAGAGGGCTTGTCGATCGTCTCCATCTCCTTCCAGCTGAGCGGCGCCGCGACCGGGGCGCCGGGACGGGCGCGGGCGCTATAGGGCATGACCGCCGTCGCGCCGCGCTGGTTACGCAGATAGTCGACGAAGATGCGGCCCTTGCGCTGGGCCTTGGGGAGCGCTGCGGTGAAATGGTCCGGATCATTTTGCGCCACGGCTTTCGCCAGACGATGGGCGAAATCCTTGATCTCGCCCCAGTCGGCCTGCGGCGTCAGCGGCACTATCACATGCACGCCCGTGCCGCCCGTCAGCATCGGAAAGGTCGCAAGGTCGATCGAGGCCAATATGTCGCGAAACTGGAAGGCTGCCGATCGCACGGCTTCGAAGTCCAGCCCCTCATCGGGATCAAGGTCGAAGACCAGGCGGTCGGCCTTCTCGACATCTTCGATCCGCGCGCCCCAGCCATGAAATTCGATCGTGCCCATCTGGACGCAGGTGAGAAGGCCTTCGGGCGTATCTATGTAAAGATAGGCTTCCTCATGGCCGTCCTTCTCCGTGATACCGATGTGTTGCACCGCATCGCCAAAGGAGCCGACGTCATGCTTCTGGAAAAAGCATTTCTTCGCCCGCCCCTGCGGACAGCGCACAAGGCTGATCGGCCGCGACCCAGCCCAGGGGAGCATCAGGGGCGCGACCTGCGCATAATAGTCTGCAAGCGCGCCCTTGGTGATGCTGCTTTCGGGAAAGATGATGCGCTCCCGGTTGCTGATCGCGACCGGGGATGAGATTTGCGCCGCCGGCTTTTCGACGACCACCGCCTCAGGCTTCTTGTCTTCGCGTAGGCCAAGGTAACTTGGATGCCGCAGCGTTCCTTCATTGGTCATTTCGGTGAATGCAATCTCGGCGACCAATCTGGGCTTGAGCCAATGCGCGCCGCGCATCTCGGCGCGGGGCGCGTCGACGCTCGGCCTATTTGTCTCGATCGGCTTCATGATCTCCATGAGCCGGAACTGCTCTGCCGTATTGAAACCCGTGCCGACCTTGCCGGCATAGCGCAGCGCGCCGTCTTCGTTGACGCCCAGGATCAGGGAACGAAAGGTGCGGCTCTTCTCCGAGGGCGTCCAGCCGGCCACCACGAATTCCTGGCGCTGGATGCACTTGGTCTTGACCCAGCTTCCGGTGCGTGCGCCGACATACGCCCCGTCCGCGAGCTTGGAGATGACGCCCTCCAGGCCGGCCGCGCAGAATTCTTTGAGCAGCTTCTCGCCGCCCCCGACGATATGGTCCGAATAGCGGAGCGCTGAACTGCGGCTTGGCAGAATGGCCTTGAACTTCTTTTTCCTTTCGACCAGCGGCAGCGAGGTCAGATCCTCGCCGTCGAGTTCGAGCAGATCGAAAGCGATATAGCCGATCGTCTCGGGCGCGGCCTTGAGGGCGGATTGCAGCGCCTGGAAGCGAGAGCGCCCCCGATCGCCGAGCACGACCGCCTCTCCGTCAATCAACGCGGACTTGACCTTGAGCTTTGTTGCGGCGGCAAGAACGGCTGGAAAGCGATCTGACCAATCAAGGCCCGAGCGGGTGAAGGCGCGCGCTCCGCCGCCGCCGACTGCGACCAGCATGCGATAACCGTCATATTTCATCTCGTGCAGCCAGCGCTTTCCGGAAGGCACGACATCGACCAGCTTGGCAAGCTGTGGCGGCCGGAACGCCGGCGCCTGCGTGCTCATCGTCTTGTCAGCTTTGCGTGCAGTCCGGCTCGCCATCGATCCTGTCCTCCTGGCTCAGGATACTAATCGCCGCTCGTCAGACTCGTTCCGCCGCAACGATCAGGTCGCAGTCCCCGCAGCATAGCGCGCGGTTGCAACGTGATGTGGTGCGATGCGTTGGAGCTGCATCAACACAGGAGCAGGGCATGGCTGACGATAAAAATGCAAAAGGCCCGCAGGATCGCTCGCGCGTCGCGATGGGCGAAGATTATGAGGTGCGATATTGGACAAATCGCTTCGGCGTAAACCGGGACCAATTGCAGGATGCCGTCGATGCCGTGGGCAATGATGTGGATGCGATAGCAGCCTATCTCAACAAATAGGGCACCTACTTGTTCTTGGTGCCGATACTGATAGCTTTCTTAGTATGTGCAATCTGTACGCGGTCCGAAAATCAGCAGCCGAGGTCGCCGTGCATTTTCGCGTGACGCTGCCAGCCGCCCAGTTCAACGCGCCCGAGGAAGTCTATCCTGGCTATCCCGGCATGGTCGTGCGGGAAGCCGAGGGCAGCCGCCTCCTCCAGTCGATGGCATGGGGATGGCCATTGAGGCTCAAGGGCATGAAGCCGGAAACCAAGCCCAAGCCTGTCAATAATATCGCGGACCTGCGCAAACCCATGTGGGTCGGCTTTGCGCGCAAGCCCAAGTGGCGCTGCCTTATCCCCCTCACCCGCTTTGCCGAGGCCGAGGGCGTGAAGGGCAGCAAGACACGCACCTGGTTCTCGTTGCACGACCGCCCTATCTTTGCTTGGGCGGGGCTCTGGCGCGACAGCGCGGAATGGGGACCGGTCTATTCCGGCGTCATGACCGATTGCAATGAGGCCATCCGTCCGGTCCATGACCGCATGCCCGTACTGCTGCATGAAGATGAATATGAGCAGTGGCTGCATGGTGATTTTGAAGAGATTGTCGGCTTTCAGGAGCGTTGTTTCCCGGACGAGCTGATCGCGATGGAGCGCACTGGAGAACCCTGGAACAAGCCTCGGGGCTCGGCCGCGGCGGACGACATCTTGCTATGACCTTCGAGCAGGAGAGATGGGCCGAGGCTCTCGCGATCGAGCGCCGCTTTGGGGAAAGCGCCAGCCAACATATGTCTGATCGGGTGACGGCGCTCGCGCTCGCAGAAGATTGGGTGGGGGTCGGTCGGTGGTTCGCGATCATCGATCGGTTCGATAAGCTCCAGGATCGCACGACGAATTTGATCCAATGAGCAGTTGGGCGGGTCGGCAAAAAAGTCAGGGAGAGAATATGGCAAGCGCCCAATCGATCGATGAATTGCTGGAGCAGCCCGTCTTCATTGACATGGTCAAAGCGATTTATGACGCGATTTCGATCCCGCAGCTCAGCCGTGCAGAAGAGCTGGATGTTGATTGCTACTGAGATGTGACCCGGGGTTTCCATTGAGAAATGGCTCTGAATCACTTTTGCTGCTGGTGATGGTCATCCGCCGACCACGCGAGCGCGCAGCAGGTCCAGCTTCGCTCGACCATACATCTGTCGTTTATCAGCTTGAGGCGAGTGATTTGGCCCTCGGTCTGCCCATTTGACCACGGTGAAATGATCGCGTTGCGTACCGCAGTCAGGTCCTTTTCTACACCGTTGACAAAGGAAGCGACAAGGCTGTCCTTGGCCAGCTCGATCCACCCATCAAGTTTCGCGGCTGACTTTGATCTGATCATCGATTGGAAGTCGCCGATTGCTTTGCGTGCAGTCACCAACTCAGGGACACAGTTCTCGATGACGGCAACGAGGATGGCATCTGATTTGCCCAATCCATCCTGAGCGGAGGTCATCAGGCGAGCCAGAACCCGCGCCGAGGGTGTGCGCATAAGGCCGCTTTGGCCGGCCTTTTCAGCGAGGCGGCGCCGTTGAGCCCATTGCGAGACGATCCCTCGCTGTCCAACAAAACCTTCTGCACGCATCTCACGCCAGAGCGCCAAGGCGTTGCGGGATCCGGTATCCCAGCGCTCGTTCAGCCACGGCAACCAACTGTCCGGAGCGCTTGGCCGAGTACGAAAGACGTCTAGGCGCTGTCCGCGTAGGACGTCCCGAACGAGTTTGCGGCTGTGACCAGTCTGCCGGACAATCTGCCGGATGGAAGTGCCGCTTTTGGCCAGTTCCTGGATTGCCTCATTGGTTTCCTGACGACGAAGGTAACCTTCGTACTGCAGCTTCTCAGCATATCTGTCACCCGGGCCAGCTCGCGCTTCAACTGGCGGATCTCGGCATCCTTGCTGGCGTCGCCAGACACAACCTTCGCCAGTTACCGCTTCCAGGCGTACAACGAATGCTGACTGACGCCGAGCCGTTCAGAAACCTCCGCTACCGGATACCCGCGTTCGGTGATCTGGGCCACCGCATCACGCTTGAACTCATCGCTGAAATTAGGCTTCCCCATCGTCGTCTCCTGTCCTCAAAATTAGGATAGAAGGCGTCCAGAAATCTAGGGGCTACTCAACCAGACAGAGCGCAAAGTCCCAACGCCGGTCAAAAAGCCGCCGCGCGCCGATTGGCCTCAGGCGCTCCCGATATGCCAACCCGATCGCCTCAAAACGTCCTAACCGATGATAAACTTGGGAACTGCCGATAACGGGTTTCGGTTGTCGTGGTCAGGAGATGACCATGAAAGTCGAATTCGGTGCATTTGATGGTGGCATGGCCGGCAAGGTTCCGCCGGCATATCTTGAAAGTCATGTTGTAAGCGAGACCGACCGGCTGACCGACGTCATCCTCTGCCAGCCGCTTCATTTGACGCCCGTACCCTGCTGCGCCGTCACCCGTGAGGCTCTGGCTGCCGGCTTTACGACCGATGCCGCTGAGGCTCTGCGGCAGCATAACATGCTGGTAGAGGCGCTAGAGCGGCATGGCGTGCGCTGTCATTCCCTCGTTCCATCACCCGATCTGCCGGACATGTGCTTCACCCGCGACATCGGTGTCGCGACGCCATGGGGCATGACCGCCCTCAATCCAGCCATGCCGCACCGCCGAGGCGAAGTCGATGCGTTGCTGGAGACCTGTGCTGAGTGGAATATGCCAGTGCGGCAGATCACCCGTGGCACGATCGAAGGCGGTGACGTCTGCGTTGCGCGAGAGGGGCTCCTCATAGTCGGCCTGTCGGGCGAACGCAGCTGCGCCGCGGGGGCGGAAGAGTTCGCGGCGCCGTTCGGGACTGTCAGGATTTCCGTGTGCGGCCGGGCGGTTGATCATCAGGCCGCCATGGCTCTGATGAAACGTTCGCCGAAGATCACGGCAAATTGCGCCTTCGCCATGGTCCACTCACGTGGTGGCATCTTCCACTCTTTCTCCGACCGATTCAAGATCAGGTAGAGCAGCTTGGTGGCGGCCTCGTCGCTGGGGAAGTGTCCCCTGGCCCTGACAGCCCGCCTGAGCTTCGAGTTCAAAGCTTCGATGGCGTTCGTAGTG
>CAACXH010000414.1_pt1 | contig 18276 bp, 17 predicted proteins | sample 2275881 | NCBI WGS metagenome assembly CAACXH01 (sample SAMEA5312483, study PRJEB27640) | indoor metagenome | biome: indoor environment; feature: controlled; material: polymer antistatic dissipative epoxy resin | place: Italy | collected 2014-05-27 | reverse complement strand
ATCTCGATCACCGACGGCCAGATCTTCCTCGAAACCAACCTCTTCTACCAGGGCATCCGTCCGGCCATCAACGTCGGCCTGTCGGTGTCGCGCGTCGGCTCGGCCGCGCAGACCAAGGCGATGAAGAAGGTTTCGGGCTCGATCAAGCTGGAGCTGGCCCAGTATCGCGAAATGGCGGCCTTCGCCCAGTTCGGTTCGGACCTCGATGCCTCGACCCAGAAGCTGCTGAACCGCGGCGCGCGCCTGACCGAGCTGCTGAAGCAGGGCCAGTTCTCGCCGCTGCCGTTCGAAGAGCAGACCGCGTCGATCTTCGCCGGCACCAACGGCTATCTGGACGGCATCCCGGTCAAGGACGTGACCCGTTATGAAGAGCTGATGCTCGCCTATCTGCGTCACGACCACCCCGAAGTGCTGACCGCGATCCGTGACAGCAAGGATCTGGGCGACGACGCCAAGGGCAAGCTGAAGGCTGCGCTGGACTCGTTCGGCAAGACCTTCGCTTAAGACGCTGTGCTGACCGCCCATTCCCTTCTTGCCTGGACCGTGATGTCGATCGGTCTGGTGCTGCTGCCGGGGCCGGACACCATGTTGGTGGCCGGCCACGCGGCGCGCCGCGGGTTCAAGGCGGGAATGGCGGCGATCGGCGGCATCCAGCTTGGCGGTCTGTTCTACATGCTGTTGTGCGGCTTCGGCTTCCTCAGCGTGCTGAATGCGGTGCCGGGACTGTTCTTGGGCGTTAAGATCGCCGGTGCCCTCTATCTGGCCTGGATGGGCTTTGGCCTGCTGCGCGGCGCGATCAAGCCGGCGCCGGCAAGCGAAACGCCCAAGGTCCGGATCGGCGGATCGCCCTTCGCCCAGGGCCTGGTCAGCACCGTGCTGAACCCCAAGGTTGCGATCTTCTTCCTCGCCGCGCTGCCGCAGTTCGTGGGCACTGGCCCGGATGCGCCGTGGCAGGGCATGCTGCTGATCGCGATCGTCTATGGGCTGGGCTTCCTGTGGTGCGCCCTGCTCGCGCTGCTCGCCACCAAGGCGGGCCGCAAAGTGGGGCAGAGCAGCGCGATGCGCTGGTTCGAAGGCGCCATGGGCGTCGGTTTCTTTGGTCTCGCGGGCCGTCTGGCCCTTGCTCGGAATATTTGAACTATGGCTAGCCTCAAGGAACTGAAGCTGCGCATCGGGTCGGTGAAGTCGACCCAGAAGATCACCAAGGCGAAGCAGATGGTCGCCGCGGCCAAGCTGCGCAAGGCGCAGGCCGCTGCCGAAGCTGCCCGCCCCTATAGCGAGCGACTGGAAGCGGTCGTCGCGAGCCTGGCGACCAAGATCGCCGGTGGCTCGGGCGAAGGCGCTTCGCCGCTGCTCGCCGGCACCGGCAAGGACGAAGTCCATCTGCTGGTCGTCGCCAATAGCGATCGCGGTCTTGCCGGCGCGTTCAACGCCAATATCGTGAAGGCTGCGCTGGCCAAGGCCCGCGCGCTGGAGCTGGATGGCAAGAAGGTGCTGTTCTACCTGATCGGCCGCAAGGGCCGTCCGGTCATCAACCGCACCTATCCGGGCAAGATCGTCGCCAATTACGACACCACCGGTGCCAAGGAGCCGGGCTTTGCCCAGGCCCAGGCGGTGGCGCAGGAACTCAGCCAGATGTTCCTCGACGGCAAGTTCGACGTCGCCCATCTCTTCTACTCGCGCTTCAAGTCGGCGCTCGCGCAGATCCCGACCGAACAGCAGATCATCCCGGTGAAGATTCCCGCCGACGCCGACCGCAACGCGATCGCCGCCACGGTGGAATATGAGCCGAGCGAGGAAGCGATCCTCGACGACCTGCTGCCGCGCAACGTCACGGTGCAGCTCTTCAAGGCGCTGCTGGAAAACAACGCGTCCGAACAGGGTGCGTCGATGACCGCGATGGACAATGCGACCCGCAATGCCGGCGACCTCATCAACAAGCTGACGATCCAGTATAACCGCAGCCGCCAGGCCGCGATCACCACCGAACTCGTCGAAATCATCTCGGGCGCCGAAGCCCTCTAAGGACAAGCAGGCAAGGACATAGTCATGGCAACCACCAACAATGTAGGCCGCATCTCGCAGGTCATCGGCGCCGTCGTCGACGTGACCTTCCCCGATGCGCTCCCGGCGATCCTTTCGGCGCTGGAAACCAGCAACAACGGCCAGCGCCTGGTGCTGGAAGTCGCCCAGCATCTGGGTGAGAACACCGTCCGCACCATCGCGATGGACTCGACCGACGGTCTGACCCGCGGCCAGGAAGTCACCGACACCGGCGCGCAGATCTCGGTTCCGGTCGGCCCGGCCACCCTCGGCCGCATCCTGAACGTCGTCGGCGAGCCGATCGACGAGCGCGGCCCGGTCGCCACCGAACTGCGTTCGCCGATCCATGCCAAGGCACCCGAGTTCGTCGACCAGTCGACCGACGCCTCGATCCTGGTCACCGGCATCAAGGTCATCGACCTTCTGGCCCCCTATGCCAAGGGCGGCAAGATCGGCCTGTTCGGCGGCGCTGGCGTCGGCAAGACCGTTCTCATCCAGGAACTGATCAACAACATCGCCAAGGGCCATGGCGGCACCTCGGTCTTCGCGGGCGTGGGCGAACGCACCCGTGAAGGTAACGATCTGTACCATGAATTCCTCGACGCCAACGTGATCGCCAAGGATGCCGACGGCAACGCGATCAGCGAAGGTTCGAAGGTGGCCCTGGTTTATGGCCAGATGAACGAACCGCCGGGCGCCCGTGCCCGCGTCGCCCTGTCGGGCCTGACGATCGCCGAATATTTCCGCGACGTCGAGAACCAGGACGTGCTGTTCTTCGTCGACAACATCTTCCGCTTCACCCAGGCGGGCGCGGAAGTGTCGGCTCTGCTCGGCCGTATTCCTTCGGCCGTGGGTTACCAGCCGACCCTGGCGACCGACATGGGTCAGCTGCAGGAACGCATCACCTCGACCAACAAGGGCTCGATCACCTCGGTCCAGGCCGTCTACGTCCCCGCGGACGATCTTACCGACCCGGCGCCGGCGACCTCGTTCGCGCATCTTGACGCCACCACCGTTCTCAACCGCGCCATTTCGGAACTGGGCATCTATCCGGCGGTCGATCCGCTGGACTCGACCAGCCGCGTTCTGGAACCCCGCGTCGTCGGCCAGGAACATTACGACACCGCCCGTGCCGTCCAGTCGATCCTGCAGAAGTACAAGTCGCTGCAGGACATCATCGCGATCCTGGGCATGGACGAGCTGTCGGAAGAGGACAAGATCACCGTCGCCCGCGCGCGCAAGATCCAGAAGTTCCTGTCGCAGCCGTTCCACGTCGCCGAAGTCTTCACCGGCATCTCGGGCAAGTTCGTCCAGATCGAAGACACGGTGAAGTCGTTCAAGGCCGTGGTCGATGGTGAATATGACCATCTGCCCGAAAACGCCTTCTACATGGTCGGCGGCATCGACGAAGCCATCGAAAAGGCGAAGAAGCTGGCTGCCGAAGCAGCCTAAGCTCTAACCTCATATACCCCTCCCCGTCTTGGGGAGGGGGCATAGGACATAAAAATGGCACTGCATTTCGAACTCGTGACCCCTGAAAAGCTCGTCCGCTCGGAAGAGGTCTATCAGGTCGTCGTTCCCGGCACCGATGGCGACTTCGGCGTGCTGGAGGGCCATGCGCCCTTCATGTCGACCGTGCGCGATGGCGCGATCCAGATCTTCGCATCGGCTGGCGCCGCACCGGAAATCATCCCGGTCGAGGGCGGCTTTGCCGAGGTCAATGAAAAGGGCCTGACGGTTCTCGCTGAAAAGGCGGGCTGAGCTCGATCCATCTTTGGTTCGCCGCGCGAGCCCCATCAAATCTCTCGCCACGATGATGGCGATACGAAAGCGGCGCGTACAGCGCCGCTTTTTTTTCGTTGCATAACTGGGAGCCCGATAAGACGGCCAAAACGACCCAAGCCGTCTTTAAGAGCTTTTTTACCATGATTGCCTAGGCCCCGTGAAGCGACCAACCGCTACGGACAGCCCAATGAATCCTTGTCGGCCCAACCGGTGCGATGCGCTCGCCATCGCCCAAGCTGAACGCTCACCTTCATGACCGCATCGTCCTTTCTATCAGATCTGGCGAGCTTGCTCGCGGGTGTTGGACTTGGCGCCCTCTGGCTGCTTCTGCCCGGCGCGGGTCTAGCGACACTTGTAGAGCGCTGTGGACCGGATTTTGGCCGCGGATGGCCTCGGATCGGCTGGTCACTATCGCTGGCGCTGACATTGTTGCCGGCCGTCGACGCTCTACTGGTCCGAGCGGGCGGCATCGGCATAATGATCCCGCTTCATGCAGGGCTAGCCATCCTTGCGCTCAGGCGTCCGGACATTCTGCGCCTCCAACGACAAGGATGGCGTCTTGCAGCGCCCATGGCCCTGCTCTGGTTCATCCTCATAGTCGTTCAATTTGCCGACTATGTGACATCCGATGGCATGCTCAATCAGTCGCTGCTGGAATTCGATCTGGTCAAACATGCAGCGGTAACCAGTGCCATAGCCCATCAGGGTGTGCCTTTTGCCGATCCCTTCTTCGCTCGGCCAGGTTTCGCGGGCTATTATTATTATTTCTACCTTCTTCCTGCCGCCATCCACTGGGCCGGTGAACCGTTCGTCAGCGCGCGTATGGCCTTTGCCGCCGCGGCCTTTTGGACAGGCATCGCGGTTCCCGCATTGCTCTGGCAAATCTCATCTGAGGCGGGGCTGATCACGGCCGAACGCCGACGACGCTTCATGTGGCTGACCCTGCTCTTCTGCTTCGTATCGGGCATCGACCTGCTATGGATGGGCTATCGTTATCTGTGGAGCGGCACTCTGGAATCGCGCAGTGACTGGTGGAGCACGGAGGTTGCCTTCGTCCTGCATTCGATCGTTTGGGTACCGCATCACATCGCAGCCCTCATCGCGGCCTGGATATCCGTGCTGCTGCTGGTACGGGCCGGGCCACTTCCTAAAATCGGCCGGTACATGATCGCTGTTCTGGCTGGGTTGGGTATAGCGACCTGTTTCGGATCGTCCGTGTGGATCATGCTGACCATCGCGCCGGTTCTGGCCGGTTGGGGACTGATCAGCCTCAGGAAAGGTGACATCACGATCCTCATTGCCGGCATCGCCGCGTTGCTCGCCGCCATCTACCAGATACATGACCTGATCGTCGCTCGGCACGACAATGCCCTGCCAATCGCGCTCACCATTCGCCCCTTCACCTTCATCCTGCCGCGTGAAGGAGGCTGGGCATTATTGCATCTGCTGGCACTGCCATTGAATTACGCCATGGAGTTCGGCATTTTCGCCTGGGGCTCGATCCTGTATTGGCGCACTCGCAAAGAATGGCCCCGTCAACCCGTCCAGATTCTCTTGCTCGCCAGTGCAATGGTTTCGCTGTTCATTGCCAGCTTCCTCAAGTCCACGATCATCAACAATGACCTCGGCTGGCGGTCGGTCTGGTTCGCACAACTGGCCGCCATAATCTGGACGACAGCTTGGCTGCACGACCAACCCAGACCGATCGCGGATCGACCTTTCACCTTCAAGCTCCTCCTCGCACTCGGCATTGCGGCCGTCCTGTGGGATATCGCAGGCGTGCGCCTGATCCGGCCGCCCTATGCCCCTACCAGTCCGTCACACGAGTTGTTCCGTCTGCGCAGCGACAATCTGGATCAGCGGCGCATTTATGAATGGGCGGCGCGCCATCTCCCGGCGAATGCCGTAATCCAGCATAATCCTGCCCTGTTTCAACGGTCCTTCAATTTTGGCCTTTACGGGCGCCAGCCAACGGGTGTGGCAGATAAGGAGGCCAATCTTTTTGGCGCTTCGATGGATGATGTCAGCCTACGCATCGCGACAATCGCGCCCATTTTCAGCCGCGCCCTGCCGCAGGCGGAGATACGTCGCCGCGCCGAAGCTTCCGGGGTCGATTATCTGATGATTGCCGCAGTCGATCCCGTCTGGAGTGCGCATAAGGGGCCGCCGCCCGGCCTACGCTGCATACATCGCGAGCCTCTTGCCTGCTTGATCGCCACGAAAGACATTGCCCGATGACCAATATTCGACCTATTCGAAACCTGATTTTGGCCTATGTCGGTGCGCTGGTCGCAGGCTTTCTTCTCTATCTCGCGCTCATCGCCTCGCCATTGCTGGCAAGCATTTCACTGCTTTTCTATCGCGGTGTGTTTATTGCCTTCATAAGCGCGCTGCTTTTAGCGCTGTTAATCGGCTGGGCGGGGCGATGGTTGCGTTCCTTGGATCTGTCGACGGCAATCGGCGCGGTAGCCCTCTCGCTCGCCTTCAATATCAGCTTCCTCATCGTTTTCCCGGTCACCTTTGACCGATCCATCACCATGTTCCTGCTTGCCCGGATCGAACGTCAGAACGGTCAACTGACCCCACCGATGCTGGAACAGGTTTTCATACGCGAGTATCTTGGTGATCTGCGCCAGATCGATCGGCGAGTGCGGGAACAGACCTTGTCCGGCAATATCGTTCAGCGCAACGACGGCAGGATCGAACTCACACCGCAGGGCTCCAGGCTCCTTGACAGCGGACGCCTGATCGGCGGCTGGTTTGGCGCAGACCCGCGGTTCGTTACGCCTCCACCACCGTCAAAAGCCCATTAGCCATTTGTCAAAGTTTCCAGCTTATTCACCTTCTCCAGCCATGGTGAATCGGCCCATTTTGGGGTGGCTGGCCCGATCGCAGAATTCCGGCGGAGAGTTATGAGCGCATTTGGACGGAAAAATGGACCTGCCGGCATCAAGCCGGGTTTCGGCGTCGCCCGACCGATGCACAGCGGCGGCGCAGCGCGCGAGGAGGCCCCGCGCGGCGGCGAGCAGTTCCCGCCGCTCGATCTGGCCGCCCTGCCCGGCGAAATTCCGCTCGATCCGTTGTCGGCCCCGACCAGCCAGATGCAGCGCAATGCGGACGCCATGTCGCGCCTGTCGGAACGCGCCAATGCCGAACATGTCGCCGATGCCGGTCCGCAAGGGTTCGAGGCGTCGGTTCACAAGATCAAGGAACAGGTGCTTCCCCGCCTGCTCGAACGCGTCGATCCCGAAGCGGCCGCGACCCTCACCAAGGATGAACTGGCGGAGGAATTCCGGCCGATCATCATGGAAGTGCTGGCCGAGCTGAAGCTGACGCTCAACCGGCGCGAGCAGTTCGCGCTGGAAAAGGTGCTGGTCGACGAGCTTCTGGGCCTCGGCCCGCTCGAGGAATTGCTGGCCGACCCGGACATCAGCGATATCATGGTCAACGGCCCGGAGCAGACCTATGTCGAAAAGAAGGGCAAGCTCCAGATCGCGCCGATCAAGTTCCGCGATGAAGAGCATCTGTTCCAGATCGCCCAGCGCATCGTGAACAAGGTCGGCCGCCGCGTCGACCAGACCACGCCGCTGGCCGACGCCCGCCTGCCCGACGGTTCGCGTGTCAACGTGATCGTGCCGCCGCTCAGCCTCAAGGGCACGGCCATCTCGATCCGTAAATTCTCGGCCAAGCCGATCACCATCGACATGCTCGCCCAATGGGGCGCGATGAACCAGAAGATGGCGACCGCACTCAAGATCGCCGGTGCCTGCCGTTTCAACATCGTCATTTCGGGCGGTACCGGTTCGGGCAAGACGACGATGCTCAACGCGCTGTCGAAGATGATCGATCCGGGCGAGCGCGTGCTAACCATCGAGGACGCGGCCGAACTGCGCCTGCAGCAGCCGCACTGGCTGCCGCTCGAAACCCGCCCGCCCAACCTAGAAGGCCAGGGCGCGATCACCATCGGCGATCTCGTCAAGAACGCCCTGCGTATGCGTCCTGATCGCATCATCCTGGGCGAAATTCGTGGCGCGGAGTGTTTCGACCTGCTCGCCGCGATGAACACCGGCCATGACGGCTCCATGTGTACGCTCCACAGCAACAGCCCGCGCGAATGCCTGGGCCGTATGGAAAACATGATCCTGATGGGCGACATCAAGATCCCGAAGGAAGCCATTTCCAAGCAGATCGCCGACTCGGTCGACCTGATCGTCCAGGTGAAGCGCCTGCGCGACGGTTCGCGCCGCGTCACCAACGTGACCGAGGTGATCGGCATGGAAGGCGACGTCATCGTCACCCAGGAACTGTTCAAGTTCGAATATCATGACGAGGATGACAGCGGTAAGATCATCGGCGAATATCGCTCGATGGGCCTGCGCCCCTATACGCTCGACAAGGCCCGCATGTTCGGCTTCGACCAGCCCTTCCTCGAAGCCTGCCTCTGACCCTCAGGGAATAAAGGCTTCCGCTCCCGCGTAGACGGGGATGTGAATCGTCACATCCTCATCGCGGGAGCAGCCTTTCTTGTCCGTTCGATCCCTTTCGCGCCATGGCCTTGCCGCCATGGCGAGCGCCTTTCTGGGCGATGTCGCGCTGGCGTCCGACGCCTATCCCGACGTGCCCGAACCGATGGTCTTCGACATGATGCGGCCACTGGGCGCCAAGCGCGGGGAACTGGAGGTCAATACGCTGGCGACCGTTCCGCTGTCGGGCGATGACGACGCCGTCCATTGGGCACCGGAAATCGAATATGCCTTTGCCGACGGCTTCGCGATCGAGGGCGAACTGCCCTTCGTCAACGGCCGGCTCGCCGAACTGAAGCTAGGCCTTCAGGCGAGTTTCGGCACCACCGGCGGCGGACGCACCGGCCATGGCGTCCAATATCTCGGCATCTATGACCGCCGCGCCAAACAATATCGCAGCAGTTTCGCCTATATGGTGGCCCATCGCTACAATAGCCGCTGGAGCAGCGTGACGATGGCGGGACTCGCCGACGTAAAGCTGTCGGGCGGCCATGGCCGCAACGGCATGATCCTCAACCACTCAGCCTTCTACGACAGCCGCGAAGGGCAGGTATTGGGGCTGGAGATCAATTATCAGGGCGGCAGCGAGGGCGGCCTGCTGCTGATGCCGCAATTGCACCAGCAACTGGGCGGCAATTTCGCCATGCAGGCGGGCCTTGGCGCGGAACGGCCGCGTGGCGATGCCTTCCGCCCCACCGCCGGCCTGCGCATCATTCGTCAATTTTAATTGGCCATCGATGGAATAGGCGCGATCCGACAAGCGTAAGCGGGGCATGACGCTGCATTCCCCGCTCTCTTCCCTTCGCGCCCATATTCATGCCGCCCTGCCGGTCGCCACGGCGCCGACATCATCCCAGCCGCTGAAGATCGCGCTGTTTTCGGGCAATTATGATTGCGTGCGCGATGGCGCGAACCGGGCACTCAACCGCCTGGTCCGGCATATGCTGGACGAGCATCAGGCAGAGGTGCGCATCTATTCGCCGACCGCGCCGACGCCGGCCTTCACCTCGGCCGGCGATGTCCGATCGGTGCGCTCGCTCTGCATTCCCGGTCGCCCGGAATATCGGCTCGCGATCGGCCTGACCTGTGCCGCCCGCGCCGATCTGGAGGCGTTCCAGCCTGACATCGTGCATCTGTCCGCGCCCGATCTGCTCGGCCGGCAGGCGCTGAACTGGGCCCGGCGCAACGCCGTACCAACCGTCGCCAGCCTGCACACCCGGTTCGAGACCTATCTTGCTTATTATCGCCTCGCCTTCCTGCGCCCAAAGGTCGAGGCCTATCTCGATCGCTTCTATGGCGACTGCGACCGCATCCTCGCCCCGACCCCGCCGATCGCCGCGGACCTCGCCGCAATCCATGGCGCCGAGCGCATTACCCTCTGGAGCCGGGGCGTCGATCGATCCGTCTTTCATCCGGCGATGCGAGATGAAAGCCTGCGCGCCCAGCTTGGCTATGCGCCCGACGATGTCGTGCCGCTCTTTTTCGGCCGGCTGGTCCGGGAAAAGGGGCTCGACATTTTTGCCGACGCCATCATGGCGGCGCGCGCCAACGGCCTGTCGCTGCGCCCCCTGATCCTGGGTGATGGCCCGGCGCGTGATGCCCTCGCCCGCCATCTGCCCAATGCCAGCTTCGCCGGCCATGTCGAAGGGGCACGTCTCGGCGCACTGGTCGCCAGCGCCGACATATTGGTCAATCCCAGCGTCACGGAGGCGTTTGGCAACGTCAATCTGGAGGCGATGGCCAGCGGCCTTGCCGTCCTGTCGGCCGACGTCCCCAGCGCTTCCGCGCTGATCGATAATGGCGTCAACGGACTGCTGGTCCCGCCGGGCGACGTTGGCTCCTATGCCGGCGACCTGGCTTCCCTCGTCCGCGACACCGGCCTAAGGCGGCGGCTTGGCCGCGCGGCGGAGGCGACAGCAGGCGACTATCGCTGGGACCATGTCCTGGATTCGGTGGCGCGCGTCTATCGCGAACTGGCGGGCGCCCCAATGGAATGATGTGGATGACGGGCAAGCGGACGGACATGGAAATGGAGGCGGACCTGCGCGCCATGCGCCGCTATGCCCGCGCCCTGTCGCGCGACCATGTCGTCGCCGACGATGTGGTGCAGGACGCCGTGATGCGCGCGATCGAACGGCGCGACCAGTTCCAGCCCGATCGCAGCCGCCGCCGCTGGCTGCTGGCCATCGTCCACAATGTGTTCATCTCGGCGAAGCGGCGCGAGGCGGCGGAAACGCGTCGCAATATGGCCTTTGCCCAGATCCAGGTCGATCATGCCGATCCCGACCAGGAGGTGCGCGCCGACCTGATGCAGGTCGCCCGCGCCTTTGCCGACCTGCCCGACCATCAGCGCGCCGTCATGCATCTGACCGTCGTCGAGGGGCTGAGCTATCAGGAAAGCGCCGACCTTCTGGGCATAGCGGTCGGCACGGTGATGTCGCGCCTTGCCCGTGCGCGGGCGACATTGCGACAGGACAGGGACAGGCAGCCGCGCGATCGGCTGCGCATCGTGGGAGGACAGGATGAGTGAGGATCCTTCGGAGATCGAACTAATGGCCTATGTCGACGGCCAGCTCGATCCCGGCCGACGCTTCGCGGTGGAAACCCGCCTGTCGCGCCGGCCCGACCTCGCCGCGCAGGTGATGGGCGACCTCAGCGCCCGCACCGGGCTGCGTCTGTTGGCTCAGGACCGCGCGTCCCTGCCCGAAGCCATGGCGGCACAGGCGAGCGCGCTCCACCCGCCCGCCACGCGCCATCGTCGCTTTGCGATCGGCGCCAGCGGTGGCCTCGGCCTGCTGGCGGCAAGCTTCGTTGCCCTGCTCATGGTGCGCGACGGGCCGCCCGCCTATGTGGTCGATGCCGCAACCTCCCACCGCGTCGCCATGATCCGCGCCCGGATGCAGGGGCAGATCGAATCGCCCAGCTTCGACCCGCGCGAGATATTGGCCAGCACCCATATCGACATTCCCGGCCTGCCCGCCGACTGGCGCGTGACCGATGTCCAGCTCTTCCCTGGTGAACGCACGCCCGCGCTGCTGATCGCGCTGCGCACGCCCGAAGGGCGCGACCTGTCCATCTATGCCATGCACCGGCGCACCGACGCGCCCGAGCGGCCGGATTCGGTACGCGAGGGCGCCCAGTCGGTGGCCTATTGGCGGCGCGGCGACATGTCCTATGCGCTGACCGGCGAGGATGAACCGGCCGCGATCGACGCCACGGCGGAATCGATCGCGGGCAGCTGGTCCTGACCGGCCGCTCCATAAGCACCGGATTTCCTTGCCAGTGGGATGCGGGCACGGCACACCCTGCGCTCCAGATCCGTTGAGAGGTTGCCCATGTCCGCTTTTCCCCGCCGATCGATCGCGCTTGCCGCTGCCCTTGCCCTCCTGCCGCTGGGCGCGGCCTTCGCCCAGCATGCCGGCCATGGCGCCGATCCAGTGGCAGCCGCCATCGGCGCGTCCAGCCGCACCCCGGCCAATGTCGCCCGCGACAAATATCGCCATCCCCAGGAAACGCTCGCCTTCTTTGGCGTGACGCCGACCCAGACGGTGGTGGAATGGGCGCCGAGCGGCGGCTGGTACACGGAAATCCTGGCGCCGCTGCTGCGCGACAAGGGCAGCTTCTACGCGCTCCAGCCGACCGGCCGCTATCTTGACGGCTACAAGAAGTTCCTGGCCGAAAAGCCGCAAGCCTATGACAAGGTGAAGCTCGTCGCCTATCCCGAGGAAGCCGCCAGCATCCCGGCCAACAGCGTCGACACCGTGCTGACCTTCCGCAATGTCCACAACATGGTCATGGGCGGCAGCGAGGATGCGACCTTCAAGGCCTTTTTCGCCATGCTCAAGCCCGGCGGCACGCTGGGCATCGTCGACCATCGCCTGCCCGAGGATCGCGACACGGCGCTGGAAAAGAGCAGCGGCTATCTCAAGGTCTCGACCATCCGCCGTATCGCGGAAGGCGCGGGCTTCGAATATGTCGGCGCATCGGAAGTGAACGCCAATCCCAAGGATACGGCCGACTGGGAAAAGGGCGTCTGGACCCTGCCGCCCACGCTGCGTAACGGCGAAGTTGACAGGGCGAAGTATGTTGCGATCGGCGAAAGCGACCGCATGACGCTGAAATTCCGTAAGCCGCTCAAGTAAGAAACCCGGTCCAGCCCGGTTGCGCCATCGCGTAACCGGGTTAAGGAAGCGGCGTGTCCAGCGCCGCCGCCCCGTCCCGCCCGCATCGCCCACTCTTCGCCATCGGCCTGCGCCTGGTCGCGGTCATCTGCCTGGCGGTGATGTTCGTGACCGGTCGGGTCGCCGACGCCCACGGCGTCCATCTGGTCGAAACCCTCTTCTACCGTCAGGCGCTTGCCCTGCCCGTGGTCTTCGCCTGGCTGGCGATGAGCAGCGGCATCGGCGCCATCCGCACCCGGCGGATCAGCGTCCATGCAACCCGCATGGTCATCGGCCTCACCGGCATGGCGCTCAACTTCCTGTCCTACATCCTGTTGCCGCCGGCCGAGGCGACGACGATCGGCTTCACCATGCCGATCTTCGGCACGATCCTGTCGGCACTGATCCTGCGCGAACCCACCGGCATCCATCGCTGGGCGGCGGTCCTGATCGGCTTTCTGGGCGTCCTCATCATGGTCCGGCCCGAAGGCGGCCATTTCCCGCCGATGGGCGTTGCCGTCGCCATCACCGCCGCGCTGGTGACGGCCAGCGTCAGCCTGGTGCTGCGGGAACTGGGCCGCACCGAGAGCGCGGGGGTCGTCGTCTTCTGGTTCACGGCCCTGTCGGTGCCGCCGCTCGGCATCGGGATGCTCTTCTATGGCCAGCCGCATGACGCGCAGACCTGGGGCCTGTTGCTGATGATCGGCCTGTTCGGCGGCATCGCGCAGCTCTGCCTCACCGCCGCGCTGCGCTGGGCGCCGGTGTCGGTGGTGCTGCCGATGGATTATAGCTCGATCCTGTGGACCACATTGCTGGGCTGGGCGATCTGGGGCGACTGGCCGATGTGGACCACCTGGGTCGGCGCGGCGCTGATCATCGCCAGCGGTCTCTATATCGCCTGGCGTGAACATCGCCACGCCAGGCGTATCGCCGCGGGTTAGGCCAGCAGCTCCGCGTCCAGGCTGATATCGGCCTTCAGCAGTTTCGATACCGGGCATCCGGCCTTCGCCTTCGCCGCCAGTTCCTGGAAGGTCGCGTCGTCGGCGCCGGGGATCTTCGCCTTCAGCGTCAGCTTGCTCGCGGTGATGGCAAAGCCGCCCTCCTGCTGCTCCAATGTGACGACTGCGCTCGTTTCCATCTTCTCCGCCGTCAGCCCGGCTTCGCCCAGGATCAGCGACAGCGCCATGGTGAAGCAGGAGGCATGGGCCGCCGCGATCAGTTCTTCCGGATTGCTGCCCGGCACGCCCTCGAACCGAGTGGCGAAGCCATAGGGATAGGCGTCGAGCGCGCCGCTCTGGGTCGAGATCGTGCCCTTGCCGTCCTTCAGGCCGCCGCTCCAGGCCGCCGAACCGCTGCGATTGATCTTCATGCCGATGCTCCTTGCTGTGAAGCGGAGGAACCCCAGCGGTTCCCTATGGTTGCATCAGAATAGAATGTTTTTGCAGGAGAGTGACAATGGCCGAGATGATGAGCGCGCATCGCCATGACCTGATCGCGTCCGACCGGGTCGAGGGCACCGCCGTCTACAACCGCCAGGGCGACAGGCTTGGCAAGATATCCCATTTCATGGTCGACAAACGCAGCGGCCATGTGCGCTATGCGCTGCTGTCCTTCGGCGGCTTCCTGGGCATGGGCAATGAACATTATCCCCTGCCCTGGTCGATGCTGGCCTATGATATGGACAAGGGCGGCTATGTGATCGAACTGGCCAAGGAGGTGCTGGAACAGGCGCCCCATTATCTGGACGAGGACCGGCCGGCCTTCGACGATGCCTATGGCCGCAACGTCTACCAATATTATGGGCTGATCTACCCCTGGTAGCTTTTCCCTGCCTGTTCAGGGGCTTGATGCGGGCGCGCGGCCATAGGGTCGACGCGCCCGTTTATCTGGCATTCAGGTTGCCCAGATTCTGACACATTTCGGCGCTCGCCCATTGTCTACCAGATGAATAGTATTATTTTGGGAGGCTCAGAATATAGGACGAGGATAAGGATAATGGAGCGATTCGGACATTCGGGTGACGCGCGCCAGCCGGTCGTGCTGACCATCCCCGGCCTCAACAACAGCGGCCCGGATCATTGGCAGACATTGTGGGACAGCGGACGCGGCGATTGCCAGCGCGTCGACCTGGGCAGCTGGGCCAGCCCCAATCGCAATGCCTGGGTCACGCGGCTCGACGCTGCCATTCGTCAGGCGGATGGGCCGGTCATCCTGGCGGCGCACAGCCTGGGCTGCCTGGCCGTCGCCTGGTGGGGCGCCCTGCAAAGCCAGGCCTATGGATGGCCGGTGACCGGCGCGCTGCTGGTGGCGCCGCCCGATTGCGACCGGATGGAGACGCCCGAAACGATCGGCGGATTCGGCCCTACGCCGCGCACCCCGCTGCCCTTCCCGTCGATCCTCGTCGCCAGTCGCAACGACCCCTATATCTTCTTCGAACGCGCCCACAGCATCGGCAAGAATTGGGGCAGCCAGTTCGTCGATGCCGGCCATAGCGGCCATATCAACGCGGATTCGGGGCTGGGCGCCTGGGGTTTTGGCCAGGCGCTGCTGGAACGGCTGATCGACAATGCGCAGGAACAGGCGTCCGCCGTGCGCCAGATGCGCCCGGCCATGCCGATGGCGCGGCTTGATCGCCCGTCCGACGGGCTGCGCATGACCAGCTGATATCGGCCCCAGACATCGCCGGGGCGCGACAAGAGAATCTTGCGCGCCCCTTATATTTGCTTTTTTGTCTACTAATGCAGTTGAGTTAAAACGCGGCCAGAGGGATGAACATGACCGAACATAGAACCATCGAACTTCGCCACAGCCGCGCCGAAAGCCAGCGCCCCGACATCATCGCCAGCATCGACAAGGTGCGCGACGTGCTGGAAGGACTGCGCTTCGGCTCCATCACATTGACCGTCCACGACGCCCGCGTCGTGCAGATCGACGTCACCGAAAAGACGCGCCTCACCGCCTGACCGATCAAGGGAGGGCAAGCGCATAGATCAGGGCATGTCGGGGATGGCATGCCGATGCGGCACTGGGGACGCCGCATCACCAGAAACGACCCCAGCACGGCTTTGACCGGACCACCGGAAACGCCGCGATCAAAACTCACCGGACCTCCGGAACCAAGGGGAAGAACATGATTGCGCGTTTTCTGTTGCTCGCCAGCGTGGCGAGCGCGTCATTTGTCACGCCTGCCGCCTTTGCGGCCGAAGCCGCCCAACCCGCTGCCGCCGATGACCAGCAGGCCAGCAGCCCGCGCGGCGACGTGATCGTCGTCACCGCCCGCCGCCGCCAGGAAACCGCGCAGGAAGTGCCCTTGGCCATTTCCGTGGTGAAGGGCGACAGCATCGAGGCGACCGGCAATTTCAACATCGTGAAGCTGCAGCAGCTCGCGCCGACGCTGCAGGTCTACACCACCAATCCACGCAACACCTCGGTCAACATCCGTGGCCTTGGCGTGCCCTTCGGCCTTACCAGCGACGGCTTTGAACAGGGCGTCGGCATCTATGTCGACGATGTCTATAACAGCCGCGTCGCTGCCGCGACCTTCGACTTCCTCGACGTCAACCAGGTGGAAGTGCTGCGCGGTCCGCAGGGCACGCTCTATGGCAAGAACACCACGGCGGGCGCGATCAACATCACGACCAACCAGCCGACCTTCGACTTCGAGGGGCGCGCCGAACTGACGGTCGGCAATCTCAACTACAAGCAGGCGAAGGCCGCCATTTCCGGCCCGCTGACCGACACGATCGCCGCCCGCATCGCCGTCGCCGCGACCAGCCGCCGCGGCACGCTCTACAATGTGACCAGCCAGCGCTGGATCAACGAGCAGGACAATCTGGGCATTCGCGGCCAGTTGCTGTTCCAGCCGACCGAGGATTTCAGCCTCACCTTGTCGGGCGACTATAGCAAGCAGGATCCCGAATGCTGCGGCACCACCTTCGTGCGCGTCGGCAAGACCCAGCGTCCGCTCAATCGCCAATATGATGCACTGGCCGCTGCGCAGGGCTATGTCGTGCCCAGCCGCAACCCCTATGACCGGCTGACGGACCTCGATTCCAACCTCAATGCCGGCAACAAGATCGGCGGCGTGTCGGCCAAGATCAAATGGGATGTCGGCCCCGGCACGCTGACCTCGGTCACCGCCTGGCGCTTCTGGGACTGGAAGCCGGAAAATGACCGCGACTTCACCGGCCTGTCGATCGTCTCCAAGTCGCAGAACCCCTCGCAGCAGGACCAGTATAGCCAGGAATTCCGCTATAATTACGAAAGCAAGGACATCGACTTCGTCGTCGGCCTGTTCGGCTTCAAGCAGCGGATCGACACCCAGGGCACCGAACAGCAGGGCGAAGATGCGGCCCAGTGGAGCCTTGCCCCCTCGACCGACCCGAACAATCCCGCCAACATTCCGGCCACTCTGGCGGGCCTGACCGCCAGCAACACGCAATGGCTCAAGGCCGACAGCGCCGCCCTGTTCGGCCAGCTCAGCTGGAAGGTCACGGACGCCCTGACCATCCAGCCCGGCGTGCGCCTGAACTATGACAAGAAGTCCGGTTTCTACCAGCGTGTCGTCACCAACGCGCAGGGCCAGGCCATCAGTTGCACCACGGTTGCGGAGCCCGGCACCATCAAGGGGACGACGCAGCAGTGCGGCGTTTACCAGCCCCAGGTCAGTTCCCCGTCCGACAGCGCCTGGAACTTCACCTACGACTTCAACGTCAATTACAAGATCGCGCCGGACGTGCTGGCCTATGCGACCTATGCGAAGAGCTTCAAGACGCTGGGTATCAACCAGAATGGCCTGCCGCTCAACGCCGACAACACGGTCAATTATGACGCCAGCACAGTGAAGCCGGAATCGGTCAATCATTATGAAATCGGCCTCAAGACCCAGTTCCTGGATCGCCGGGCGACCTTCAACCTCACCGCCTTCCGCACCGACATCAAGAATTTCCAGGCAACCGTGAATGGCGGCCAGTTCGGCACGGTGCGCGGCTATCTCGCCAATGCCGGTAAGGTGCGCTCGCAGGGGATCGAGGCGGATTTCAAGATCGTCGCCAGCGACCGCTTCACCGCCTATGCCAATGGCGCCTTCACCGACGCCAAGTACAAGAAGTTCGTCGACGCCCCCTGCCCGCCCGAATTGTCCGGCGGCACCTATCAGCCGTCGGGCGCCACCCCGGATTATTCGCAGCCCGGCGTCCCCGGCGCACTCAGCCCGCGCCAGTGCGACATTTCGGGGCAGAACCTGCCCGGCGTGTCGAAATGGGCCTTCTCCTACGGCGCGGAATATAACATCCCGGTCACGCTGCTGGCGAAGGACGGGCAGCTTTATCTGGGCGTCGACGGCAATTACCGTTCGCACTGGAACAGCAATGCTTCGCCATCCATCTACACCGAAGTGAAGGGCTATGCCCTGACCAACGTCCGCGCCGGCTTCCGCGGCGAAGGCTTCGATGTGTTCGGCTGGGTGCGCAACGCCTTCGACGTCAACTATATCGAAAATCTTCAGGTCGCGCCGGGCAATACCGGCCTGATCGCCGGCCAGGTCGGCGATCCGCAGACCTGGGGCGGCACGATCAAATTCTCCTTCTGATCCGATCGGACACGGACGGGACGGCCGGCCGGCGCGCGCATCATGCCGCGCCGGCCGGTCCGGCATTTGCACGCCGCCCCGCGCTGGGCTAGACCGCGCGCCATGTCCACGACCTTCACGCTCGACACCGCGACCAGCCGCGCCAATCCCACGCCTGCGCCGATGAAGCGGCTGA
>CAACXH010000145.1_pt1 | contig 18338 bp, 15 predicted proteins | sample 2275881 | NCBI WGS metagenome assembly CAACXH01 (sample SAMEA5312483, study PRJEB27640) | indoor metagenome | biome: indoor environment; feature: controlled; material: polymer antistatic dissipative epoxy resin | place: Italy | collected 2014-05-27 | reverse complement strand
GGCGAGGATGTAGGTCGGGTTCAGATCGTCGTACTGATCCCTCTCGCCACCATCCGTGATGGTGACGTCCCATTCGAGCCGCCCGCCAAAGACGTTGGCGCGCAGCTGATGCATCTGCTTCAGAAGATTTTGATGCTCGACATATCGGTCGGGCGAGATTGCAAGAACCTGCATTCTTATCTCCGCTTGAACTTCGTCAGGCGGGATGAAGATCACCTCAATCCACGGTTGGCCATCTGCAGATCTGCAGAGGGTGATTCTGGGTGAGTCGGGCAGTCGGGCCGTGAATCGAACCAACCTGGGGTGTGCGAAACCGGGCGGATTTTCTGCAGATCTGCAGTTTCCCCCGTGTTTACCTCGTGGGCCAATTCTGTCTAACTGTCAGTAACAATTCGCAGATTCGGCAGAGGTGCGCTTGTCGCGGCAATCTTGTTAACCCCTTGTTAACCCTATTTTCCTTGCCATGGTTCGGGAATCGGGCAATTGTCACGATAATTGGATCAAATCCTGAAAATTATCGTGACTAAAGGCGAATAGCTCAATGAACGTGAAAATGGCCGCTTTGGAGAAAGTGACGAGTTTCGCGGATACCATCCTCGCACAGGGCGGGGATATATCCTCGAAGCTCGACATGCTGAGGCAGGAGAAATTCCCGCCGAACGCGCAAAAGACTCTTCGCCAATTTTCGCTGGCAGAGGTCGCCGATTTTGTCGGCGTCTCGCAGAGTTATTTAAAAAAACTCCACCTCCAGGGAAAGGGCGTGGAGCCGACTACCACTTCGACCGGCCGCCGCTACTATACCGCGGCCCAGGTCGACGAGCTTCGCCAACTTCTCGATCGTGTCCCACATCGCCGGGCTCATGAAAAGCTACAGGTCATAGCGGTCGTCAACTTCAAGGGCGGCTCGGGAAAGACCACGACGTCCGCTCACCTTGCACAGTTCTTGGCGCTAAAGGGCTATCGCGTGCTTGCCGTTGATCTCGACCCCCAGGCCTCACTGACAGCGCTCTATGGCATCCAACCGGAGCTGGACGAGAAAAAGTCTTTCTACGAGGCACTGCGTTATGACGATCAGCGCAAGTCGATCAAAGACGTCATCCAGCCTACGAACTTTCCAAATCTGGATGTGGTGCCAGCCAACCTCGAACTGCAAGAATATGAGTATGACACTCCGATCGCAATGCAGCGCAAGGATTCGACTGCGGGCAAACTTTTCTATACCCGCATCGGGGATGCTTTGGCCGAAGTCGATGACCAATATGACGTAGTCGTGGTCGACTGCCCTCCCCAGCTCGGTTATCTAACCCTGACAGCGCTGACTGCAGCAACATCCGTCCTCATTACCGTACATCCTCAGATGCTCGACATTATGTCGATGTCCCAGTTCCTGTTGATGCTCGGCGAAATCCTCAAGAGCGTCGAGAGCGTTGGCGTCGATGTGTCGCTCGACTGGTTCCGGTATCTCGTCACTCGCTACGAGCCCACCGATATCCCGCAGCAGCAGATGGTCGGCTTCATGCAGTCGATGTTCGCGCAGCAGATGATGAAAAACCACATGGTCAAGTCGACTGCGGTATCCGACGCAGGCCTCACAAAGCAGAGCTTGTATGAGGTTGAGCGGGCGCAGTTCACAGCGTCCACATACGACCGCGCGCGTGAATCGATGGATGCCGTCAACAACGAGGTAATCGAGCTCCTGCAGAAGGCATGGGGAAGACGCCATGCTTAGGAAATTGTCAGCGGTACAAACTGTGATTTTTGGAAGCGAAAACACCGGTTTGATCAAATCTGAGGCTTTATCCTATGGCACGTAAAGATGTTTTCGCAAACATAACGTCGCCCGCAAATTCGGGCACCGAACGGCGTGCAACGCCCGGCTATGCTACGCACGGGGCGTCGCGATCAATGATTAGCTCGTTGAGCGAGCTGCGCGAGAAAGTCGCGCAGGCCGAACAGCAGATTACTGGCGAGACGATCATCGATCTCGATCCGGAGCTCCTGGACTCTTCCTTTGTCGCCGATCGTATCGGGGCAGACGATCTCGCTTACGGCGAGCTCGTTGAGGGTATTCGCGAGCGCGGACAGGACACACCGATAATGGTGCGCCCTCACCCGACAGCCGAGGGTCGCTATCAAATTGTCTTTGGACATCGGAGAGCGCGGGCGGCGAAGGAACTCGGCCGCCCGGTCCGCGCTGTTGTAAAACCGTTGTCGGACGCGGATCATATCATTGCTCAGGGGCAAGAAAACTCCGCCCGTGAGAATCTGTCCTTCATCGAGCGGTCGATGTTCGCACAACGGCTACTCGAGCTTTCATACGAGAAGTCGGTAATCCAGGTGGCGCTCTCCGTTGACGCGCCTATGTTGACGCGAATGCTGTCGGTAGCCAGTCGCGTTCCAGCGGATATCGCAAATGCAATTGGAGCAGCAAAGTCCGTCGGCCGCAATCGTTGGATTGAATTCGCTCAGTTGATCGAGAAGCCTTCGACGCTCGAACATGCGCGAACGTTCATCGGTGATACGGCATTCTCGGCGCTGGAGTCGGATGCCCGATTCGAGCGACTTTTGGCCGAAGTCAAGAATTCCGGCAAAACCACAAAACGCCGCAGCACGGCTAGTGAATGGCAAGCCGAGGACTCAAGCGTCCGTGCGGAATTCAAAGGAAGCGCGAAGAGCTATTCGATCGCCCTCAAAGCGAACGACGCCGGCAGGTTTGGGCGGTTCATCGCCGATAACCTCGACCGTTTGCATCAAGAGTTTCTGAAATCAACTAGAGCAGAGGAAAAGTAGCGGCAAAAGAAAAAGGCCCCCAAACGTCGCCGTCGTGGAAGCCTTCCTCATGTCTAAGCAGCCTGAGAATCGCATTTCCATGAATCGCAGTCAAGAGTCTTTGGCGCCAGTTTGGTGAGCGGATTTCCTTTGCCTTTCGAAAGGTGAGAGGAAAATGCAGACAGGAAATGTGACGACGCCGTTCGGGCGGCGGCCGATGACCCTTGCCTTGGTGAAAGGTCAACTCGCAACGGCTAACATCAAGGCAGGGAAGACAGTCGATAAATGGAAGGTTTATCGTAGTGCCTGTGAGGCGAGAGCCTTGCTCGGCCTGCGCGATCGTGCGCTCGCCGTCCTTAACGCCCTGCTGAGTTTCTATCCAGAACAAGAACTCGGCGAAGACCGCAATCTTGTCGTGTTTCCGTCGAACGCGCAGCTAGCCATTCGCTCCAACGGAATCGCAGGAACGACCTTACGAGAGAACCTGGCGCTCCTGGTTGATGCAGGGCTGATCCATCGTAACGATAGTCCAAACGGCAAACGCTACGCCCGTAAAGGCCATGATGGTGAGATCGAAACGGCGTACGGTTTTAGCCTCGCGCCGCTCCTTGCGCGCTCTGAAGAGCTTGCTCTGATGGCTCACCAAGTCGCCGAAGAGAGCCGCCGCCTCCGCATTATAAAGGAGCGCATTACGATCGCGCGGCGCAACGTTCGTAAGCTGATCACGGCTGCTATGGAGGAGGGTGCACCAGGGAACTGGCAGGCAGTTGAGAATGCGCTCGTCGGGGCTATAGCGCGCGTAAAGTTGGCCAAGACAACTACAGCCTTGGAAGCTTGCCTCGACGAGTTCAACCTCCTCAACGAGGAAGCTGTCAACTTGCTGGAAATCCAGTTAAATCCCCGAAAATCCGACACCAATGATAGCGAAATCCGTCAGCACATACAGAATTCAAATACCGAATCCTTAAATGAACTTGAACCTCGCTCCGAAGAAGAGCAGGGCGAAACGACAGTGGCTAAGCCAAACCGTGGTGCCGAGCCGATAAAGGCCTTCCCGTTGGGAATGGTCTTGAGGGCGTGCCCGCAAATTTCCGACTACGCGGTTGGAGGGACGATTTCGCATTGGCGCGAGCTGATGGCAGCCGCGGTCGTTGCCAGGACGATGCTGGGGGTAAGCCCATCAGCTTACCAGGACGCCTGTGAAATTATGGGGCCGGAAAATTCGGCGGTGGCTATAGCATGTGTTCTTGAACGCGCTGAGCACATTACGTCACCGGGCGGCTATCTGCGAGATCTGACGAGGCGTGCCGCGAAGGGCGAGTTTTCGCTTGGTCCGATGTTGATGGCTTTGCTTAGAGCGCATGAACCTCAACGGAGGCAGTCGGCATGACATGCCAGCTTGAATGGCGATCGTATAGGTTACGACGGAACTCAATCTACTCTTCACGAGAAATTGTCAGCGGTACAAATGTTCTTTTTTCGTAACGAATACAGGAAGATGGGAGATGTTCCTATTCCTCGCTAGGGTTTTCAATGTTTTGTAATGTCGCCAAAGAATTCGAAGCGTACTGCGCTAAGTCCCTGCAATCCGGCATGGAGATCGCCGCGCTTAGCCGTGCGGCTTTCGGCTCGCGGACCAGTTCAGCCATGCACGAGCCGTCCCTCACACAAGATCTGATGTTTAAGCTACACGAGCTGGGGTCCAACCGGCTCAGGGTGCTTCTGCCGCAGGAAAAGTTTACCGGAGGGGACATCGAGATCCATATGCTCCTTCCCGGAAACAAGTGGATCGGGCTGATCATTCAGGCTAAACGAGTAGATCTGGATAAAAGTGGCCGCTACGAGATCTTGGAGTTAGCGCACAATGAGGGACAGCAGTACGCGGATCTAATTGCTTTCGCGGACAGCACAAACATGCTTCCATGCTACATGTTCTTTCTACCGGAGAAAGCAGCAGGGGTGTCTCCCAACAGGTCCGGGGCGATGATCTGCAACGCTGATCAGTTAGGTACCTTGATTCAGAAACGCCCACATCTTCTGAAGGATCTCTTACAGTACACGCGGAAACTCAGTACCTTTCTATGTTGCCTGGATGAAGACAAGGAACATGAACTGACACATCGCCTAGCGAAGATCTTTGTGGCTCGGCATATGGAGAAGCATCCGCGTATGCCAGGCATGAACCCTCCTCCTGATTACATCGTCGAATTCATGAACACTGGGAAGATCGCAACGAGGTGGTGGGACAAAGGGCTCGGAGTCGCAACAATCGACCTGCGGCCGTGATGCCCATTCCAGCGTCCGCCTATCCCAATACGCGAACGATACCGTGTAATTGACCGGTCCGGATATGGGTTGGCGTAGGCGTGGAGTCTTACGGTAAAGTACAAAAAGTCGAGAGTTGTCGTTGGGGTCTATGCTCTTTGCGCAGCTTAGGACAAATTCGGTTCCGATAAAGCGTTGGCGTGATTACGGATGCTCCGAATATTGCGCTAGAACATAAAAAAATTACCAGAAATCCAATGGTTTCCGGCCGGAGACTTATAACGTCGGAGCCAGTTGAAGATGTCCAGCTCGTGTATCTGGTGCGGCAGTCAGTCGTTCTCGAAATCGATTGAGCATGTTCTGCCTGACGCGCTCGGTTGTCCTCCTAGCTTCGTACTCACCGATTGCGTATGCCGCCCCTGCAACAATGGGCTCGCCGGGATCGACCAAGCTTTGCTAAAGCAATTTGAGATCATGACCTTCGTAAAGGGGGTACGCAGAAAGAAAGGTCGCCCGCCGTCCGTCGAGGCTTGGCCTTCCCTCCGTGGACGCAGCACCAGCGGAGGACCCGAGCTCTTCGTCAACGCGGGACGAGGAGAGATGGACGCCTGGGGGAAAACCCTGCGGCCAAGCAGAGCATCCAATGGGATCACCGAAACTGCGTTCGAGCGGAATGGCGAACATGCCACGATAAAATTTACTCAAACCTTTGGCAATGATCCAAAATTCGTCCGCGCGCTGTACAAGGTCGCAATCTCCTCGTTAGCCTTTCACAGCGGCTCAGAATTGGTCTGCAACCCGTTGTTCGATGCCGCGAGGCAGTTCGTCTTAAACGGGAGCGGGAGGTTCGAGGTCCTCATGTTTACACGAGGAGAGCCGACGGTTCATGAATTTCCGCCGCCCCGATCCTACGGGGACGGGGCGTGTTGGTTGGTCTCGTTCAAGATATTTGGTATCGAGTTCGTCGCCGACCTCGACGAGCGACAGCAAGCTTTGGGGAAGCTAACATCAGCACTGGTCATGCAAGCCAACAGAGGTTGGACGAAGCTGCCTCTGCGAAACGGATAGGCTCTTCACAGAGGCCGGCCAGACAAGTGCCCACTTAAGTAGCGCGCCGAACAACTATCACATCGAACTGGGGATGCTTTTGAGATTTATCGCTGGAGGGCCGGATGTCCCGGACGAATTAGTGGATGCGGTGCTGGCGGGCGATGTCGTCTTTCTATGTGGTGCCGGCGTATCCAAAGGAGCCGGACTGCCACTCTTCAATGAGCTCACCTTCAAGATTTACGAGGACTTAGGAGAGACATTCGAGAATGATCCCGCCGAGAGGGAATCGATCAAGAAGGATGAGTTCGACCGCACGCTGCGTGCACTGGAGAAACGGGTACGGCGTCCCGGGAGCCTGAGGTCGCCAGTGCGCAAATCCTGCGCAAAGCATCTTCAGGTCCCGGCTGGAACGACCTTCCCTCACCATGCAGCTGTCTTAGCTCTGTCTCGGGACAAAGAAGGACGGGCCCGCGTTCTTACGACCAATTTCGACACGTTGTTCGAGCGAGCAGCTGTCGATCGAGATGAGGAACTGTTTAGCGCATCCGTGAAAGGCTTGCCGAAACCTGGTGGACCGCTTGATTTCGGGATCCATCATCTTCATGGCCGGATTGCCGACGCCGTTCTTGGACTGGAGGAGTCGGAGCTAGTGCTTACCAGCGCGGACTTCGGGGACGCATACCTTCGAGACGGTTGGGCGTCGCGCTATATTGAAGACCGCATGCGCACAGCAACACTCGTGCTTCTGGGATACCGAGCCGAAGACGCAGCACTCCGGCTACTGCTGGAGACGCTAGATGTGGATCGAGAGCGATTTCCCGACTTAAAGAGGGTGTACGCACTCGAGCGGCAAGCGCCGGATTCCGCCGCTCAGTGGAGGGCAAAAGGTGTAACCCCTGTGGAGTTCTCCTCGCACGAAGAATTGTACGAGACGCTGAGAGTTTGGGCAGAATACGCGGAGCGACCCGTCGAATTTGAGCGTGCAGTCATGACGCGAGTGCTCAAGAAGTCACCCGACGATGCAACGGATTTTGACCGGTCGCAGCTTGCATCCTTGCAGGGGAGGGGAAACGCACCCGCGCTACTGATCGAAGTAAACCCTTCCCTGGTCTGGCTTCCCCAGCTGATCGACATCAAGATGATCCAATTTGACGACAGGTGGCTCGGAGCCTGGATAAGGCAGAATATTCAAGAACCTCGCTCGGTCCGGGAGGTTGTTGCTCACCTTGGCATGTTCGGGCCGAGCGTCGCAGACGTTCTTTCCCACGGGCTTGAGCAATTCAAAGGTGAGTTGTCTCCCCTGCTCAGGAAGAGTTGGTTGCTGCTTGTGCGCCACATGCGGCGCGTCAGGCTGTCGCCAGCGTCAGGCTGGTACGATCTTCTTCCCGTCCTTAAGCGGCATGACAGCTCGCCTGAGACAATCGAGCGGTTGGCTGAGCTTCTAAGGCCTAAGCTCACCGTCTCTCGCCGATTTACGCTCACTGACGAACCGGACGACGCAATCTCTTCAATACACGACCTGATGCGAGTCGAGTTCGAGCCTGATGAGGATATGGCGCTTGATGAGGTGCTGGATGCGTGGTCATCGGATGGCCCTGCTGAAGCAGACGCCAGACTCATTACCTCACTTACCTACGCTCTTGACCATGCCGTTGCTGACGTTACCGACCTTGGTCTTGATGGCGACAGGGGATTTGGGTTGGTCGACATTCATGTTGCATCCGTCGCGGACCACCCGCAAAACCGTTATCGTAAAGGTTTTCTCCCGATTGTCCGCGTGATCGCCGAGGTGTGGGTGCAGCTTGCCGAGAAGCGGCCGGAGCTTGCGCGAGGCTTCGTCACGCAGTGGTCTGAAAGCCCATATCGCATCAACCGCCGTCTCGCGCTCTTTGCCTGCCGTCATTCCTCTGCCGAAACTTCAGTGGTTAATGAAGTCTTAACGAGGCTCCCCCCGGCCGAGTTATTCCTGACAGGGGCTGCCGTTGAGGCGCACAGGCTTCTCGTTGAGCGTTGGAACGACCTTGATCCGAGGACACGTGAGACGATCGAGCAGCGTCTGCGCGATGGGCCGCCGACTGACTGGTTCACGATGGATGCGGAGGCGCCGCGCTATGTTGACAGATCACGATACGACACAATCGGCAACCTTCGCCGAGATGGTGTCACCCTGTCGCAGGAGACCGAGACGGTGTTTGCGTCCATCGCTGCCCGCCACCCTGAATGGCTGCTACGACCGCCAGCGCAATCAGGCTTCCACAGGTGGTTTGAAATCAGTTCCGGACACTCTGTCGCTGATCTAAAATCCTTCGATAACGTTTCTGATGACCAACTCGTAGAGACAGCACTCAAGGAAGATGCCTCCGATCGTTGGCAAGAAGGTCAAAACTGGCGGCACCTTTGCGAGCAGGATCCCTCCAGGGCGCTGCGGGCTTTACGCGCGGATATAGCGGCGGGCCGGTGGCGGGTTGGCGCCTGGAGGGACCTTCTCCTCGCAGGCATGAAGGATGGATCGGTTGTTGAAGCGGACGAGATTGCCGGTCTTCTCGCCGAGTGGCCATCCGATAGTTTCGCTGAAATATCGGGCCATGCCGTAGATTGGCTGGGTAGCCCGCAGGTGCTGGAGGCCGTTTCAAACCAATGGGATGTCTGGGACAAGGTGGCAGACTCCCTTTCCGATGAAGCAACTCTGCTCACCCCGCCGGAGGCGGTTGTTCAGGAATCCTTTGGGCACATCGCCGGAAAGCTCGTCGACATCCTCATGCAACTGATGCCGGTTTCGGAATCGGAAACGGTCTTCCGGGAGAAGCTTGCGCCGCGGCTGAAACTCTTGATCGAGAAACCGGGAAAACCGGGACAGTGTGCTCTCGTCAGGTTGGCTGTCAATCTCCCCTATCTGTTTGAGCGCGCACCGCGATGGTCAGTGCGAACAATCATTCCGCTTTTCGAATGGACTGAGTCATTTGCTCCGTTAGTCTGGCACGCCCGTGTGTACTCGCGCTCTATCGGTGGCCCGAAGCTCTTTGTTCTGTTGAAAGCAGCGTTCCTGTCGCTTTTTTCGCGTCACGATGTCAGTGACGAGGCATTGCGGATTTTCTCGGGATGGCTGGTTTCCATGTTGCTGGCCAATACGAAGAGCAAGGCCGGATACGATCTCACTTTCGTTGAGGCTAGAGCTGCATTGCGGAGGACAAAGCCGACGGTTCTTCAATCTGTTGCCCACGATCTGGCTGAGGAGATGCAGCAGGCCGCACCGTCTCAAAAGGTTGCAGTTTGGCGAAATGTAGTGGGTCCGCTGTTTGAGGGCATCTGGCCGATGGACGTGGACCTTCTAAGCGGTGCGGTTACCTTCAAGCTTCTTCAAATTTTGCGAGCAACTGGTGAGGCCTTTCCGGAGGCAGCCGTCGTCATAGAACCGTTTATTGTGCCGGAGGAGAAGGAACAAGGAACCGCGGCATTCTCGCTGAGTAATGCTGACGATCTCCTATTTAGATCCTCACCCACGAAAATGCTCGACATCGTGGCGGCCGTGGTTGGAAAGCGGCCGCCGGGGTCCGTATTCCAGCTTCAGCAAGTGCTGGAACGGATATCAGCCTGCCAGCCCGCATTGATCAACACCAGGAAATACCAGGCGCTGGCACAAATGGCTCGCTAAACATGCAACGGTTGCCCCAATGGTTTCGGCAATTGGGGGAGGGCACTCGGCCGGATAGTCGCGGGTCAAGTTGCGGGAAATCCAAGGGTAAGTGTATTCCAATCAGGAAACGAACCGCGTCCCAGGATGGCAAGAAGCGCTCGCGATACCAGGCGATCGGCGTTTTCGATATCGAGCCGCGACTTCGCCGACAGCTTGCCCGAATGCACCGCCGTGGATCTTGCATTGTAGAGCTCCCTCATGTCACGAAAGATCGCCGCGCGATCGTCAGGCTCCGATCCGAGCAACCATGCGGCCCGGCTGCTGATCTTGTGAGAGATTTCCGTGTTAGACGGGCTCATGTCATGCATCAGCGCGATCTCCGCTGCCATGCCCAGATCGATCACCCGATCAACATCGGATCGAGACAGCCGGGACCGACCTAGCCTGTCGATGGACCTCCCGAGGCTTTCGACGTCGCCAAAGGAGCCGAGCGCATCAAAGGCGTATTTTACTTTTGCTGCCTCGACAGGAAACGCAACGACGGGATGAATACCCATGGGGTACGAGGTCATGTTGCCGTGGCCGGCAGCAAAAAGAGCTCCTTCAGCCGGGATCAACTGTGTGTGGGGTAGTTCGACGGGACCGACGCTTGAAAGGATACAAGCGAGTCGAACGTAGTTTCTGACCCTTGTCCTCTCACCCCGTCCTGGAACCGTGACAGCAAGTCCGGAAGGACTATCGATGGAATGATCAAGCTTCTCAAAAGCCGGCGTCACGCTGAAACTCTGTCTCAAGACCGCGGTCCCCGGGGACAGCCGCATCGCTTGGAATGGAACCATGTGGGACAATCTTGCCAGATCGTCTCCCGGTTCCGCCGCGATCGTCACTCCGGTGGTGAGCTGGCAGTCGCTGTCGATCTGCACACCAACAAGGGGCGACGCGTCCTCATAGATTGCCGAGTTGTTGCTCACTTCCACTTGGAATGCCGAGACTATCTCGTCCGGGCTTTGCCTGGAGACAAGCTTGTCTATTGCCCAAGCTCCGAAGCGAGCGGTGGCCTGGACATAACCACCGTCGCCGGTTTGGATCCAAACGTGATTGAATGACCTGAAAGGTTCACTGGCACGAAACGCCGCATCTATCCGTGGCGCCGCGTCCTCGCGCCAGAAGGCATAGTCGTGCCCGCGATGGATTCCCTTCAATTCCTCTGCCGCACCCGCCAGAACTCCAAGTATGCTTTCGTCCATTCGTGCGCCTCCCTGGCCTTCTTTCCTACGCTGCCAAAGGCGATCGCGCCGCCAACTGGCCGTTAATTTCGTCTTGGTCATTGTGATCGGAAGCAGTGACGACGTCGAGAACCCGGCACACGAGGTGGACGCGTCAGTTTGCCACTGCTGTCGATAGGCGTTGAGATGTGGCTACTACCTGTCGAGACCGCCGGCTGTCAGCCGTCGTCATCTGTCCGTGTTCATCCCCGGAGCCAGGAGGTGGGTGTCATTGTCCGATCGTCACATAATAAGAGGGCATTCCGTAGGACGCGAAAAGCTGAACCCGGACGCATGGCATTGACTTCCCCATCCAATGCATCACACCGACCTCAATTTCGTGGAGGCTGGCCGTCGCCGGCAGCCTTCGTTGCCACAGGCAGCCGACATGCGCCAGGTGGCCCAGCGCCACCGCGGCAGGCGGATAGCTCGTGCGGACGAAATCCGCAACTGTTGGCCTGAAGTTCTCAAAGCCGAAATAATGGGTGCCGTAGACATGAGCGATTTTTGCGATCATCTGCGAGAAGTGCACCAGGTCGATCGCTTGGGTGGAGAAGTCTTCGAGAGCATACTGCCTCAGATATTCCTCTTCGGCATTGATATTGAACATTACGATGTTGAACAAATCATCTGCTTGTGGCGACCTCCGGCTGTATGATGCTGCCGGAAAGAGGTTCGGCATCACCAGAATCGTTGGATAGTGCCGCAGTGGTATGAACTCATGCTGCGTCGTCTCTCGTCCGACATCGAGTGGAAAATTGGACTTCTCCAATAGTCCGCCTTTTCCCTTCAGAAGAAGGGCCCTCCGAACGGGGTCAAACATGGAGGTTGCGATCGAAGATTCAAAGTCGGCCGTCGTCAGCTGGCATTCAGAACACGACGCAGCTGGCAGCTCCAGGCCCGCGCCGAGAAATTCGGGAATGACATGCTCGCTCGTTAGCTTCAGGGGCTTTCCGTCTTCGTCGGTCTGACGGTGACAATAGACGCACCGCCCAGCCGGCGGAAGGCTTTCCTTTTTCTTGATCGCCGGGAAAACATGGGTGTGGATACCATCGAACACGCCTTCCTCAAACATTCGAAAGGCACCGCCCTTCGGGTGATAGTCCGGTTTTCCGACGGGCGGAAGGTTACTTAGGTCATCCCAGGCAAACTTGACGTAACGAAACGGCGGTCTGTCGGTCGGTGGGTCGCCGCGCAAATTTAATCTCCTTCACAAAGTTACGCGAGTGAGGCGAGGGGTCTGTTATCCTCCGGCGTGGAGACATTGTGCTGAGAGACGGCGCAGAGTTCTCATAGGCGTGAAGTCGGCTGTTCTGCTCGATGTTTTGCGCCCTCTACAATGACATCTACGTCCGACAAGGCAAGATTATCCGACGTTTGGTGCCTTCGCTACAGCATCCGAGCAGCGCGTCCACTTCTACGAGTCGCGCTGTTGTAATAGCTCGACGCCTGCTGGATAGACCGGTGTCGAGACTGCTCCATCGCTTCGGGCAGCGGAATACCGCGGTTGGCGGCCTCGGTTAGATATCCCGATCGTAACCCATGCGCCGAAAACTCCCCAGGCGCCAAGCCCGCCATCTCGGCCCGCTGCTTCAGGATCGCATTGACCGACTGCGGATCGAGCGCTCGCCGCGAGACGGTGCCCCACCTCCCGATCCCCCGAAACACGCTTCCTTTGTCGATCTTTGCGGCCGCCAGCCAGGCGTTCAGAGCCTCGACAGGCCGGCCTGTCAGATAGACGACCTCGTCCTCTTCACCTGATGTCGTTTTGGTGCGGCCCAGATGAATGGCCAAAGAGGGGAGGGGAGAGCCATCGGCCACCTCGATCGGCGGCTCCTCCCTCAACTGCTCCACACGCAGCCCGGCGATCTCGCTGCGTCGTCGGCCGCCGGAGGCAAACGCGACCATCAGGATCGCCCGATCCCTGAGATCACGCAGGCTGTCGGTGGAGCAGGTCGCCAGGAGTTTTGCCAGCACGTCGCCGGTGACCGCCTTCGCGCTCTTGCGGCGACGCTGTCTCGGCACGGCGCGCGCGGCCAGACGAATGGCAGACTTGAGGGCAGGGGAGGCGAACGCGCCTTCAAGGCCGCGCCATTTCGTCAGCGTCGACCAGTTCGCAAGCCGACGGCGCACGGTGGCCGGTGCATGCGGGCCGGTCGATTTCAGGAAGCCCTGGGTGCGCAAATTGTCGGCGACATCGGCCGGCATGCCGTGCTCCGGATCGGCCGCTCGCTTCTCCGGATCCCACAGGTGCTGCGCGACAAATTTCAGCAGCAGCGCTTCGGGCGCCGGCCAGGGCAGGGACTGTCCGGTGGCAGCGAGACCCCAGGCCTCGAGATAGGCGAGATCGGAGGTGAGAGCCCGCAGGGTATTGTCGCCCATGCCGCGTTCGACGAGATGCTTGAGTGTCTCGACATCCTGGTCGGTCAGCAGCTCTGCTAATTCGTCACGCCGTTCGATCGGCAACACGGCGGCAATGGTGTCGAGTTCTTCAGAGCGTCGTTCTACCGAAGATGGACGATCATCCACTGTCCGCATCTCACGCGATCCTACCGGAGCCTGTTGTAGTATGCGATCAAGTCTCTGCAGAAAAGTCTTCCCGGCGTCTGCCCAAAAAGCCGATTTATTTGACGAGAAAACGCGGTCGCCTCAAGATATCGCGGTTCCTTCTCTGCGCGTGGAAGCTTCTGCCAACTATGGTAGAGCGATATTAGGTCGAACTCCCCTAGATGCGCGGGCAATATGTGTTCATCGATTGCGATGGCGGCCTTCTCGATGTTGCCGAGGTACTCAAGCAATAGATCTTCCGAGATGCGCTCGGAAGCTCCAGCAGACGCAAGCGGATCTTCGAAATAAGTTGGGGTTCGCCCAAAGCTGTGGGCACTCCCATTTCGGAGAATCCGCATCCTCTCCAGAGATCCCTCTAACTCCGCCAGTCCTGGTGGGACGATCCCAAAAAGTCGCCGGAAACCGCTCATGCGTTTAGACCATTCGCCTCTCACGCACGCGACGACGAGTTCAGTTATGTCGTCAGACATTTCCTTTTTCAGCCATGATGCACCGTCAATGGCCCTCGAATCGCCGAACCGTGCCAAGGGGTCCGATCGCAGCGCGAGGGTGACTACGGTAGAAGTGTAAGCTTCAAAGTAAGACAGGGCGGAAACTAACATGGAAAGGCGTGCCCAGTTCTCATATTCCTTGAAATCGGCTTTCCACTCGCGAATTGAAGGGGCCAAACGACGGGCGTGCGGTCCCGAAGCATGGAACACTTCAACTGGGCGATCGTCATCACGTGCCTTGCGCGCTAGATAGCTCGCGCAGCTGCCCACAGGAACAAGTGACCAATAGATCTGGTTTATCTCTGTGTGATGAAGTTTGAACCTTTGAAAGCTTCTGCTTCGTTCAAACCAAGCTTTCCATCGCTCAAAAGCCATTGCAATCTTTCCCGCCGCGCCATGCTGCGACGTAGACTTTCTGATTTGCGGGCGAAAATCAATCAATCATCGATAAGAGATGGTTATCGATGGTTAGACACCCAACCGCCAACCATACCATGTGAGGAACCGCAACATTTATATAGAGTTCCTTTAGCAAATCATTTACCATGAATTCAATGCGTTACGATCTCGCGAAATTACCCGTTCAGAGGCTGATGGGGCCTGCTTTTGAAGCCGGCATCGCGCTGGCGCGTCTCGACGAACGCATCGCTCGCTCCCCGGTCGGCGCCGGCTTTATCGAGCGCTCGCATTTCGCCGATGCCTGCGCCTCGCTGTGGATTGACGGCGAACTCGTCCATCTCGAAGAACTCGTCCTCCACGACGCCACGAAGGATATTCGCACACCCACCCACGAACTCACCATCGCGCGTGACGTCCTTCGCACCCGCCGACGGATTTCTAGCCAGCCGTCGGATTGGGCGTTGTCGGCAGAGGGAATCCGAACTTTGCGACAGACGTCGGACATCACATCGGCCAACGCAGACGAGGGAGAGACGGCCGGCGGCATTCGGCCTGCGGCCGCTGCAAGAAATCCGGAGGGGGAGGGGGACGATGGTGACGACGCGCAGAATCTACCCGGCGTCGATTATGCCGCCATCGATGCGCTGCTCGCCCGATCGGACGCGGCGATCGAGGACGCTAAGCGTCCTGGCCGCGCCGGTGCAGCGGAAAAAGATCCGCTCGTCTACGATCTCGACTGGGACGAAGATGCACGGCTCGACGAATGGCGCGGCGTGCTGCGCCAGGCCGACCACCTGCCGGCGTTGCTGCAGGCGATCATCGCACTCGACGCCTGGAATGAGCTGGCTGTGCTGCAGCACGCGCCTTGGCTTGGCCGATTGTTTGCCGCCTCGATCCTGCGGCGGGTCGGCATCACCACCGCCGGGCACCTCGCCGCCATCAATCTCGGCCTGAAAACCATCCCCGTCGATCGGCGCCGGCATCGCGATCGCGAGACGCGGCTGCTCGCCATCTGCCACGGGCTGTTGGCATCCGCCAAGATCGGCATGAAAGAACATGACCGGCTGCAGTTGGCGCGCACGCTGTTCGAGAGAAAGCTGGACGGACGCCGGACATCGTCAAAGCTGCCAGAGCTGTTGGAGCTGGTGATGGCAAAGCCGCTGGTGTCGGCCTGGATGGTGGCGAAAGCCCTCGACGTCACGCCGCAGGCGGCGCGGCGGATCGTTTTGGAACTCGGCCTGCGCGAGATGACGGGGAGAGGGAGGTTTCGGGCGTGGGGCGTATCTTGAGTTTGTTTCTCACCGACCAATGGGCAGAAAGCGGCACCCTTGTTCCCGTAAACACGCTTCGCGCCTGCAGTCGTGCCGCGCGGGTCCGCTCGACCCCGACGCTATTTCCTCACCTCGGTCTATCGCTGCGTTGCAAGGGGCGCCAATAGGCCATCAACGCTCCAGCAGCATGTGTCCGACGCATATTGTATTTGACAAGCACGTAGGACGATCATGGTGTGTGCCGAAGTCAAGTTCTGCCATAGTGGCAGGATCGTCAAACTGACGTGACGCCACACGGGCTTGTGTCCGCTTGCTCTTGAGATAAGCCATGAGCATTTTTTTCTCATCGACTGCCGATCCAGCAACCATTCCGACCATGACACCGAAGTCCGATTCGGGAGAGTATTTCCCTGTGAAAAAGCGGTGGAGTCCGCTTTTGACATACTCTTGGCGTAGGTGTGATTTGGTATCTAACCGCTTGAATTCCAGGACGAGTTCAGGCCCGAAATCGATCGCGTAAGCAAACTTGATATCTGTTCGACCACGCTGCTTCGGCATGCCAGAGGCGTCGAGGGTCACTTCTACGCCCTCTAGAATGAGACTTCCAAATCCGACACCCGCCTTCATCCTGCGCTCATCGTTCTTGAGTTCGTAATAGAACCCCTCCACAAGCTTCGTTTCGCGATCGTGATCCCACCAGACCGGATTGGTTGTCTTCAAATCGATCCATACCGACCTGACGTACGCGAGAAATCTGGAGATGTGCTGCTCTGGAAATAGGGTAGGAGCGGCATCAGGAACATCGATAATCCTGATCAATTTAGTACGGCTCCCGTAGATGTTTTCCATCCAGACGCCAAGGCGGCATAAAGCTCATCGGCGTCCCTTAACGCAGCGGCTTGCGTCCAGAAGCGCATTCTTCTCGGCTTGACGATGTAAACATTGTTTTTCCAAATAAAGATCGAGTTCGGCATTGAATAAAAGTCGATTGGCGAACCGTCACCGATTTCTCGCGTTATCGCATCTAGTATCGACCTTGCTGTGCGCTTCGGATCGTCATGCGACTCATCCGAGGCCTTCGCAAGAAGCTTCACATGTACAACATCAAGGGGAAATCTGTCGCCTTCTCTAGGTAGTACTTGGGCCTCAATAGATCCGCTGCCTTCAGAGTTCCTAATCCACTGATTTAAGGACCCGAGAAGCCGAGATTGATAGTGCTTTAGATCAGCTTTGCTTGGCTGCGCTTGAAGGGGAGTGTAGAGCTCGCCGTAGCTCGTCGGCTGCAAGCTCTCTCCATTGAAACGAACCATGTCTCTGATCAAACAACGCTCGTTCTCGGTGAGTTCGAATACGTCGAATACGAAATTGTCTATTTGTTCCCGCGAAATACGCTCCGAATCTTTGTCGTCTAACTCGATGGATGAAGCGAGTTGTTCCAAGAGAACAGCAGCTCTTTGTAGCTCTGGGGGGTGTGGGAAAAACGCGGGTTCGGACTGGCCGTCTGATGAGCTGTGTGAACGAACTGGAAGACCCCATGCTGGGAATGGCATGGCTTTGATATCTTCCAACGTTACACGAGCACGCTCAGTTTGCGCCGTGTATCCCGTCAAAATCAAATAGTAGGTTGGAAGGCTTGAACGCAAATAGCACGTAACGAATTTCGCTATCGCGGCTTCGTTATCCTTGAATCCAATAGCGGCCGCTCCCGAGGAGAAGCAGAAGTCCTCTCCACTATATGCGGCTCTGACGCCCATCTGGACCGACGTACCATCAGAGAAAAATACCCGATGACCCTCATACAGGCTCATGTTGCCGTAACTGGCAACCCCACGCTGAACCGGAACTGCTATAAGCTTGGAGGTATCTATAAGAGGCGATGTGGAGTTTAAAGCTTTTGTCGGAAGGTAACGATATTTCAGCAGAGGCTGTGGATCAGCAACTTTATTCCCGTCCTTCATATGATAGCCCTTCGCTATCTGCCAGCCACGAGCATTAATCACTGACTTGAATGACGGAAGGTTGCAGAGCCTATGGTATAAACTGTCATCACGCTTGCCACCCCAAAAGCGGCGTCGGAGATCTTGATTTCCATTCACAAGTGAGGCGCGCGAGACCACCGACCGGTCGTAGTCATGCAGGGTCAATCGGTTGAAGGCAAAACTAATATCGGCTTTCGGAGCCCAATATTCGAAGAAGCCATCTATCTTGCCGCTGTCGAAACCCGGTTTGTTTTCAGCCCGAACGATGGTGCACGCATGCTCAGCATGGGCAAAAAGAATGCGTCTGAAATCCGACAGGTTTATCAAACGGTCGAGTTTCAATCTGACCGTCATTTGCTTCAAGAACCCTTCGTTCGATGGGGCCGTGATAAGGGAGGTCGGTAGAATTGTCCGTCGTCGAATGATTTGAGACTTTTTGGGCTCTGGAAGAATGGAGTTTCCGGCTCGGTTTGCGGGTTGATTTAAGCCGCTTTGGCGTGGTGTTTCAAGCGACGTTGTCTGATGGTGTCGCGTTTGATCCTTTCGCGTTCGAGCAAGATGGTATGGCCGCGTCCGAAGTAGACGTCGGCCGGGGTGAGATTATCGAGGCTCTCGTGGTATCGCCGATGATTGTAATGCTCGACGAA
>CAACXH010000311.1_pt1 | contig 18790 bp, 20 predicted proteins | sample 2275881 | NCBI WGS metagenome assembly CAACXH01 (sample SAMEA5312483, study PRJEB27640) | indoor metagenome | biome: indoor environment; feature: controlled; material: polymer antistatic dissipative epoxy resin | place: Italy | collected 2014-05-27 | reverse complement strand
GCCGTCACGCTTCATCCGGGTTATATCAACGACTGCTTCTTCTATGCCGACCACGCCCTCTGCTTGAAGGTGAAAGGAGCTGAGGTGCAGCCGGCATTTACGAGGTGCCAGCCTGCTCGTTGTCCGAACAGCGTGGTGGCGAGGCGGCATGTGCTGGCTCTGCAATCATGCATCGCAGATGCCGAGACCATGAAAAATAGCAAGAACATCAGCCCGATCCAGAAACACGCCATTGAGGCACAGATCGTTATTTACAGACAGTTGCTGGAACAGGTCGAACGATGACGAGGAAAGCGAACCCTCCCCGAAAATCGCAAACCACCGTCGCGCTGCTTGACGCCTATAACCGCTTGCGCGACGGCAAAGGCACCGCGACGAATGGCAAGCTGAGCATAACCAATGTTGCCCGCGAGGCGGGGGTCAGTCGAGCGACGGCCTATCGATGCTCCAAACTTCTCGCTTTGTTAGATGAAGCTCCGAAGCCGCCGAAGGCCAAACCACAAATCACGAGCGGTAAGGCCGAGCTGCGCAACGTGATCAACCAGTTGCTCAATCGTATCATCATGCTGGAGGCTGCGTTGGAAGCCAAAGAGGCGGAAATCCGGCAATTGCGTTCAATGCTGCCAAAACCAGGGGCGGCCAGCTCATGATGCGAGCGAGCCCTGAGGACATTACAATCGACGCCACGTTGCACGCTCAATTCGCTCTACGCTACATGGCGACGCGAGCCCGTCACGGGCGGGATACCCATTGAACGCAGATTCAGTTTAGAACCCTCCCCGCTTGCGCAGCACTGATCCTGCCCTGCACAACGCTTGATGGATTTTGGTTGGGCCCATCGCTCGACGAAAAATTCTCTCAATCAACAGCCTGCCTGCGACCAGCAGCTTGAACGGGTATCTCGCATGTAAATGACCGCGATGGGCCGCTTGCTGTCCGACCGGTTCTGGTTTGAAAAACGAAGAAAGCTGCCGTTGGCGAAGTGATGTCGAGCAGGCGCAACTGCTGTGTCTGTGCCGAGAGGGCTATCGTTGAGAGATCTCGGCGCAGACAACAGTTCGCGAACTCAGGCTCAGGTGGACGCGCGCGCCCGCTGTGGCACAGTGTCAGGGAACCAGCGCCGTCCAAACCAGAAGGCAACATTGACCAGCAGGATCAGGACCGGCACCTCGACCAGCGGCCCAATCACTGCAGCGAACGCAACCGGCGACGAAAGCCCGAAAGCCGCAATGGCAACCGCGATGGCGAGTTCGAAGTTGTTGCCTGCCGCTGTGAAGGCAACGGCCGTCGTGCGCGGGTAATCGCTCTCGACGAGCTTCCCCATGAAGAACGCGATCGTGAACTGGACGACGAAATAGATCGTCAACGGGACCGCCACGCGCAGGGCATCACCGGGCAGCGCGAGAATTTCGCTTCCCTTGAGGCTGAACATAGCAACGATCGTGAAGAGCAGCGCGACCAGCGTCACGGGCCCAATCTTCGGCAGGAACGTGTGCTCATACCACTCGTTGCCCTTGGCCTTCGTCAGCACCTTTCGGGTCACGAAGCCGGCGAGGAACGGAATGCCAAGGTAGATCAAGACAGCTTGGGCAATCGTCCAGAAACTCACGTCGATCACGCTACCTTCGAGCCCGAACAACGGCGGCAGGAAAGCCAGGAAGAACCAAGCGTAGACGCTGAAGAACAAGATCTGGAAGATCGAGTTGAACGCGACCAGCGCTGCAACGTACTGGTTGTTGCCCTTCGCAAGTTGGTTCCAGACGATAACCATGGCGATGCAACGCGCCAGACCGATCAGGATCAGGCCGGTCATGTATTCCGGCTTGTCGCGCAGGAACAGGACCGCGAGGGCGAACATCAGGACTGGTCCGATAAGCCAGTTCTGGATGAGCGAGATCACAAGGATGCGCTTGTCGTCGAGGATATGAGGCAGTTCCTCATACCGTACCCGCGCAAGCGGCGGATACATCATGAGGATCAGGCCGATTGCGATGGGGATGTTTGTCGACCCCCAAGACAGGCTGTCGATTGTCTTTGGTAGGCCGGGGAACACGGAGCCCAAGCCTACGCCCAGCGCCATGGCCAGGAATATCCAGAGGGTCAGATAGCGATCAAGGAACGAGAGACGTTCCGGCTTGGGCTCGATGGTCATGGGTCCTGCTCGCTCAGCCAGCTACGCGATTGCCGGCCGCATCGACCACCTGTTCGCCGTCTTCCTTCGCGAAAGCGCCTTGCTGCGCAGCGGGAATGAGGTCGAGCACTTCTTCGGACGGACGGCATAGCTTAACGCCGAGCGGTGAGACGACCAGCGGCCGGTTGATAAGGATCGGATGCTCCATCATCGCATCGATCAATTCGGCATCGGTGAGGTCGGCATTACCCAGGCCCAGTTCGGCATAAGGCGTGCCTTTCTCGCGAAGCAGCGCGCGAGGGGTCATAGCCGCACGCGAGATCAGGCTTTCCAGCAATGCGCGCGAGGGCGGCGTCTTCAGATACTCAATGACGTGCGGCTCGATGCCGGCATTGCGGATCATCGCGAGGGCATTGCGCGACGTGCCGCACTCCGGGTTGTGGTAGATGATGATGTCGGTGGTCATACTGTTTGCTCCAGCTTTGAGGCTCGCACCTTCGCTTTGGCCGATTTCGAGAAGTTTTTGCTGCATCGCCATCTTGTCGATGCTGTCGTGCGGGAGGGTGAGGAACAGCGAGATGCGGTTGTGAAGATAGCGCAGCGCCTTCAGGAACGCCTCGCGCTGGCCTTCGCCTTCAACTGCGGCCGGGTCCTCAATACCCCAATGCGCCGTGATCGGATGTCCGATCCACACCGGGCATGTCTCACCGGCGGCGTTGTCACAGACGGTGAAGATAAAATCGAACTTAGGAGCGCCGGGCTTCGCGAACTCGTCCCAGCTCTTGGAATACATGCCCCGCTTGTCGATCCCCATTTCATCGAGAACCGCAAGAGCCATCGGGTGAACCTTGCCCTTGGGCTGGCTGCCGGCGCTGTACGCCACGAAGCGATCGCCACCGAGCTGGTTCATGAGCGCTTCGCCCAGGATGGAGCGCGCGCTGTTACCGGTGCATAGGAACAGGACGTTGTAGGTTCTGTCGGACATGGAGCACCCTCAAGCTGATGTATCGCAGCGAATCTTGGCGATCAGGTCCGAGCACATCTCCGGCGCCCCCTGGCAGCAATCCTGCATGAGGAACGTGAGCAGCCGCTGCATTCCGGCATAGTTGGCGCGGTAGCGGATGAGGCGGCTTTCCCGTTCGGATTGAACGAGGCCTGCGCGCTCAAGCGTGCTCAAGTGGTGGGACATCGTCGACTGCGGCACGCCCGCGCGCTCGGCAATGGCGCCCGCGACATGGCCTTCCGGCCCTGCCTGGATCAGCATGCGGAACACGGACAAGCGCGTTTCATGCGCCAAAGCGCTCAATGCATCGACTGCCCACACCTGGGAGTTGAGGTCATTCATGATTCGTCGATCCTTCTAGGATTATCGAAATATGGGCGCGCCGAAGGCTCGTCAATCGATATTTCCAAAACCGTGGAAATATGGATTCACCGTGCTATTGCGGTCCTTAGAGGAATGCACGTCGTTCAAAGTTATGCGAGCTCAAGCAAGCTGCTGCGGCGCCAATGCTTTCTCCAGCACTGCCTCGATCCTCGGAATGGGAGCGACCGAATGAAAACGCACGACATCGTCATAGTTGGCGGCGGGCAAATGGGGCTGTCGTTGGGCTATTATCTACGCCGTTCCGGGGCAGATTTCGTGATCGTCGATTCAGAAACCGGTCCTGGCGGCGCGTGGCGGCATGGCTGGGATTCGCTGCGGCTGTTTTCTCCAGCGGGATACAGTTCATTGCCCGGTTGGCTGATGCCCCCGCCCTCACACAAGGGGTATCCGACCCGCGATGATGTGCTCGATTACCTGAGCCGCTACGAGGAACGCTACAAGCTGCCCATCCAAAGGCCCGTACGCGTAGAGACCATCCGCCGGTCCGGCGCTCATCTGGAGGTTGTGACGGAGGATGGGCCCTATTTTGCTCGCTTCGTTGTCAGCGCGACCGGTACTTGGTCGCACTCCTATGTGCCTGAGTATCCCGGTCACGATCTGTTTGAGGGGACGCAAGTCCACTCCGCGCTGTACAACCGCCCGGAGGCCTATGCCGGGCAATCGGTGCTGGTTGTCGGGGGTGGCAACAGCGGCGCGCAAATCATGGCGGAGATTGCTCCGATTGCCAGCGCGACCTGGGTTACAACACATGACCCACTGTTTCTTCCCGATGATGTCGACGGGCGGGTACTCTTCGAAAGGGCCGTGGCTCGGATGAAAGGGCCGCCAGATGGAGAGCCTGTCGGCGGTGTCGGCGACATCGTGATGGTTCCTCCTGTCAAAGCGGCGCGCGATCGCGGCGACCTCTCCTCGGTGCGGCCATTCACCCGAATGACGGCAACAGGCGTAGTTTGGCCCGATGGATCGGAAACAGCCGTGGATGCGGTGATCTGGTGCACCGGATTCAAGCCGGCGCTCGACCACCTGCAATCGCTGAACGTGGTGGAGGCCGATGGCAGGGTCCACGTTGAGGACTATCGCTCGATCAAAGAGGAACGCCTCTGGATGGCCGGATACGGCGATTGGACGGGGCCTGGCTCCGCGACCCTGATGGGCGCTGCACGAACCGCACGCGATGTGTCCGCGCTGCTCACTTCGGCGCTGGCGGAGGCTGCCGACAGCTGAGGCACCGGCCGGCTTTTTATCGGGAATTTCCGATTCAATATTGACGATCGCAATCCAATCGGTAAATTACGATGAATGAACACCGAAGAAGCCCTCGCTCTGCTTTCAGCGCTCGCGCACCCTACGCGACTGGAGGCCTTCAGGCTGTTGATCCGGCATGAGCCCGGTGGGCTTTCCACGGGTGAATTGGTCGAGGCATCTGGGCTGAGCCAGAGCACATTTTCGACGCACCTCGCCGTCATGGTGAAGGCGGGTCTCGTCATCGCCGAAAAGCGCGGGCGACAGCAAATTCAGCGCGCCAACCTGGATTCCTTGCGCGGCGTGATGGTCTTTCTCGCCAAGGATTGCTGCCAGGGTCGAACCGAACTCTACGAGCCGCTGCTGGCTGAGCTGACCTGCATCTGACGGGACGCGAGTGAATCCCGTTCCTGTAAGTGCGCCCGCAGTGCAGCGAACCGGCCAGCGTTTGCCTGCCATGTTGAACCTTAAAAGCCCACTTGGAGTACGCCAGTGACGATCTCTGTTCGAAGCGTGACCGTCGATGACGCGGAAGCCATCGCTGCCATCTACGCCCATCACGTACTGCACGGCACGGCGACCTATGAGATCGTTCCGCCCACGGTTGCCGAGACCACCGTCAAGATTGAGACCATCACCGACCGGAATTGGCCTTTCCTCGTCGCCTGCGAGGGAACGGAAGTTGTCGGCTATGCATACGCGACGCAGTTCCGAGATCGTCCTGCCTACGCTTTTGCTTGCGAGAACAGCATCTACATCGCGCATGATCGACGGGGCTCCGGGATCGGCAAGCGACTTCTCACGGCTTTGCTTGATGCTGCGGAAACTTACGGCTTCCGGCAAATGGTCGCTGTGATCGGAGGCGGCGAACCTGCTTCCGTTGCGCTGCACGGATCCTGCGCCTTCGAACACGTCGGCCGACTGACAGGCATGGGCTGGAAGGCGGGCCGATGGCTCGACACCGTCTACATGCAGATCGCGCTTGGCGGCGGCACGGCTTCTGCGCCGACAGCGGATCGACCGGCCTAGAGCCCAAATACCTGTGCGGTCGGTCAGTGCCGCCCGGTTCTTCGACCGCGATGCCCTGCGATCGTCCCGCGAAGAAGTGGACCGCAGTCGTGCCGGGCGAGGTTCGAACAGACATTTTGCCGCCGAAATGAAGCGGCGTGCAGCCGACTTGAGAAAGGTATTCGAGAATGAGATTGCGTGAACTCGCAGCCCCCGACCATTTGCCGGCGTTGGACAAGGCGTTCGCATTCGAGCGTCCAGCCACCGGCCTCGGCTCAGACCAGCCTCCGCCCCGCATTCTGTTGCTTTATGGTTCGCTCAGGGAACGCTCGTTCTCGCGCCTCGCCGTGGAGGAGGCTGCTCGCCTGTTGCAGTTCTTCGGCGCCGAGACGCGGATCTTCGATCCCAGCGACCTGCCGCTGCCCGATCAGGTGGCCGGAGACGACCACCCGGCCGTGCATGAGCTGCGCGAGCACGCGCTCTGGTCCGAAGGCATGGTCTGGTGCAGCCCGGAGCGACACGGCCAGATCAGCGGCATCATGAAGATGCAGATCGACCACCTCCCGCTTCAGATGCGCGGGATGCGGCCGACGCAAGGACGGACACTTGCCGTCATGCAGGTGTCCGGCGGCTCGCAATCCTTCAATGCCGTCAATTCACTGCGCCTGTTGGGTCGGTGGATGCGGATGTTCACGATCCCCAACCAGTCGTCGGTAGCAATGGCGTACAAAGAGTTCGACGAAGACGGCCGGATGCGGGCGTCGAGCTATTACGATCGGATCATCGACGTCATGGAGGAGCTGGTCCGCTTCACCGTGCTGATGCGTCCGCATGCGGTGCAACTTGTCGACCGCTATTCCGAACGCAAGGAGGCGGGTGTTCCAGTCGATGCCTCCACAGACCATTCTGCGATCGCCATCGCGCCTCAAAGCTGAATCGAAGGTCCTCTTGGCCTGACTGTCAAATGGGAGTGTCGATGAAGCGGTACTCCCAACGCACCAAGTATCCGGAGGAATGGCAGGTTTCGGGGGCGGCACGGCTTGGCCCAAACGGCCGATTTGGGCGCGTACCAGACATTTCCCAATCTGTCGGCGCAATGATCAAGGCCGCATCAGCAACCCGACAGGCAATGGCAAGTTAGTTTCTTCCGCTCAGCAAAGTCATTCCGGATGCCCCCGCGACGAGTCGCGCCGCCTTCGGCGGTTGCGCTCGGGACAGTTGCAAAGTGCAGTAGCGCTTTGCAACTGTCCCGAGCGCTTCAATGGTCTCGAATCGTCTCAAACGGCGGTTAATTTTATAGCGCATAAATAAAGGGTTGTGATGAGACGAGACACCATCTGCAAACATAAGAAGAAGCAGGATGATTTCACAGGGACAGGCAGGCCTTTCTGCTCGATGCGCGCGATGCACTCTTCCCGTCTCCAGCCCCATTCCCGCAGCGGATAACGGTAGATGAACCGCGGGTCCTCATGCCCTTCCCGTTCGGCATAGCGCCGATTGTCGGCCGGCGAGCAATCATAACCGATAAGTTTGACGACCTGGCCGCCCCGCGCCCAGACTGCTTTCGCGGCCGGCCAGGAGGCGGCCCATTGGTCCTGGGGAGCGATTTTCCATTTCGCGGAGCATTACGTCCGGATCAATCTGCCCCATTAGCCCCGCAGAGCCTGCATTTCCGCCATTCTCGCTCCCCCTCTCCTTTCAAGACGCCCGATTAGCGCTGGACTGTCCTCAGGCAGCACACGGATCGGATGCTTCGATGCTGGCGCGGATCGGTGCGGGCCGGCGGATTCGATCGAGTTCCTGCACGAGTTGCGCATTACGGCGCTCGAGCCGCTCCGCCCGCTGCTCGGCCTCGACCGCACGTTTCAGAAGGCTCGCATTATGTGTCGCGAGAGCGATATTCCTGTCCTCGGCCTCACGAAGAGCAGATCGTGCGCGGTCGGCCTCAGTGGCAGCCGTCTCGGCCGTGCCCTCTCGCCGCGATTGGAGCTCTCGTAAGGCGTCAAGAACGGAGGCATGATGCGAATAGATGATGTTGCGGCCTACCCCGGCTGCTCGTGCGAGCGCCGCGACCGTTGGCGCGGCAGATGGGTTGTTCTCAAGGGCGCCAAGAGCTTCGCGGAGGCGGGCATCGGTATTGGCCCGTCGGCGCCCCTGCGGGGTGGATAGGTCACATTCAGGGTTCACCGGCGTTCCCCTCATCGAGTTGTTTCAGGATCTGGCGAGATTCCTTTATCCGGGCTTCGGCAAGGGCACGGCTCTCGCCGTCGAGATCGTCGCGCCGGAGCAATGTGGTGTTGCGCTCAAGGCGCGCTTCCCAGACCGGCCTATGCCGATCGGTCACGGCGAAGTTGGCGCATGTCGAGCATGTGCTTTGCGTGCGAAGCTCTGGGTTCGGCTCGCGCTCGCCGCCGAGGCAGGCGGAGGTTTCGCGGCGATAGAGGCAGTAGCCCCAGTCGCAGACGCCAAGGCGCATATCCGTTTCGGCGAGGATCTCGGTGATATAGACGTCGACGTCGCCGGGACGCGTGCGACCACGGAACGGTGACCGCTCGGACAGCATGACCCCGGCCTTTCCGGCAACGTGCGGCGCCAGGAGCAGATCTTCGAGCGCCTTGCGGGTTTCTTCGGCGGTGTGGTCGTCGATCAGTTCGGCGAGTTCGAAGTCGGTGCCGACATACGCGCGATCGGTCATTGCGCGGTGGACGTGGCCGAGGTGGCGTTGAAGCGCCGTGAGGCCGGTGCGATCGCGCCGACCGATGAACCGCGAGAACGTCTTGCGCCCTTGATAGGTCGTCAGGCGCCAGGTGCCGCCTTGATGATCCGGCAAGGAGAGGAACGGCGCAAGGCGCTCGTTCAAGCGAACATTGACCATGGGCGGCCGCAGTCGAGAGATGGGCATCATTGTCGGAAGTGGTGATCGTCCCCTGCCGAGCTGGTGAAGCCAGAGATTCTTCTTCCCGCTGAGTTCGCGAAGTGGAGCGGAGAGACGCTCGAGGATCTCGACTGCCCGTTGAACCGGCTCAGGTGCGAGCCAGCGGTGGATGTCGCCGTGCTCCGTCCGCGACGTCTTCGTGATCGTGCCGACCAGATAGACGTGGTCCTCTCCGCCGCCATCGGCCGGGCGACGCTCCAGGCAGCCCTCTTCAAGCCTGAGTATCTCGGAGGCTCTTGCGCCAACGAGATAGGCGATGACGACGAAGCAGGCGTCGCCAAGGCGGTCGAGCATGAACGCCAGGCGGCGCAGCGGCCATTTTGGGTTCGCGTACCGGTCGGCGCAGGGACAGGGTTCGTCCAGCATGGCGCGTCTGATGTGCCAGTGTAGCATTCGTCCCTCGTGGTGCGGACGGAACCGGGCATAGAGAGCTTCGAGATGGTCGCGCAGCGCGAGTATCTGGTCCGCCGGCTCGCCTAGGAACGCGATTGCCCCGCTGACGAGCGGCACGGCGATCTCGTCAGGCGTGTGAGGATGGCCGCCATAAGGCTTCCAGTGTCCTCTCCCGACCGATGCAGCGCGAGGCGGCGCGTTCGGCGGCGCGTCGTCGAGCTTGTCGCGTTGCATATGGAAGGTGCGGATCGTGCCAAGATAGCTTTCGGCGGTACTGATCGAGAGCGACGCACCGTTCCTGCCAGGGCGAGCCCGCAACATCGCGACGAACCGACTGATCGCTTCCTGATCGAGATTCCGGAAGCAGCGAACGTTCTCGGCAGCCATCCACCGAACGAGGAAGCGGATGCCGCCGAAGTGACCGCGGATCGTGTCTTTTCGGAGCGTCGTTCGGCCTTCCGGCGGATCGCTTCGCAGCGAGAGGAGGAACAGCTCCGCCGCTTCGCGGAGCGGTGTCCACTCGTTGTCGCTGAACCGGCTGCCGTCCGGCATGGTGAAGCCCCAGTTGAACTCCTTCGGGGCTGGCGCGGCATCGCTTCCGATCAAGGCTGCCGGGATGGTCCGCGTGGGTTTCAGGACGGCGGCCATGAGGACTATTCCAGGTCCGGCAGCGGCAGCAGAGCGGACATGAGCCGTTCGGCATCCGGTATCATCTCGGGCGGGAACGCCGGGAGCAGATCTTTGGTCAGTACCTGAAGGCTGGGCGCGTAGAAGAGGCCGAACCGGATCGGGTCGATCCCCTCGCGCGCCGCTTCAAGGTGTCTGGTCGCCTGGACGATCCGGGCGAGATGATCCGGATCGATCGGGACGATCAGGCCCGGGCAGGCGAGGCAGCCTCCGAGTTTCGGGCAGACGCGACCGGGGCGCGCGTGGCCATTGTCGGTCGGGCGAAGGCAGTCGTGACCGAACAACACCGTTACGGGGGCGCCGGCGTCCGATGTCGGATGTGGCTGGCGGTCCGCACTTGTCTCCCCCCGGACCCATGTGATCATCAGCGACTGGAGCCGGGCGATTGTTTCGCGTTCGAGGCGGCGGACGGCCTCACCGTCGACATAGATGTCGGTTGTGACGACACTCGCGTGATTGAGGACCGCCTTGGCCTCCATGATGTCGCCCTGAGACGCGGTATAGTGGGCGCTGGCCATGCTGCTGCGGAACAGCTTGGGCGAGAAGTCCGGAAGCGGCGAACGGGGCTTTTCGGGATGCGCTTCGTTCCACGACGTGATCGCGGCGTTATGACGCTCATAGAAGCGCAACATCGCCGACCGCAGTGTCGCCTGTACGATATGGCCGGCGTGATGCTGGCGCGCGAGACGGCCAGTCGTCATAAGGAAGCGGTGCAGGAACAATCGGTCGCGGCGGGCAGGCTCGACATGCGGCAGCAACGGCGCCGTCATCGCAAGGAGCTTCCCGATCAGACGGGGTGCCGCATACGGCCGGCGATTGTCGAACGAGCGTCGTTGCATTCGCTTCACCTTGCCGCCAGCGCGGGGTTTCACCCACTCGACCATGACCCGGTTTCGGTCGAGTGGATGGGGCACCAGGCAGTCGCGCTTGATCTGGCGCAGAGGGCCGGCATTAGCCGCTGTCTGGATCAGCAGGACGATATAGAACGCAGCGAGCGTGTCTGTGGTGAGGTGAAGATAGCCTTCGAGCTCCCGGAACCCGCCAACGTCGGCGATCCGTTGCCTATCCGGCTTGCCAAAGTCCGACCGTCGGGCGGGCGGCATGATCCCGTGACCGAGGCGATGGAGCTTCCAGATCCAGCGATCCCGCTCGGCGCTCCGGCCGCCATGGAGCGGCACGTTCGGAAGGGCAACGACGGCTTGCCCATGCTGGAACTTGTCCCAGGCCGTGTCGATGTCGGCGTAGCAGACGGCCAGCAACGCGCGCATTGCAGCCGGTGTTAGCCTCTCTTGCGGTGTCCGCTGGATGCCGGCGAGTGGGATGGGATTGTTGGGAAGGGTGAAGTCGGGCGCGAACATGCCTGGATTGTCCGCTATCGCGCGCTGGAGGACCGGTCGGATCATCCCAAGCTGCGCCGATTGCGAACGGACACCGCGCTCGCGTCCATTCATAGGCTTGGCCAGCCACGTGATGAACCGGCGGATCGTCGCTGTATCCAGGTCGGCCGCACGCTGAACACGGGCGTCTTCGCGTAGGAACCTGCCGAACACGCGCAGGGCGAACCAACGCGCGATGCGGGTGGCGGCGCTTGAAGCCACGTCATGATCGCGGAAGGCGCGGGCGATAGCTATGCTCAGGTCATCCGGCATTCCGAACAGCGCAGGGTCGAAGCGCTGGACGACCTTGCCCCATTCGTCGCGAAACTGGATTTCAGCGACGTCAGCGCGGTGATCCGGCGGCACCGGGTCGAGCCGTAGTGTCCGATCGAGGCGGCCCCTAGTCATCGTTCGGGATCAGCTCGCCGTAGAGATAGGCGAGGCTTTCGCTCAGGTCGCGTTCGTGCAGTTCGACGCAGCGCAGATAGATCGCCGTCGTTGTGATCGAGGCATGGCCGAGGAGCACCTGCACGACCTTGAGCGGATTGAGATCGGGGTTCGCGCGCGCCTGGACCTGGAGACGAGCGAGCATCGCCATCGCGAAGGTGTGGCGCAGCCAATGTAATGTCCCATGGAGCCTTGCGGCCTTGAACGCTTCTGCGAGCTGCGCCGTCAGGAGCTTGCGGGTCATGGCGCGGCCATGCTCGTTCAACAGGAGATTGGGAGGCACGCGGTAGTGCTGATCGGATCGACGGATACGGCGGACGATCCGTGCGCGCTCCTCACCGACATACCAATGCGTATGATCGAGCAACCGCAGCGGCGGATAGACCGTCCTCGGCCGATCGCCCTTGGTGATATGCAGCGGCACACCGACCAGCGGGTCGCTGCCGAGGTCGAGCGGCCAGCTATCGGGGAGCTGTTCGACTGTGAGTGCGCAAAGCTCTTTACGGCGCAAGCCCGCCCCGAGCGCCCATTGTGCCGCCAGACGCGCTGTGGGCTTGAGATGCGCGAAGAGCCGCGCCAGCTCGTCGGCGCGTAGTGGCCGCGGCAGCTTCTCGGGGCGCGAGACGATCAGCGCATTGACCTGCCGCCGCTGCAAGCCCGGACGATAGGCGCCATCGAGCATCAGCGTCATCTTCTCGGTCAGCCGGAAGGGGCAATGATCGATCAGCCCCTGATCGAGCGCCCAAGCGTAGAAGCGGCAGACCGTCGAGACGCGGGCGTTGATCGTCGTCCGGGCGTAAGGCCTTCCGGTGTGCGTGCTGGGATTCTCCAGCATTCGGTTCCGATAGGCGGCGATGACGCGCTCGTCGGCCTCGCGCCATTCGATCCTCGATTGCTCCAGCGAGTCGAACCAGTCGTACAGATGCTCACCGTAGGTCCGCACGGTTTCAGACGCCTGGGCGCGGCCACTGAGTTCCGCATGCTCCATCAGCCAGACGAAGGCAGGCTCGATTATCGCCATGTCGGCGTCGAACAGGATCGGCAGGCCAGCGGGGATACCTAGTTCGCCGGAACCCGCCCGAACAATGGTGACCATGAGATTGCCTCCCCTCGCGCATGCGGGGCAATGTCGATGACCATAGCTGTTCTCGGGGGCTTCGGTCGCTTGGTGCGACAAGGCGACGGCGGAACAAGCCAGGCTTGCTGGTGATCTATATATCCACTACCGTAGATATATGGACAACGACTCAGCCATCTCGGCGCTCGGCGCGCTCGCGCAGGGCACGCGCCTCGACGCATTTCGCCTGCTTGTTCGCCACGAGCCCGAAGGTCTCCCTGCGGGCGAGGTCGCCAAGGCGCTCGATGTGCCGCAGAACACCATGTCGGTGCACCTCGCTACGCTCGCGCGCGCCGGCCTGATCCGGTCCGAACGGCGCAGCCGCGTCATCAACTACCGCGCCAATCTGGACCAGTTGAAGGCGCTGACCCTGTTTCTCGTGAAGGACTGCTGCGGCGGCAAGGCGGAGCTTTGCGAGCCGCTGATCACCGAGCTCACCCCCTGCTGCTGAGGGCTCCCATGACCGTCGACATCATCATCTACCACAACCCCGAGTGCGGCACGTCGCGCAACACGCTGGCGATGATCCAGAACGCCGGCATCGAACCGCACGTCATCGAGTATCTGAAGACGCCGCCGAACCGCTCCCGCCTCGTATCGCTGATAGCGCGGATGGGCATCACGCCGCGCGAGCTTCTGCGCGAGAAGGGTACACCCTATGCCGAGCTTGGCCTGGGCGACCCGGCGCTCTCCGATGACCAGCTCATCGATGCGATGATCGAGCATCCGATCCTCATAAACCGCCCGATCGTCGTCTCGCCGCTAGGCGTGAAGCTCTGCCGCCCGTCCGAAGAAGTGCTCGACCTGCTGCCGACCGGGCAGCGTGGCGCCTTCACCAAGGAAGATGGCGAGAAGGTCATCGACGAGGCGGGCAACAGGATCGGCGCATGACCACGGCCGCGCCGCCCAAGTCGGTGATCAGCACCTTTGAACGTTATCTCAGCGTCTGGGTGGCACTGTGCATTATGGTCGGGATCGCCCTTGGCTATGCCCTCCCGAGCCTGTTCGGGGCGATCGCGTCGGCCGAGGTCGCACGGGTCAACCTCGTCGTCGCGGTGCTCATCTGGCTAATGATCATACCGATGCTGCTCAAGATCGACCTGCGGGCGCTCGGCTCGGCGCGTCAGCACTGGAAGGGCGTCGGCGTCACGTTGTTCATCAACTGGGCGGTGAAGCCGTTTTCGATGGCGTTGCTCGGCACGCTATTCCTGGGCTGGCTGTTCAGACCCTTGCTGCCGGCGGCCGAGGTCAGTTCCTACATCGCCGGCCTGATCCTGCTCGCGGCTGCGCCCTGCACGGCGATGGTGTTCGTGTGGTCCAACCTCTGCGAGGGTGAGCCGACCTACACGCTGAGCCAGGTCGCGCTCAACGACGTGATCATGGTGTTCGCCTTCGCCCCGCTGGTCGGCCTGCTGCTCGGGGTCGCCTCCATCACAGTGCCATGGGACACGCTGCTGATCTCGGTCATGCTCTACATCGTAGTGCCGGTGATCGTCGCGCAGATCGTCCGCGGTGCGGTGATCGGCTCGGGTGGACAGGCCGCCCTCGATCGTCTGCTGGCCCGACTTGGACCGATCTCGCTGCTGGCGCTGCTCACCACGCTGGTTCTGCTGTTCGGGTTTCAGGGTGAGGCGATCATCGCCCATCCGCTCGTCATCGCGCTGATTGCGGTACCGATCCTGATTCAGGTCTATTTCAACGCGGGGCTCGCTTATTGGCTGAGCCGCCGGTTCGGGGTGGCATGGTGCGTGGCGGCTCCGGCCGCCCTGATCGGCGCGTCTAACTTCTTCGAGCTGGCGGTTGCCGCAGCGATCAGCCTGTTTGGGCTTAACTCGGGTGCGGCGTTGGCCACCGTCGTCGGCGTGCTTGTCGAGGTGCCGGTGATGCTGTCGGTCGTTGCGATCGTGAAGCGGACGCGGCCGTGGTACGAAGCGGGCGCGACGGCGTGACGCAGGTCTATTTCTTGGAGGCGCGGCAGGCCGACGACGTTCTCCGGCTCGCGCTCGAAGCCGCCCAGCTCCCGACAGACGATCTGGGTGGCCGCAACCAGATGTTCTTCAGCCTGTCCGACGATGACGGGCTGATCGGGTTCGTTGGCCTTGAGGGCGACGGCGCCGACCGGCTGCTCCGCTCGCTGGTCGTGCTGCCGACCCGTCGTGGCCAGGGCTATGGGCGCATGCTGGTCGAACGCCTCGAACGGGTAGCAGACGGCACGGTCGAGCGGCTGCACCTCCTCACCAATGGTAGCGCCGAGTTCTTCCGAGGGCTTGGTTATGTCGACGCCGACCGCGACGCGGCACCCGCCTTCATCGCCGCGACCGCGCAGTTCACGTCGCTGTGCGGTCCTCGTGCGACCTATCTCGTCAAGGATCTTGGATGACCCGTCTCCGCACGCTGACCGACCCCGACCATCTGCCCGCGCTTGATCGGAGCATCGTGATCACCCGGCCGGGTGCGGGCCTCGGCGACGATCAGCCTCCGCCGCGCATCCTGCTGCTCTACGGGTCGCTGCGCGAACGGTCATTCAGCCGGCTCGCCGCCGAAGAAGCGGCGCGGCTGCTGATCCTGTTCGGCGCCGAGGTGCGGATATTCGACCCCAGCGACCTGCCATTGCCCGATCAGGTGAAGGGCGACGATCATCCCGCCGTGCATGAGCTTCGCGAGCACGCGCTCTGGTCTGAAGGCATGGTCTGGTGTAGCCCGGAGCGGCATGGCCAGATCACCGGCATCATGAAGGCGCAGATCGACCATCTGCCGCTCGAGTTCGGCGGCATGCGGCCAACCCAGGGCCGCACGCTCGCCGTCATGCAGGTGTCGGGCGGCTCGCAGTCGTTCAACGCGGTGAACACCCTGCGCCTGCTCGGCCGCTGGATGCGGATGATCACCATCCCCAACCAGTCGAGCGTGGCAATGGCGTTCAAGGAGTTCTACGAGAATGGCCGCATGCGCCCGTCGAGCTATTATGACCGCATTGTTGACGTGATGGAGGAGTTGGTTCGGTTCACGGTTCTGACCCGCCCGCACACCGTGCAACTCGTTGATCGCTATTCAGAACGAAAGGCTGAACGACGGAGGCGCGACGATGCGGCGGAACTGGCTTCGCGCGCCGTAGCGTGACCTTCGCAGCTCATTGCGCGGCCAGCCCGGGCCGGCGACAAACCGATCGATATCGGCGACCCGACGGGCCTTGCGATCGTATGGATCACGCGACAATCGGCAATGCGCTGTCGGTCGCAGTCGCGGCTCATCACGGCCAGCTCGTCCCGAAGTGCAGTGAGCTGCTCCAATCGTTCCTCAACCGCAGCAAGGTGGCACGATGCTATCGTCATTGCCTCTCCGCAATCACGGTTTGGTTCGCTGGCGAGTGCGATCAGCGAGCGGATCTCCTCGATTGAGAATCCCAGCCTGCGGCCGTTCCGGACGAAATTGAGCCGCTCGACATCGCCGGTCGTGTAAGTGCGCCGGCCTGACGCCGTCCGCGCAGGTCGGTTCAGGAGGCCGATCTCCTCGTAGAAGCGGATCGTCGTCACCTTGGTGTCCGTCGAACGCGACAATTCGCCGATCTTCATTCCATGACCACCCCAGGCTGCCGCGACCCTTTTCGCAAATCCGCTTGCTTCTACAGTGACTGGAGATTGTAGGGAAGGCTGATGGCCGATTCCTCATCTGATTCCTGCTCCTGCCACGGCGATCAAAAGCGCGCGCAGCACGACCCGGCTTACCGGCGCTCGCTGGTGATCGTCGTCGCCCTCAACCTCGGCTTCGGTCTCGTGGAGCTGGGCGGCGGCTTCTTGGCCGATAGCCAGGCGCTCAAGGCGGACTCGCTCGACTTCCTCGGCGACGGCTCGATCAGCCTGATCGGTCTCCTGGCACTGGCGTGGTCGTCCCGCGCGCGAGGGCAAGTGGCGCTTGCACAGGGGCTGTTTCTCGGCGCGCTGGGTATCGGGGTAATCGGCTTCGCAACCTGGCGCGCGTTCAATGCCACGGCGCCCCAGGCGGAACTGATGGGCGGCATCGGCATCGTCGCGTTGGCGGTCAACGTCTCCGCCGCGCTGGTGCTCGCCCGGTTCCGCGAGGGTGACGCCAACGTCCGTGCGATCTGGCTGTTCAGCCGCAACGACGCACTCGCCAATATCGCCGTCATTGTTGCCGCTGCCCTCGTCGCCTGGACTGGCAGCGCCTGGCCCGATCTGGCCGTCGCAGGCGTCATTGCGTTGCTGTTTCTTCACTCCGCCTACGAGATCGTCCGCAACGCGCGGGCAGAACTCCAGCCTTCCCGTTGATCCAAGGTCCATGCTGCTGCGCTCTCCCAGCCTTGCTCGCACGCTCGTCGTCGCTGCTCTCGGCGCGGCCTTCGCGCCTCTGGGGCACGCGCAGACGACGGCGCCTGCCACCGGCCCTGCCCTGACTCTCGACCAGGCATTGGAATTGGCCGGCGCGGCCTCACCCAACATGCAGGCGGCCGAGGCGGGTATTCGCGCCGTCAGCGCCGGCCGCGACGTCGCCGGTCTGCGACCCAATCCCACGCTCAACGGCGACATCGAGAATGTCGGCGGTTCGCGCGCCTATAACGACATCGAGGCGCCGAAGCAGACCATATCGGTAGGGGTGCCGATCGAGCTTGGCGGGAAGCGTTCGGCGCGGATTGGCGTTGCTGATGCCCAGGGCGCGCGCGCGCAGATCGACCGGGCGATCGCGCAAGCGGATCTCCGGCTCGCCGTGACCCTGGCTTACGTGGAAGCGGTCGCAGCCGACCGCCGCCTGGTCGCAGCGCGCGAACAGGCGGACATCGCCGGGCAAACGGTTCGGGCCGCCAATGTTCGCGTGCGCGCCGGCCGTGCCTCCCCGCTCGAGGAGCAGCGGGCCGAAGTGCTGCGGAGCAATGCCGTCGCCGCCCTCGATCGGGCCACGAGGCTCGCCAACCTCGCGCGGGCCAATCTCGCGCGCCGGGTGGGACGGCCGGTGACCGGCCCGCTCGATGAAGCCTGGTTCGATCATGTCGGCGGCTACGGCCCGGCGCTGTCGCGCGACAGCCTCGCGGTCGCCGCGGCGCGAGCCGACCAGAAGACGGCGGAGGCGCAGGTTCGCCTCGCACGCTCGCAGCGTATTCCCGACGTGACGGCCAGTGTCGGTCTGCGCCGCCTGCCCATCAACAACGATGTGGCGGCGGTGTTCGGCGTGTCGGTGCCGCTTCCCTTGTTCAACAATGGCTCGGCGGCAGTCGCGCAGGCGAGTGCCGAACGCGATCGCGCCGAGGCGCTGCGACGCGCCGCCGAACTCGACAATTCGCAGGCGATCGAGCAGGCCGACGCCGAGCTTGCCAATGCCGCCGACGCCGCCCGCACCGCCGCTGGACCTTCGTTGGCGGCGGCGCAGGAGGCAGCCCGTATCGCCCGTATCGGCTATCGCGAAGGCAAGTTCGGACAGCTCGATCTGCTCGAAGCCGAGCGCACGCTCGCCGAAACGCGTGCCGCCGCCGTCGACGCGCTGGCCGCCTTCCACGTCGCCCAGGCCCAGCTCGACCGGCTGACCGCCTCTGCCAAGGACTGATCCGATGAGCTTTCCCTTTCACCGGGCGGTAGCGCCGCTCCTCCTGGCGGCGCTGCTTGGCGGATGCGGAGGGCATGCCGCCAAGGAGGAAGCCGGAGAAAAATCGGAAGCGGCGGAAAAGGGCGAAGCCGGCGAGAAGGCCGACACGGTCAAGCTCACGCTCGACCAGATCAGGACGGCCGGTATCGAGATCGTGCGCCCGACGGTTGGTGCCAATGGCGGCGCGATCGAGCTTCCCGCCACCGTCGAGGGCAGCCCCGAGGGCACGCAGGTCGTATCGGCATCGATCGCCGGGCGCGTCGTGGCGCTCAACCGCAATCTCGGCCAGCCCGTTCGGCGCGGCGAAACGCTGGCGGTGATCGAGAGCCGCGAGGCGGCCTCGCTCAAGGGTGAGGTTGAAGCAGCGCGGGCACGGCTCGCACTGGCGCAATCCAACTATGCGCGCGAGCAGCGGCTGTTTGCCGAGCGCGTGTCGCCCGAACAGGATCTGATCGCGGCACGCACCGCCGCGGCCGAG
>CAACXH010000276.1_pt1 | contig 18812 bp, 19 predicted proteins | sample 2275881 | NCBI WGS metagenome assembly CAACXH01 (sample SAMEA5312483, study PRJEB27640) | indoor metagenome | biome: indoor environment; feature: controlled; material: polymer antistatic dissipative epoxy resin | place: Italy | collected 2014-05-27 | reverse complement strand
TCGATTCTAACATTGGGGCAGCAATGACCCCGAGCTACGGTTGTTGAAGCGCCACCCTTCGATACGAACCGACCCCATTGCGGCATGCGACTATGAGAAAGGCTGCATCACAACAGCCGTCGCATGACCCCGGAGAGACTGTTGCACCCCGGGTCGATCGACATGCCGACGTGACCATTGCCAGAAAAGGCGAAGCATGATGAAGTAGGAAATACCAACGTCCCGCCCTGCCGCAGGGACCTCAGCTAGAGAGTGTTCGAAACCTGAAACGAGACAGGCGCGGCCGCCTTTGGGCCGGGTGGCCTTGGACATACGCGTCCGCCACCCGGTCTCCATAGCTGGGACCGGCTCTCGCTTTTGAAGGTTTCGACGCCTCCACCCATGTCTCCACGGGCAAGGTCAATTAGGCCAGATCGGGTCGAATTTGCAATCACGAAGGCGACTTAGGACGTCGCCAATTCGAATTTTCAACAGGGGAAAGGGAACGCGATACGCTGCTGGGCGCGCGCATCCTTGCTACTCTCGCGCCATGAAACGCCTTCACTCTCGATGGCGGGCTCGACGCGACACCCGCGCTATCTCCACCCTTCGCGAGATCGAGCAGTCGATCGGGGCGCTTGGCGACGAAGATCTTCTCGATCTCGAGGACATATTTGGGACCAGCGACACAGCGCCGCTCGGACGCATGGCGAGGTCGGAAATGGCGCGCAGGGGTCTTCGCGCCTGACTGGCGCTGGCTAGTTCGTCTCCGCCGATTTTGCCGCGCGGCGCGACCACAGCTCGGTGGTCCTGTCCATCTCGATCAACTTGTCCGGGAACACCCGATCCCGGAACGCTTCAACATCGGCGAGCGAGCCGTGCAGCCATCGATCATATTCGTCCTCCTGTAGCAGGACGGGCATTCGGTTGTGGACCGGTGCGATCGCTGCGTTCGCATCGGTCATCAGTCCCGAATAGACTGCACCCCATTCATCGCTGTGCCGCCACATCCCCGCCCAAGCGAAGATCGGGGCATCCTTCACGCGAAACCAGGTCCGGGTCATCGATCCCTTCTCGCCTTCTGCCTCGGCAAATCCCGTCAGCGGAATGAGGCAACGCCACTGAGGCTTGGGCGCGATCCCCCGCCACATGAAGTTGGTGAGATCAGCGATATTGTTGACCGGCTTCGGCTTGATCGGGACACCGGTCTTCTTGCTCTTCATGGGTCGGGGAAAGCCCCAGACCATCGATTCAAGTACCCTCTCGCCATCGGCCTCGCGCACCACCATTCCCGGATATCCCGGCAGGGTCTCCTCGGGCGTGTTGAACGACGCCGGTGCGGCAACACCGAAATGGGCGGCGACCTCGGCAGCGCTTTTGCGCACGGTATAGAGATTACACATGGCTACCCTCGGCGAGGCGACTGTACGGGTTCTTGCTCACTGCCACGCTCAGAGCAATGCCATTTGCGGGCGCAGCGCAACCGGCAGATCGCCGCTGCGCCAGAGATCGTCACTATCGAGTACCTGCATCCGCTCGGCCGCGATGGGCGGGCGAAACTGGAAGCCGATGACATCCTGAATGCTGCCGCCCAGCCAGCGCGCATAATCCTGTGACTCCAGCAGCACGGGCATGCGATCATTATACGGCATGACCGCGCTGTTCGCGTCCATCGTCATGCCGGCATAGACCGGCCCATAGTCCGGCACGTTGCGACAGAAGCCCGCCCAGGCAAGAAGGGGCCGGTCGACGATCGAAAACCAGCTGCGCGTCTTGGCTCTCGCATCGCCGTGCGGATTGGCGAAATGGGTGAGCGGAATGAGGCAGCGATATTGCGGGTGGACGACCATGCTGTCCCACAGCGGATTGGTCAGGTCGGCGACGAGACCGATCCGGCCTGGCGGCTCGTCCCGTTCGCGCATCTCACGGGTGAGCCGCGGAAAGCCCCAGTCCATTTCGCGCAGGATCCGACGGCCGCCCTTTTCGAAGATGACCAGGCCTGGCAGTGCCTCGACAGTCTCCGAAGGGACGACAAGATCAGCCTTCGCCTCGGCATTGAAATGCGCGGCGATGTCGGCAGCTGTACTGATGACTGTGTAGAGCCGTGACATGGCTCACCTCTCGCATCTCACAAAACGAATCGATGCGAGAGCTTATCACGGAACATAGATGGAACAAAACGGGCGAGGCTTACGCCGTCTCCTCGCCGATGCAGTCGCCAAGAGCGCGGAGCTGGCCAGCGAATTTGTCCGGGTTCTCGCGCTGTAGACGCTCGAGATTGATCGCCTTCCACCGCAGCGCAGGCAGTTCGGCAATCTCCGGATCGAGCCCGACCGCCGACCAATCGGGCGCGAGTTCGTGAAACGACATGAGGAAGCGCCTGTTGGCGGGCTGTCGCGCCCGTTCGCCAAGTTCGCTGATCAGGCGCTCGCGCGCGTCGAGCAGCGCCTCGAGCGGCAGGTCCGTGACGGTCATGCCGAGAAACTCCGCACCATATTGATCGCGGATGTCGAGCCGGTGCGGACATAGCAACTCATGGGCAGGGCGCGGATGACTGACGAGGTAGATGAGGAACGCCTTGAAGAGGTCATCGCTGATCCCTTCATTGGCGAAGAGAAAATGAATGTCGAACAGATCGCGCGGGTGCTGGCGGTCGAGCGCGGCCGCGATCTTGCCCGCATAGAGATCTGCCTCGGACACCAGCTGCATCTCGGCAAAACCGAAACGGTCTTCGACCGCGCGGCTGACCGATCGCACGGCAGGCGAAAATACCGTTCCGCGCAAGACCGGCGAGACCTCGATCTTGATCGTCACACCGTCGGCTTGGACGACAAGACGCTTGCCGTCGGGAAGCAGGCGACGCTCGACCGCCATGCGGCCACCCCGTTCGAGACGGCCCGCGACCCGTTCGAGCCCGTCTCTCACGGCCTGCAATGAGCTCTCGCGATCGGCAACCGGAAGGTAGACAAGGTCGATGTCGACCGACAGGCGTGGGAGATCCCGCACGAACAGGTTGATCGCCGTTCCGCCCTTGAGCGCGAAGATCTCCTCCTGCGCGATTTCCGGGATGGCGCGGACCAGCAGTCGTACCTGGTCCGCATAGATCTGCGCCGTCATTGGTCTTCACTTTCGGTTTTGGGGCCGAAGGCTTCGGGCACCGTGATCTGATACCGTGTGTCCAGTCGGCCACCGGGTACGAGCTGGCGTTTGCCCCGGCCCAGATCGACGACGTCGCGATCGATCCGCTTCGCCCAGCCATGCGCGTGACGATCGGCGAAGAACAGGAACAGTCGCTTGGCCCTGATACTCGTGCAGCTTTTCAGCAGGTCCGTCACCAGCCGGGGACGAAGGGTCGTGAGGTTCTCGAAGATCTTGTCGGCATGGTCGAAGGTAAGGCTCGCAGGCACATCGTCCATCAGCTCGATCGTCGCACGCTCGGCGCTGGCGACGCGGAGGAAATGATCCCAGGCTTCGCTGGCCTGTGGCGAGGCCGCCACATCGCCGAGCCGCGTAGTGCCGAGATCGAGGCGGTGCCAGTCGATGCCGAGGTCCGACGCCTCGAACAGCGTGCGTCGGTGCATCACGAGCTGGGCGTTGGTGGACAAGGTCGCGAGCCAGGAAGGGGCTGCATGGTCCGGGTCGTAGAGATGGACCGTCCGTTCCCCGCCGAGCCGGGCGAAATGCCCGAGACCATGGAGCTCGAGAGCGGTTATGCCGCCCACATAGAGTTCGCCGGCTGCGGTCCGCTGCGCCGACATCACTGCCATGTCCCATCGCAGCGATGCTGCGGCACCTTGTGTCGTCGTGCGCCGATAGACCCGGGGCGCGACGCGCTCGAGCCACCCGCGCCGAACATAATCATGGACCGATGTACGGGCGACGCCCTGCGCCTGCAACCACGCCGAATCCACGAGCAGACCCGGCGGCAACGCCGTGAGAAGCTGGTTCAGAGTCTGGCGCCTTTGTCCGTCCATACCGAACAAATTGCCGTATTTCTGAACCGCTGACAAGGATCAGTTTATAATATCGCGATTTCGTTCGCTTCAGACGAACAGAATGCGCGATTGATGAACCAATCGATACGCAGCGTCAGCGGGCCCGATTGCGTTCCGGCGGTTTATGCTCGCGGCCAGGCCGTACTGTCGCGCCGCGCGCGGGCGCCGCGGCAGGCTCCACGCTTCGCTGCACCGACGGACCCCGATCCCGGACTTCGGCAGGCTTTATGGTGCGCCCCGCTGCGACATGCGCCTGAAGCTGCGCCCGGGCGACCCCCATGACCCGCATGATCGCCTCGGGATTGTCGAACAGGGTGCGCTGCACGACCGCTTCCATGACCCGCAACTGGCTGTCGATCGCGCGATCGTTCGGCAGGCTCCGGTCCGATCCGCGCGGCGGCGCGCGATCCGCCTGACCCTGCGTCGACGACCGGCGGGCCGGCGCGGGGTCTCTGCTCTCGGCGGCATCCCGCGACGTTATCGGCGCGATGCTGTTCTTGCTCGCCTCGCCGCGCACGCGATCAAGCTCCTGCAGGTCGCGCTCATTGGGCTTATAGCCCCGGACTTCGAGGCCGTTTCGCGAAGCCTCGAGCCAGGCCGCCCGACGAAAGGTCTCGGATCCGGTGATATGGATGCGGTCCCATCCACGATGCTGCGCGATCGCCACCATGTCCTTGACGACTTCCTGGCTCTCATTGGCCGTCAGCAGCCGCCGTCCCTGATCGCGAAACGCGGGATCCTTCGCGTCGGCCGAGGTGAAATAGGCCGGATCGCCCGACCATTTCGCCTTGTCGGCATAATAGCGTTTGCGCACTGCCTCGGGCAGATCGCCCGCTACGACCGACGGGGCCGTAGGCGCCTGCCTGGCATCCGCCTTGACGGGAGGTGTCGGGGCAATCGCAATCTCGGGTTCGACAGGGTCCGACCGATCTTTGGTGCCGACCGCCTTGCTCACCGTCTTGTCGTCGATCGCGATGCCGTTTGTTCGGCGCCGCGGCGCGCTCGCCTTGCTCTCAGCGGCCATGATGCTGCCTGCCGTCTGCTAATGTATCCGCCATCTCCTGATCCTCCTCGGGTTCGACCGCCGCGCGCGCCGCCATCGCCATGACGAAGGCCAGCGCGGCTTCTTCGTCGCCCGGCGCCGGCAATTCCTCCAATTCGCCAAGCACGAGCATGTCGTCGGTTATCTCGACCGTGCCCGACAGTTCGTCGGCGCTCAACATTCTGGTCACGACAGGCTCCTTTTCAGCAGGCGGGGCAGATGGGTGCAGAGCGGCGCGCTTGGCTTCGATCGCTTGGGCGAGCACATCCGAGCCCGCGCCGATGATCGCCGCCGCCACGGGTTTGGGCGTCGGCAGGCGAACGAGGCGGGGCGCAACCTTTGGCGGGTCGCAAATCCGATCGGTGAACCGGCGCGACCGGAAAAATTCGATCCTGCGGCCGCGGACTGGCGGAATGCCGCCCCGCAGAAGCAGCAGATCGCCCTTGGGCATCTGCATCAGTTCCTGCGGCATCATCAGCGCGCGGCGCTGGTCGCTCTCCGAAATGCTGCGATTGGCGAGCATCCCGTGGATCGTGCGGCTCTTCGATTTCACGTTCATCGTGAAAAAACCGAGCCGCTCGGACAGTTCATTGGCGACCTTCAGCTCCTTTGGCGTGAAGACCACTTCAAGGCCGCAGTTTGCGATGATCTCATCGGTGACGTCTGGGCCGTAGAGCGCGCGTGGCTGCGAACGGCTCTGGATCACGGGCAGCAGGCGCAGGCCATAGCCTGCCACATAGGAGAAAGCCGACGCTATGACGGGGGCCTTGCCGAGCCGGGCGAACTCATCGAGCAAGACCAGCACTGGCACGTTCCCGCCCGTCGCCGGCAACTCTCGCGTGTTGAGGTCGATCAGCTGCTGGAGGAAGAGATTATAGACCGGCGCGATGCGGTCGATATTGTCCGGCGACACCCCAAGATAGATCGACATGCGCTCCCGGCGAACCTGCCGCAGATCAAAATCGGTCTCCGAGGTCGCGGCATCGACGAACGGGTTGAGCCACAGGTTCAGTTTGGACGTGATCGTCTGCTTGATCCCGGAAAAAGTATTGTCGGACGCGGAGGTGAAATCGCTCAGGGCCGACACACAGGCCTGGCTCAGCCGCTGCCCGCGCTGCTGCGCCTCTTCGACCACCTTGGGCAATTCGACCTTCGGGTCGCCAGTCGTCATGCGGCGGTAGATCTCGCCGATCGTGAAGGGCAAGGCAGGATTGGCGGCGACAAGCGCCCCGACGCCGACAAAGGCGGCGCGCGCTGCCTCGGCCCAGAACGGATCCGCCTTCTCAGGCGACGGGAACAGCATCCCGCCGATCTTCTGGAGTTCGTTGACGACGTCTATGTCGTCGAGCCGATCAATATAGCTCAGCGGATTGTAGCGCGCGGTGCGGCCTTCGGGGTCGAGAGGATCGAACAGGTGGACCGTCTGACCGTGCCGCGCCCGAAAGCCGGCGGTGATCTCCCAATTCTCGCGCTTCACATCGAGCACGACCACGGAGTCTGCCCAGCTGAGCAGATTGGGAATGACGACACCGACACCCTTGCCGGCCCGGGTCGGGGCTTCGAGCAGGACATGCTCGGTCCCGCCGAACACCAGATAGCGACCGCCTTTCTGGCCGACGATGATGCCCGACTTTGCGCGGAGCTGCTCGCGCCTGATCTCGCTTTCGCGCGCAAAGCGCGCCTCACCGTGCAGGGATCGACCGCGCTTGAGAATGACGAGCAGGATGATGAAGGCGATCGCACCGCTCACCATCGCGCCGCGCTGCAGCCAAAGATGGAGAAGCGGGTCGGCGCGATAATACCACAGCCACGACGGCAGTGCCGTCACCTGCATGTTCGGTCCGATCTGCTTCAGCCCGATCAGCGCCACCAATATCGCGCAAAGCGCGCATGCGAGCGCCGCTCCCAACAGAGCGCCGCCGACAAGCGCGACCTTAGTGAGAGGACTGGCTTGCGACAGCCGGGTCAAAATGCACCTCCTCGACTTCGAATTTTCCGTCTCGCTTGCGGGTCTGGACGACGACATCGACCAGCATGCGCAGCAGCCCGCGAATGTCGTCGCGCGCCAGATCGCGGCCGCCTTCGGATTCCTTGACGAGCAGGGTCAGCTGCTCGAACGCGCCCATCGCGGACCCAGCGTGGACCGTCGTGATCGAACCTGGGTGACCTGAGTTGACATTGCGCAGGTAGAAGAAGGCGGTGCCGTCACGCAGTTCCTGCAGCAGGATGCGATCGGGGCGCATGCGCAATGCGCTCTCGAGAAGCTGCTTGGGTCCGACCTTGGCCAGCCCCTGTCGCTCGCTCGAATAGACCATGTGGACGACATTGCGGTGGTCGACGACAAGCTCGCGTGTGTCCTCGATCGTCAGCAGACGCTCGTCGCGCGGGATGAGCTGGATCAGCGCCTTGGCAAAGGTGGTCTTCCCCGATCCGGTCGCGCCGCTCACCAGGATATTCTTGCGCGCCGCCACCGCGGTTCTGAAGAAAGCCGGCCAGTCGCCGGCGTCCCGCATCGCGACCATCTTCGCGTCGACGTCGGTCAGACCCCGCGCTGCGGCGCGCGTGCCGGCGAACAGGCCGGCCTGGGCAAGCTGGTCGACTGCAAGGTTCACCCGCGATGGCTTGCGGATGGTGAAGGAGGGCGATCCCGTTGGAGTGACCGAGGGGATCACGATCTGGCAGCGTTCGCCGCCGGGCAGGATCGTCGAGCAGATCGGCGTCTCGGCATTGATGTCCTGGCGCGTGAAGCTGGCCGCCGCGACAGCCAGCGTCGCCAGCCACTCGCTGTCGAGTTCGGCGACATCATGCCAATGCCAGCCGCGATGATCCTCGATGCCGACCTCACCCGGCCGGTTGATGACGAGCTCGGTCACCTCGGCAGGCTCCAGCAGCGGCATGATCGGATTGAGAAAATGCCGGAGGACCGCCGTGTCGCTCATTTCTCGCGCCGCAGCTCGAGATTGTAGACGTCCGCGAAATTGAAATCCTTGGCGACGAAGATGCCGACTTCCTCGCCCTGGTTCTTCTTGAGCACGGGTCGGATGTTGATGCTGTTCTGAAGGGCGATGCTCGCGCCTTCGCTCGGCGCCCGCGTGGTGTTGTTGAAATTATTGTTGCCATTGGCGACCGCCTGGCCGGCGATATAGGCGCCATCGTCGACCAGCGAGAGCAGGAGCGCGCTGCCGAACCGTGCCCAGAAGAAGGTATCGACCGAGCCTGCGATCCCGGCCCGGCCCAATGCGTCCGAACCTGGCGATGCGAGGTCGATGCGCACCCCTTGCGGTGTGACCGCGCGGGTCCACAGCACGAACAGGCGGTTCTGACCTTGCTGGATCCCGCCATGATATTCGCCGACGACCTTGGTGCCCTTTTCCATGAGGACGACGCGCCCATTCTCGGAATAGACATCGCGCGGGATAAGGCACGATGTGTAGCCGGGCTGGGCGGAATTCATCGCTGTCTGAAGAACGCACGGGATCAAGGTGCCGGCGGTGACGAGATAGTTGCGATTAGGCAGCATCGAGGCGCGTGCCTCGCCGATTGGCGAACTTTGCCGAAGCGCATCCAGTGCATTGGGCGCGCCGCGCTGTGGCTGGCCGTCGACATCCTCCCCGGGCGCCATAAGAGAACCCGGCCTGCCACTGCCAGTACCGTCCGGTGCCGACGTCGCGAGCCCCTGGGATCGCCCGCCATAGGCAATCAGTGTCGAGCGCCGGGCCTGTTCGGCGATGTTCTGACGATTGTTCTGCGCCGAAGGCGCAGGCGTAGCGCCAGGCTGCATCGCCGGCACGATCTGCCCGTCGGATCCGACCACCTGGCCATCCGGCCCGGGGTTGAGGACCGGCGCATTGGGATCGGACTGCGGGGCGCCAAGAGGCTTGGGTCGCGCCGCGACCGCGTCATAGGCGACAGTTTCGCGTGCCGACAGGTCCGTGCGCTTGGCGGTGGCTTCGGGCTTCGCCATCAGGTTGGCCGCCGGTTTCCCGCTCGGGCCTGAATTGACCCACAAGATACCGAGCACCATCGCGGTGCCGGCGAAGATTAGCGCGGTGTTGCGCTTCGCCGGCGTCATGCCGCCGATGGGATCGATACCCCGGTCGCGCAGGATCTCGTCGCGCTCGGGCGTAGGATCTCCAGTGATCGGGCGGCGATCGTCCGACGCGGTTTCGTCCATCGCGCTCACTCCTTCGGGTCCTGTACGGTGCGGTCGACATGCGACGATGCCGTGTTGGTGCCGGCGTCGAGACCATAGGGTGTCGGCGCCTGGTTATAGATGCACAGCACCTCGCGATTGCGCCGCAGCCGGAGCTGGGTCGCCACGAGGTGAACGACCACGAATTCATCGCGGACGTCGAACGGGACGAGCGTTTCCGACCCATCCGGGCGCACCATGTAGATGGCGGGAATTTCATGATTGCCCGGGAAGCGGAGCACCGTGAACTTGCCGTTGTCCGAGATCTCGGAGGGCTGCAGCGCGCTTGAGCCCTGGACCTTGTAGTTGAGATTGCGCGGACCTTCGATGACGCCGTGGTCGAGTGCGCCGCGCACTGCGCTTGCCTGCATCGCAGCGACGCGCTGGGCTTCCTGCGCGGCTTGCATCCGGGCTGCGCGTTCCGCCTCATCGCGGGGATAGCGGAAGCGCACCTGGAAGAAGGCATCCGAACTTGCGCTGCTGATCGCGCCGCGCCGGGTGGTCAGCTCGAACGCATAGTTGCGCAGTTCTCCGCCGTGGTTGGTGGTGACGATGAGGTTGGTGGGGCCAGCGCGCTCGCGCGGCTTGAGAAAGAGGATATGTCCGGCAACGGCCACTTCCCATGACACGGTGTCGCCAAGGGCCACATGCTCGATCGTCTCGCCGTCGCCGAGCACGATCTGGGTCGCCGTGCGGAAGGTGCCGACAATCCGGTAGACCTGCGTCTCCTGATAATCGACGAATTTGACCCGCGGGTCGGCCGGTCCGCCGCGAGGTGTGTCCTCGGCCAGAGCGGGCTGGGCACCGAGGAGGCACATTGCTGCAAGGGTCAGGAGCCGCTTCACCGGACCACCTCCGGATCGGCTCGATAATTCTCGACCTGGAAGCCGAGCGGATTGCGATAGCGATCGCCCTCCGCCATCGGGGCATTGGTGTAGCGAAAGGTGATGGTCGCGATCCAGTCGCTGTTCTGGATGTTCGTGTCGGTCTGGACCGTGCGGGTGAACCGGACATTGGCGACGCGGTCGTTGATGAAGCTGATGTTGCGAACACGGGCCTGGACCGTCGCTCCCTTGCCCCATGTCACCTGCGGACTCGACGGGTTGTCGTCGTTGAAAAACCGGCCCCAGCGCTGCTGTTCACCCGGCTCGGACAGGATCGCCACCGCCCGGAAATTCTCTTCGGCCGCCGCCGGCAGCCAGCTCTCGCGTGCCCGGACATATTGTGCGAGGAAGAATTTAGTGACGGCTTCGTCGTAGCGCATCGGCTGCTGGGTGAGGGCCGTCTGCACATCGACCGCGCCCGTCGTCTGGTTGACCCGGATGATATAGGGCATGACCGTCTTGAGCGGCGCGAGGCCTGCCAGCGCCAGTGCCTCGGCCGTGCATGCCAGCAATGCGAGGACGGCGACGCCCCAGGCGATCCGTTCCGAGCGCAGCGACTTGCGCTGACGATCCTGGTCCCATGAGCGTGCATGGCCGAAATAGAGTTCGGCGTCGCTTGCTGGCACGCCCTCGCTTTGACGCCGCATGATCAACAGCTCCCATAAGTGGTGGTCTGATCTCGCGACGAAATCTTGTCGGGCGGCGGCGCGGAGGCTGGGACCGGCGGTGGCGGCGATCCACCGGCCGGCGGTTTGACCTGCGGCACCGGGGGCGGGGCAGGGGGCGCGACGACCGCTGGGACAGGCGAGCCGGGCAGCACGCTGCCGTAGACATTGGCGTCGCGTAGATGCCTGCCGTTGCAGATTGGCAGCTTCTTGGGTCCCGACGCGCCATGTGTGGCCATCGGTGCGACAGCGGCGAGGAGCGCGACGCCCTGGAGGATGCGTGTCGTCAGCGGTTTGGACATTGGCGTATTCCTCATGATCATCATGCGCGGCTCACCGTGCCGCCGCGTTGCGCGGCACGTTCGAGATTGCGGCTGTTTCGGGAGATTCGGCGCTGCTGGAAGGGCGCGGCCATGGTGCTCCACGCCGAACCCGCGAATGCGCCGACACCTGCGGCCGCGCCGCCGGCTATGCCGGTCGCGATCGACGGCGCCTGGAAAAAGAAGATCGTGCCGAGGAAGATATAGACGGCGAACATGATTGCGCCGAGTGCCGCATCGGCCACACCTTCTGAGGAGGTTATGGCGAGTGCGCCGAGATCGGTAATCAGCGCCGTAATTGCGATGATCACTGCCATCAGAACGATGTAGTTAAAAGCCTGCCCCAGCCATCCATGGAAGAAGCGGCGTGTTGTTTCGAATAGAGATAGGGCGATAAATATCGGCCCAAGCGCAACGATGATCGCAAGCGCAACCTTGGCGAATACGGTGATGGAAAACCCAATCGCAGCCGATAGACCGGCCAAAGCCTTCAGGCCTAGACTTAGGGTATAGAGTACAAGTTTATATGGATTAATGTCACTGTATGTCGCGGCTTCGGTCTCAATCCGCGCAATGATCGCATCAGCCTGACCATAATAATCATCAAAGACGTTTCCGACACTGGTCACTGTACGCCCCGCGAGGGCTTGCGAAATAGCGTCGGGCATCCCGTGGAAGAGGGGGTTTGTAATCCATTCCGAATACGCCACGGTCGTGGCCGCGAGGTATAGCAGGCAGAGCTTCACCATTCGGTAGAAGAGTTCGCCCCATGGCTCGCTCACGATCCCGCGCATGACCATGTAGCCGAACAGGGCGATATAGATGACTAGCCCGAGCGCCAGCGGGCCGCGCACGACCTCGATGACGTTGGTCAGGCGCTCGTTGAGGAACAGATCGAGCTTGCCGTCGATGCTAACATAGAGCGTCGTGAAGAGACCGTCCTCCATTACCGAACGTCCGATTTTCCTGGACGAGGCGATAGCGAACGTAGCTTCAAGTCCAAGGTTCTCACGCTTTGAGCGTTCGAGCACTCCTGAGGGTCGGGATGGGTCCCATCTGCGCAACTTTTCAGCACTTCGGCGAGTTCTTCAGGATGCGACTTCAAATATTCCTTTCCCCTTGGAGGCTGCTGGCACGCGAGGAGCAGAATAGGCAGCGACAAGACTACCAAGACGGATGCAAGGGGCTTCATGGCTTGAGGCTCCCGAGCTTTGACGCCAGAATTCTTTCGCTTTCCTGTTGCGACCGAATGTCTTGTTCGGCTCGCTGTCGCATCGCTAGCGCTTGAAGCTGGACGGAATCATTCTGGATATGCGCATTCTCGACACCGACGCGGGCCTGGATATCCATCACATCCTTGGCGTCGGACGCTGAATCGAGCGAAGTGCGCAGCTCCTCCAGACCGGCCGTACGCTGAGCGGTCACACCATAGGCTGCCTCGGCAATAGCCGCATCCCGCGATGCCAGATCCCCATTGCGCAAAATGGTGTCACGGCCGGAGCGCTCGTAAGCGGTCGCATCCGGCCGTAAATCGGGGAGATCGACCCGGTTGGCCGAACGGATGCGGTTGGCCGAGCTGGCAAGACTGCCCAAGCCGCTCATATCCGACGACATCAATCGCTGAATGTCGCGAGCCTCGCTCGGCAGAAGATGCCGGACAGCGTCGGTGCTGAGCGAACTGGCAATCTTGTTGACGTTGGTCAGCTTGTTGACGCTGTCGAACATATCGGTCGCCTGCGCGATCTGCGCCTTGCCCTGCTCGATCATCGCGAGCGTGTTCTTCACGGTCGAAAGGGTCTGGAGGAAGGTGTTGGAATCGTAGACGGGGATGCCCTGAGCGCTGGCCGGGGTGCTCAGCGCCAGCAAACCGCCAATCGCGAGGATCGAAAAAGCTCTCATCTTTCTATCCTTTCCTTCTGTTCGCGGTCGCCCGCTGCTCGTGAAAAATGGGCAACCAACGCGCCGGATCGTCACCATGTTCGCGGCGCACTGCGTCAAGAATTCCAACCGTCGCCGTGGTGCCGGAGAGCACCGCAAGCTCGTCACCAAGACCGGCGAGATCAAGCTCGACGACGATCGAGTCATGGCCTTGTTTGATGAGGAAGCGCCGGCTCTCGGGGATCAGATCGCTGCGGATCAGCTTGAACTCGGCGCGGGTGAGGCCGAGGCCATCGATATAGTCGGACTCCCGGCCATAGGGGTTGGGCAGCAGGATCTTGGTCGCGACCTGTTCCATGATGCTGTGGGAAATGTCGGAGCGCAGCGCGTCGGCCGGGCTTTGCGTGCCGAACACCAGAAAGGCGTTCTGCTTACGGTAGGTTTTCAGACCATCCTGCGCGAACGCGCGGAAGGCTTCATCGCCGAGCGCTTTCCAGAATTCGTCGATGTCGATCACCAGTCTGCGGCCGTCGAGCAGCGCGTCGATGCGGTGGAACATATACATCATGAGCGGCGTGCGGATCTCGGCATTGTCGAGGAAATCAGTCATGTCGAAGCCGATGAACCGCGCTTCGAGCGTCAGTTCGTCTGCGTTATTGTCGAACACCCAGCCCAACGCGCCGCCGCGCGCCCATTTCTCGAGACGCGCGCCGATGCCCTCGGGATCGCGCTGCCCCAGCAATTGCCGCAAGGCGAGGATCGATCGCTCTTCGGGGGGCAATCGGCCGATCGATAGGATGCCATCGTCGATCATGCGCTCCTGCATGACACCGAGCTGGCCACCAACGGGCGTGACCAGTTGGCGTATCAGTCGACCAAGGAACGTGATGTTGCCCGGTGACTGATCGAGCGCACGCAGGGGCGCGAAGCCGGTCGGCACGCCATTGCGCAGGGCAAGATAGGTGCCGCCCGATGCGCGTACATAGATTTCCGCGCCCCGGTCCTTGTCGATAAAGATCTGCTGGGCGCCGGTCTTCTCGAGCTGCGCCATCAGGAAATTCTGCACCACGGTCTTACCGCCACCCGACGGGCCGATGATCAGCGTGTGGCCGAGATCGTTGACGTGGAAATTGAAATAATAGGGCGACTGGGCTGCGGTCTTCATCAGTGCGATCGCAGCGCCCCAATGATTGCCATCGGCCCGACCGGCAGGGAAGGTGTGGAAGGGTGACAGGGCGGCGAAGTTGCGCGACGTGATGGCGGCAGGTCGGGCGCGCCAGGCAAAATTTCCCGGCAACTGCGACCAGAAGGCGGCCTCCAGCGCTGGTCCCTCGCGTGCTGAAACCAGGCCGGCATCGGCCAGCGCGGCGCGCGCCGTCGAGAGATTTTCGGCGAGCCGCTTCTGGTCTTCGCTGAACACGGCGAGCGAGAAGTGATGCTCGCCCAGCACGAACCGATTGCTCTGCAGATCATCGGCGGCATCGGCGAGCTCGAGCGCCTGGCTCGCTGCCGCATCTTCGGTCGATGCCATCTGGTTCTGGCGCCTGCGCAGTCGCTCGGACGCACGCGCCTTGCCCATGAACGCGAAGGACTGGGTGACGACGAACGCGAAATCCTGCGAGAGAAGCGCGTTGACCTGCCCCGGTCGCGTCATGGCCGGATATTCGCGGATACCGAACAGGCCGACGAAGCGGCTATCGGCATGGGCGCGAACCTCGACCGTCTCGCGGCCGAAGATCACCCTTTCGCCGTAGATCGCCGATCCCAGATGACCACGAACAAGCGGGACGCGCGTCGCGCGCCCCATCATGACGAGTTCCAGCACCTCGAGCGGCTGCGAGAACATGAGGCCGCGATGTTCGTACAAACCCAGTCGCTGTGGCCTGCAACGCGCGAGCAGCTTCTCTATATCGCGCGCCTTGTCCTCGAAACGAACGAGCTCGTCCTCGTCGACCTCGGTTCCCTCTTTGCGGGCACTGGACAGGCGACGCAGCAAGACCCCTGTGCGGTCGGCCGAGCCAACGGACGGGCGCATCACCAGCGTCAGATAGAGCTCGTTGACGAACATGCGCTTAGCGGTGACCCGCGCGCGATATTTGGCATCGAGATCGGCGGCGAACGTAGAGCGAAACTCGCCCTCGGGATAGTCGGTGACCGGGCGGCGCACGATATGCGTCCAGATCGCGAGACGATCGTCGGCGATGTTGCGCAACGTCCCGTTGAGCTTCTCATGCCAGTCGTTCAGCTGAGCGGGATCGGCTGTCTCGAAGGCGATGCCGTCCAGCCTGAACATCATCATCAGGTCGCGCCCGTCGAGCGCGATCACCTGCGCATCGACGTGCCGCGCATAAGGCAGATAGCGCGCAGGATCCGCCTCGTTCTTGAGGATGCGCCACGGAGTACGCGCCGCATCGCGCGAGAAGGCACGACTAGCCATGCAGAAAGCCCTTTCGGCGTGCGCCCTGAGTGGGGAGGGGAGAGTAGGAACTGCCACCCCACCAACCGCGGTTGCGGCATCGCGCCTTCGTCATCGTCCAAAGCCACAGCAGCCGGAAGGCATTGGCGTCGTGGCGGACGATCAGGCGGGCGATCGCAAGAAACGCGCCTGCGAGTGCCAAAGCGTAGAGCGGATTGCCGCTTATGATGAGGGTCAGGCAGGATGCGAGTGCGATAGGCAGCGACGCTTCGATCGGAACGCCCATCCACATCGTCGGCCGCGTCACTGCCAGGAAGAGCGTTTCTTCACGCAGCTTGTCGTCGTTGACCATGATGGCCTCACGCACCGCCGGTGATGGTGTCGACGATCCACTGCGCGCTGAACACGATGAAGATGCCGACGATGACGGTGACGAGAAGACCGAGGCTGGCGCGGCCAGTGAAGAACATGAAGCCCACGATGACCACCGCGATCACCGCGATCGTCTTCGCAAACGTGCCGGTCAGCCAGGTCTTGATGTTGTCCGCCATGGAGGTGATGCCGTCGGCGGCCTGCGCATAGGCCGGGTCTGTCAGCACAAGCGAGACGAGAACCGCCGCTAAAAGCAGCGTGAAATACTGGGAGAATGATCGCGCAGACGCGGAGTGCGCAGCAGCAGGCAAGGGCGGTGTGGCGATCATTCGGGCTGTCCTTTCAATGGGGCGGTTTGAGACGAGCCGAACACCATCAGCGTCGCAGTTTGCGCGACGGCCGAGGTGTTCCAGCTTTGATCGGGTGGATCCGCTACTGGCGAGGGGGTAGGAGCCGGGCTCTGTGCCGCTTTCGCTATCGGCGCGTCTGCCATGGCAATGCCTGCACGTTGCCGGATTTGCGGTATGATGCTGCTCGACGAGGCGTAGACCTTGCCGACATAGCCATTGGCAAAACCCTTCCAGCGGTTGCCGGTATTATACATGGACATGGCCGTGGCGATCGCATCCTCGGTGGAGCGGCTGGACTTCGCCACACTGGTGTAATTCTCGGCGAGCACGCGTGCCGATGCGGCGAGGTTTCGGCACGGTTCGAAAGCGTCCTCGATCGACAGGTTCAACGGCTTGAGATTCGCGCTGTTGATCTGGCCAAGGCCGAGATCGATATTGTAGCCGCGCGCGATCAGCGACCGGGCGGACGCGATGGCCGACGCGCGATCGGACACCTTCGGCGCCGCGACGCCCTTGGCGTTCACGCCGATGGCATAGGGATCGAAATGACTTTCGGTGTAAACCAGCGAGACGAGAGTTTCTGCCGCGACCGTGGGCGCGCATTGCCGCGCGAGCGCGACCACGGCTGCAAGCTCGAGCATCATCGGGGCGTCGTTCCCGGTTCGATGGCGGCTTGGGGCAAGCGCTCTATATTGGCGAGCGAGTAGGTCGTCTGGCGGCCGTCGGCGAAGGTCATGACCACGCGGCGTCGCGTCGCCGAGTTGCGATCATAGACCTTGGTCTTGGCAACGCCCCCGCCAGAGCAGCCGGGGAATGAACCGCCCAGGGCAAGTCGTTCCCAGAGCTTCACCATTGGCGGGACGCAAGCACCATATTGCGTCGCCCCGCCGGGGTTTGAGAGGCAAAGCAACACCTGGCAGCCCAGATCATTGGCCTGCGCTGGTGTTGCGGGCATGCACAGTGCCATGGCGGATGCGATGATGGCGTGACGCCTATGCAGCATGCTTGCCTCCATGCCGCTGTCAGTGCAGGGCAAGGACAGCGGCTTATTTGAATGAAAGTCGCGCTACTTTTGAGCCGTTTAGCGCCGTTTGACGCAATCCCCCCACTTAGGGGGAACGAGGTGGCACCTGGCTCTGGTTCATCCGACGGACTGTAGGAAAGCCACAAGGCCGCGCACGACGCATGCCCAGTTGGACCTGACTTTATCGACAGCAGAATTGAGCATTCCGACGAGGGTGAGGGGCCTTCGTCGGCGTAATCATTCAGATGTGGGGGACGCGATGATAGAGGACAGTTACTGCTCGATCAGTCGAGCATCGCTCGCGGCTTCTCGGTGATGACGAGGGGGTAGTGTTCGGGTTGCGACGCTACTGGTTACAGCATTGCGTCGATATTGAGATGCCCGTCTCGCACCGCGCGCAGCACAAGCTGGGTCCGCCGCCGCACACCATAGCGCCGCCGTGCGCCCTCGACATATTCATGCACAGTGTCGCGGCTGAGCCCGAGTATCTGGGCTGCCTCCCAATCGCTTTTACCCTGTCCGACGAGCGCGATGCAGTCGATCTGTCGGGGGCTGAGCGGCACCGGTTCATAGCTCAGACGCTCCTCTCCGAGGATCGCGCGACCGCGATCAAAAGCGATCGTGCCGATCAAGCGGGCGGCAAGAGCATCCTCTCCCGAAATTTCGTCATCGTTTGCGCGTGCAACAGAGAAAAGCGCGTCGGGCTCATCAGCCATGCGGATCGGCATAGTGAAGCCCTGGCGCAGCCCGTGATCGCGCCCCTTTGCCAATGTAGCAATCTGGCGGGTGCTGGGATCGATGAATTCCCCGATCTGGTTCCAGTTCAGCCCGGACGGCGTTTTGCCCACGGCAGCGTGGACCGGATCATCGAGGTAGAGCCTGGTCTCGATCACTTCGTCGAGCCATTTGACAGGATATGTCGTCAGCATCAGCGCATTCTTGCTGCGTTGTACCAGATCGACATTATGCAGGAGGGCAAACCAGCGGAAACCAAAGTCCCTGACAATTGCGTCCACGAGGTTTGAAAGTTGGTCGAGCGTTGTCGCCAGTTTTGAACTCTGCTCGAAGGCGCCGATAGTCGCCAAGCGGCCGATGTCGCGCGTGCCCTGCATGAATTCAGGCTCGACGGACGGATAGACGACGTCTAGCCCAAAATCGGTGAGTTTACTGATATTTGCGATCAGATGCGTGCTGCCTGAGATATTGTGGTGTCAGTCAGGCGATCCGGAAATAGGCTCTCCCTTTCTGAAACAAACAAGCAACACGCGGCGTATTTTTCTGCTGGCTCAGCCACCGCGCTGGAAGCCTGCGTTGGGCCACCAGCCTTGGAGATCCCGGCAGGTTTCACCATCCCCAGCCGTTGACCCTCAACCGGTTCGATAATAAGAATTATGTTAATAGCGATACCGCAACTGTCCATGTAAACTGTGTCCAGTGTGATGGGGAAAGGCTTGCAGTCACGGCGGTCTTTCAACAGTATCAGCGACCGTGTCCACTTCGTTCGCCACGACGCCCTGGCAGGCAGCGCGTATCGAAATGCCCGGCGGCCGCCGGTCGTGGACGGTATTGGATGATCACGGCGACGTCGTCGAGTGCCTACGTCATTGGATCGTCCATCTCGAGCAGACGCACGCGTCTCCGAACACGATCCGCGCGTATGTTCGCCATGTCGTCGACTTCGCGAACTTCCTCGGC